>FTFB01005397.1_pt1 | contig 10476 bp, 5 predicted proteins | sample 1658331 | NCBI WGS metagenome assembly FTFB01 (sample SAMEA3914816, study PRJEB12502) | metagenome | biome: forest; material: soil | place: USA | collected 2011-09-16 | depth 0.3 m | reverse complement strand
CGACGTCGCCGACACGGTGGAACGTGCCCGCGGTCGCGTTGAAAGCCTGGGTTGCCCGCAACCCTCCGTCGAGATGGAGTGCACTATTGATTCCCGGGCCGACGAGGAGGAATCCGCCATCGTTGAAGGCCACCGGCGTCGTGAACTCCGCTTGCGCCGAGAACGCGAGATCCGGGCCTCGCGAGAACGTTTCGGTCACCGGATCGAAGCGGAGGCTGCTGTCGGTATCCGGCGTGTTCAGGCTCTCGGACGTGTTTCCACCCATGACGAGAGCGCTTCCGTCTGCCAGCGCTACCGCCACGTGCTGCGTGAAGGCGACTGCAGAAGGTGCGAGCGCGCGAAGCCGATCCCGGTAGCTGGCGGCGATCGAGACATGAGCTTCCACCTGCTGCGAGCCTCGGCGCACCGTGAGCGTGAAGGTGGTCGCCCGCGCCAACGCGGGCGTCGCGACGGGAACACCGCTCTGTACCGGACCGATGCCTTCGATGCTTGCACTGTCGCCGCTGAACGCGGCTGTGAGTTGCGTGCTATCGCCCACATGCACGGCACCGGATGCCGAGGTGAAACTCTGGATCGCTGCGGGAGGCGGCGATGCCATGCCGCCACCTGCGCCGGGTGATGAAGATCCGCCGCAGCCACCCACTGCGAGCGTGCAAATTGTGAACGCGACGATCGCGCGCGCGAGATACCCGACCTGCTTCATACTTCTCCAAAGTCAGTGGTAGAGACTAACTTTCGTCAGTGCGCGAAGGATGATGCGGGAAGGGCGCGCGTCAACGAATACGAAGCGTAAGTGGCGCGTTCGAAAGCAAAGGTTGCTACCGATCGGCCGACGCGGCGAACGACGGGAGCCGCGGTTCACGCATTCGGATGACTATGAAAAGAGCCCGATGATCAGGTGGGCGCGGCCGCAGGCGGCAGGTGCCACTAACGCTGCTTCAACGCCTCATTCGAGGCCGACCGTGCGCCCGGGGAATCCCGCGGCGTCAAAGTAGTGCTGCTGGCCCACGCTCTGAGTACGCAGCACGGTCTTCAATCCGTTCTTCGCCGGCTTCGATTCGAGCACGCGTGCTGTGGACTCGGGCATTGCCGGCTGCGGGCCGCTCAACGCCTCCGTCAGTACGCGTCCCTGGAGCTTGCCGCGAGGATTGATCTCGAGTTGCAGCAGGTGCGCCACGGTCCTGCCGATATCGGCATTGCTCGCGGGCAGCGGATCCTCGAAGCGCGCACGAAAATCGGGGCCGCGCGCGGCCATGAAGTTCCAGGTATCCGCACGACTGAAGCTGCCGTGCATCCCCTGCCCCTTCTGCAGCGGCGTGTCGGCCACATTTGCCGTGCAGAGCGCCGGCCGATCGCAACCCGTCGAGTGCGAAGTGAAATTGACGACGATGGCGGGCACGGGAGTCAACGCGTCGCCGACGAGACCGATGTCGCTCATCGAGAGCGCACCGGCGATCTCACCGAAACGTCGGGTGTCGAGGAACACGCCGCTCACGTAGTCGTGCTCCAGCAGCGCCGCAACGATGCGCGCCGCGAGCTTGCGCGAAGCCACTTTGGGAAGACTGTCCGGGATGTACACGAGGTCCGATCCACCGTTCGCGGCGATGACGACCTGCGGCTTGTCGGCTGCCGCGGCGATGATGCCGTTGCCGCGCTTCGAGTGCGCGCCGCCGCTCCAGATCACTTCCCGATTCGCATCGTCCGGATCGAAGAGACGCAGCGTCGCGTCCGTCTTCTTCAGCGCGCTGGCAAGGTCGATGGCGAGGAAGCCCACGGGAAGCTCGTTCGCGTTGACGTCGGCATAACTGCCCTTCGCCGCGACGCTCGTCTGGCTGTCCTTCGAAATAGTCGAGAACCCATGATCGGCCGCAACCACGATGTTGGTGGTCTCCGCCAGACCCAGCGACTTCAGCCCCTGTTCGATCGCGGACAGGGCGAGATCTGCCATGCGAATGCCCGCCAGCGACGTCGGCCCGTTGATGCCCGGCGTGAGCGAACCGAAGCTGTCACCCTGGTTGTGCTGGGAGCCATCCGGATCGCGCGACCAGTACACCAGCACGAACGGGCGATTAGCCGCTTTGAACTTCGGCAGGATCACGCGCAGCGTCAGATCGAGGAAGTACTGCTGCTGGGCGAAGTTCGCGACCAGCGTTCCGGGCGTCCTGTTGTTGCCGGAGTTGCTGTTGCTTCCGCGAGCAGGCGCCTCCGCCTTCAGGCCGGCCGCGCCGATCGCATCGAGCCACTCTTTCGACAAGGGCACGCCGTCTTTCGAGCCTGTCGAGTCATCGATGATGAGCGTGCCCGCGCCGCCTTCCATCGCGTGCAGATTGAAAATCGCTACGGGGCCGAGCTTGCCGACCAGCGCCGTGGACATCCGCGACTGGGCCGCCGCCACGATCGCTTCTTCCTGCAGATAGTTGCCGCCGAAGTGCGCGTTCACTTCCCGCAGCACCGGATCGGTTTCGAGAAACGGCGTGACAGTGCCAGCAGAGGACTTCACGGCGAAGTGGGTGAAGATGTAATTGCTGAAGTCGCCCGTGTCTCCAAGATAATGGCCTGTGGCAAACGCCGAGGCATTCGCCGTGGTGAAGGTCGGGAACAGCGAATGGCTGTTGACGAAGTTCACCCCTTCGTCACGCAGGCGTGCGAAGGTGGGCGCGGTTTTCTCGTCCACGATCTGCGCGCGCAGGCCATCGGGAACGAACAGAATGAGGTTGTGAGGCAGCTCCGCGGCCGCCGCTCCCGTTGCCGCAGCGACGAAGCACAGTGCCGCGAGCAGAAATCCAGTCGAACGATGCATCCTTCGCCTTTCAACCCCGTCAGTCGCGCCGAGGTCACGCTAGAGGGCAGCGCTCGATTCTTCCACCCTTGCGGCGTTATTGTCCGAAAATGACAAAACGCCTCACCAGCCGCTCGGGACTGAGCCTCGAAATCAACGCCAACGGTTCGGTTCGCCACTTCGAGTGCGGCAACGTGATGCTCGGCCTCTTCCTCGGCAACGAGCTGGAAGGCGGCCCGGCGAACCTGTATCTGCGACGGCACGGGTCGACACTGGACTGGACGGCACTCCTCGGGCCGGCAAGCCCTACACGGTTCCAGTCACTCGCTGCTGACGGAACACTCATCGGAACGGGCGCATGGCTCGGCATTCACTACACCCTCACACTGGTGCTCGCGCAGGACAAAGCCGCGTGGTTCTGGCACGTGCGGTTCGAAAACACGACATCCGACGAGCACCATCTCGATCTCACCTACGCGCAGGATCTTGCGCTCGCTCCCTACGGTGCCGTGCGGCTCAACGAGTTCTATGTGAGCCAGTACATCGACCACACCCCACTCACGCATCCGGATCGCGGCGTGGTGCTGGCATCACGGCAGAATCAGGCGGTCGACGGGCGCAATCCCTGGACGCTCATCGGCTCGCTGCGCCGGGGGGAGTCATTCGCGACGGATGCGCTTCAACTGCATGGCCTCTCGACCCGCGCTGGCGACGCCCCTTCCGCCATCGTCACGGACCTTCCCGGCAAGCGCTTCCAGCACGAACACTCGATGGCGATCGTGCGGGATACGCAGATCGACCTTGGACCCAACGGACGCGCCACCGCCGGTTTCTTCGGCATCTTCCTCGCGGATCATCGAGACGCCACCGCAGTCGCCGATCTCGATCGGGTGCGAGAAGTGCTCGCGCTCGGTGAAGCTAATCCGCCGACCCCTGCCAGCGCGCCGCCGGCGATCGCTCCTGTCGACGCGACAACGCTCTTCAGCGCCGGCCCGCTGCTTGAATGCATCGACCTCGACAGCGCGGCCCTGCAAGCGGCATTCGGCACAGAGTTTCGTCACGAGGAGCGAGACGAACGAGGCACGCTGCTGTCCTTCTTCTGCGGCGAAGCTCGGCACGTAGCACTGCGCGCGAAAGAGCTTCGCGTGCTGCGTCCTCATGGGCACATCCTTCGCAGCGGCGTTCACATCACGCCCGACGAATCGGCGCTCACGTCGACGGCCTGGATGAACGGCGTCTTCCATTCGATGGTGACGCAGGGGCATGTGAGCATCAATCGCTTCCTTTCGACCGTGCATAGCTATGTGGCGCTGTTCCGCACGCATGGTCAGCGCGTGTTTGTCGAACTGGATGGCAAGTGGCAACTGCTGGACGTGCCTTCCGCTTTCGAAATGACGCCGCGCGCATGTCGGTGGATCTATCGCTTCGAGCGCGGCGAGATGCACGTTCGCTCTGCTGCCAGGGAATCGCCGCACGAACTGACTCTCGACATCGAAGTGAAATCCGGCGCACCCGCGCGCTTCCTCATCTCCCACCACGTTGCGCTCAACGGTGACGACGGAAGCACGCCCGGCGCGGCGCTCTGGGCTCGCGAGGGTGACACGATAACTCTGCGCCCCGCTCCGGACTCGGAGCTCGCACAAAGATTCCCCAGTGGCAGCTTCTCGATCGCTGCCGCACGCGGAACGACATTCGAAAAGGTCGGCGGCGACGAACTGTTGCTCAAAGAGTCCCAACAGCAGCCGTTCCTGTGCGTCATCACGGCGCGCGCTTCATCCGTCGGGCTGCGCGTGCGCGGCGGGCTGATCGCAGAGGAAACACAGACTCCGCTGCGCGCTACGTCTCCGGAAGCGCTGGCCCCCGCCTTCAAACCCGCGCTGACTGGTGGGAGCGAGCAATCGCAGCGGCTGCAGGCCCTCGCGGACATCGCGCCCTGGTACGCGCACAACGCTTTCGTTCACTACCTCTCGCCACGAGGGCTGGAGCAATTCTCCGGCGGCGGATGGGGCACGCGCGATGTCTGCCAGGGCCCGGTGGAGTTACTGCTCGCGCTCGGTCGCACGGAACCGATCCGCGACCTCCTGCTGAGCGTGATGCTCCAGCAGAACGCGGATGGCGACTGGCCGCAGTGGTTCATGTTCTTCGAGCGCGAGCGGAACATCCGGCCGGGGGACTCGCATGGCGACATCGTGTTCTGGCCGCTGGTCGTCCTGGCGCAGTATCTGATCGCCACTCACGATGCCGGCGTGCTCGACGAGCGCGTGCGGTTCTTCGACGGTCGCGGCCCGAACGAAGGTGAAGTCGCTACAGTGTGGCAGCACACCGAGCGCGCGCTGGCCCTCATTCGCAAACGGGTGATCCCCGGAACAGCACTCGCCGCGTATGGTCACGGCGACTGGAACGATTCGTTGCAGCCGGCCGATCCCATCATGCGCGAGCGGATGTGCAGCGCCTGGACGGTCACGCTGCACTTCCAGATGCTCAATCTCCTCGCCAAAGCATTGCGCGCGATCGGTCGCAGCGAGGACGCAACGCCTCTGGAAAGCCAGGCGAAAGCGGTAGTGCAGGACTTTCAGCGGCTGCTGATGATTGACGACGTGCTCACCGGGTACGCGCTGTTCGAGCACGACGGCCGCGCTCGCAACCTGCTGCATCCCACGGACGACACTACCGGCGTTCACTACAGCTCGCTGGCAATGATCCATGCGATTCTCGATGACCTGTTCACGCCCGCGCAGGCGCGCGCACACCTGCAGCTCATCGAACGTCATCTCAGCGCGCCGGACGGAGTGCGGCTCTTCGATCGACCCCTGCCCTATCACGGTGGCCCGCAGACACTGTTCCAGCGAGCGGAGAGCGCCACGTACTTCGGCCGCGAGATCGGCCTGATGTACACGCACGCGCATCTTCGCTACGCGCAGGCGCTCGCGCACGTTGGCGATGCAGAGGGCTTCTTCCGGGCGCTGTGCCAGGCCAATCCGATTGCCATCCGCTCGCTGATTCCGAGCGCAACGCTACGGCAGGCCAACTGTTACTACTCGAGCTCCGACGCGCAATTCGCGGACCGCTATCAGGCCAGTGAGGAGTATGCGCGCGTGAAGGCAGGGACCATTCCGCTCGACGGCGGATGGCGCGTGTACTCGAGCGGCGCAGGCATCGCGTTGGGACTCATCTTCCGGCGCTTCCTGGGCCTGAGCGTCGAGGCCGACGCGCTGAGCATCGATCCCGTGATTCCCGCGACACTCGATGGGCTCAGCATCGCAACGACTCTGCTCGATCAGCCAATCGAGGTTCGGTACCGCATCGGCAAGTCGGGCTGCGGCGTCACCGCCGTTACGCTCAACGGCGAAGCTCTCACGCTCGCGCAGGTCCCCAACCCGCACCGGCGCGGAGCGGCGCTCATCTCGAAGCAGTCGTTCGTCGAGCGACTGAAGCGGCAGGGCAACGTACTGAACGTGAGTCTCGGGACCTGAAGCGACCGGCGCGCCCGCGCGCGGCTACACGTCGCGGACGAGCGCGACCTGGTCTGAAACGATTCGCTCGATGACGCGCGACACTTTCCACCCTGCGCGCGCGGCGAGCGTCGCGAAAGCGGCATGCCCGCGCATCACGAGCGGCACGGTGTTATCACGTTGCATCGCCTGCATCAGAGGATCCGCCCGCGTCACGGAGCCGGCGACGACTCGCGCGCCTACCAGCATCTTCAGGTTCGCGATGACGTCGGCGTCCGAGCCATAGTCGAAGAGACCTCCCTCCGAGCTCGCGGCCCACACGGCACTCGCGGCACGCAGCTCCTCGATCACCGGCGCGAGATCCTCGGCATGCGTCCAGTCGTAGGAACGATGACGGAAGTCGATCTGCAGTCCGTTCAGCGGACCTCCGGGCACGCTCAGCGCTGCGAGCGCGCGCGCACCAAACGCCGGCCCGGCGGCATCGACGTCGAGCACCTGGATGACGATGCTGCGCCCCTTCAGGTGCTGCGGATCGCTTCGATTCAGCAGAATGAGCGCATTCAGGCTGTCCATCGTCGGACCGCCCGCGATGTTGAGCAGGTGCAGCGGCTTGCCGGGCTCGTGCGCAAGCGCGGGCGCGAGAAACTCCGCGAGCAGCTGCGCCACGTCCTGCAACCGCAGCCGGAGCGACAGCAGAGGCGGCGACTCGGCGATCCGGCGGTCGAGCTTGTCTGTCGTAATCGTTCCCAGATTGTCGGGCCCGAGCTTGAGCAGATAGGTGTTGAGCCCGCTGAAATAGGTGCCGGTGCCGAAGCTCAGCGCGCGAGCGAGCACCGAACGCTTCGCTGCTTGCCGGAACATCCACCGCCGCAACCGGCTCGGCAGCAACCGATACGGCCGCTGGCTGCGCACGAATGCGCGGACCAGCTCCCGCTGTTCGACAGGCCCGACTGACAACGCGAACTCCGGATTTGTCACATCGACGATCGGCAGCTCGACTCCGTCGGCCTGGACGTAGTACACGTTCGGCTTTTTCGCTGACAGTCCGTTGGACATGCTCGAGCCCTTTTTCCAGCGGCGCGACCGGCCGGGAGCTGCGGATCCTAGCCCAGTCTGGCGAACGGTCGCGCGCACAGCGCGGATGGCGCGGACCACGCTACGGCGAGGTGGTACTCTGCCGGCCGCCCGCCGCTGCCCACGATCACCCATGGCCTCACTCGGCACCGTAGACATTCTCGAACGCCTGGTCGCGTTCCCCACCGTGTCGCGCGACTCGAACCTGCCGCTGATCAGCTGGATCCGCAACTTCCTCGCCGATCACGGCGTCGTCTCGCATCTCGTCAACGACGACAGCGGCCGCAAGGCGAACCTGTTCGCGAGCATCGGCCCGCAGGCCGAAGGCGGGCTCGTGCTCTCGGGCCATACCGACGTCGTGCCCGTCGACGATCAGCCCTGGAGCAGCGACCCGTTCAAGCTCACCGTGCGGGATTCGCGCCTGTATGCGCGCGGTGCATGCGACATGAAGGGCTTCATCGCCTCAGCGCTCTCGCGCGTTCCTGCGCTCACGCGGGCACGCCTGTCGCGACCGGTGCATCTGATGTTCTCCTACGACGAAGAGGTCGGTTGCCTCGGCGCGCCGCGAATGATCGCCGCCGCAAGCGAGCAGATTCAGAAGCCCGCCGCGGTCATCGTCGGCGAGCCCACGAGCATGCGCGTCGCCAATCAGCACAAAGGGATCTGCACGGCGCTCACGCGCGTCACCGGCATCGAGGCGCACTCGAGTCTCACACACCTGGGCGCGAGCGCCGTCATGCTGGCGGCAGAGCTCATCGAGCATCTCAACGGCATCGGGAAAACGCTCGCGAGCGCGCCGCGCAGCGCGCATGCCAGTCGCTTCACACCGTCTCACAGCACGGTGACGGTCAATACGATCCGCGGTGGAACCGCCATCAACATCCTCGCGGCAGCGTGCGAGTTCGGCTGGGACATCCGCGCGCTCCCCGGTGAGAGTGCCGCAGCCGCCCACCAGGCGCTGAGCCGGTTCGCTTCAGAACGACTCGCGTCACTCGAAGCGGCGGGCAAACACTGCTCCATCCAGACGAAAATACTCGCCGACGTGCCACCGCTCGAAGCGCGGGACGGTATCGCGGAAGCGCTTGCGCACGCCGCATCGGGCGTCGCGCATGAATCCACGACCGTTCCGTTCGCGACGGAAGGCGGCCAGTTCCAGCGCGCCGGCTGGTCGGCCGTGGTGTGCGGGCCGGGCAGCATCGAGCAGGCTCACAAGCCGGATGAGTTCGTCGAACGCCCGCAGCTCGACGCATGTGAAGCGTTCATCGATCGCGCCATCGCGCAACAGTGCGGCTGAGGCTGCGGCAATCGATCCGCCGGGCATCCGGCGTGCTATCTTTCCGCTCAAAATAGCAACACCGAATGCAATTGATGCTGAACCTTCCCCGTCTTGCGACCCCGTGCTGTCAAGCTTTCACCTTCGCCGCTCGCGCCGTCGCGCTCGCGGGCGTGCTGCTGCCGCTGCTGCACAGCGCGCCGGCGGCCGCGTTCGGTTTCGACGACGTCGCCACGCGCGCACAGAAGCAGGCGCAGGCACCGTACAAGAGCGCCGAGCGGCCGCCACCGGCGGAGCTCAAGGCGCTGACCTACGATGAATACCGGGACATCCGCTTCCGCCCGGACCATGCGCTGTGGCGGCCGGAAGGCCTGCCGTTCGAGCTGATGTTCTTCCACATCGGCAAGTTCCAGACGCAGTCGGTGCGCGTCAACGAAGTCACTGACAAGAGCGTGCGGCACATTCCGTACGAGAGCACCGACTTCAACTACGGCAAGAACAAGCTCTCTCCGGAAAACTGGGGCGACCTCGGTTTTGCCGGGTTCCGCGCGCACTACCCGCTGAACGGCAGCCAGTACAAGGACGAGCTCGTCGTGTTCCTCGGCGCGAGCTACTTTCGCGCGCTCGGCAAGGGGTTGCGCTACGGGCTTTCGGCGCGCGGGCTCGCCATCGACACGGTCGGCGGCCAGGGCGAGGAGTTCCCGCGCTTCACCGAGTTCTGGATCGTGAAACCCGCGGCCGACGCCAAGGTGCTCACGATCTACGCGCTGCTCGACTCGCCTCGCGCAAGCGGCGCGTACCAGTTCGACGTGCATCCCGGCGATGAAACGGTGATGGACGTGCGCGAGCGCCTGTTTCTGCGCGACGGCGTTGCAACGCTCGGCATTGCGCCCCTCACGAGCATGTTCGCGTTCGGCGAGAACCAGCCGCATCGCACCGACTTCCGCCCGGAAGTGCACGATTCGGACGGCCTGATGGTGGCGACCGGCAGCGGCGAGTGGCTGTGGCGTCCGCTGCTCAACCCGAAGCAGACGCTGACCACGTCGTTCTCGATGCCTTCCGTGCGCGGCTTCGGCCTGATGCAGCGGGATCGCAATTTCGCGAGCTACGAAGACAGCGAAGCGCGCTATGAGCTGCGCCCGAGTGCGTGGGTCGAGCCCGTGAGCGAATGGGGCGCCGGCCGCGTCGAGCTCTTTCAGCTTCCGACGCCGGATGAGACGAACGACAACATCGTCGCGTACTGGGTGCCGGATCAAGTGCCCGCGAAGGGGCAGCCGCTTGATCTTTCGTATCGCGTGCACTGGCAGGGGTCGCAGCAGATGCGGCCGCCTGGGGCGTGGGTTACGCAGACGCGTGCCGGTCGCGGATTCCAGGCGCTTGCGGACGACGAGCAACAGTTCGTGGTGGATTTCACGGGGCCTGCGCTGGATGCACTGGCGGCGGATGCGGTGGTGAAGGCTGTGGTTACTGCTCCCACGAACGGTGAGGTTCAGGAGAGCAATGCGTATCGCGTTGAGGCTACTGGGCAGTGGCGCATGACTGTTCGTGTGCGTCAGCTCAAGACTACGGAGCCTACGGAGTTGCGCGGGTTTCTTCAGAGCGGCACTAACGTGCTTACGGAAACCTGGAGCAATGTTTTGCCTCCGTTGAGTTTGCGCTAAGGGGTCAGAGCGCGTGCTGGTTGGTGGTCGCAGGGGCAAGCGGCTGCGCGGGGCATAGGGGGAAGAGCTTTGGATTGCGGTGGCACCAAGCCGCTCCCTGCAGACTTCAGGCGTCCGCGACCACCACACTCAACGACGCGAGAACCAAATCATCTTGGCACTAGCGGCGGCCCACTATCCCGGAAGCCGAATCCCGCAATCCACTGCGAACGCCCCCTGTGCCCCGCGCAGCCGCTT
>FTFB01008824.1_pt1 | contig 10483 bp, 6 predicted proteins | sample 1658331 | NCBI WGS metagenome assembly FTFB01 (sample SAMEA3914816, study PRJEB12502) | metagenome | biome: forest; material: soil | place: USA | collected 2011-09-16 | depth 0.3 m | reverse complement strand
TCGGTGATCGGGCGGCCGATGTCCGAGTCGATGAGATCCATGAGATCCCGCACGGCCGGCGTGAATCGACGCACCCGGAAGCGCGTATCGAGGAACACGACGGCGATGTCGGTGCTGCTGAGCAGGTTGGTCAGGTCGTTGGTGGCGCCTTCGAGCTCTGCGATCTTGTTCTGCAGCTGCATGTTGACCGTGAGCAGCTCTTCGTTGACCGACTGCAGCTCTTCCTTGCCGGTCTCGAGCTCTTCATTCGTGCTCTGCAGCTCCTCGTTGATCGAGATGACTTCCTCGTTCGAGGCCTTGAGCTCCTGGTTGCTGATCTCGAACGCCTCGATCGAGCTCTGCAACTGGCGTCGCAACGATCGCAATTCCGCGTCGTGCTCCGCAGGGTGTCCGCTGGGATCGCCCGCGATCGCAATGGGCCTCCCCGCCAGGGGCGCCCGTTCGGCGCCAACGGCTCCGCCCGCGTCGAAGTCGAAGCTCACCAGGAAAAAATCGGATTTCGCGTGCTCCATGACCGGCGCCGCCGTGACATACACCTGCCGGACGCCGGTTACGGTTTCAACCTCGCCGTCCTGCGCGGTGACGTTGCGGTGCTCGCGCACCGCAACCCGCAGCGCATTGCGCACCGACGGCCGCATCGCAGGGCGCAGCAGCTCGAACAGGTCGCGAGTTGGCTCACCCGCCGGATGGCGCAGGAACGGATCGGTGTCGCCATGAAAATAAACCACCTCATCTGCGCGATTCACGACGACCGTCGGTGGCCCATACCGTTCGAGCAGCGCGCGCTGGATGGCGAACGTTGCCGACGCACGCGTCATGGCGCTCGAATCCGGGTCGCGCGCAGCCTCTCCGAGGGAGCGCAGCGAAAAGCTCGGCAGCTCGGTGAACCGGTGCTGCGACGGCCCGGTGCGGCGGAAGATGCGCCATCGCTTGCTCACCACTTCGAAGGACTCGGGCACCGCGGGGACGGACTCGCTGGTGCCCAGGAACAGATACGCGCCGTCGTTGAGCGCGAAATGCAGCAGCGTCAGCACCCGCCGTTGCGTCTCGGGCTCGAGGTAGATGAGCAGGTTCCGGCAAGTGCACAGGTCGAGCCGCGAGAACGGCGGATCGCGCAGCACGTCGTGCTGGGCAAATACGAGGGTGTCGCGGATTTCCTTCTTTACGCGAAAGGTGTGCTCGTCCTGGTCGAAGAAGCGCTCCAGGCGCTCCGGCGAGAGATTGGCCTCGATGCCGCCGGGAAAGACTCCGGCGCGGGCCAGCGCCAGCGATTTATCGGCCGTATCGGTCGCGTAGATCTTGACGTCGATCTTTTCGCCGACGCGCGCGATCTCTTCCGCCAACACGATCGCGAGTGTGTAAGCCTCCTCCCCGCTGGCGCAGGCCGTCACCCACGCGCGGATGGAATCGCCGCGCTTGCGGTCGACGAGAGGCGCGATGACCGCCGATCTCAGGGCCTCCCAGCCCTCGGGGTCGCGAAAGAATCCGGTGACGTTGATCATGAGATCGTTGGCCAGCGACTCGAGCTCGTCCGGGCGCTCACGCAGAAAGGCCGCGTAGTCCCGAAGGCGGTTCACTCCGTGCAAGCCCATGCGCCGCTGGATGCGGCGTATCAGCGTGGGCTTGCGGTAGCCGGTGAAATCGTGCCGAGTGCGCGTGCGTAGCAGCGCGAGCACCTCGCGCAGGCGTTGACGCTCCTGCTCGAGCGCGGCCGATGAGCCTTCTGCCTGGTCCTGCGCCACATCGAGATAGGCATGCCGACCGATGCGCTCGAGAAATGCCGGCATCTGATGTGACTCCAGCACCTGGTCCGCGTACCCCGCATGAATGAGGCTGCGTGGCATGCCGGGAAATGCCGCCGAATCCGGATTCTGGGCGATGCAGATGCCGCCCGCGGCCTTCACGGCTTGCGCCCCCGCCGTGCCGTTGGTGCCGGTGCCCGACAGCACGACGATAATCGCCTTCTCCTTCTCTTCTTCTGCCAGCGAGCGAAAGAAGTCATCGACGGGCCGCCGGTTTCCACGTCGCTCAACGGGTTCGCCCAGGTGGAAGCGCCCCTGTACCAGCGTCAGGGTGCGGCCAGGGGCGATCACATAGACGTGATCGGGCTCGATCGCCATCTGGTCCAGCACCTCCGCGACCGGCATGGCCGTGCGCCGGGAAAGAATCGATGCCATGAGGCTCTGGTGATCGGGCGAAAGGTGCTGGATGACGACATAGGCCATCCCCAGGTCGATCGGGCAGGCGCTGAAAAATGCTTCGAGCGCTTCCAGTCCCCCGGCCGACGCCCCGATTCCGACCACCGGAAAGGGAAGGTTGGGCCGCGGCGAGTCCTCGACGGGTGCGCGGGGGCCGGCCGTGTCGTCGGGCGTGCTCTCAGCCGGAGGCCCTGCCGTCTCATTCATAGAGGGAAGCCGTGCTCCACCGGCGCGTCTGCATGTGGTGGGGGTGTTTCAGCGCGCCTGTAGTGGTAGAAAGTTTACACCCACCGATCGAGGGCGATGTTCCGAAATCGGTCATAGGCGATTCCTGCCACGAACTGACGCGCCCTCGCTTCCGCAGGAGTGTGGGTGGCGGCGCTCACCGCGCACGGCTATGCCGCCACGGACATTCCGGCGAAGCTCGAAGGCATCACTTGCGGGCCGGACATCACGCAGGGTGGCGCAAGACCGGCGGCAATGGGCCGGTGAACCGCTACTTCCTCGACGAGCACATTGAAAGCCGGTACCTCTCGTTGCTGCGCCACGCGCAGGTGTTCGGCATTTCCGCCGCAATCGCGGCGCTCCTCGCCTGTCTCGGTCTCATCGGGCATTGCCTGGACGATCGCTGCGGTGGCCATGCACCGCTAGCTCCTCAGCTTCGCCTACCACATCGAGCTGGACCCGAGGCTTTTCGTAGCTTCGACGATCGTCGCCCTGGTCATTGCGCTACTGACGGTGAGCGCGCACTCGCTGCGGCTTGCGCGTGCGAAGCCCGTCGCAGCACTGCATTACGAGTAGCGACATAGAAAACCGGCGTGAACAGCAGGCCGAACACCGTTACGCCGATCATGCCGAAGAACACGGCGATGCCCAGCGCCTGGCGCATTTCCGAGCCCGCGCCGGAACCGAAAGCCAACGGCGCGACACCCGCGATGAAGGCAACGGAGGTCATCAGGATGGGTCGCAAGCGAGTGCGCGCCGCGTGGGCCGCCGCTTCCGCCGGCTTCATGCCGAGTTGTTCTTCCGCCTGGCGTGCAAACTCGACAATGAGAATCGCGTTCTTCGCGGCGAGGCCGATGAGCACCACCATGCCGATCTGCGTCAGGATGTTGTTGTCGGTGCCCTTCAGGTTGACTCCCAGCATGGCCGCGAGCAGGCACATCGGCACGATCAGGATCACCGCCAGCGGCAACGTCAGGCTCTCGTAGAGCGCGGCAAGGAAAATGAATACGAACACCACCGCGAGCACGAAGCTCAACGCCCCGGCGTTACCCGACATCTGTTGCTGGTAGGCGATGTCGGTCCATTCGAACGTGAAGCCCGCGGGCAACCGGGCGCGGGCGATACGCTCCATCGCGGCCATGGCCTGCCCCGTGGATGCGCCCGGGGCCGTGTCCCCTTGCACATCCGCAGCCGGGTACAGGTTGTAGCGAAACACCTTGTAGGGCCCGACCGCCGGCTCGAAGTTGGCGACCGAGCTCAACGGCACCATCGCGCCTGAAGCGGACCTCGTCTTGAGCGTGCCGACCCAGTTGGCATCCTGGCGGAACGGCGCGTCGGCCATCGCAATCACCTGGAACGTGTGGCCGATCAGGTTGATGTTGTTGACGTAGGTCCCCGCAAGGTAGGTCTGCATCGTGGCGAACACGTTTGCCGCCGGCACGCCGAGCATTTCCGCCTTGTCGCGATCCACCTTGGCATTCAATCGTGGGCTGCGGCTGTTGAAACCGACATAGGTGTTGGTTACGGCCGGGTCTTTGCTTGCCGCTTCCGCGATGTCTCGCGCGGCGGCCTCGAGCGCCGTGTAGCCGTTGCCGCCGCGATCTTCGATCATCATCCTGAAGCCGCCGGCGGATCCCAGGCCGATGACCGGCGCGGGTTGGCTGATACGAAAGTCGGCCCCGGTGAGGGCCGAGAGACGCTCCTTCAGGTTCGCGGTGATCAGGGCCGCGGTCTGCCCGCGTTTGAGCCGCTCCTCGAACGGATCGAAAATGGCCCACAGCTGGGTCGAGCTCGACTGGTTGTTGAAGCCATTGCCATCGATGCCCGCATACGTGGACGTTGCCCAGACGCCCGGCGTTTTGAGGATGATGTCGAGCGCCTGCTGAGTAATCGCGTCCGTGCGCGCGAGAGTGGCGCCCACCGGCAACTGAACCGACATGGATACAACGCCCTGGTCCTGCGCCGGGATGAAGCCGCGCGGCGTGTCGACGATTCTCCAGGCAGCAAGGCCCAGCAGCCCCACATAGAGAATCAGCATCATCGCGCTCGCGCGTATGGTCCGCCGGGCGAGGCGGCCGTACCTGTCGCCGAACCGGTCGAAACCTTCAGCGACCCGGTCGCCGAGCGCGCCGATCAGCCCTTTGCGCCCTCCGGCCGGGTGCGGCTTCAGGATGAGCGCGGCAAGCGCGGGTGTGAGGCTGAGCGACACCACCAGCGAGATCAACGTCGCGCTCGCGATCGTGAGCGCGAACTGCTTGTAGAACTGGCCCGCGATGCCGCCCATGAACGCCGTGGGCACGAACACTGCGACGAGCACGAGCGCAATGCCGATGAGCGCGCCGCCGACCTCGTCCATCGTAACGTGGGCCGCTTCGCGGGCGCCGAGTCCGGCGCGCATGTGACGTTCGACATTCTCGACGACCACGATGGCATCATCGATGACGATGCCGATGGAAAGCACGAGCCCGAACATCGACAGGTTGTTCAGCGAAAAACCGAACGCGCCGAGCACCGTGCACGTGCCGATGATCGAAACGGGAATGGCCAGCAGCGGAATCAGCGCCGTGCGCCAGCTCTGCAGGAACAGGATCACCACAATCACCACGAGTATCGTGGCGTCGAACAACGTTCGCTGCACTTCCACGACAGAAGCGCGAATGTATTTGCTCGGGTTGTAGATGATCTCGTACGCAATGCCGGCCGGAAAATCCGCCTGCAGGTCGCGCATCGTGTCCTGCACCGCCTCGGCGACATCGAGCGCGTTGCTGCCCGGCGCCTGGTTGACGCTGAGTGCCACGGCCCGCTCGCGATTCTTGAAGGCATTGATGCCGTAGTTCTGCGCGCCGAGCTCGACGCGGCCGATATCGGAGACCCGCGTCACACGGCCCTCAGCGTCCCGCTTGACGATGACGCGCGAAAACTCATCGGCGGTCGCGAGCTTTGCCGCCGTCTGGATGATGAGCTGTGACGAAGCCGGGTTGTTCGTGAACGGCGGCGCGCCCACGGCACCTGCCGCTACCTGAACATTGTTACTGCGCAGGGCGTCGACGATCTCCTGCACCGTGAGATTGCGCGCGGCGGCCTTGTCGGGGTCGATCCAGATTCTCATGGCGTAGTCGCGCGCCGCATTCACGCCTACGTCACCCACGCCTGGCACTCGCAGCAGCCGCTCGCGCACCTGCAGGCTTGCGTAGTTCGCCAGGAACTTGCGATCCATCGACGGATCGGTCGCGGTCATGTGCACGATCAGCAGCGTGTCGCCGGCGCCTTTGCGCACGCTCACACCGAGGTTCTGCACTTCCTGCGGAAGCTGGGGCAACGCGGTCTGCACCCGGTTCTGCACCTTCACCTGGGCAAGATCGACGTCCGTGCCAAGCCTGAAGGTGACCGTGATACTCACCCGCCCTTCGCCGATCGACTGCGACGACATGTACAGCATGTCGTCGACGCCGTTGATCTGCTGCTCCAGCGGCGCCGCTACGTTGTCGGCCATGACCTCGGCCGAGGCACCCGGATACGTCGCGGAGACCGACACGGTAGGTGGAGCGATGCGCGGATACTGATCGACCGGCAGCTTCGGGAGCGCAATGGCACCGAGCAGCGTGATGATCACCGAGACGGCGCACGCGAAGACAGGCCGGTCGATGAAGAAGTGCGCGATTCTCACGGGATCACGGTGCGCTCGAGGCGGGCTGTGCTTTTGCGGAGGTCGCCTCTGCGGATGGCGTTCCTCCCGGAGGCGCCTCTGCAGACGGTGCCGCGCCCGATGGCAATTCCAGCTGGCTGTTCTCGCCTCGCGAAACGCCTGAAGGAAACGCGCTCATCTGTCCGGGCTGTGCGTTCACTTTGCGGCCCGCGCGAGCGCGCTGCACGCCGCTGATGATCACACGGTCCCCGGACGTGAGTCCCGCCCGAACCACTCGCATGTCGTCGATCAAGCGCCCCATCTCGATGGTGCGTTGCTGGACGATGCCGTCTTCGCCCACCACATAGGCGATCTGCCGAGTCTGGTCGTTCACCACGCTCTCGTCGGGGATCAGCATTGCCTGCACCGGCCGGGCCTCGAAGCGACGCATGTGCCCGAACATGCCGGGCGTCAGGAAGCCGCTCGGATTCTCGACCAGCGCGCGGGCGCGGATGGTACCGGAGCCTTCATCCAACGCGTTGTCGAGAAATTCGATGTGGCCCTTCCAGCGGAAATCCGTTTCATCCTGCAGCCGGATGTCGACCGCGTTGCCGAGTGCCGAGCCGTTCTGTTGCCGCTTGTACTTCAGCAGCGCCGATTCGGGAGCATCGAATACAAAGCGGATGGGATCGAGCGTCACGATGGTCGTCAGCAGCGTCGCGCCCGCCTCCACCAGATTGCCTGCGGCGAGGCGATGCCGGGAGATCTGCCCATCCAGGGGTGCGATCACACGCGTGAACTCGAGATTGAGCGCATTGGACTGCACGTTTGCCTGCGCCGACGCCACGTCGGCCGCCGCTTGCAGGTGCGCAGCGGAAAGCAGCTCGAGATCCGACGCGCTGATCACGTGACTCTCGCTAAGTGACATGCCGCGCTTGTACGCCGCTTCTGCATTGACCTGTGCTGCCTGGGCGCGAGCCAGCTGCGCCTGGGACTGCGCGAGCTGTGCGGCCAGCGGCCTCGGATCGATCGTAAAGAGGAGTTGCCCTTTCTTGACGTTCTGGCCATCGCGGAAATGCACGGATTGCAGCAGGCCCGAGACTCGAGGGCGCACCTCGACGGAGTCAACGGCCTCGAAGCGGCCGGCGTAGTCGTCCCAATCCGTCACCTGGCGCACGATCGGCGCGGCGACCGTCACCGTCGGCGCGGGCTCTGGCGCCGGCGGGGTCTTGTTGCAGCCGGATAGCGAGCCGATCGTCATGCACAGCCCGACTGCGCAGAGGCTCACGAGCCGCAGCGCCGGACCTGTTGAGACTGACTTCATCGTGTGTGCCATCTATATCCAGCATCTTCTTCGGGAGTGCTAACGCCCGCATCCTCGCCCGAATGCCGCTTCGGGACACGGGTTGTTTGTGCTGGGATTCGCTGGTTGGGCAGGCAGAGGGAGGTTGGGCGCGCGAATACAGACGCCGCGAGACGGCCGCTTTCCTGGAAGCGCTTGGCAGCGACAAGGCAAGGGAATAGTGTCGCCGGCCAACCGCATGTCCGCTCATTCGCCGCTCAAGCCTTCCGTCGCCGCGCAGGCGGTCATGTTCATCGCGACGTCGTTCGCGAGCCTGGGCAACTACTACGTTTACGACTCCATCGGCCCGGTCGCCGACCTGCTGACACGGCAGCTCGGAATCTCCGATACCCAGATCGGCACTTTGAACGGCATCTACAGCCTGCCGAACATCGTGATGGTGCTCATCGGCGGGATTCTCTGCGATCGTTTCAGCGCTCGCGCGGTGATGCTGGTGACGGCGGTGGTGTGCCTGCTTGGGGCGTGCCTCACGGCCATCGGCGGTGAATTTTCGATCATGGCGGCCGGGCGGCTGCTGTTCGGCCTCGGCGCGGAGACGATGATCGTTGCCATCACCGTTGCCTTCAGCCAGTGGTTCTCCGGGCGCTACTTCGCGTTGTTCTTTGCGTTGAACATCAGCGTCTCGCGCCTGGGCTCCTATCTGGCCGACGTGTCGCCGTCTTTCGCAAAGTCGCTGTACGAGCAGGGCTGGCAACCGCCGCTGTGGCTCGCGGTGGGGTTCGCGGCATTGAGCGTCGCGGGTGCCGTCGCGTATTGGCTGGTAGATCGGCGCGAAGCCGCTCGAGGAACACTGGCGATCGCGCCGCCGAGCGACCGCATCGACTGGAGCAACCTGCTGCGCTTTCGCGCGGAGTACTGGTACGTCGTGGCGTTGTGTGTCGCGTTCTATTCCGTGATCTTTCCATTCCGCAGCACGTTCGCCATCAAGTACTTCCAGAACGCGCATGGCTTGTCGCTTGAACAGGCCGGCATCCTGAACAGCTACGTGTTTCTCGCGGCCGTGTTCGCGACTCCAGCGTTTGGGTTCCTGGTTGATCGCGTCGGCAGGCACGCGGCGCTCATGGCGATCGGGTCGCTGCTGCTGCCGCTGAGCTTCCTTCTTCTTGGCGCGGGCTCGGGTAACGTCGGATTGCCGACGGTGCTGCTGGGCATCGCCTTTTCGCTGGTGCCCGCGGTGTTGTGGCCCGCCGTGGTCCGGTATGTCGAACCGAACCAGGTCGGCACCGCTTACGGTCTCATGACAATGCTGCAGAATGTGGGGCTCACGCTCGCGAATGTGGCGGCGGGTTACATCAACGATGCGAGCGGCGCGAGCGCAGCCAACCCGGCAGGTTACGCGTCGATGCTCTGGTTCTTCGGGCTGCTGAGCCTGGCAGGATTCGTATTTGCCCTGATGCTGTGGCGGCGAGATCGCGCGATCCCTCAGCCACGCGTCGCGTAGCTCGTCCCGGTCTTTGCGCAGGCTGGCGGATATGGCAGGCTGCTGGCCAAATTGCCAACGACGGCACAGGAAGCGCAAAGACATGGTCGAAAACAAAACCAGGCCCACTGTGGTGAAGCCGAAGAACTTCATCGCCGCGATCGAAAACGAGGCACGGCGCAAGGATGGCCAGACCTTGCTGAAACTCTTTGCGAAGCTCACCGGGTGGAAGGCGACGATGTGGGGGCCGACCATCGTGGGCTTTGGCGCATATCACTATACCTACGACTCCGGGCGCTCTGGCTCCGTCTGCGCGGTCGGCTTCTCCCCGCGCAAGGCCAACCTCGTGATCTACGCCGGCACCGCGCCGCGCACTGCCACGCTGCTCAAGAAGCTTGGCAAGCACAAAGGCGGCATCCAGCAATGCCTCTACATCAACAAACTCGCTGACGTGAACCTCGAGGTGCTCGAAGAAATCGTGCGTGTGGGACTCGCGCAGACGCAGAAGACCTGGCCGGTGACCGCGAGCTGAGGTTTGCACCCGCCATGAATCGCGAACGGGCGCTCGATGCCGGCTGGAAGGCCTGGTTGAAGGAAAACATCGACCGCGGGTGCAGCCGCCCCGAGCTCGTCGAGATCCTGCGCAAGAACGGATTCTCGCTTTCTTCCATCCTGCAAAGCATGGGCGCGGCGTTCCCGTCTGAAATGCCGCCGCAAGACCCGTTGCAGCCGCCGCCGCTGGTGCGCCACGCGCCGGCGAAACTGTGCAAGGTCGAAACCGACGAGCTGGACCTCTACACGCTGGATGATTTCATGAGCCCGAAGGAGTGCGATCGGCTCGTGGCGCTGATCAATCACCATCTGCGCCCCTCCTCCGTCACCATCGAAGCCAACGACAAGCTGTTCCGCACCAGCCGCACCTGCGATCTGTCGCTACTGCGCAGCCCGGTGGCCCTGAGCATCGACTCGAAGATCGCGAAGACCCTCGGCATCCGGCTGGAATACTCCGAAGGCATCCAGGCGCAGCGATACGACGTCGGCCAGCAGTTCAAAGCGCACACGGACTACTTCGAGCCTGGCACGTCCGAGTACTCCGGCTTCGCGGCCGAGCGCGGCAATCGCACCTGGACGTTCATGGTGTATCTCAATGAGGGCATGGGCGGCGGCGGCACCAAGTTCTTCGCCATCGACCGCACCTTCCTGCCGAAGAAGGGCCAGGCGGTGATCTGGAACAATCTCAACCCGGATGGAACGCCCAACGTGGCGACGCTTCACAGCGGCGAGCCGGTGACCGCCGGGCACAAGATCATCATCACCAAGTGGTTCCGGGAGGTCGGATCCGGGCCGATGTTCTACGAGAACTGAGGGAGCCCCTTCGCGTTGTCACGCCCTGCGGCCCACGCGATCCAGCGTTGCGATCTCCTCGTCAGAAAGCTCTACCGTCGTGGCACCGACATTCTCTTCGAGGTGCGCCACTTTCGAAGTGCCGGGGATCGGCAGCATCACCGGGCTGCGCCGGAGCATCCAGGCCAGCGCGACCTGGCTGGGTGCGACCCCATGTGCTTTCGCGATCCTCACGAGCGGCGATGTCGGGGTGAGCAGACTGCCCGCGGCGAGCGGAAACCACGGGATGAAGCCGATGCCGTGTTTCG
>FTFB01011907.1_pt1 | contig 10489 bp, 11 predicted proteins | sample 1658331 | NCBI WGS metagenome assembly FTFB01 (sample SAMEA3914816, study PRJEB12502) | metagenome | biome: forest; material: soil | place: USA | collected 2011-09-16 | depth 0.3 m | reverse complement strand
TTCGCGCGCCGTGCGCGACGCTTCGATCCCAAGGCTCGCGGCCCCAGGCTGCAGCGCACTCGCGAGCGTGGCGTTGGAATCCGCCGTAAGGCGTACGCGTTCGCTCTTTAACCGTCTGCTGGGAAAATCAGTCGTGATGATCAGAAGTCTGCTGTTAGCAGCGTTCGCCGTGCTTGCGGGTTGCAGTGGCGGCTCGGGCGACCATACAGGCAGCGTGCGGCTGCTGAACGTGTCTTACGATCCAACGCGCGAGCTATATCGCGAGCTCAACGAGCGTTTCACGGCCAAGTGGCTCGCGGACACGGGGCAGAACGTCACGATCCAGATGTCGCATGGCGGCTCCGGCAGTCAGGCCCGCGCCGTCATCGACGGTCTCGATGCGGACGTCGTGACGCTGGCGCTCGCCTGGGACATCGACAACATTCAACGCAACGGTCATCGGCTTCCGGCTTCCTGGCAGTCGCGTCTGCCGCACAACAGCTCGCCCTATACGTCGACGATCGTGTTCCTCGTGCGCAAGGGCAATCCCAAGAACGTGCACGACTGGCCCGATCTACTGGCGCAGGGCGTGCAGGTGGTGACGCCGAACCCGAAAACCTCGGGCGGCGCACGCTGGAATTACCTCGCTGCTTGGGGCTACGCGGTCGGGCACGCGCTCGGCGGCGACCTCGCGCGACTCGATGGCGCACCGGCCGACGAGGTGGCGCGAGCGCAGGCGGAAGCCGAGCAGTTCGTCGGCGACCTGTATCGCCATGTGCCGGTGCAGGACACGGGCGCGCGCGCGGCCACGAACACGTTCGTGCAGCGTGGCATTGGCGACGTGCTTCTGGCCTGGGAGAACGAAGCACTTCTCGCCCAGCAGCAGATGGGAGCCGACGCGTTCGATATCGTGCGGCCGTCGGTCAGCGTGTTGGCCGAGCCGCCCGTCGCGCTCGTCGACGCGGTCGTCGACCGCAAGGGCACGCGCATGGTCGCGGAGGCCTACCTCGATTACCTGTACACGCCCGAGGGTCAGGACATCGTCGCCAGGAATTTCTTTAGGCCCAGCGATGAAGCCGTGATGCAGCGCTATGCCGAGCAGTTCCCCGCGATGCGCCTTTTTACCGTCGATACGGCGTTTGGCGGCTGGGAGCAGGCTCAGAAGCAGCACTTCAACGACGGCGGTACATACGACCGTCTGTTTACCGCGGCAGCAGGCTCCGCGCGATGAAGCATCGCGCGCGGCACGAGGCGCGAGAAGGCCAGCTGGATGGCCGCCGCTAGGGGCTGGGTCAGCCCGAGCGTGCTGCCGGGCTTTGGCCTGACGCTGGGGTTTGCCGGCATCTTTCTGGCGGCCATTGTGCTGGTGCCGATGGCGGCTCTGGTCATGAAAGCGGCCAGCCTGCCTCTGCCCGAGCTGTGGCGCATCGCCACGGAGCCACGTGCCCTCGCGGCCTATCGCCTGTCATTCGGCGCGTCATTGATCGCCGCTGCGATCAACGCGGTGTTCGGATTCATCATCGCGTGGTGTCTCGTTCGCTATGACTTCCCCGGGCGGCGGATCGTGGATGCGGTGATCGATCTGCCGTTCGCGCTGCCGACGGCCGTGTCCGGTATCGCGCTGGCGACCGTGTTCGCGCCGCAGGGGTGGCTCGGGCGGTGGCTCGAGCCGCTCGGCATCCACGTCGCGTACACATGGCTCGGCGTCGTAGTGGCGCTGACGTTGATCGGTGTGCCGTTCGTCGTGCGCTCGGTGCAGCCTGCGCTCGAGGAAGTCGACGCGAGCCTGGAAGAAGCCGCCGAATCGCTCGGCGCAAGCCGGACGATGGTGTTCCTGCGTGTGATTCTGCCCACCGTGCTGCCGTCGCTCGCGACGGGGTTCACGCTGGCCCTCGCGCGCGCGGTCGGCGAGTACGGCTCCGTGATCTTCATCGCGGGCAATATACCGCTGAAGACCGAGATCATGCCGCTCTTGATCGTGATCAAGCTCGAGCAATACGACTACCTCGGCGCCGCCGCCTTAGGTCTCGTGATGCTGCTCGTATCGTTCGTGATGCTATTGACGATCAACGCGATCAACGGCTGGCGTATGCGGCGCGCGGCGGGGCGGCGCTGATGGCCGGCCGCAGCCACCGCAGAGATCGCGCGCAGAGCAGGCTTGCGCGCGTGCTGTTGATCGGCATCTCGCTCGCGTTTCTGGCCGTGATACTGATCGTGCCCGTGGTCTCGGTGCTCGGCTACGCCTTTTCTCGCGGCCTCGCCGTATACCTTGGCGCGTTGCATACGCCCGATACGCTTGCGGCGATTCGACTCACGCTCATGACAGCGGCGATCGTAGTGCCACTGAACACGGTGTTCGGCGTGGCGGCGGCGTGGGCCATCGCCAAGTTCGATTTTCGCGGCAAGCAACTGCTGATCACGTTGATCGATCTGCCGTTCTCGGTGTCGCCCGTCATCGCGGGCCTTGTGTTCGTGCTGTTGTTCGGCGCGCAGGGATGGTTCGGCGGCTGGTTGCGCGATCACGATTTCCAGGTCGTGTATGCGCTGCCGGGCATCGTGCTCGCAACGTTGCTCGTGACGTTCCCCTACGTGGCCCGCGAGCTGATTCCGATCATGCAGCTGCAAGGCCGCGAGGCCGAGGAAGCCGCCGTTAGCCTTGGTGCGGGCGGGTGGACTACGTTTTTCCGCGTGACGCTGCCCAGTATTCGCCTCGGCCTGCTCTACGGCGTGATTCTCTGCAACGCGCGAGCCATGGGCGAGTTCGGAGCCGTGGCGGTGGTGTCGGGTCACATCCGCGGTTTGACGACCACGATGCCGCTGCAGGCCCAGGTGCTGTACGACGAGTATGATCTCGTTGGCGCGTTTGCCGTGGCGTCGCTACTCATGCTGCTCGCGTTGTTCACGCTGATTTTAAAGACCATGTTCGAGGCGTTCGGCGCGCGTCGGCGGCGGGCGTGAGATGGCCGAGCGACGGCTGATCAAGCTCTACAGCCCCGGCCTCGCCGGCCGGCTGGCGATAGCGACCGGTGTGCTGGTCACGTTGGCGGTCGGCTTGATGTACGTGTTTGGCGTGAGCGCACTGCGCGGTCTCGCGGAAGGCGACGCGTTGACGCGAGTGAAGCTCGGCGTCGCGGCGGCGCGCGAGGGCTTACGCCAGAGCGGCGAGGACGTGCTCACAGCGACGCGAATTCTCGGCGAGCGACCGCCGTTGCAGCGATTGCTGAGCGGCGGCGTGCGCGAAACGCTGCAGCCGTACCTGGCGCGCTATTGCAGCAGCACGGCGCTCGACGCCTGCGCCGTAGTGCAGGGATCGGAGTGGCTCGCGCGCACCTCGAGCGACATCGATTGGGAGCGCGTGCTCGCGGCGGCCGCGGAGCAGGGCGAGCGGTTTCTGGTGACGGGTGCCGCCGAGGACACCGCGATGCTCGGCGCGCAGGCTCCGGTGCTCGAGCAACCCGGCGTCACCGTAGTGGCCCTGCGCCGCATGAACGCAGCGTTCGCCGCGCGATTGAGCGAACGCGCCGGCGTACCGGTGACCATCGTCGACTACGCGTCCTTTCGGCCGGGCGAAGGGCCACTCGCGGTGCTGAACACCGATGCGCTGTCGCGCAACGAGCCGGTGGCGGACTACGTCCGCGTGCACGACAGCTATGCCGCCTCTATGCCCGTCGCGACCGTAGCCGGTGAAACCGTGGCGTTGCTACAAGCCGAACTGCCGGCCGCCAGCATCACGGGGCCGGTCGACCGGCTCGTCGGGCGGATGCTGCTCGTCGCGATCGTCATCGCGTTGCTCGCGACGGCCAGCAGCGTGTTGATCGGCAGGTACTGGATCAGCGCGGTCGAGTTGCTGACGGACGCCGCGCGCCGATTGGGTTCGGGCGATCTGACGGCGTCGTTTCCGACGGGCGGCGGCAAGGAGCTCGCGATCCTCGGAAACACCATGGAGACGATGCGCCGCAATCTCGTGGACGTGACTGCTGAGCTGCGGCGGCGCGAGCGCCAGGCGCAGGCGGTCCTCGGTGGCATCGTCGAGGGCGTGTACGCGGTCGACGAGGAGCGCCGCATCAAGTTCCTGAATCCGCAGGCGGAACGGCTGTTGAAGATCTCGTCGCACGATGCGCTCGGAATGTTCTGCGGCGACGTGCTGAAGCCGCAGCGGGATGCGCAGGGGCGACGGCCCTGCGAGTATGCATGCCCGATCGTGGAGGCGCGGCGCGTGGGCGCCAGCCGCGCGGTGGAACAGGTTGTGCCGGTGCAGGGCGAAGGTGTGCGGCAGGTCGTGATCTCGAGCGCGGCACCCGCCGACGCCGACGGCCTGCAAGTGCAGGTGCTGCGCGACGAGACCGAGCTCGAGGCCGTGCGTCGCACGCGCGACACGGTGCTCGCGAACATTTCGCACGAGTTCCGTACTCCGCTCGCCGCGCAGCTGGCATCGATCGAGTTGTTACGCGACGGCGTCGGCACGATGACGCCCGACGCACAGCGCGAGCTCGTCGCGACACTGCAGCGCGGCACCCAACGACTGACGTGGCTCATCGACAACCTGCTCGAGAGCGTGCGGATCGAGGCCGGTCAGCTCGGTATTCGGCACCAGGACGTGGTGCTGGACGAGGTCGTGGTCGCTGCACGGGAGCTGATCGAGCCGCTGATCGAACAGCGCGGTCAGCGCATCGAGGTGCAGCTCGCGAGCGACGTGCCGATCATCAGCGGCGATCCGCAACGTCTCACTCAGGTGGTCGTGAATCTGCTCGCGAACGCGAGCAAGTTCAGTCCGGCGAGCAGCACGATCCGCGTCGGGGCGAATGCCGTGAATGGCGACGGGCTCGAGCTTTGGGTCGAGGATGAAGGCGCCGGCCCGCCGAACGTCGGCGATTCATCGTTGTTCGAACAGTTCCGGCGCTCCGGTGGCGAGAAGGATCCGGACGAAAGCGGTCTCGGGCTCGGCTTGTTCATCGTACGGTCGATCGTCATGCGCCACGGCGGCGAGGTACGGCTCACGCGTACGGCCGAAGGCCGGACGCGCGCCGAAGTGCGATTGCCGAAGGAGTCGGTGGCGTGAAGATCCTGCTTGTCGACGACGACCCCGATTTGCTCGCGGTAACCGGCTTCGCGTTGCAGCAGGCCGGATTCCTCGTAGTGAAGGCGGCCGACGGCGCCGCGGGGCTCGACGCGTTTCAGCGCGAGCGACCCGACCTGGCCGTGCTCGATATCAACATGCCAAAGCTGAACGGCTTCGAGCTCGCGCAGAAGCTGCGTGAGCGCGGTCGCGTCCCGATTCTGATGCTGACGGCGCGCAGCGAGGAAGAAGACGTCGTGCGTGCCCTGAGCCAGGGGGCCGACGACTACCTGAGCAAGCCGTTCAGTCCGAAGATTCTGGTCGCCAGAATTCGCGCCCTGCTGCGGCGCTCGAGCGGTGCGGTCGAGAACGCGGTGGCCGTGGGCTCCGTGTCGCTCGATTTGGCAGAGCTCACGTTGCTCGGTCTGCCGGTCGGGGTCGTGCGTCTGACGCCGCTCGAAGCGCGGTTCCTGCAGCTGCTGCTCGCCCACGCGGGCCGAACGGTGCCGACGGATCGCCTGTTGGTGCACGTGTGGGGCAATCGAGCCGGCGGCAATCGACAGTTGTTGAAGCAACTCGTGCACCGGCTGCGCCACAAGGTCGAGGCCGATCCGGCCGATCCGCGGCTCATACGCAACGTGCCGAATGCCGGCTATCTCATTGATCTAGCGGCAGTCGAGCCCCCCATCGACAGCGACGACGGCTAGACTCGTTGCCTTCGCCGCGTCGGGCCGGCCGCAGGTACTGCGGCCGGCCCAGACGTCACTTGTTGCGGTCGAAGGCGCCCATTTCCTTCAACACCTCGTTCGCGGCCTTGAACGCATCGAGGCCCGCCGGAATGCCGCAGTACACGGTGGCGTGCAGCAGTACTTCCTTGATCTCGTCGACGGTCACGCCGTTGTTCAATGCGCCGCGAACGTGCAGCTTGACCTCCGGCGAACGATTCAACGCGGTCAGCATCGCGAGGTTGATGAGGCTGCGCGTCTTGCGGTCGAGCCCGGACCGCGTCCACGCATACCCCCAGCACCATTCGGTGGTGATGTTCTGGAACGCTTGCATGAACGCATTCGCCGATTTCAATGAATTGTCGACGTACTCGGCGCCCAGGACTTCACGGCGGACCGCGAGGCCGCGGTCGAACAGTTCTTCGATAGTTTCGTCTCTATGCTCGGTCATTTCAGACTCCAAGGGGTTGTAGCGGGGAACCAATGAATAGCAACGCAGCGCGACCGCTGCGGTCGTGAGTCTTCGATGAATCTGCGCTGACCGCAGAAGCAGGCGACTGACACGGGCGGGGGAACGCCCGGAGGCTAACGAGTCGGGAGCACGACGTCGAGCATCGCCTGGATGAACTCGCGATGCTGCTTCGAGGACAGCGGCTCCTGCTGCATATAGGCATGGATATGGCGCGACTCGAGCGTGCCGATCAGTACTTCCGTCGTAGTGCGAGGATCGTTGACCGTCAGCAAGCCGGCTGTCGTCGCCTGTGCGAGCCACTGCGTCAGCAGTAGTCGCAGCCGCTGCGGGGTGGGCTCGGGCAGCTCGACCTCGATGCCGGCAGCCCGTAGCGTGACGGAGCCGCCGATGATGGTGCCGAGATACTCGTTCAGCTCGATCAGAACCTGGCTCAACTGCTCGTGGACGGCGACGCCCGGTTGCACGCCGCGCTCGAGCTCCGTGATTACCGTGCCTTCCGGCTGCAACGCCATCAGCATCAGCTGCTGTTTCGAGCCCGTGCGCTGAAACAACGTGGCCGTCGAAACGCCTAGTTTCTTGGCCACCATGGCGACCGGCGCCTTGGGCCCCTGATCGAGAAACACTTCCCGCGCGGCGGCACTGATTTCGCGGTCGCTGACTTGTCTACGTCGTCCCATAGGTCGGCATGATAGCTTGAAACAATGGTTTGCGAGGCTCGAGGGTCCGCTGGTAGTGCCGGCGGTCCACACGAAGGTTCACGCGCGTGTCGGAGCGGCGCGAAAAAGGGCGGGCTCCGGGGTCCTTTCGGGGTAGCCGACGCGCGGAACTCGTAGCGCAGCCGCGATCCGGAGGGTCGCCGCGGCTTTTTGTCGGGCAATAACTGACTGGCCAGTTAGATTTAAAGCCATTACCGAACGCCGGGTTATGCAAAGCAAGAGTAAGACGTCGCTCACCACGTTTAGGGTAAAGGTCGTGCCGCGGGCCAGCCGCGACGAGGTCGCCGGCTGGAGCGACGGCGTTCTGCGGCTACGCGTGAGCGCCCCGCCACGGGACGGTCGCGCCAACGCGGCCGTGGTCGCATTGCTCGCGACTTTGCTCGGCGTGCGCAAGAGCGCCGTCGCAATCTGGTCTGGTCAGGGGTCGGCCCACAAGCGCGTGGCTATCGAGGGGCTCACGCGCGACGAGATCGAGCGGCGGCTCGGTTGTGCCACTGGCCATGAGAACGATGCTGCTATCTAATCGGTCTTAATATGATCGCGGCGAAGCCGGAAAGGGACTGGACACCATGAGCTATGAGACTCGCATCAGGATTCGGTGGGGGGCCACGGCCCTCGCGCTCGTGCTCGGCAACGCGCTGGCCGCGGCGGCGTATGCGCATCACTCGTTCGCGATGTACGACCAGAGCAAGCAGGAGACGATGACGGGCAAGCTGACCCGGTTCATTCCGGGCGCGAACCACGCGCAGCTGATCTTCGAGATCGTGGGTCAGGACGGCAAGGCGCAGCTAGGTCCGGACGGCAAGGTTATCCTGTGGGGCATCGAGCTCGGCCCGGCTGCAACGATCGCCCAGCAGGGCGTGACGGTCGAAGCGTTCCAGCCGGGCACGGTCATCACCGTGACGCTGAATCCGCTGCGCAATGGCAAGAACTTTGGTGCGATGGCGAGCGGCGCTCGGTTGATCAAATGCGGCATGGCCATTCCGACCGGCGGCTGCACGGACAAGACCGGCGAAGTGTTCCTGCAGTCGCGCGATGCGTTCGGCACGCAACGCGTCCAACAGCCCGGTCAATAAGCTCCGCGAGTCGCGGTCGTCGTCAGCGGCCGAGGCTCAGGCCTTTGGCGCGCGCTTTGCGCTTCAGCGCGAGCAACCAGTGCGGACAGCGTTGCTGATCCGCGTACAGGATCTCGCAGTCGTCGCACCGCACGCACTCCGATTTGATGATCTGGCGTTTGCGGATCGCGCCCCACTCGCACGTCTTCTCGCAGAGCTTGCACTGGTTGCACTCGGACCAGCGCTTGATCTTGAACACCGTGAGGTTCGATAGCAGGCCGAGCGCGGCACCGAGCGGACACAGGAACCTGCAATACAGATTGCGCACGAAGATGCTTGCGACGAGCAGCACGCCGAGCAGCGTCCACAGCACCGGTGTTGCGTCGCGCGTGAACATCCAGAACGGCTCGATGTAGCGATAGAACGCGATCTCGTGCGTCACGAGGTAGTAACCCACCGCGCCGAACAGGATGCCGTACTTGATGTAGCTCGCGCGCTGCTCGAGCCACTGCGGCACCTCGAGCTGAAAACGCTTCGGCACGACGGCGTCGACCAACTGTGTGAAGGCGCCGAAGGCGCAGACGCGGCCGCAATACACGCGGCCCCATAGCACGGTCGTCACGACGGTGAAAATGGCAAACGCGTACCACGCCATGTTGTGGGCGAACAGCGGCAGATTGCCCGTCAGCGTGCCGAAGATGTTGACGACGGAAATCAGCTGGCTCTTGTACACGCCCATGTACAGCACCGACGCGACGAGCGTCAGGTATTTCAGGGGCACGCTCTTGCGAAGGAAACTGATCATTGCGAGCGTGGCGAAGGCCAGGAATAGAACGATGTCCGGCGCCTGCTCCCTCGCGAGATCGAGCAGCGTCGGTTGCGCTTCGACGTCGTCTTCGAAGTTCCAACCGCCGGCGTCAACGGCCGGCTGCGCGCGTGTGACACCGGTGACCAGCACGCATAGCAGGAGCAGGCGGAAGGCGCCCGCGAGCATCGGAATCCACCGGCGTTTGAACGACGTCACTGGGCGGCGGCAGTGGGTGCGCCCGGCGGCGTCAGGTAGGCGCGAGCGACTTTGCGCGAGCTGTTGCGGATTGCGCGGCTGGCGCTCGTGACGGAGATCGTCGCGCGCGATATCGCGTCGACGTCGACACCGACCTTGAAGCCGTCGCGAATGTTCTTGTTCTTGAACTGTGCCGCGAATTCAGGGAGATCGACGGAGAAGTAGCCGTACGGCTCGCGATTGTCGGTGACGATGATGCCCGTCAGCAGGCCGGCCATGCTCATGCCGACGAGCATCTTGATGGGCCCGTCGAACCCGCGCTCGAGTGGCTCGACCTCGGTGGTCCAGTACGCGAACCCCAGCAGCTCGCCGGTCTTGCCGGAAGATGCGGCGCCAAATGCCTTGTAGACCGATGGCGACCCGCTCTTCGGCGAAAAGGTCGCGGCCGTCGGAAACAGCCGCTGTAGCTGCTTGACGAGCTCGGCGTCGTTGACGCTCTGACCGTGCGCTCCGCCGATCATGAGCAGCACGATGCCGATGCCGAGTAATGCTAGTCGCAAGGAGTTCTCCCGGTGCCGCGCGATTATCGCGGCCGGTGTCGCCGCGGGTCAATTTATCCGCCGTGGTCAAAAGCGAGACGACGTGCTAAATACTCCACACTATGCAAAGAATTCTCGCGATCGCACTGGGTGGTTTGGCTACCTGGGTTTTGCTGCAGTCGACGGACGCGTCGGCTCAGGCCGGTCTCGACCGCCGGCTCGCCGCGGCGAAGAAGCTCGACTGCAGTTTCTCCACGTTTGCCCTCGGCAACTGGGAGAAGAACACGCCGTCGCTGACGGTCAAGCCGGCCGAGCTCAAGGCTGCGTTCACGAACATCAACGTCGACGAAGGCACGGCCGAAGCGGAAACCGCGTACGGCGCGTCGTTCATTTCCGTTCGCTACGCGCAAGGCTACCTGCACATCATGCAGATGAGCGACGCAGGTCCGTTGTATCTGACGACGGTATTCGCGCGCGCCGCGGGCGAAGGTCGGCTCATGGCCGTCCACACGCGCATGGAGTATTCGCCCACCGTGATCCCAGGTTTCACGTCACGGCCCGAGGTCTACCTCGGCACCTGCGCGATCGGGTGAAGGTGTCGCAAGCGTCCCGGAAGCGCCGCGGTGAGGCAACTTCCGGGAACGCCGCAAGTACGGCCCTGTAGGCTCGCGTGGCGCCGTCCGACCGCCATGGATGGCGGAAGTGCAGCAATTGCAGGAGCGAATTGCTGCCTCGGCGCCGAGCGTCCCGGAAGCCGCCTCACCGCGACGCTTCCGGGACTTTGCAGCGTAGTGGGTTAGCTGGCCAGCGCCTCGACGGAGATGCGCAGGGTCACGCCCATGCCAAAGCCCATCTGCTTGCCGAACGCGACGCCGAAGTCTTCGCGGTTGATCTGCGTGCTCGCATCCGCGCCGCAGACCTCTTTCTTCATCATCGGGTGCTCT
>FTFB01009009.1_pt1 | contig 10514 bp, 3 predicted proteins | sample 1658331 | NCBI WGS metagenome assembly FTFB01 (sample SAMEA3914816, study PRJEB12502) | metagenome | biome: forest; material: soil | place: USA | collected 2011-09-16 | depth 0.3 m | reverse complement strand
CTTGTTGCCGATGTTGCTCACCACGGTGAGCTGCTTTTGAAACGGCGCAAGCGGCTCCAGGATCGGGCTCAACTGGAAGTCGCGCCCCGCGGTCGTGGGCGTCCACTTCTCCATGATGGCGCCGTGGGGGAAGTAGAAGAATCCCAGTCGCGGCTTCGGTGCCGCGGCTGTGTTGGCCAGGGCCGTGGCAGCAGGAACCATCGCGTCCAGGAAAGGCAGCGACACGGCCACACCCATGCCCTGCAATACCCTGCGGCGTGAGACGTACTTCTTCGTGAGGAACATGCTGACTACCTCGTGATCTCTTCACCCGCGTGCGCATTGGCCTGACGCGTGTCGGGCGCCGCTGCGGCGGGTTGTTTCATCTGGAATCCGGGGCTCGCCACGATGCCGCGGATGAGCGACTCGAAGCGGAAATCCTCTCGCGCTGACTCGCGCACGACAGTGCGCACGGCCGGCATGTCCTGGTAGCGCAGGCCGCGGCCCAGCGCGAAGGTCATGAGCTTCTCGGTGAGCGCCTGCACGAACTGGCCTGGCCGTGCCAGCAATGCGGTGTTGAGTTGCGCCGGGCTGCCGACGGGCACGCCACTCGAGAGCACGCCGCTGGCGTCGATGGCGCTGCCGGCATCGCGATCGACATCGCGCCATGCGCCAACGACGTCGTAGTTCTCGAGCGCAAAGCCGAGCGGATCCATCACGCCGTGACAGCCGTTGCACGATGGATTCGATCGGTGCTGCTCGAGGCGTTCGCGCACCGTCAGCACTTTCTTGCCCGCTTCGTTTTCCTTGAACTGCTCGACGCCCGGTGGCGGCGCGTTCGGCGGCGTGCCGGTGATGGTCTCGAGGATCCACGCGCCGCGCAGCACGGGCGACGTGCGGTTGCCGTAAGAGGTGCCCATGAGCACGGCGCCCTTGCCCAGCAGGCCCCAGCGATTGGCGTTCGCAAGCCGCACCGGGCGGAACTGCGCGCCGCGCACGTTCGGAACGCCGTAGTGCAGGGCCAGCCGCTCGTTCAGGAACGTCTGGTCCGAGCGCAGCAGGTCGAGAACGCTGTGGTTCTCGCGCAGCACGCTGCCCAGGAAAAGGCGGATCTCTTCGCGGAAGCCGGCACGCAGGTCCGGATCGAAGTCCGGGTACAGCACGGGGTCGGGCTGGATGCTGTCGATGCGCCCGACGTTCAGCCACTGGAACGCGAAGTTGGTCACCAGCGTTTCCGAGCGCGGATCGGCGAGCATGCGATGCACCTGCGCATCCAGCACTTTCGCGTCGTGCAGCTTGCCGGCGACGGCCAGGTCGAGCAGCTCCTGGTCGGGGCCGGAGCTCCAGATGAAGAAGGAGAGGCGTGAGGCGAGCTCGAGGTCCGTGAGATGGGTGGCGGCCCCCGGGGATGCGCTGGCGGCCACGGGCTCCGCGCGGAACAGGAATTTCGTGCTCGACAGGATCGCGGTGAGCCCGCTCTCGATGCCGGCTTCGAAATCGCCGGCCTCGCGGCCCATCGCATAGAAGGCCATCGGCGCCTTCAGGTCTTCATCGTTCACTGGGCGGCGAAACGCCTCCGTCGCGAGGTGCGACAGGATGGTGTGCGCGCAGGGCAGCTCGGCCGCGGCGCTCTGCGGCTTGCAGACGAAGATGCGCTTGCGACTCTCGGTATCGGCGACACCCGTGACATTGAACGGGCCGGCGATGTCGAGACCGGGGATCGTGGGAGCCCGCTCCATTTCCGGCAGCATCGCGATCGGCTGCAGTGGCGAATCCGATTGCGCGAACGAGCGTTGCACGAAGGCGATGCCGATGCGATGCGGACCGGCCGTGACTCTCACGCGGATGTGGTTGAACCGCGCCTGCATCTCATCCGCGGCCGTGGCCTGGCGCAGGTCCACGTCGTTCAGGTCGGCAGTGCCGCCCGCCTTCTGCTCGAACACACGCACATCGTCGAGGGTCATGATCACAGTGTGCGACGCGTCCACCTTCGTCACGTAGCCCGCGCCATGGAAGAAGAAGTCGCGGATGTTGAACTCGTACTCGCCGTCTGCCGGAAAGTAATGGTCGACGATCATGCCGCCGCGAGTGCCGAGCGGCAGCCCGTCGATGTGCTCGGACTGATCCGAGCCGTTCGCCCGCACTTCGCGGGTGCTGGGCTTCGCGCTCACGCGGCCGATGGCCTGGCGGCTCACATTGCGAGCGGCGCCGATGTACTGATCCAGGAACGCGGGCGAGATGCGCAGCACGGCTGCGATGTTGTCGAAGCCGTCGCTCGACACATCCTTCGGCAGCAGCGTCTTCACGTCGACATCGAGGCCGAGCAGGCGGTCGATCTCGCGGGCGTATTCCGTGCGGTTCAGGCGATGCAGGCCGATGTTGCCCGGGTCGGGCCGGGCTGCGGCCGCGCGATCCAGCTCGCCTTCCATCCGCGCGACGAAGCCATCGATGGTGGCCTGGTCCGGCTGCTTCTCGCCCGGCGGCGGCATCAGGCGGCCACGCAGTTTGCGAATGGCCTTTTCCCAGGTTTCCGCGTCTTCGGGAATGCTGTCGGGCGAGAGCGTGTCGAAAGCGATGCTGCCCGCCCAATCCGTGGTGTTATGGCACTTCGTGCAGCGGGCTTCGAGCAGGCCCCAGGCGCCGTCGTGGGCCGCCGGCGCGGCGCCGGGCGCCGCAGTTGTGCTCGCAACCGAGGACTCTTTTGCCGCTTCGGCAAAAGCGTTGCCCGGATCCACGGCCAGCAACAGGCCGCCGGCCGCCAGCGCGCTCGAAATGACCCTGTGCCAGCCCTTTGACAATCGATTTCTCCGGGATAACCGGTGTGCCGTGCGCACCGGACAAGTCCTCTCGATAGTACCGTCATCCCGGAATGAATTAGCGTTGCGCGCAGCGGTTGCCCGATATGTGGCGGGCGTTGCCGCGAGTCACCCGCCGGGGGCCGGTCTGCGCCATGCCGGGCGGGCCGCGCGGGTACGCCCAAGCTAAAATGCCGCATGAGCCCGCCGGCCCGCCCCCGACCCGAAGACGCAAAGCTCGACGCGTTGAATGCCCTCGACGCGGCGGCAGATCGCGCCGTGCAGAACGAGGCCATCGCCAGGGCCCTGCAGGACAAAAACTACCGTGTGGTGGCCAGGGCCGCCTCGCTTGCCGAAGAACGGCAGCTCCACGAGCGCATCGGGGACCTGCTGGCCGCCTACGCGCGATTCCTGCAAGACCCGGTGAAGCGCGATCCCACCTGTCTTGCCAAGAAAGCCATCGTTCGCGCGCTCGTCGCGTTCGAATGCAGGGACATTCAGTTCTACCTCGAAGGCGTGCGCTACACGCAGCCAGAGCCCGTATGGGGTGGCTCTGCAGACACCGCGGTAGACGTTCGGTGCAGTTGCGCGCTCGGTCTCGTGAATAGCGGCTATGTGCGCTCCGTGCCGGAGCTGGCGGCGTTGCTGGCCGATCCGGAGCCGGGAGCCCGCATCGGTGCAGTACGTGCAATCTCATGCGGGCACCTGCGTGAGGCTGAGGCACTCCTGAGATTCAAAGCGCTCAGCGGCGACGAGAAGCCCGAAGTGATGGGCGAATGCTTCACGGCGCTGCTCGCCCTTGCGCCGGATGAATGCATGCCGCTCGTCGCGGCGGCCCTTTCTCACCGCGACGATGCGGTGAGAGATTTCGCGGCGCTCGCGCTGGGGGAGTCGCGTCACCCCGCGGCTCTCCAGCATCTGCGGAAGGCGTGGGAAGACGTGCTGGTCTCGCCTGAGATGCGCGCGGTGCTGATCCGCGCCGCCGCGGTTCACCGCACGGATGCGGCGTTCGACTGGCTGCTGTCGATCATCGAAGAGGGCACGCCCCGGCAGTCAGCCGTTGCGGTGGACGCGCTTTCTGTCTACGAAAGAAACACCAAGCTCACCGAGCGCGTGCAGGCGGCACTTGCAAGCCGCAAGGGCCGCGCGCGCAGCTGACGCGGGTGAACCTGCACGGGCAATTGCCCCGATTGCTACGAAAGTCGAGGGCGCGACGGCCGGTCTATTGGATATAGTCGGTACAAGGGGGGAAACACATATGAAAAGCAGATCCTGGCTGACGTTCGTTTGCCTGGTATTCCTTTCCGCGCAGGCTTCCAGCGCCACCGCTACAGAGTGGGTGGGCACCTGGGGAGCGGCGCCACTACCCACCGGGCCGGCATTCGGGCCGGGCGGGCCGCCGGCCACTTTCTCGAACCAGACCATTCGCCAGGTCGTGCGGATCAGCGCGGGCGGCGAGCGGGTGCGCATTCGATTCTCCAACGAATATGGCGCGAAGCCGCTGGTGATCGGCGCGGCGCGCGTCTCGCTGGTCGACGCGCACGGCAATGGCAGTGCCGAAGCCGGTAAGCCCGTGCTGTTCGGCGGCAAGCCGGGCACCACCCTTCCCGCCGGCGCGCCGTTCCTGAGCGATCCGATCGAGCTTCCCGTGAAGGGGCTGTCGAGCCTCGCGATCAGCGTCTTCTTTCCCGAAGACACTGGCGGCTGCACCTGTCACGCGGCGGGCATGCAGACGGCGCAGATTTCCGATGCCGGCGACTTCACCTCGAAGGCGTTCACTCCGAAACAGACGATGCAGGCTCGCGCGTTCATCTCGGGCGTTGAAGTGGAATCGAAGACACCGGTGAAGACGATCGTCGTGCTCGGCGATTCGATCTCCGACGGCGTCGGCTCGACCGTGGATTCCAACCACCGCTGGCCCGACCTGCTCGCCGAGCGCCTCGCCGCGCGCGATGCCCGCAGCGCGTGGGGCGTGGTGAACATGGGCATCAGCGGCAACCGTGTCCTGGGCGATGGCGCCGGGGTGAGCGCACTGGCCCGATTCGATCGCGACGTGCTTTCGGTGCCTGGAGTGGCCTATGTCGTCGTGTTCGAAGGCGTGAACGACCTTGGCATTTCATACGGCAAGTTCGAGGGCCCGATGGCGGAGCGTTTCAAGGCGCTGGTGGGCCCTAACAAGGCGACGGCCGACGGGATCATTGCCGCATATCGGCAGATCATCGCCCGCGCGCACGCGAAGGGCGTGAAAGTGGTTGGAGCCACTATCGCGCCCTATGAAGGAGCGATGTACTACTCGGCGGAAGGTGAATCCGTTCGCCAGTCCATCAATCAGTGGATTCGCACTGGCGGCGCGTTCGACGCCGTGCTGGATTTCGATGCGGCATTCCGCGACCCCGCGAAACCGACGCAGATCGAGGCGGCGCTACACGCGGGCGATCACCTGCATGGTAGCGATGTGGGTTATGAGAAGGTCGCCAAGTCGATCGACTTGGCGACCTTCTCATAACCCACATCGCTACCATGCAGGTGATCGCCCGCGTGTAGCGCCGCCTCGATCTGCGTCGGTTTCGCGGGGTCGCGGAATGCCGCATCGAAATCCAGCACGGCGTCGAACGCGCCGCCAGTGCGAATCCACTGATTGATGGACTGGCGAACGGATTCACCTTCCGCCGAGTAGTACATCGCTCCTTCATAGGGCGCGATAGTGGCTCCAACCACTTTCACGCCCTTCGCGTGCGCGCGGGCGATGATCTGCCGATATGCGGCAATGATCCCGTCGGCCGTCGCCTTGTTAGGGCCCACCAGCGCCTTGAAACGCTCCGCCATCGGGCCCTCGAACTTGCCGTATGAAATGCCAAGGTCGTTCACGCCTTCGAACACGACGACATAGGCCACTCCAGGCACCGAAAGCACGTCGCGATCGAATCGGGCCAGTGCGCTCACCCCGGCGCCATCGCCCAGGACACGGTTGCCGCTGATGCCCATGTTCACCACGCCCCACGCGCTGCGGGCATCGCGCGCGGCGAGGCGCTCGGCGAGCAGGTCGGGCCAGCGGTGGTTGGAATCCACGGTCGAGCCGACGCCGTCGGAGATCGAATCGCCGAGCACGACGATCGTCTTCACCGGTGTCTTCGATTCCACTTCAACGCCCGAGATGAACGCGCGAGCCTGCATCGTCTGTTTCGGAGTGAACGCCTTCGAGGTGAAGTCGCCGGCATCGGAAATCTGCGCCGTCTGCATGCCCGCCGCGTGACAGGTGCAGCCGCCAGTGTCTTCGGGAAAGAAGACGCTGATCGCGAGGCTCGACAGCCCCTTCACGGGAAGCTCGATCGGATCGCTCAGGAACGGCGCGCCGGCGGGAAGGGTGGTGCCCGGCTTGCCGCCGAACAGCACGGGCTTACCGGCTTCGGCACTGCCATTGCCGTGCGCGTCGACCAGCGAGACGCGCGCCGCGCCGATCACCAGCGGCTTCGCGCCATATTCGTTGGAGAATCGAATGCGCACCCGCTCGCCGCCCGCGCTGATCCGCACGACCTGGCGAATGGTCTGGTTCGAGAAAGTGGCCGGCGGCCCGCCCGGCCCGAATGCCGGCCCGGTGGGTAGTGGCGCCGCTCCCCAGGTGCCCACCCACTCTGTAGCGGTGGCGCTGGAAGCCTGCGCGGAAAGGAATACCAGGCAAACGAACGTCAGCCAGGATCTGCTTTTCATATGTGTTTCCCCCCTTGTACCGACTATATCCAATAGACCGGCCGTCGCGCCCTCGACTTTCGTAGCAATCGGGGCAATTGCCCGTGCAGGTTCACCCGCGTCAGCTGCGCGCGCGGCCCTTGCGGCTTGCAAGTGCCGCCTGCACGCGCTCGGTGAGCTTGGTGTTTCTTTCGTAGACAGAAAGCGCGTCCACCGCAACGGCTGACTGCCGGGGCGTGCCCTCTTCGATGATCGACAGCAGCCAGTCGAACGCCGCATCCGTGCGGTGAACCGCGGCGGCGCGGATCAGCACCGCGCGCATCTCAGGCGAGACCAGCACGTCTTCCCACGCCTTCCGCAGATGCTGGAGAGCCGCGGGGTGACGCGACTCCCCCAGCGCGAGCGCCGCGAAATCTCTCACCGCATCGTCGCGGTGAGAAAGGGCCGCCGCGACGAGCGGCATGCATTCATCCGGCGCAAGGGCGAGCAGCGCCGTGAAGCATTCGCCCATCACTTCGGGCTTCTCGTCGCCGCTGAGCGCTTTGAATCTCAGGAGTGCCTCAGCCTCACGCAGGTGCCCGCATGAGATTGCACGTACTGCACCGATGCGGGCTCCCGGCTCCGGATCGGCCAGCAACGCCGCCAGCTCCGGCACGGAGCGCACATAGCCGCTATTCACGAGACCGAGCGCGCAACTGCACCGAACGTCTACCGCGGTGTCTGCAGAGCCACCCCATACGGGCTCTGGCTGCGTGTAGCGCACGCCTTCGAGGTAGAACTGAATGTCCCTGCATTCGAACGCGACGAGCGCGCGAACGATGGCTTTCTTGGCAAGACAGGTGGGATCGCGCTTCACCGGGTCTTGCAGGAATCGCGCGTAGGCGGCCAGCAGGTCCCCGATGCGCTCGTGGAGCTGCCGTTCTTCGGCAAGCGAGGCGGCCCTGGCCACCACACGGTAGTTTTTGTCCTGCAGGGCCCTGGCGATGGCCTCGTTCTGCACGGCGCGATCTGCCGCCGCGTCGAGGGCATTCAACGCGTCGAGCTTTGCGTCTTCGGGTCGGGGGCGGGCCGGCGGGCTCATGCGGCATTTTAGCTTGGGCGTACCCGCGCGGCCCGCCCGGCATGGCGCAGACCGGCCCCCGGCGGGTGACTCGCGGCAACGCCCGCCACATATCGGGCAACCGCTGCGCGCAACGCTAATTCATTCCGGGATGACGGTACTATCGAGAGGACTTGTCCGGTGCGCACGGCACACCGGTTATCCCGGAGAAATCGATTGTCAAAGGGCTGGCACAGGGTCATTTCGAGCGCGCTGGCGGCCGGCGGCCTGTTGCTGGCCGTGGATCCGGGCAACGCTTTTGCCGAAGCGGCAAAAGAGTCCTCGGTTGCGAGCACAACTGCGGCGCCCGGCGCCGCGCCGGCGGCCCACGACGGCGCCTGGGGCCTGCTCGAAGCCCGCTGCACGAAGTGCCATAACACCACGGATTGGGCGGGCAGCATCGCTTTCGACACGCTCTCGCCCGACAGCATTCCCGAAGACGCGGAAACCTGGGAAAAGGCCATTCGCAAACTGCGTGGCCGCCTGATGCCGCCGCCGGGCGAGAAGCAGCCGGACCAGGCCACCATCGATGGCTTCGTCGCGCGGATGGAAGGCGAGCTGGATCGCGCGGCCGCAGCCCGGCCCGACCCGGGCAACATCGGCCTGCATCGCCTGAACCGCACGGAATACGCCCGCGAGATCGACCGCCTGCTCGGCCTCGATGTCGACGTGAAGACGCTGCTGCCGAAGGATGTGTCGAGCGACGGCTTCGACAACATCGCAGCCGTGCTGCGCATCTCGCCCGCGTTCCTGGATCAGTACATCGGCGCCGCTCGCAATGTGAGCCGCCAGGCCATCGGCCGCGTGAGCGCGAAGCCCAGCACCCGCGAAGTGCGGGCGAACGGCTCGGATCAGTCCGAGCACATCGACGGGCTGCCGCTCGGCACTCGCGGCGGCATGATCGTCGACCATTACTTTCCGGCAGACGGCGAGTACGAGTTCAACATCCGCGACTTCTTCTTCCATGGCGCGGGCTACGTGACGAAGGTGGACGCGTCGCACACTGTGATCATGACCCTCGACGATGTGCGTGTGTTCGAGCAGAAGGCGGGCGGCACTGCCGACCTGAACGACGTGGACCTGCGCCAGGCCACGGCCGCGGATGAGATGCAGGCGCGGTTCAACCACATCCGCGTGAGAGTCACGGCCGGTCCGCATCGCATCGGCATCGCCTTCGTGCAACGCTCGTTCGCGCAATCGGATTCGCCACTGCAGCCGATCGCGATGCTGCCGGAAATGGAGCGGGCTCCCACGATCCCCGGTCTCGACATCGCCGGCCCGTTCAATGTCACGGGTGTCGCCGATACCGAGAGTCGCAAGCGCATCTTCGTCTGCAAGCCGCAGAGCGCCGCGGCCGAGCTGCCCTGCGCGCACACCATCCTGTCGCACCTCGCGACGGAGGCGTTTCGCCGCCCAGTGAACGATGAAGACCTGAAGGCGCCGATGGCCTTCTATGCGATGGGCCGCGAGGCCGGCGATTTCGAAGCCGGCATCGAGAGCGGGCTCACCGCGATCCTGTCGAGCACGAAATTCCTGTTCCGCGCGGAGCCCGTGGCCGCCAGCGCATCCCCGGGGGCCGCCACCCATCTCACGGACCTCGAGCTCGCCTCACGCCTCTCCTTCTTCATCTGGAGCTCCGGCCCCGACCAGGAGCTGCTCGACCTGGCCGTCGCCGGCAAGCTGCACGACGCGAAAGTGCTGGATGCGCAGGTGCATCGCATGCTCGCCGATCCGCGCTCGGAAACGCTGGTGACCAACTTCGCGTTCCAGTGGCTGAACGTCGGGCGCATCGACAGCATCCAGCCCGACCCCGTGCTGTACCCGGACTTCGATCCGGACCTGCGTGCCGGCTTCCGCGAAGAGATCCGCCTTTTCCTGGGCAGCGTGCTGCGCGAGAACCACAGCGTTCTCGACCTGCTGCGCTCGGACCAGACGTTCCTGAACGAGCGGCTGGCCCTGCACTACGGCGTTCCGAACGTGCGCGGCGCGCAGTTCCGCCCGGTGCGGCTTGCGAACGCCAATCGCTGGGGCCTGCTGGGCAAGGGCGCCGTGCTCATGGGCACCTCTTACGGCAACCGCACGTCGCCCGTGCTGCGCGGCGCGTGGATCCTCGAGACCATCACCGGCACGCCGCCGAACGCGCCGCCACCGGGCGTCGAGCAGTTCAAGGAAAACGAAGCGGGCAAGAAAGTGCTGACGGTGCGCGAACGCCTCGAGCAGCACCGATCGAATCCATCGTGCAACGGCTGTCACGGCGTGATGGATCCGCTCGGCTTTGCGCTCGAGAACTACGACGTCGTTGGCGCATGGCGCGATGTCGATCGCGATGCCGGCAGCGCCATCGACGCCAGCGGCGTGCTCTCGAGTGGCGTGCCCGTCGGCAGCCCGGCGCAACTCAACACCGCATTGCTGGCACGGCCAGGCCAGTTCGTGCAGGCGCTCACCGAGAAGCTCATGACCTTCGCGCTGGGCCGCGGCCTGCGCTACCAGGACATGCCGGCCGTGCGCACTGTCGTGCGCGAGTCAGCGCGAGAGGATTTCCGCTTCGAGTCGCTCATCCGCGGCATCGTGGCGAGCCCCGGATTCCAGATGAAACAACCCGCCGCAGCGGCGCCCGACACGCGTCAGGCCAATGCGCACGCGGGTGAAGAGATCACGAGGTAGTCAGCATGTTCCTCACGAAGAAGTACGTCTCACGCCGCAGGGTATTGCAGGGCATGGGTGTGGCCGTGTCGCTGCCTTTCCTGGACGCGATGGTTCCTGCTGCCACGGCCCTGGCCAACACAGCCGCGGCACCGAAGCCGCGACTGGGATTCTTCTACTTCCCCCACGGCGCCATCATGGAGAAGTGGACGCCCACGACCGCGGGGCGCGACTTCCAGTTGAGCCCGATCCTGGAGCCGCTTGCGCCGTTTCAAAAGCAGCTCACCGTGGTGAGCAACATCGGCAACAAG
>FTFB01007787.1_pt1 | contig 10537 bp, 7 predicted proteins | sample 1658331 | NCBI WGS metagenome assembly FTFB01 (sample SAMEA3914816, study PRJEB12502) | metagenome | biome: forest; material: soil | place: USA | collected 2011-09-16 | depth 0.3 m | reverse complement strand
GCGTTGGCCATCGAGGTGATCACGTTCGTGAAGCCGGGCCCGGCCGTCACCATCGCGACGCCCAGCCCGCGCGTCGCACGCGCATAGCCTTCGGCTGCGTGGCCGGCGGCCACCTCATGCCGCGTATCGATGATCGGAACGCCATGACGCGCGAGGGACTGGAAAATCGTTTCCAGGTGCGCGCCGTGCAGCCCGAATACATGCCGCACCTTTGCCGCGATCAGCGTGCGCACGACCAGCTCGCCGCCTGTAATCATGACCATTTTTCGCTTCCCCCTACGCGTCGGCCGGATGCTAGCATCCGGTCCCTATGTATACGACCGGAACCGCATTTCTCGAAGCGTTGATCGAGACGGGCGTCGAGTACGTGTTCGCCAATCTCGGTAGCGACCACAGCTCGATTGTTGAGGCCTATGCCGCCGCGCGCCGCGCCGGCAAGAAAGTGCCGCAGTTCATTACGGCCCCGCATGAGATGGTGGCCATGTCCGTGGCGCACGGCTATGCGCAGGCCAGCGGTCGCCCACAGGCCGTGGTGGTGCACGTGGAATGCGGCACGCAGTCGCTCGCGGGCGCGGTACATAACGCCGCAAAGGGGCGCGTGCCCGTGCTCGTGTTCGCGGGCATGTCCCCGGCCACGCTCGAAGGCGAGGTGCGCGGCAGCCGCAACGAGTTCATCCACTGGCTGCAAGATGTGTTCGATCAGCGCGGCCTCGTGCGCGGCTACATGCGTTACGACAACGAGATTCGTGTAGGCGCGAACGTGAAGCAGATCGTCCATCGCGCCATGCAGTTCGCGAAGAGCGACCCGCGCGGGCCGGTGTATCTCGTCGCCGCGCGAGAAGTGATGGAGCAGGAGATTCCGCCCGTTACCATCGACACCGCGAAGTGGCCTTCCATCGCGCCGACGGCATTGCCGCCGGATGCGCCCGCAGACATCGTGCTCGCGCTCACGAATGCGAAGCGGCCTCTCGTCGTCACGTCCTATCTCGGCCGCAACCCGGCCGCGAGTGAGCAGCTCGTGCGGCTCGCGCAGCGACTTGGGCTCGGCGTGCTGGAGTCTGTGCCGAATCATCTGAGCTTTCCGCACGACAACCCGCTGTATCAGGGCAGCCAGTGGAACGAGAAGCGGCAGAACATGGCGCTGGCAGAGGCCGACGTCATCCTGGTCATCGACAGCGACGTGCCGTGGATTCCGCTGATCAACAAGCCCGCGCGTGACGCGAAGATCATTCACATCGACGTCGACCCGCTGAAGCAGCAGATGCCGCTGTGGTACATCGGCGCGGAGCAGATGTATCGCGCGGATGCCGAAGTGGCGCTTCGCCAGATCAATGCGCACGTCGACACCGTCAAGATCAACGATTCGGCCGTGAACGAGCGCCGTGCGCACTTCGAGCAGCGCCACCGCGATCGGGTGACGCAGCTGCGCCGCGCCGAGCAGCCGCAGGGCGACGACATCACGCCGGAATACCTCACGGCCTGCGTGGGTCGCGCCATCGGGCCCGACGCCATCGTGCTGAGCGAAGGCGTCACCAACTTCCACAACGTGGCGAATCATTCCGGCCGCACCAAGCCCGGCACGCTCATGGCGAGCGGCGGCGGCTCGCTCGGCTGGAACGGTGGCGCGGCCGTGGGCGTGAAGCTCGCGAAACCCGATGCCTTCGTGACCGCCATGACGGGCGACGGCACTTACATGTTCACGATTCCTTCCACCGTGCACTGGATGGCGAAGCGCTACAAGACGCCGTTCCTGCAGGTCATCTACAACAATGGCGGCTGGCGCGCGCCGCGCCTGTCTGCCATTGGGGTGCATCCACATGGGCTCGCCAGCCAGGGCGATGACATCGCGATCAGCTTCGAGCCACCGCCGGATTACGCTGGCATTGCCGCGGCAGCCGGCGGCGCGCACGGCGAGACGATCAAGCGGGTGGACGAGGTCGAGGCCGCTATCGCGCGTGCCGTGCGGGCAGTGCGCGAAGAAGGCCGCAGCGCCGTGATCAACGCGTTTATCTGAAAGCGACAGCACGATCAGGCTGACCGACGAGGCCGATCGGTTGAACGACTCGATGCAGGTAATCTGAGGCACCTTTTCCCGGAGCTCCCATGAACGCGCAAGTCTCGCCGGATCGTTCGCAACTCGCGGCAGGTTTCCTTTCCGCGACCCACAAGCTGTTCATCAACGGCGAATGGGTCGAGGCGCGCTCCGGCAAGACCTTCGACGTGGTGAACCCGGCCACCGGCAAGCTGATCGCGAAAGTGGCCGCGGGCGATGCCGCGGATATCGACGCGGCCGTGCAGGCTGCCCGCAAGGCGTTCGAGAGCGGGCCGTGGCCGTCGATGCCGCCGAGCGGGCGCGCCAAGCTCATGTGGAAACTGGCCGAGGCGTTCGAAGCCGCTGGCGAAGAAGTGGCCGTGCTCGAGACACTCGACAACGGCATGCCGTTCACCATGTCGCGCTTCGTTGCGGTGAATGGCGTGGCGGAATGCTTGCGTTACTTCGCCGGCTGGGCCGGCAAGATCAACGGCGAAACGCCCACCATCAGCGCGCCAGATCATCATGTGTACACGCTGCGTGAGCCCGTCGGAGTCGTCGGCGCGATCGTTCCGTGGAATTTCCCGCTGGCCATGGCGGTTTCGAAGATTGCGCCGGCGCTTGCGGTGGGATGCACGGTTGTGCTGAAGCCGGCCGAGCTCACGCCGCTCACGGCGATCCGGCTCGGGCAGCTCATCCAGCAGGTCGGGTTTCCGCCTGGCGTCGTCAACATCGTGACGGGATATGGAGATCCGGCTGGCAAGGCGCTCGTCGATCATCCGGGCGTGGACAAGATTTCGTTCACCGGATCCACCGTCGTGGGCAAATCCATCGTCGCCGGCGCGGCGGGGAATCTGAAGCGCGTCGCGCTGGAGCTGGGGGGCAAGTCGCCGGTCATCATCTTCCCCGATGCGGATCTCGAGCGCGCCACGCAGGGCGCGGCGGACGGCATCTTCCGTAACGCCGGCCAGGTCTGCGTCGCGGGCTCGCGGCTTTACATCCACGAGAAAGTGTTCGATCGGGTCGTGGCGGGCGTTGTCGAGCGCGCGAAGAAACTGAAAGTAGGCCCCGGCATCGAGCCGACCACGCAGATGGGCCCGCTCGTATCGCAGAAGCAGCTCGACCGGGTGACGGGTTATGTGGATTCGGGCCGCGAGCAGGGGGCGGAAGTGGTTGTGGGCGGCGCGCGCGTCACGACGCAGGGCCAAGGCGAGGGCGAGCGCGGCGGCTATTTCATGCAGCCCACCGTGCTCGCGCAGACCAATCGGGATATGCGTGTCGTGCGCGAAGAGATCTTCGGTCCCGTCGTGTGCGCCATGCCCATCAATGATGAAGACCTCGACCGTATCGCGCGCGTGGCAAACGACACGGACTACGGCCTGTCGTCGAACATCTGGACGCGCGACATCAGCGTTGCGCACAAGCTCGCGAAGAAGATCAGGGCCGGCATGGTGCGCATCAATGGCGGCATGGGGCTCGACTACGCGCTGCCATTCGGCGGCTATAAGCAATCCGGCTGGGGCCGCGAGAACGGGCGCGAAGGCGCGGAGGCCTACACCGAAGTGAAGTCCATCTCGGTTGCGCTCTGATGCTGGAAACTTCCGTTGACCTGAAACTCGAGCACGTGTTCGACGTGCGCATCGATTTTCACGAGCGGCACGTGTTCGGGCCGGTGTCGGGCGGCGCGAAGCAGGGCTACACGTCGGTGAAGAGCGGCGTGGTCGACGGGCCGCGCCTCAAGGGCAAAGTGATGGACTACAGCGGGGCGGATTGGGCGCTCGTTCGCCCGGACGGTGTCGTTGAACTTAATGCCCACTACCTGCTCCAGGCCGATGACGGCACTCTTATCTATATACGCAACCTCGGCTATGTGTATGGCGCGGCCCCCCAGGCGCCCCGCGCAGATGGCACCCCCTCGCTGCCGGCGCGAAACAGCTACTTCCGCTGCACACCGTACTTTCGCGCCCCCGAAGGCCCGCACGACTGGCTCAATCGCACGGTCATCGTCGGTGGCGGCGAACGCAAGACGAATCCGGATCACTCGATCTTTCGTTACTACGCTGTTCTCTGAATTCTGTTTGCAGAAATGACAAAGGCCGCGTGATGCGCGGCCCTTGACGGGATCGAACGCTGAATTTCGCTAGGTGCGTGGCGTTCGATGACGAACCGAAATCGCGTGGTGCGGGATTTCGATTGCTCCGACGGCGGAGTCTTGCAAGCCCATTGGATGGGAGACGGGTTGCAAATTACTCGCGAAAGGGCGCGGGGTCAATTCCGAAATACGCGTTTACGGCGTAGCAGATGCTGATCAGGTCCTGATGCGAGACGTAGCCGATCACTTGCTCGCCTGAGCTCAGGTGGATTCGCTCGAGCCTCGTGTAAGAAACCGAAGTAACGAGATCACATTTTGCCCAGACCTCTCGCGCCGCACCAGGATACGCAGCGCTGATAAGCCTGTGGTGATACGCGTAGACAACATGCGGTGGTTTTGTACTGAGGGGAACCACTGTCGCCAACTCTCTGCGTCGTACGTGTGGTGGCGTCACTATTACAACGGGACGCGTCTTGCCTATCTCCGGCGGGACATTTCCGCTGAAGTCACACATGAGCACCATGCCCGCTTTCGGATGAAAGGTGATCGACATGGCGCGCGAGTGTGAACACGTCGTTCTCACGTGCGAACGCGCGTGCCTGTTGGAATCGTACAGAAATGCGAGTGTGGCGACGCAATTGGCGCTGCGAGGGTGGCGGCAACGTCAGAGCTGGGCCGCCGGAAGAGGCGCGCGGCCGAGAATCATGTCGGAGGCTTTTTCCGCGATCATGACTACGGGAGCGTTGGTATTACCGCCGGGAATGGTTGGCATTACCGAGGCGTCGACGACGCGTAGCGAATCGAGGCCGCGCACTTTCAGTTCGGCGTCTACGACCGCCATCGCGTCGATGCCCATCGCGCACGTGCTGGTGGGATGCATGGCTGTGGCGATCATGCGGCGTATGTAGGCGTCGAGCTCATCGTCGGTCTGCGCGGCAGCGCCGGGCAGGCGCTCTTCCTTGACGAGCGTCGAAGCAGGCGCGGTGGAAAAGAATTTTCGCGCGAAGCGAATCATCGCGCGGAAGGCGGCACGATCCGATTCCGCCTGGAGCAGGTTGAAGCGTATGCGCGGCGCCTCTTGCGGGTTCGTCGAGCGCAACGTGACTTCGCCGCGGCTCTCCGGGTGCAGCAGTACGTTGGCCATCGAGAACACATGGCCCGCGCCGGTGCGCCAGCCCGGAAACCAGGGCCTCGCGGCCATCGAAACCGGGCTCACCAGGAACTGCACGTCGGGCCACGCACGCCCGGGCCGCGAGCGATAGAACCCCTGCGCGCCGACGGGCAGGTCGGCAAGCGGGCCCGTTCCGAACAGCCGCCAGCGCAACGTGTGACGTGCCAGGCGATCCCATCGCAGCTCGTTGTCGAACGTGATCGCGCCGTTGGCCGCGTAGACAATGCCGAAGGAATGGTGATCCTGCAGATTCTTGCCTACACCTGGCAGCTCATGCGTGACGCGCACACCGGCGGCTTCGAGCTCTTCCGCCGCACCGATGCCAGAGAGCATGAGAAGCTGCGGCGAATTGAACGCGCCGCCCGCGAGAAGCACTTCACGCGCGGCACGCGCCTGCGTGAGCTGGCCGTTCTGCTCATACTCCACGCCAACTGCACGTCCATGTTCGATGAGCACGCGGGTCGTGAGCGCATTCGTCTCGACTTTGAGATTCGCGCGCGACATCGCCGGTCGCAGGTAGCACGATGCCGAGCTCGCGCGCTGGCCTTTGCGGGTGTTGAAGTCCGGCGCGCTGAAGCCTTCCGCATCCGGCCCGTGAAAATCATCGAGGTGCCTGTAGCCCAGCTTCTGCGCCGTCTCGATGAGGCGCGGATAGATGAAATCGTCCGTGATGTGGCGCGAAGTGGTGAGCGGCCCGCTGCCGCCGTGATACTTCGAAGCGCCGCGCCAGTTCGTTTCGGAGCGGTTGAAGTAGGGCAGCACCTCTGCATAGCTCCATCCTGGGAGCCCGGACTGCCGCCAGCCGTCGTAGTCCCCCGCGTGGCCTCGCTGGTACATCATCCCGTTCACGGACGACGTTCCGCCCAGCACCTTGCCGCGTGGAACGGGAATGCTCTTGTTGTCGGCGAACGGCTCCGGCTCGCTCTGGTATCCCCAGCCGAGCGCCGGGTCCTGGTATGTATCGCGCCAGCCGACAGGCATCTTCATCTTGAGATGCTGGTGCTCGCTGCCGCCGGCTTCGAGCAGCAACACCGACACATGAGGGTCTTCAGTGAGCCGCGCGGCGAGCACACATCCCGCGGAGCCTGCCCCCACGACGATGAAGTCGTAAGTGCTCACGGCCAGTGCCGGCATCGGTTTCCCCCTGCAAGAAGCGGCGCCGCCGCCATGGGCACCGATGGGTGGTGTGTATCACAGTTCCCGCGGCACCGGATGAGGCGGTCCGTATCATCGCCGGCTTGTGGGCACCTTCGACTACATCATCGTCGGGGCAGGGTCCGCGGGCTGCGTGCTCGCCAATCGCCTGAGCGCCGACCCTGCATGCCGCGTGCTGCTGCTCGAAGCCGGCGGCAGCGACGAGCACTGGCTCATCGACATGCCGCTGGGTTTCATGAAGGCGTTCCTGAATCCCGCATTCAACTGGGGCTATCGCAGCGAGCCGCAACCTCAACTGAATGGCCGCACGCTGCCGCTGCCGCGCGGCCGCCTGATCGGCGGCACCTCTACCATCAACGGCATGTTCTTCATGCGCGGACATCGCCTGGATTTCGATACGTGGCGCGACCTGGGATGCGAAGGCTGGGGTTATGCCGACGTGCTCCCCTATTTCATTCGCATGGAGACGAGCTGGCGTGGCGCTGGCGAATATCACGGCGACTCGGGGCCGCTGCACGTGCGCGCAATCGAAACGTCGAAGCTGTTGCACGAGCCATTGATGCAAACCGCCGCAGCCGCAGGCTACCGGGTTACGGACGACCTGCATGCCGGCGTGCAGGAAGGTTTCGCGCGAGGTGAGGTCACTATCGACCCGCGTGGCCGGCGGGCCAGCACGTCGCGCGCCTACCTTCGGCCTGTGCTGCATCGGTCGAACCTGAAGGTGATTCCGACCGCGCTGACCACGCGGGTTCTGATCGAAGGCAACCGGGCGGTCGGTGTCGAATACATTGTCGATGGCCACAAGACTGAAGCGCGTGCGGATCGCGAAGTGGTGCTGTCGGCAGGCTCCTATAACTCGCCACAACTGCTGATGCTTTCGGGTATCGGACCTGCGGACGAGCTGCGCGAAGTGGGAATCAAACCGCTGCACGACCTGCCCGGCGTCGGCCGGAATCTCTCCGAGCACGCGCGTGTGCCGATAGAGTTCGTGGCTGCTGCGCCCGTGTCGTTGCTGAATGAGCTGCGTTTCGACAAGGTGATGCGTTCCCTCGTGCAGTGGAAGCTGTTCGGCACGGGCATCTTTGCGACGCAGATCAATAGCTGCAACATCGTGGTGCGCACGCTGCCGGAGCTGAAGCAGCCCGATGTGCAGCTCATGAGCAACCCCATCCGCATGGATGCGAAAATATGGTTTCCCGGCGTTCGCGCGATACAGGAGCACAGGCTTACCGCGGACGCCGTGTGCCTGCATCCTCAAAGCCGCGGCTGGATGAAGCTGCGCTCTTCGAACCCGCTGGATCCGCCGCGCGTGCATCTCAACGCGTTTGGCGAGCAGGCAGATATCGACACGGTGATTCGCGGCGTCGAGCTCGCCCGGCAGATCTATCGCACGCCGCCGCAGTCGAGCATTACTGGGGAAGAGCTCCGGCCAGGGCCTGCTCGCAAGACACGCGCCGACCTCGAGGCGTATGTACGTGAGGCTGGCGGTATCACCCAGCACCCGGTCGGCACGTGCAAGATGGGAATCGATGCCGATGCGGTGGTGGATCCGCAGCTTCGCGTGCGAGGCATCGAAGGGCTGCGCGTCGCGGATGCGTCGATCATGCCCACCGTGACGGGAGGCAACACCAACGCGCCCAGCATCATGATCGGGGAGAAGGCTTCGGATCTGGTCCTGAACCGTCCAGGTGGCGCCGACTCGGGCGGCATTCCACCGCCGCCGAGTCGAGCACCCATCCGCTAGCACCGCCTCGGGTGCCTGCTACGCCGCACTGATGTTGAACAGCTTTTCCGCATTCGTCTGGAAGAACTTCTTCTTGTCCAGGTCGCTCATCGGCAGCGCATCGCAGATCTTCACTTCTTCCGGCACGAACTGGTACGGGTAATCCATGGCGTACAGCACGTGGTCCGGCCCCATCACCTTGTGGCACATCATGATCGAGGGCTCCCACGCCACGCCGCTGTTGGTGACGTAGACGTTCTCGCGGATGTATTCGCTCACTTTCTTCTTGAGCGGCTTCTGCGACTCGTACCGCTGCGCATTCACCGACGCCGAGTGCATGTAGTCCAGCCGGTAGAACCAGAAGGGCAGCCCCTCACCGGTGTGGCCGATCACGATCTTGAGCTTCGGGAAGCGGTCGAACGCGCCGCTCACGATGATGCGCAACACGTGCAGCGCCACCTCGACACCGAAGCCGAACACCGCGCCTTCGAGCCCCCGTTCGAGGAACGGCTGGATCATCGCCTTGGGCGGCCCCGACGGATGAATGTAGATGGGTACATTCAGCGCCTCGGCGGCCGCGAAGATGTCCCAGAACTTCTCGTCGTCCAGGAATTCGCCCTGCGTGTGCGAGTTGATGACCGCGCCCTTGAGCCCGAGCGTCTTCACCGCACGCTCCAGCTCTTTCGCGGCCGTGGCGGGGGCTTGCGGGGCGACTGCGGCCAGCGCCTGGAAGCGCGTGGGCCACTTGCGCACCGCTTCGGCCACGCGGTCGTTGCTGAGGGCCGCCATGGCGACGGCGGTGTCTTTCTTCATCACCTGCACGCCAGGAGCTGTGAGAAGCAGCAGCTGCATGTCGATACCGCTTGCATCCATGTCGGCAATGCGGCTCTCGTCGATGCGCTGGATCTTCTGGAGCAGCGTGCGCGGCCGCTCCGCCTGGCTTGCGCCGTAAAAGCTCCACAGGCTGTTGAAGCCGGGATCGTCGAGCTCGCGCGCGCTGACGATTCGCATGATCTCCTTGATGAGCTCGGGCGGTGCCCAGGCCTCTTCTGTGGCGATACGCTTGTATCCGACTCGGCTGGTCTTGCTGTTGTCTGTCACGTGATGTCCTCCGGGGCCCGCATTATCACACGCGCGCGCGTATCATCGGCCGCAGGTCCCGGGGACTTTCCAATCATGGCGATAATCGAACAGGCTCCGCCGCCAGGCGCCGGGGCCGACCTGCTCACCGCGCTCATGCGCCGGGTGGAGCAGCTCGAGCACCGCGCCGGCACGCTCGAAGACGTGCACGCGATCAGGCGGTTGCAGCATGCCTACGGCTATTACCTCGACAAGTGCCTCTACGACGAAGTGGTGGATCTTTTCAGCGAGCAGGGCGAAGTCTCTTTCATGGGTGGCGTGTTCCGCGGCAAAGCGGGCCTGCGCCGGCTTTATTGCAACCGCTTCCGCAAGAACTTCACCGCCGGAGTCAACGGCCCCGTGTATGGCTTCCTGCTCGATCATCCGCAGCTCCAGGACATCGTCGACGTTGCGCCTGACCGCAAGACGGCCAAGGGTCGTTTCCGTTACCTGATGCAGGCGGGGTCCCACGAGACGCGACCGGGCGGGCCGGGCATGCTGCCGCAGCAGTGGTGGGAAGGCGGACTGTACGAGAACGAATACGCGAACGAGGCGGGCGTTTGGAAAATCCGCATATGCGGCAACGTCTGCGTGTTCCAGGGCACTTTCGAGCAGGGCTGGGCGCACGCGCCGAAGCGATTCGTGAAGTATTTCGAAAAGATTTTCCCTGACGATCCGAATGGTCCGGACGCCTTGATCCCGCCGCCGCGGCCGGCACAGTGGCCGGAGACGGATGTGCTGCCGTTTCATTACGCGCACCCCGTAACCGGCAAGCGCTGGAGCCCTCCAGGAGACACGCATGGCAAATGAGCTCGCCGGGCACGTCGCGCTCGTCACCGGAGCGGGGCGCGGCTTCGGCAAGGCCATCGCCACGGCGTTTGCCGCGGAAGGCGCCGCGGTTACGGTGACCGCGCGCTCCACGAGGCAGATCGATCAGACGGTGGCCGAGATCAAAGCGGCTGGCGGCCGGGCATTCGCCGTGCCGGGCGACGTCACGCATCGCCGGGATGTCGAGCGCGTGGTTGAAGCGGCTCACAAGCATTTCGGCCCGACCACGCTGCTGGTCAACAATGCCGGGCTCGCGAGCCCCTTCGGCCCCATCGGCACCATTGACCCCGACGAGTGGTGGGCTTCGCAGGCCGTGCACGTTTTCGGCCCGTTTCTCTACATCTCGAGCGTGCTGCCGGAGATGATCCGCGCGCAGAAGGGCCGCATCATCAACATCGCAAGCCTCGGCGGCACGCG
>FTFB01007867.1_pt1 | contig 10539 bp, 7 predicted proteins | sample 1658331 | NCBI WGS metagenome assembly FTFB01 (sample SAMEA3914816, study PRJEB12502) | metagenome | biome: forest; material: soil | place: USA | collected 2011-09-16 | depth 0.3 m | reverse complement strand
TCCAGGTCGATCGACTGAAGGCTGGTACCGAACGGATCCCACGACTTCTTCGTGAGCCCCTTCAGTGCGAGCCGCACGGGGCCGGCATCTCGCGGCGTCAGGCGGCATTCGGTGAGATCGGCGCCGACCATCATGCGTGCGAGCTCCGCATTGCTCGCGCTGGCGGGCTGCGCGGTGCCGACGAGCTTGCCGCCGCGAAGAACGGTGGCGGTGTGGCAAAGCGCGCGAATCTCATCCAGCTTGTGGCTGATGTAGAGAATGCTGACGCCTTCGCTCGCCAGCCGGCGCAGCGTCTCGAAAAGCTTGAGCACCGCCTGCGGGGTCAGCACCGACGTGGGCTCGTCCATGATCAGCAGGCGCGGCGATTGCAGCAGGCAGCGCACGATCTCGACACGCTGGCGCTCCCCGACCGACATGCTGTGAGTGAGCCGGTCGGGGTCCACCGGCAGGCCATATTTTGCCGAGACTTCGCGAATTCGCGCCGCCAGCTCCGCGGGCCGCGTTTTTTCGTCCAGCGCCAGCGCGATGTTCTCGGCGACCGTGAGCGTTTCGAACAGCGCGAAGTGCTGGAAGACCATTCCTATGCCGAGGCGGCGCGCATCGGCCGGGGTCGCAATGGTTACCGTGCGGCCTTCCCATTCGAGGGTACCTTCATCCGGCCGCGTCACGCCGTATGCAATCTTCATCAGCGTGCTCTTGCCGGCGCCGTTTTCGCCGATGAGCGCGTGGATCTCACCGACGCGAACGGTGAGGTCCACGCCGTCGTTCGCGACGGTGGTGGGATAGCGCTTCACGATGCCACGCATCGCGAGACGGGGCGCTGCCGCGAGTGAGGTCACGCGTGGGCGCCCCGCGACGACGCCCCGCAGCTTGAACAGGATTCGGCCTGGCAGCTGGCGAGGGCGTGCGGATCGGCCTCACATGACGCCTCCGCTGCTGCTTGCGCCGGCGCTTTGAGCGGCGCTTGCGTCGGCGCTTGCGTCGCCAGTTGTGCCGTTGCTCGTGCTCGCGATTGCACCCGCGACGCCGTCTCGCCGATCTCCAGCGCGTCGCTCATCGTCTGCAGGATCTGCGCCGCGACGGCAATCGCGATGACGCCCGGCGCCTTGCCCTCGACACCGTCCACACCGATGGGACACACCAGCCGCCGCAACACGGTGTCGGCAACGCCGTCCTTGCGCAGCCGCGACCGGAACCGCGCTCCCTTGCTGGCCGACCCGATGAGCCCGAGCCAGGAGAAGTCATCGTGCTGGAGGATCGCGCGACACAGCTCGTAGTCGAGCCCGTGATCGTGTGTCATCACGAGGTGTCGCACGCCCGGTGGCGCGACCGCCGCCATTTGTACCGCCGCCTGCGTATGAACGGCACGCACGTTGTCAGGCAATGCGCGAGGAAAAATATCCGCACGCGAGTCGATCCAGGTCACCGCGATCGGCAGCTCGGCGAGAGCCCGGACCAGTGCCTGCCCAACGTGCCCTGCGCCATAAAGCCAGAGTGAAGTGCTGGCGGCGTCGAGGCGCTCCAGGAGCATTCCATCCTCTTCTTCGCTGGCGCCCTGAACCGCGCGACCAGCGCGTGAGAGGTGAACGCGCTCTCGCGAGTCAATTCCCAGCAGCGCCTCGGCAACCGGGCGCAACTTCGGCGGCAGGAACGCCGGCGTCCCCGCCCGCACCACGCGACGAGTGACGCGGCCATCAGCCAGCGCGGAGGCCATGAGAACAGGCTGGCCGCTTCGCGCCGCCTGCGAAGCATTTCGCAGCAATGGCAGGTCTGCGCGCGTGAATCGCTCGAGCCACAGCTCGACGACCCCGCCGCAGCACTGGCCGAGTTGCGAAGCCAGCACCAGGCGTAGCGCGCAGGCGGCGTTGCGAGTGCCGGCGTGACTCGCAATTTCGCGGGCGAACTGAGTCGCTTCCCATTCGAGATGCCCGCCGCCAATGGTGCCGATCACACGCTCGAGCCCGACCACCATGCACGTTCCCGGCTCGCGCGGTGTCGAGCCGCGCGCCTCGGCGACGACGACCCGGACGACAACAGCCTCCCACTCGAGCGCGCTGCAGACTGCAGACGGCCAGTCGCCGGAGATGGAACGCAGCCAGTTTCCGCTGATGTTCCGCCGATCCGATTGGCGCGGCAGCAGGCCGACGGGCGGCACTCGTTCGGCTCGACTCATGACGTGCACTCCTCCGTTGTCCGCTCGCTTCGGGCGAGCTGTACGGCGCGTAATACGGCTTCGGGCGTGGCTGGCGCGGTCAACTGCGGCCGGGTGCCCGGCGGGCCGCAGGAAGCGCAGGCATCGCGAATGGCATGCAGCACGGAGATGGCCAGCATCAGCGGCGGCTCTCCCACCGCCTTCGAGCGATAGATCGTGTCTTCCCGGTTCGGTGACGACTTCAGCAGCTCCACGCTTGCGCGCGCGGGCCAGTCGATCGCCGTGGGAATCTTGTAAGTCGACGGCGCATGCGTCTGCAGCTCGCCCTTGCCGTTCCACCACAGCTCTTCTGAAGTGAGCCACCCTGCGCCCTGGAGGAAGCCGCCTTCGATCTGCCCGAGGTCGATCGCCGGATTCAGCGACGTGCCGACGTCGTGCACGATGTCGACGCGCAGCAGGCGCGTTTCGCCGGTGAGCGTATCCATCGCCACCTCCGCGACCGCCGCGCCGTAAGCGAAATAGAAGAACGGGCGCCCGGACATCGTCGCCTTGCTCCAGTGGATCTTCGGCGTGCGATAGAAGCCGGTCGACGAAAGCGAGACCCGCGCGCGATAGGCCGCATGCGTGAGCTCACCAAACTTGAGGGTGCGCGTGCCGACGTGCACGACACCTTCTTCAAAGCGAACTTCGTCCGCACGCACTCCGTGCGCCTCGCACGCAAAGGCGACGAGCCTCTCCTTGATCGAGCGCGCGGCAGCCTGCGCCGCCATGCCGTTCAGGTCGGAACCGGACGAGGCGGCGGTCGCGGACGTGTTAGGCACCTTGCTCGTATCGGTTGTAGTGATGCGGATGGCCGAAAGCGGCAGCCCGAGCTCCGTGGCCACCACCTGCGCGACCTTGATATGCACGCCCTGCCCCATCTCGGTTCCGCCGTGATTGAGCAGCACCGTTCCGTCGGAATACACCTGGACGAGCGCGCCAGCCTGGTTGAATGCGGTGGCCGTGAACGAGATGCCGAACTTGACGGGCGTGAGCGCAAGCCCGCGCTTGATTACTGTGTTGTGCGCGTTCCACTCTGCAACGGCATGGCGGCGCTCACGATAGGCGCTGCTGGCCTCGAGCTGGCTCGAGACGAGAGACAGAACGTTGTCGTCGACGACTTGCCCGTAGTGCGTGACATTTCTTTCGCCGATGCCATAGAAATTGGCGCGACGGACATCGAATGGATCGAGCCCCAGCGCGCGCGCAATGTCATCGATCACCTGCTCGATGACCACCATCGCCTGGGGCGCGCCGAACCCGCGAAACGCGGTGTTCGAAACCGTGTGCGTCTTGCACCGGTGCGAGACGACTTCGATGTGTTCGAGAAAATAGGCGTTGTCGATGTGGCAAAGCGCCCGGTCGTTCACGGCACCGGAAAGATCCGCCGAGTAGCCACAACGTGACGCCAGCATCACCGTGATCGCCAGGATTCGCCCGTTCTCGTCGAAGCCCACGTCATAGTCGGCGACGAAGTCGTGGCGCTTGCCGGTGATGAGCATGTCTGCATCGCGATCGAGCCTCAGCTTCACCGGCCGGCTCGTCTTGCGCGCCAGGATGGCTGCTGCCGCTGCGATGAGCGCGGCCTGGCTCTCTTTTCCGCCGAAGCCACCGCCCATGCGGCGGCACTGCACCGTCACGCTGTGGGAATGCACTCCAAGCGCATGCGCCACGACATGCTGGACTTCGGAAGGGTGCTGAGTGGAGCTGTGAACCAGGATCGCGCCGTCTTCCTGGGGAAGCGCGATGGCGATCTGGCCTTCGAGATAGAAGTGATCCTGCCCGCCGACCGTCGCCGAGCCCTGCAACCGATGAGCTGCTCGCGCCAGCATCTCGTGTGGCTGGCCGCGCACGATGCGCTCCGTTGGAAGAATGTGGCTGCTCGCCGCCAATGCCGCGCGAACGTCGAGGATAGCGGGGAGCGGTTCGTATTCCACGCGCGCGGCCCGCGCCGCCTTCCTGGCCGCAAAATGAGAGGTCGCCGCCACCGCGAACAGGGGCTGGCCGGCGTATTGAACCAGGCCCTCCGCGAAAATCGGGTCGTCGTGAACGACACCGCCGTAGTTGTTCTCCCCCGGTATGTCTGCGGGCAGCGCTATGGCGTGCACACCCGGCATCGCCAGCACCGGCGCAATATCGAGCTGAACGACGCGCCCGTGCGCAATCGAGCTGAGCCCGAAGGCTGCGTGGAGCGTGTTCGCCGGCAGCGGAATGTCATCGCAGTAGAGTGCCTCGCCGCTCACATGCAGGTGCGCGCTATCGTGAACCTTGGCGAGACCGACGCTCATGTGGCTTCCACCGGCTCGACGTCGAGCACGCGGAACGGCGCGGGCTCGTCAGAATGCTCCAGGTAGAAGCGTCTCAGCAGGTTGCCCGCGCCCGTGAGCCGGTAGTCTCGCGTGGCGCGCATGTCTGTGAGCGGCTCGAAATCCTCGGCCAGCGCGCGGATGGCGGCCTCGCAGGCCTCGAGCCCCCAGGGTTGGCCGATCAGCTCGGCCTCCGCGTTCTGCGCGCGGCGGGCAATCGCGGCCATGCCGCCGAACGCGAGCCGGGCGTCGACGACGATGCCATCGCGCGTGGTCAGCGCGAACGCGGTGCAGACGCCGGAAATATCCTGCTCGAATCGCTTCGCGAGCTTGTAGCTCGCGAACATGAGGCCGTGCTCTTCAGGCGGCACGGTCACGGCGACGACGAATTCACCGGGCGCAAGGTCTTTCTGCTGGTAGCCGAGGTAGAACTGTTCGAGCGGCAGGCTGCGCGAGTGCGTGCCCTTTCGAAGCTCGATGTGGGCGCCCAGTGCGATGAGGGCGGGAATGGAGTCGCCGATCGGCGAGCCGTTGGCGAGATTGCCGCACAGGGTGCCGGAGTTCTGTACCGGTGGCGAGGCGAAGCGCCGCGCCTGCTCGGCGAGCTGCGGATGGGCTGCGACGAGCGCGGGCCACGCCTCGCTCAAGGGAACCGCAGCGCCAATGCGGATGCCTTCATTCGTTTGCTCGATGTCGTTGAGTGCCGCGACATCGCCGATGTAGATGAGCTTGTGAAGATCGCGCAGGTGTTTGGTGACCCACAGGCCGACATCCGTGCCGCCGGCCAGGATGACGGCGTCAGGCTCGGACAAGAGGGCCGATGCGAGCTCGTCTACGGTGCGTGGGGCGTGGAAGCCCGCGAATCGAAGCGAGCCGCTCGCTTCGGAGCGTTGGATGGACCGAAGCGTCTCGACTCGGGCCTGAGACTGCGAATCTTCGCGGCTCCATCGTGAGGGTGTCGGATAGGCCGACATCTGGCACCCCGCTTCGACGATCGGGCGATAGCCGGTGCAGCGACACAGGTTTCCAGACAAAGCATTTACGACCTGTTCGCGGCCGGGCGTGGGCTGCGCGAGATACAGGGCAAACAGCGACATCACGAAGCCCGGCGTGCAAAAGCCGCACTGGGAGCCATGATGGTCGACCATCGACTGCTGCACGGGGTGCATTTGCTTCGCCGCCTGCGGCTGCGGCTGCGTGTCAGCATGCGACTGATGCGCGGCCGGCGCCGCCTCCGCAGCCCGAGACGTCAAACTCTCAACCGTCACCAGCTCCTTGCCATCGATCGTCGGCAGAAACCTGATGCACGAGTTGATGGCACGCCACGAAATTGCCTTGCCGCCAGGCGCCAGCTCGCCGACGACCACGGTGCACGCTCCGCAATCGCCCTCCGCACAACCTTCCTTGGTGCCGGTGCGGCCTAAGTCGTTGCGAAGGTAATCCAGCACCGTAAGCGTGGCCGGGGGCTGCGGCACCCGAACAACCTTTCCATCGAGCACGAAGCGTACGGTTTCGGAATCGGCGGCGGGTGGCGGAGCAGTCATATGTCGATGCCCACGCCGCGTCAGCTCCCGCGATATGTGGAATAGCTCCACGGCGAAACGAGCAGCGGCACGTGATAGCTCTGCTCCACGCTCGCCACACCGAACTGCACCACCACGTCTTGAAGGAACACCGGCTCCGCCAGCGCGACGCCGCGCTGGCGAAAGTATTCCGCAACATGAAAGGTGAGCGAGTAGCGCCCGGCCTTGAATGCGTCGCCCTCGAGCAGGGGGCGATCGCAACGGCCATCGGCATTGGTCACCGCGTCAGCGAGCAGCCGCGGCGGCGAGACGCCGACATCGTGCAGCTCGATGCGCATCCCGGCGGCGGGAACGCCCGCCGCGACATCGAGCACATGCGTCGTCAATCGGGTCATGGGGAAAATTGCTCGTGAGGATCGAGCCCGAAATCAGCATACACGCCGAAATAATTGTCGACAATGAAGGCGAAAATTGTGCACGCAGCGTTGCCAACGCACTGTTTCCGAGCGGCACGCGCCTGGATGCCACGCCAATGCCGCGAAACAACGGCTGAAACCCGCGGCACGACTCGTGCATCATGCCGCAGTCGCCAGTCACGCCACCGGGCCCACGCATGGTCAGCCGCCGCCGAAGAAATCTGTGTGCCAGCATCGCAAGCGCGCTGCTCTTTTCCGGCGCAGCCTTCAGCGCACAAGCGGCCGATCCCCTGAAAGTCGCGTTCGTATACGTCGAGCCGGTCGGCGACAGCGGCTGGTCCTACCAGCACGACATCGCGCGCAAGGCGCTCGAGAAGCAGTTCGGCGCGCGCATCAAGACTACCTACGTGGAAAACGTTCCCGCCACCGCAGACGCGGAGCGCGTCATTCGCCAGCTCGCGGCGGCAGGCAACGAGCTCATCTTCACCACGTCGTTCGGCTACATGGAGCCCACGCTCAAAGTGGCGAAGCTCTTTCCGAAGGTTCGCTTCGAGCACAACACGGGCTACAAGACCGCGGCAAACGTCGTCACGTATGAAGCGCGCTTCCACGAAGGCGCGTACCTGCTCGGCGTGCTCGCGGGCAAGACCACGAAGACGAACACGCTCGGCTTCGTCGGCTCGTTTCCCATTCCCGAAGTCGTGCGCAACATCAACGCCTTCACGCTCGGCGCGAAGAGCGTGAACCCCGCGATCAGGACGAAGGTGATCTGGGTCGACACCTGGTACGACCCCGGCAAGGAGCGCCAGGCCGCCGAGACGCTCATTGCCCAGGGTGCAGACGTGCTCGCGCAGAACACAGACTCGCCGGCAGTGGTGCAGGCCGCGGAAAAGAAAGGCGTCTACGCCTTCGGCTGGGACTCCGACATGGCCAAATATGGCCCGCGCGCACAGCTCACGGCAAACACGCAGAACTGGGCCGTGTACTACCTTGCCGAAGTACAGAAGGTGCTCGACGGCAAGTGGGCCGGCAACCGCGAAACCAAGTGGGGAATCGCGGAGAACATGGTCGTGCTCTCGCCGCTCAACAAATCCATTCCGCCGGACACAGTGAAGGTGTTCGAGGAACGTCGCCAGGGTCTCGCCACCCGCAAGCTGGAGCCGTTCGCGGGGCCGATCAAGGACAACAAAGGCGCAATGAAAGTGGCTGCCGGAGCGGTGCTGCCGCTGAAAGACGTGATGGCGATCGACTGGTACGTCGACGGCGTCGAAGGCTCCGTGCCGAAATAGAAACGGCCGCACCGCACGCGAGCCCGCGCGAGTATCGGAGCGGCCGCGCTAACGCTCCGCGCGCGCCCCAAAAGACGGCACCCAGATTTTCTACAAGGACTGGGGCTCGGGTCAGCCCATCGTCTTCAGCCACGGCTGGCCGCTCACCGCAGATGCGTGGGAAGACCAGATGCTCTATCTCGCGGCGAAGGGCTACCGTTGCATCGCGCATGACCGCCGCTCCCATGGCCGCTCCACGCAGACGTGGGACGGCAACGACATGGACACCTACGCCGATGACCTTGCCGCCCTCACCGAAAAGCTCGACCTGAAAAACGCCGTGCACGTGGGCCATTCCACGGGCGGCGGCGAAGTCACGCGCTACATCGGGCGTCACGGCACGAAGCGGGTGGCGAAGGCGGTGCTGATCTCGGCGATTCCGCCGCTCATGCTGAAGACGCCGCAGAACCCCGAAGGCACGCCCGTCGAAGCGTTCGACGGCATTCGCGCGGGCTCGCTCGCCGACCGCTCGCAGTTCTACCAGGATCTCAGCGCTCCCTTCTTCGGCGCGAACCGCCCCGGCGCGAAAGTCTCGCAGGGGCTGCGCGACTCGTTCTGGCTGCAGAGCATGCTGGGCGGACACAAGGGGCTCTACGATTGCATCAGGCAGTTCTCGGAAACGGACTTCCACGAGGACCTGAAGAAGTTCGGCGACCTGCCGACGCTGCTGCTGCACGGGGATGACGACCAGATCGTGCCGATCGGCGCGGCCGCGCTCAAGACGGTGAAGCTCGTGAAGAACGCGAAGCTCGTCGTCTACAAGGGCGGCAGCCACGGCATCTGCTCGACGGAGAAAGACCGGGTGAACGAGGACCTGCTGGGGTTCATTCGCGGCTGAGAGCGCATCGAAGCGGGCTCACGTGAAATGTGGCCGGCCTGCTCAGCGGGCCGGTGCATTCCGCAGATGGCTCTTGTGAATTCCCCACAGGAAGTACACCGCGATGCCCGCGACGGACCATTTCAACCATCGCCACTGCGTTATGCCGGGAAGGCTGAGGAACAGGTAAACGCAGCCCACGATTGCAACCGGACCCACCAGCCAGACAAGCGGAGTGCGAAACACGCGCGCGCGCGTGGGCTCGAGTACCCGCAGCGCCATCACGCACGCGGCAACGGCCACGAACGCAACGAGCGTCCCGGCGTTCGCAAGCTCCGCGATGCGGGCCAGCGGAAGCAAACCCGCGATCACCGAAACGACGACGGCCGTTACGAGCGTTACCGCCACGGGTGTGCCGCGCTTCTCGCTCACTCTACCGAGCTGCGCGGGCAGCAGCCCGTCGCGCGCCATCACGAAGAAGATTCTCGTCTGACCGTATAGAAACGCGAGGATCACCGTCGGCAGCGCGACGATCGCCGCCGCGGCAATCAGGCTTGCGGCGACGGGCGATTGCAGCGTGCGCAATACATGCGCGAGCGGCTCGGGGCTTGCGGCGAAATCACCGTAGTGCATGGCGCCGAGCGCCGCGGCAGCGACGCCGATGTAGATGATCGTGCACACGATCATCGAGCCGACGATGCCGCGCACCAGGTCCCTGCCCGGATTGCGAGTCTCTTCCGCCGCCGTCGAAACGGCGTCGAATCCGTAGAACGCGAAGAAGATGATCGCCGCCGCGGCCATGACGCCCCGCTTCGCGCCGCCGACGTCGTGCGCCTGAAAGCCATACGGCATGAACGGCGAGAAATTCGAGGCCTGGAACGCCTTGAAGGCAATCGCCATGAAAATCAGCAACGCGATCACTTTCACGGTGACGAGGATGCCGTTGACGATGGCGCTTTCGCGCGTGCCCACCAGCAGCATCCCGGCGACGGCGAACACAATTACCGCAGCCGGCACATTGAACACGCCGCCCGTGTCCGGACCCTTCACGAGCTCCGCGGGAAGCTCCATGCCAGCCGAGGTGAGAAAACCCACCGCATAGCCAGCCCAGCCCACTGCCACGGCGGCGCAGACAACGGTGTATTCGAGAATGAGGCTCCAGCCGACGAACCAGGCTGGCAGCTCGCCCGCAACCGCATAGGTATAGGTGTATGCGCTGCCGGCCACCGGCATCATGGTCGCCATCTCGGCGTATGCGAGCGCCGCGCACGCGCAGACAATGCCCGCAACGACGAAAGACAGGATAACTGCGGGCCCGGCAAGCCCCGCGCCGATGCCAACGAGAGTGTAGATGCCGGTGCCGATGATGGCGCCCACCCCGAGCGCCATGAGGTGCGGCCACCCGAGGGTGCGCTTCAGGCGTGAGCCGGTGCCAATGTTCTGTTCCGCATCGAGAGACTTGCGCCGCTTCAGGAATGACATCGTGACCTGCCCGCCCCTAAGTAAGGCTAGTCTACATGCGGGAAGCGGACGGGCGGGTTGCGTGCCAACAGCCCACCGAGGCGCCCGGGCCTTTCGCCGCTCTTCGCGGCCCTTGCCCCGCGCTCACGCGCCGTCGATCCGTTCCCCGGCTCGGCCGGCATGCAACGATGGACTCCCCCGGCCAAGTCTAGTATTACCTGCAGCCCCTTCACCGCGGGTACACGGCAGCGGACCAGATGGAAAACAAAGAGATCGGCACGGTCGGCGACACGGGCCTGATCGGCGGGGCACACGAATGAGCAACAACCAGAAAATCGTAGACGTCGGCGACGTCATCGACTCCGCAAAGTACTTCTGGATGCCCTTCGGCATCACGATCATGATGATCGTCATCATGGCCACCGACGGCTATGACCTGTTCCTGATGGGGCATGTTGGCGGCCATCTCGTGTCCGACTGGAACATCAGTCGCGCCG
>FTFB01011498.1_pt1 | contig 10542 bp, 7 predicted proteins | sample 1658331 | NCBI WGS metagenome assembly FTFB01 (sample SAMEA3914816, study PRJEB12502) | metagenome | biome: forest; material: soil | place: USA | collected 2011-09-16 | depth 0.3 m | reverse complement strand
GGGCTCGTCGCGCGCGTGCAGCAGGATGCTCGTGTACCCGTCATGGCGCACCTCGAGGGCATCTGCCACACCTACGTGCACGCCGGCGCCGATCTCGCGATGGCGCGCAAGATCGTCGTGAACGCGAAGCTGCGCCGCACGGGCGTGTGCGGGGCGACGGAGACGGTGCTGATCGACCGCGCGTGTGCGGCCACGCACCTCGCGCCGATCGTCGGCGACCTGCTGGACAAGGGTTGCGAGGTGCGCGGCGATGTACCGACGCAGGCCAGCGACCGGCGCGTGAAGGCGGCGGTCGACACTGACTGGGGCCAGGAATTCCTCGACGCTATCGTCGCGATCCGCGTCGTCGAGAATCTCGACGAAGCGTTGGTACACATTCGACGCTTTGGCTCGGCGCACACGGACGCCATCATCACGAGTGACGCCGCGGCCGCGGAGCGATTCCTGAACGAGCTCGACAGCGCGATCGTGCTGCACAACGCGTCGACGCAGTTCGCCGATGGCGGCGAGTTCGGCATGGGCGCCGAGATCGGCATCGCTACCGGCAAGATCCACGCCCGCGGTCCCGTGGGTGCCGCCGAGCTCACGAGCTACAAATATGTCGTCCGCGGCACGGGCCAGATCCGGCCATAGTATCGGGTCGGCTGCGCCACCGTAAAGTGTGAGCCAACCCGATGCCACGTTCGAGCTGATTGTCATCGGCGCCGGGATCAACGGAGCGGCGATTGCGCGCGAGGCCGCACTCGCGGGGCTCAAGGTGCTGGTGGTCGAGCGCGGCGACATCGGTGGCGGGACGAGCAGCGCGTCGTCGCGGTTGATTCACGGTGGGCTGCGTTATCTCGAGTACGGCGAGCTTGGGCTCGTGTACGAGTCGCTGCACGAGCGCGAGAGATTGCTGCGGTATGCGCCGCATCTCGTGAAGCCGCTCGAGCTCGTAATTCCCGTGTATCGCGGTGCGCGGCGACCACGGTGGCACATCGCGATCGGCCTCGCGCTGTACGACCTGCTGTCGATTGGGCGGTCGGTGCCCGGGCGGACCTTGCTCGGTCGCGACGAGTTGCTCGCGCGCATGCCGGGGTTGAATCCGCGCGACCTCGTCGGCGGCGCTAGTTATTACGATGCACAGGTGCGGTACCCCGAACGGCTCGTCGTGGAGAACGTGCGCGACGCGGTGGCCAACGGCGCGACGCTGAAGACGAGGACGCGCGTCACTCGTGTGCGCGTCGACGGTGGCCGCGCGGTCGGTGTCGACTGGCGCGCGGCTGACGGCGCGGCGGGTGGCGCGGCTGCGCCGCTGATCGTGAATGCGGCCGGGCCGTGGGTCGATGAAGTCCTGGGGCCGATCCATCACACGCGGCTGCTCGGCGGCACCAAAGGCAGTCACGTGATCGTGCCACGGTTTCCCGGCGCGCCGCGCACCGGCGTGTACGTCGAAGCGGGCGCGGACGGGCGGCCGTTTTTCATCCTGCCGTGGAACGATCTACTGCTGATCGGCACCACCGACGAGCGCTTCGACGGCGACGCGGGCGCCGCGGCGATCGATTCGCATGAGATCGCCTATCTCACGAGCGAGACGGAGCGTGTGTTCCCCAGTGCGGCCGGTCTGCGGGACCGCGTGCTGTACACGCACACCGGGATTCGTCCGCTGCCGTGGCGGCCGCGCGGCACGACGGCCGCGATCACGCGCCGGCACGTGATTCGGCGGCATCGCGCAGCTCGCGGTCTGTATTCCGTGGTCGGCGGCAAGCTGACGACGCATCGCGCGCTGGCCGAGGACGTGCTGCGCAAGGTGCGCCGCGAGTTGCCGCGGACTATCGATGCACACCCGACGCGCACGCGGCCGTTGCCCGGCGCGCTCGAAGCGCCGGCGCGCGACGCGTTGCTCGCTGAGCTCGGTGCGCGGTTGGGATCGGCGCAGGCCCAGCGCTTGTGGAACGTTTATGGCAGCGCCGCCGCTGAGATCGCGGCGCTCACGGTGCGGCCAGAGCTGGCGGCGCAAGTCGATGCCGTAAGCGGCGTGCTCGTGGCCGAGCTCGTCCACGTGACCGAGCGCGAATGGGCCGTCACGCTCGAAGACATGTTGCAGCGTCGCTGCATGGCGGGGTTAGGCGCCGACTTCGGTCTCGGTGCGGCTCGGGGCGCGACCGCGGCGCTCGTGCGGCTCGGAATCTGGGACCCGGCGCACGCGGCGGCGGAGCTCGACGCCTACCGCGCGTTGGCCGCGCGCCATCGCGTCCCAGCGTCGATGCTCGCAGCGCGTTAGCCGCCGATCGCGACGGGTGCGGGCGGCCGCACGTCAATCGCCGGCAGCGTGATCTCGGGCGTCACACCGTGCAACGAATCGCGGATGTCCGCCGACAGTTCGGCGCTAACTTCCTGTTGCGGCGCCAGCAGCGAATCTGACGCGACCGGCAAGCTTTCGTCCGCCGCAGCGGCGAAACTTGTCGACAGCGCGATGGCTGCGATTCCATACAACCAATGAGAACGTGTGTTCACTGCTCGACTCCTCGTGTGCTCGTCACATGGGAGCAGCAACGCGGCGCCACAGCGCTGGGACTACGGCGACGCCGTCAAGAAAGGTCGAGAATCACGAAGGTGGCTGAAGACCGAGAGGCCGCAGCTCGCGATCAGCTCTTCTGTTCGACCGCCTCGAATTTCAGCGTCGGCCGGTCGCCGCTGCGCGAGTACAGATGCTCGCTCGCCATATCGGCCAGCGCTTTATCGCGCTCTTCGCGGGTGGCGAACCAGTGGTGACGCTCCCAGGTGTTCCCGATCAGGCGGGCAAACGTGTCGGTCGGGCGAATGCTGACGCGAATCCCGTAGGGCTTCGGCACGTCGAGCGGTTGAGCGAGGTTGTGAGCGTGGCAGATGTCCATTCCGGAATAGTAGCCGAGGCCTTCGCAGCGGAACACTAGCGCTGCCGTTCTATCGGTCCGACACGGTCGCGCCAACCGAGCACGCGTCGCGTGAGCAAGGAGTACACGGGCTTCCACCAGATTCGCCAGAGCTTCGTGGGCCACGGCCGAGTCGCGAGCATGCGGCGCTGTCGTGCCGTGAGGCCGTCCGGCAGATACGTCCGTTTGTGTTTCAGCAGGTGCCGCAAGTCCTCGTGCGCGAGATAGCGAAACCAGAAGCCGCGTCTCCGCGAGCGCACGGCGAGCTGAAAGTCGACGAGACCGGGCACGTCGCCCGCCGCCCGGAGCCAGTTCGCTTCCTTGGCGAGATCGTTGTGAGTGACTCCCGCGTGGTGCAATGCGCGAACGAGTCGCAGCGCGCGCACGAAGAAGTCGCGCGATGGCGGCGAACCCGCAAACAGAGGCTCGCCGGGCAACGCGCTGCGGCGCAGCACGCTGCCGTCGAACTCGATCAGGTGCGGTACGCCAACGGGCAGGGCTCGTAACGCGAGCAGCGCCGCCGCCTCGCGCGCGGCGAGCCAACGCGCGAGCCAGCGCAAACCACGCCGCGCTGTGCGCGTGTCGCGCTCGATCGCGGCGTTCGCGCCGTCGTCGACGAGCTGGACCGTACCGAGCGCGTCGTGTTTGAGCTTTCGTGGCGGCATTCGTCCGGCCAGCATGGGTTGCGCTGCTACAATCCTACTTCATGTCGAAAGCGATCCACGCGACCGAGTTCTACGTGGTCGGCGGACCCGTCCTGCCGGATCGCTCCTGCTACGTCGAACGGGCCGCGGACACTGCGCTGACTGTCGCGGTTCGAGCACGGCACCTGTGCTGCGTGCTCGGTGCGCGCAGCATCGGCAAGTCGAGCCTCATGCACCGCGTCGCGCGCCGGCTCCGCGACGAGGGAGAGCTCGTCGCCGTCGTCGATCTCGTGCAGATCGGCGTGCTCGCCGAGCGCGGCTCGGGGCACGGGTGGGGCTTGGGCGTAGCCGAGCGCGTCGCGCGCGAGCTCGAGCTCGATGCCGACGTCGGTCCGTGGTGGCGCGCGAACAAGAAAAAAGACGAGAGCGAACGGCTCGCGGAGTTCTTCTGGCGCGTCGTGCTCGCCAACACCACGGCGCCGATCACTGTGTTCTTCGACGGACTCGGCGCCACGGCCGCCGAGCTTCCGTTTTTGCGCGAGCTGCTCGCCGCCGTGCAGAGTTGCTACGCGCGGCGGTCGGCGGAGCCGGACTTCAAGCGCTTGAGCGTCGTACTGGTCGGCAGCACTTCGCGCCGCGCGTTGACCGGCAGCGAGCGCGGCTCACCGTGGGCCGCGGCCGACGTCATCGAGCTCGACGATTTCTCCGAAACGGAGTCGTACACGCTCGCATCCGGGTTCGGCGGTGAGCCCGAGGTGGCTCAGGCCCTGATGGACCGCGTGATCGTTTGGACCGGTGGCCATCCGTATCTGACGCAGAAAGTCGCCCGCAGCGTCAGCCGCAAAGGCGGCAAGCTCGAGGATGTCGAGCGCGTGGTTCGCGAACAGTTGCTCGCGCCGGGCGCAGCGGAGTCCGATCCGCTGCTGAATCACCTGCGTGCCTGGCTCACGGCGAGGGCGCCTGGAGCGCGCCGGGCGGCGAAGCTTTTGCGCCGGCTCGCCCGCGGCGGCAAAGTCACCGCGCCTGCGGATCCCGCGGTGCAGGAGCGCCTCCAGCTGTCGGGCGTCGTCGAGATCGACTCGCACCGCCGGCTCGCGTTTCGCAACCGGATTTTCCGCGAGCTCGTGGGCCAGTGGGTCAAGGGCGCGGGCTTCGGCTGGCGACTCGCGGCTGCCGCTGTCGTGTTGTTGCTGCTCGCCGCAGCGGGTGGCTATTGGTACGTGCAGTACCTACCGACGGCGGACATCGCGACGCTCGAGAGCGCGAGCGCGGATCTGCGCTCTGTCGACGCCGCTTATCAAAGGTTGCACGCGCTGCCGGGCTTCACGGAGCGTGCCGAACGTTTGTTCGCGTCGGCGCTCGCGCGTCGGAGCGCGACGGCTCACACCGTGGCGGACGTCGGCGCGATCGACGCCCTTCTGCGCGGTTTGCCCGGCCAGGACGAAGCGGCTGACGGTCTGTTTGCGGCTTTCTGGCTGCGGCGCGCAGCCGAAGCATCACATGCCGAGCAGCGCGATTCAGCGCTGCTGCTCGCCCTGCGGGCGGCGGAGGTGCCGGTGGCGCCGGCGTCCGCGGGCGGCACGCTTGCCGAGCTCGTCGGCGCGGATTACCCGCACCTCGAACGAACGCTGCATTTGAGTGCTGCGCCGGTCGCGTGGCGCATGCAGTTCGGGCAGTCGACGTTGGTGGCACTCGACGCCGACAGGCAAATGCAACGCGCGCCATTCGGCGAAGCGGCGGCCTCAGGCGCAGCCGGCAGCGCGCCGGTGCGGCTCACCGCATTGCAGCACGTCGCGATCACGCGCGATCTCGCCGTCGAAGGGGACGGCACCGCGGGCGTATTCGACCTGATGCTCGACCTCGAGCATCCGGCGGCTGAAGAGCTATTGCTGACGCTGACCGCGCCGAGTGGCGAACGAGCGACTGTGGTTGTGCCACGCCGGGACGACGGCGCGGCCGGGACTTTCACCTTCAATTCGACGCACGGCACGCCGCTCGAGACGTTGACAGACGAAGGCCGGCGCGGCGTTTGGCGACTCACGCTCGTTGACCGACGCGCGGAGAACTCCGGAACACTCGTGGGTTGGGCGCTGCGGTTCGCCGACGATACGTGGCGCGATGAGCCCTCCGAGCCGGTGGCGATCCCCGATCCGCTGCGCACCGATGCCGTGGCCGTCACGACGGAAGGCGACTGGGCGCTGGCGAGGCCCGAGACGAACGGTGCGATTGGCACGGTTGCGCTGTGGAACGTCGCGGCCGGAAAACTCGAAAGGGACTTCGCGCTGCCCGTCGCGCCGAAGTATCTCGCCGTGAACGCGGCGGGCAGCCGACTGATCGCGGCGACCGACAAAGTCGCAACCGTCTGGAATACGGGCGACGGTAAGCTCGTGGCGCGTCCGGAGACCGACACCGAGTTCGTGTTGCCGCCCGTGTTCTCCTCCGACGGCGGCTACTTCGCGATCGCCGAGCGCGTCGAGGACGGGAAGCCGCTGTACAGCGTGCTGCGCGCGAACGACGGTTCGCTCGTGAGCAGCTTCGAGGGCGTGACCGACGCGCAGCATTGGTGGCTCGGTCCCGGCGCACGTTATCTGGCTCTACAGCTCCCGGACCGCTCCATTCGCGTCCTCGGCGCACGCCGTGGCGACGTGTTGCAGACGCTCACGCACCGCCTCGATGTCGCACGCGTATTGTCGCCGGTCGACGGCGGGACGTTGTTGACGGTCGACAGCGGCGGCGCGATCGCTGCGTGGTCGCTTGCGCCGAGTGCTCCGCCGCAAGCGCGCCGACTCGGCACGACCCCCGCAGCAGCGAGCGTCAGCCTGGCGGGCGCTCGGCTCGCCTATGCGACGGCCGACGCCGCCGTCGTGGTGGTCGACGTGGCGACGGGCGCCGAAGTCGTGCGACTGCGCGGTGCGGGTGTGATGCCTGCGGCCACGCAGCTCGCGGACGATGGCGAGAAACTCGTGACATCGAGCGGCGCACAGCTGCGGCTCTGGAACGTGCCTGCCGGTGGCGCGGTGCCGCGCTCTTCACGCGCAGCCACGCCAACGGCTCTCGCGCTCGATCGCGCCACAGGGCGACTGGCGATCGGGCTCGCGAACGGTCAGCTTGCGCTCGACGCGGTGCCGTCGGCGGCGCCAGCCGCGGAAGCTCTCGAGTACTTCGGTCATCGCGGCGCGGTGACCGCGGTGGCCGTGAACGTGGAACGCGGACTCGCCGCGACCGGCGGCGCCGACGGCATCGTGCGCACCTGGGATCTCGCGAGCGGCATGCCGAGCGCTGTAGACATGCAACGGGCGCCTGCCCCCGTCACCTCCCTCGCATTGGCAACAGACGGTGCGACGCTCGCGATCGGCGATTCGACCGGAGCGCTGACGATCGTGGGGCTCGACGGTGCGGGCCGCGAGATCACGACGCAGGCGATGGACGCGATCACCGCGATTGCGTTCGCGCCCGGAGGGGCGCAGCTCGCGGTGGCCGACGCAAGCGGCGCGGTGCGTTTGGTGCGTGCCCCCGACGGTTCGACCATCGGCGCGCCCCGCAGTCTGCCGCAGCGCGTTCGCTCGCTCGATTTCGACGCCGATGGCAGCGCGTTGTTGATCGCGACCGTCGATTGGCTACACGCGCTGCGCGTCGATGCAATGCTCGAGCCGATCGCGAGCCGGTTCGCGCCGCACCCCCTCGCGACGTCCGTGTTGGCGGCCGGCGAAGGCCTCCATTTGCGTTCCGTGGAAACCGGTGCCGACGGCGCGGCCGTGGTCACGGAATTCGATCTTGCTGCGCCGCCGGCAGCGGCGGCGAACGAGGGCCGTCACGACTGGCCCGCTGCGCTTGGACTGACGCTCGACGACGGGGGCCAGCCGGCGCCTTTCGACCCATAGCGCAAGCCTTTTTTCATCGAATCTGTGAACTGTACGGCGGGTGACCGGGCCGCGGCTGGGTTATCGTTCCGATCGCTTAAGTTAACCCTTCGGATTATTGCAAACGTGTCAGTAGCTCTTGCACAAGCAGGTCCGCGCGAGCCGGTGGCACGGCTCCTCGCCGTTGGCGCCGTGATGGTGCTCGCGGGGTTGGTGGCTGCGTGCCAGGGCTCGCAGCCGGGAGGGCGTACCTTCTACGACTTCAAGGAAGACAGCGTCGCCAGGGATGGCGTTCTCTCCCGCTGTGACAAGGCTCCCAACGCGACCGCGAACGATCTCGAGTGCATCGCGGCGAAGCGAGCTGCTGCCGCGGTCGCGCTCGAACAGGAGCGCACCCGGGCCGACGGTCTCGACCGTCAGTCCGAGCGCAAGCTCGTCGCGTTGCGTGACCACTCGGCTCGCCAAGAGCAGAGCCAGCAGGCGGCGCCCGCGCCGGGTGCGCCTGCGTTTGGTGCCCCGCTCGGGAGCGTGCTGCCTTCGATGACCGATACGGCGTCAGCCGACCCGTACGAGGTTCACTTCCCGGGTCGCCCGAGCTTCGAGCTGGGCACGATCGCGCCGCCCGCGAGCGAAATCGAAATCGTGCCGCCGCCGCTCAAGCCCGAAGACGTCGCGGTCCATCCGCAGCGTCTGACCGCAACGACAAACTAGCGCGTCGCTACCGCGGCGCCTGATCCAACGGAAACGTCACCGCGCCTTCGTTCGTCGAAGGCGGCTGACTCGCTCCGTTTCCGGGTGGCCCGCCGATCGGTGGTGCCAACTCCGCAGACCTACGCAAAGCATCGAGGAACGGTAGGGCGCTTCGAGGCGTGCCGACACCTTGTTCTCCGAATGCTTTCGCCCCGCCGCTGCCGTAGAACGTGTCGTCCGCGTCCTCATTAATGTCGAGCCGAATGCCTTCGAAGGTCGCGCCGGCGAACAGCCCGCGGCTATGCTGGTAGGCGTAGACCTCGGCTTTGCCGGTCACGACGCCCGACGTGCGTCGGCCCATCGGTCCACCGATCGCGCTCGCGTCGCCGCCGAGCGTGAACTTACCGGCCTGGATGTTGCGAACCGAGCGCTCGTTCGCCAGTACGAGAATGATGTCGGCCTTTTCCGCACCGAATTGCGCGCCCAGGCTGCCGCCGGTGAGTGTGATGAACGCCGGATTGCTCCACGCGCCACTCGGCGAGCGGACCGAGATGACGCCGCGGCCGCGTCGGCCGCCGATCATGATGCCGCCGCGGAACAGGCCCGGGATTACGACGATGCCGCGCGCCTCCTCGAGTATCTGCACCGGAATACCGTGCTGCTCGTCGGTCGCGAATACTTCGAGCACCCGCGCGGCGTCGGCGAGCTTGTCGGCGTCGTCGTGGCGGCGTGCTTGCGCGTGAGTGGAGGTGAGCGCGACCAGCGTCGCCAACAGCGCGAAGCTAAGGGAGCGAACGGAACCGGGGTGGCGCATGACGGCCTCGTCGTAGCTGCGGAGCAGCATCTTAACCCGTTTGACGCGGCTGTCGGCGCGCGGTTCACGAACTGCCGGGCGGCAGCGGGGTGTCGAGCGTTGCGGCGAGCATGCGGAACAGCTCGCGCTCCACTGCGTTAATCGTGCCGTCCGCCTGAATGCAGGCGAGCACGCCGTGCAGCAGCCGCTGTTTCGAGCGCGGGCGCAACCCGGCGAGCGACAAGAGCGCCGAATCGAGCGTGGCGAGATCGCGCGCGGCCGCGGGTGGATCGAACGAGGGATCGCTTTGGCTGGCCTGCCAACCGAGGCTCGCGAGGCCTGCCGCGTAAGCCGCCCGTGCACTGGTTGTCGCGTCGTTACCGTACGCGGCAACATTCGCGAGTAGCGCCCGGATCGCTGCGCTGGCGTCCAGCGGCGTAGCGGCGCGCGCCGGCGCGCCTGTCGCCGTTCCTCGCAGGAACGCCCTCAACGCATGCAGCAGGACGAAGCCAAACAGCCGCGGTTCCGGGTCGAGCTCGGCCAGCCGCGTCAGAATCTCGAAGAGATAGGTCAGCTGTTCTCCCGGTCTTCGCTTCAGCGCCGGTACGGCCAGCTCGACGATCGGCAGATACAGGCCGTGGTCGACCGCCGCGAGCTCGGCGGCCAAACGCCGGCACAGTCCCGCGCGCGTCGTGCCGAGTTGCTGGTCGAGCAGATTCATCTGCCGTTGGCGCGCGGCTTCGTCGGGCGACAGCGCGAGCGCCAGCACGAGCAACAGGCTCGAGTCGCGCGAGCGAGCGGCCGCAGCCACCTCGGTCGGAACGGCGCTGCGCAGCGCGCCGCCTTCCGGTGCGTCGATTTGGCCGGCCCGCTCGAGCAGGGCGGTTCCCGCGAGGGGGGACAAGGCTACGTCAGCGCGCAATGCGTCCTCAGCGCGCAATGCGTTCACCGACGCCGGACTCGAGCTCGGCTCCGGCGGCAGGCGTGACGGTTCCGGCAGATCGCGCGGGTCGAAGCTCCGCTCGAGCGCTCGAATGCGCTCGATCAGCGGCGGATGCGTCGCAAACCATCCCGTGAACGCACTCGAGCTGCGCTCGAACAGCATGTGCGCGACTTCCTCGGTGTCGACCGAGTCGATGCGCGCGCCATAGCCGGCGATCTTCTTCAGGGCTCCCGCGAGGCCGTCCGGTTCGCGCGTGAACTGCACGGCGGATGCGTCGGCGAGTCGCTCGCGCTGCCGCGCGACGCCGGCTTTGATCAGGCGGCTGCAGAGCACGCCGATGGCGCCGATGATCACGAGCGCGAGGCCGATCAGAAGCGCCGCGGCTTGACCGCCGTTCTTGCCGCGGCCCGTGTAGCGCGCGCTTCGCAGCAGCCAGCGCCCGGCGATCGACAGCACGAGGATGCCGAAGGAAAGCCCCATCAGCTGCTGATTCAACCGCATGTCGCCGTTCAGGACGTGACTGAACTCGTGCGCGATCACCCCTTGCAGCTCCGCGCGACCGAGGCGCTCGAGCGCGCCGCGCGTGACCGTGATAGCTGCATTCGTGGGCGACATGCCCGCGGCGAACGCGTTGATGCCGGCTTCCTGCTCGAGAATGTAGATCTCCGGCACCGGCAGCCCCGCCGCCAATGCCATTTCTTCCACGACGTTCACGAGC
>FTFB01010861.1_pt1 | contig 10544 bp, 7 predicted proteins | sample 1658331 | NCBI WGS metagenome assembly FTFB01 (sample SAMEA3914816, study PRJEB12502) | metagenome | biome: forest; material: soil | place: USA | collected 2011-09-16 | depth 0.3 m | reverse complement strand
CGCGAGCCGCTCGACGTCCGATACGATGTGCGACGAGAAGACCACGGAGCGGCGGCCGTCCGCTGCGACCTCGACGATCTGCTCGAGGAATTGGCGCCGGGCAATCGGATCGAGGCTGGCCACGGGCTCGTCGAGAATCAGCACGTCGGGCTTGTGGCCGAGCGCGAGCAGGATCGAGAGTTTCTGTCGTTGCCCGACAGACATGTTCTTGATCCTCTGGCGTGAATCGACTTCCCACTCATCGCAGAGTCGCGCGACGAGCGCGTCGTCCCAACGCGGATAGAACGAGGCGATCACGCCGATTTGATCCGCCGCCGTGAGTTGATTGACGAGCTCGTCCTGCTGCGGCACGAAGCCGATGCGCGATTTGGCGGCGCCGGGCAAGCGGTAGCTGTCGTAGCCGAATATCTGCACGCTGCCCGCCGTCGCCGGCGTGAAGCCGAGAACGAGCTCGAGCAGGGTCGTCTTACCCGCGCCGTTCTTGCCGAGCACCCCGACGATTTCGCCCGGCGCGACCGTGAACGAGGCGCCGGCGAGCACCGCCTTGCTCGCGAACGACTTACCGAGCTCGTGTGCGACGATGTACGGGTCGCTCATCTTTCATCTCCCATGCGTTGCGTAGAGCCTCGACGACCTCGTCCTCTCCGACCTCGAGCTGCCGGGCCGCGAGGACGAGGTGCTCGATCTGCGGCTCGAGCTGCGCCACTCGTTTCGCCGGGGGCGACTGCGCGCGGGGCGGCTTCACGACCGTCATCGGCTTGCCGCGATGGCGCTCGAGCACACCCTCCGTCTCGAGCAGGCTGTAGACCTTCGACACTGTCATCGGATTGATCGCGTGCTCCAGGGCCAGCGCGCGAATCGACGGCAGCTCCGTGCCCGGCGGTAGCTGGCCGCTCGCGGCCATGCGCCGGATTTGCTCGGAGAGCTGCCTGTAGATCGGTACGCCGGAGTGAGGTTTGAGGATGAACATTGGCGACCGCAAACCGCCTGAGTGAATTAGTGCAATGATGCACTAGTCCGACGGCGCGGCGCAAGACGGGGGCGGCGCAGGCCTGATACGAAAGGACTACCCCGGCGTGCGCCGCCCGGTATCCGCCGGTCACGCGTGTCCGCCACTCTGGATCCCCCGCGGCCCAGCGCGATGCCCGCCCGAGTTCGGCGGCAGCGTCAGGCACGCGATTAGCAACTACTCGGACGGGGGGTACATCCTTTGATCGACGCAAACGTAGTGCAGTTCGCGGGTCCCGTGGAGCGCGTACGCGCGTTCTGGGACACCGAAGCCTGCGGCACCCACTTCGTCAAGCACGTCGGGGACGACCGTGATTTCTTCACGCGGTATCGCGAATTTCGCTACCGCACCGAGTGGCACATTCCTGCGTTCGCTTCATTTCCAGAAGCGGACGGCAAACGCGTCCTGGAGATCGGTTGTGGCAACGGCGCGGATGGGGCTATGTTCGCGCTGAATGGGGCGACCTACACGGGAATAGATCTTACTGCCGAGGCGGTCGATGCGACGCGGCGCCATTTCGCGGCCGAGCGCCTCGATGGCGTGTTCCGCCAGGAGAACAGCGAGCGGTTGAGCTTCGCCGACGAGTCCTTCGACATCGTGTACTCGTTCGGTGTGCTCCATCACACGCCGGTGCCCGACCAGGCCATCCGTGAGGTGCATCGCGTGCTGAAGCCTGGAGGAACCGCGCGCATCATGCTGTACCACCGGCACAGCTTTAACTACTACGTGCGGATTCTCGGCTACATGCGAGCGCGGGCTCTGTTGAAGGTTGCCGGTCGTGCCTTTCGTTGGCGAGCAGATCGCCGACGCGCGGCGGCGGCCGAGCTGGAAGGCGTGCGTGGCAACTCCTCGCAGGCGGTGTGGGACCTTCATTACCGGAACTTCCTGAAGGAAGGCTGGCGCTATTTTTCGGGGCGCAACTTCGTCCACCACTGTACCGACGGGCCGGAGTGCCCTTACGCGTTTACCTACACTGCGCGAGACGTGCCGCGCCTGTTCGCGCAGTTCCGCTCGATCGACGTCGAGGTCGCGCACTTCCCGTTGAACAAGTATCCGGGCGCATGGCTGCTGCCGCGCGCCGTGGAACGACTGATAGCGCGCAACATCGGTTGGCACTTGATGATCCGGGCGACCAAGTAGCGCCACCTGCGACTCCGGCGTCGAGGCGCGGTGCGGCGACGGCGTCCCTGCTACTTACGGCCGGCTCGGCGCGGCTGCCGGGATCGGCGTCAGCACGCCGTCCACGAGTGCGAGTACTCCTTCGAGTGGTCCGGCAGCGACTGCCAGCGGCGTGGTGCCGCGGATGATGCGATCGTGGATCACGGAGCTCGCTTTGTGCTTGCCAATGCACGCGGGGTAGGGGTCGCAGATCGGGTTGTGGTAGTTGGCGAGCTTCAGATACACGCCTTGACCCGCGTACAGCGTCGGGCCCCGATGCGATAGCACGCGGTTGCCGTTGACCCATGCATCGAAGAAGCCATCCGGCTTCGACGACCAACGCACGTGGTAGACGAAGTCGTACCAAACATTTTTATTCAGCTGCCCGATGGTCGCCCCGTAGGGGCCGTCACCGGAGTTCACCCCGCCATAGGCCGTGATGGTCAGCAGCCCGGGTAGCGTCGTATCGGCCTGGCGCTGGAAGTTGACCATGAAGTTCGCCTGCCACGGACCGGGCGCGCTGTTATGGAAATCGAAGACGACGTAGCTCTCCCACGTCGGTGCAGTGAAGTCATCGGGGAAGTAGATCGAATGCGCCCACCACGCCTCGCGGCCTTCGTACCCGTCGGTCGCTTCCTGGGTCAGCCAGACGTCGTTGCGTTCCATCTCGCCGCTGAAGGCGACGTTGTTGTCGCCGGGTTCGGTGTGCAGCCTGATCGCCGTTGCGCCCTCACGTGCGATGGTGGTGAGCGTTGCGCGGCCCCGCTCCTTCGCTTGTTCCTGGAAGCCGCAGTCGCGGAGCAACCCGGTGAAAGAACAGGCAAACTTTACGAGAGAGCGATCAGGCGTCGGCGTGAGCGTCGAAAGTGGGGCAGCCGGCGGCGTGGCCGCCGCCGGCTGCGCAATGGCCGCGGAGTCGCCTCCGCATGCCGCCAGCTGCAAAGCCACCACACACAAACCCGTCGCCGCGATTGTCGTGTGATGGATCTTCATCGTTACCTCATGGAACGAGCGGGGTCAGAACCCCGTTGACGAGCCCGAGTACGCCCTCGAGCGTTCCGGAAGAGACGGCCAGCGGGGTGGTGCCGCGGATGATGCGATCATAAATCATGGAGCTCGCCTTGTGGGTGCCGATGCAGGCGGGATAGGGATCGCAGACCGGGCTGTGATAATTGGCGAGCTTCAGATACACGCCTTGGCCCGCGTAGAGCGTCGGTCCCCGATGCGTCAACACGCGCTTGCCGTTGAGCCAGGCATCGAAGAAGCCGTCCGACCCCGACGACCAGCGCACGTGGTAGACGAAGTCGTACCAGACGTCCCTCTGAATCTGCCCGAGGGTCGCGCCGTAAGGGCCGTCGCCGGAGTTCACGCCGCCATAGGCGGTGATGGTCAGCAGCCCGGGTTGCGTCGTATCGGTCTGGCGCTGGAAGTTGACCATGAAGTTCGCCTGCCACGGACCGGGCGCGCTGTTATGGAAGTCGAAGACGACGTAGCTCTCCCACGTCGGTGCTGTGAAGTCGTCGGGGAAATACAGCGAATTGGCCCACCACGCCTCGCGGCCTTCGTATCCGTCGCTCGCGGCCTGCGACAACCAGAGGTCGTCACGCTCCATCTCCCCGCTCGAGGCGACGTTGTTGTCGCCGGGCTCGGTGTGCAGCCTGAGCCCCGTTGCGCCATCGCGCGCGATGTTCGTGAGTGTCGCGCGGCCAGGCACCTTCGACTGTTCGCTGAAGCCGCAATCGGTCGGCGACGTCGCGAACCCGCAACTGAAGAGTACCTTGGAGGGATCCGGCACGGTCGCCACAGGCACTGTCAATCTCACCGAGTTGAATGCGAAGTACGGCTGCTCGGACACGATCTTGAGGATATGAGTGCCCGCCGTCAGCGCGAGCCTCCTCTTTCCCAGCCATTGGTAGTTGCTCCAACCGCCCGTGTCGGGCAGCACCACCGTGCCCGTCGCGTTGAGGCCGTCGACCTCGACGTGAAAAGCAGTGTTCGGAAAAGCGATGTTGGTCGCGGCGTGCACCTCGAAGTCGTAGCTGCCGCCGGATGCCACGCTGACCGTGTATCCGAGCCACTCGCCGGCCTCGAAGTTCTTCAGGATGTACGCGCTGCCCGACGCAGCGTCGTTCGAGTAGAAGATGTCGACACTCTCGTTGGGGCGAAATCCGGCATCGCCTTGATTGCCGGTCGTTTTGTCGTGATAGCCGACACCTTCGCCGCCGTTGTCGAAGTACGCGGCCTCCACGCTGCCCGGAACGACGGTCGCCGTGCCGAAATACGGGCTCGGCGGGGGCGCGGCCGTCGCTCTGACGGAGTTGAACGCGAAGTACGGGCGATCGGAGACGACTCTCAGGAGGTGGGTGCCCGCCGTCAGCGCGAGCCTGCGCTTGCCGAGCCATTGGAAGCTGGTCCAACCGCCTGTGTTCGGCAGCACGACGCTGCCCGTTGCGTTCGTGCCGTCGACCTCGAGGTGGAAGGCGCTGTCGGGAAAGCCGGGGTCGGTCGCGGCCCGCAGCTCGAAGTCGTAGTTGCCGCCTGCCGACACCCTCATCGTGTATGCGAGCCATTCGCCGGCCTCGAAGTTTTTCACGATGTAGACGCCACCCGACGGGTCGTTGGAGACAAAGATGTCGACCCCTTCACTCGTGCGAAATTTCGCATCGCCCTGGTTGCCAGCGGTCTTGTCGTGATAGCCGACTCCTTCGCCGCCCGTGTTGAAGGCCTCGGCTTCGAAGACTCCTGGAATCGTCACCGCTGCTTTGGCGTTGCTGATCGCGATCAAAGACATCGCGGCGGCCGCAATGGCGCGCCGTGTCATTCCCGTCGTCATTAGTTGTCCTCCGATTCTCGTTTGCGCAGTCGCACGAGAACGCAGGTGGGCGTGCAAGCAGAGATCAACCCCGCTCGCGAGCCGCGCAACGCGCTCGGCGATTCCCTTGCCTGTCGAACGTCGTCGCCCGGCGGCCGTGAAGGGACTCGCTCGCCCCCGCGTCACTCGGCGCGCGTACCGCAGAAAGCGTTACGCCGCTGGTATTCGACTGACGATGTGCCGTCTCGCTGCTTACGTGCAGTCTTGTCGGCTTCCCACCGCCAACCCCGCTATCTTCGGTCGAAGCCGCAAGACCGGAGGCTTTGCGTCCCCACCCTTGCGGCGGGGTTGCCTTTCACGTGCGCCGGATCGTTAGTGAACGAAGCCGCGGAAACAACTGTCGCCGCGCGCCGACGCAATCGGGTAAAACCCCTAAGAGCGTGTAGGGTAAACACCTGCATCGAGATCATTACGTAATCCGAGCTGGTCCGAAGAGACTACAGAGGACGCGTTGAGGGCGTTGCACCATGGCCCGGTCGGCTCATGTGGCGCGCGCGCATCTGCTCTTGCCGTGTGCGCAACTCAACGAGCGCGACGTGTTTCGTCCGCACGAAGGCGGCTTGCGACCGGCTGACGCCGGCGCGTGCCGGCGTCAGCTACGCGCCGTCCGTCCGTTGGACCGCCCGGCGGTACCCACGCGGCGAGCGTCGATACGAGCGCACGCACAGCAGGACGACACAGGCACAGAGGCAAGACCGTTTCCTCGGGCAGCGCCTTGCGATCGAACGCGAGGCTCAGCGCACGGCGCTCGAATCGCGCCGGCGTGGCGTCGTCGCGGCTGTGGTTGTGCTCGATCGTGTTCGCGATGTCGGAGAGCACGCCCGACCAGAGCCGCAGGCGCTCCGCAGACACGCCGCTCGGCACGTAGGCCCTCTTCAGCGCGCGCAGCCGTCCATCGCTGCGTTCCTCGATCGCCTCCGCGTTCTTGAGCTCCTTGATCATCGCCACGACGGGCAGGGCGGCCGCGTGGCGGCGCATGAGCTCCGTGAAAGTCGCGCCTTCGCCTTCAACGGCAAGCGCGGCGGGGCGTCCGCTGGCGTCGAGGAAGTCGGGCTCGTGGTGCCAAGCGGAGAGAATTTGGGAGGCTTTGCGCTGATAGCCCTGTGGCTCTGGTTTCGCCGCCCTGCGCAGCCGCCGCACGTCGCGCCGGTCGAGTCCGGTAAGGATCGCAACGCGCGAACCGTTCGTCGGCCGGCCGCGAATCCCGAAGTCCGCCGTCGCCACCGCGACGAACTTTGCCTTGGAGAGCTCGGAGAACTCCTTCCACGTCACGCCGGCCCTCAGCATCAAGCGGATCACGGGCTCGAGGACCGCGCCGAGGAAACCCCGTGTATGGGATTCGTTGGTGCTAGTGAGGGCGCGCCGTCATGGCCGCACGCGAGTGCGTTCCGGCTCGGGCAGGAGCCGCCTAATTCACGATGATCTTGTATGTCACGTTGCGGTAGGTGTTCATTGCCGCAAGATCGCCGCCAAAGCTGATGACGTGCTCGCCCTCGGGCAGGGGTTGCAGCATCACCAGCACAGCGTAGAAGACGGCGTCCGCGACGACGATTTCCCCTGCGGAGCCGCGAATCGGAGTGCAGTGGGGCGTATACACGTGGAAGTCGTACAACGCATCGAAACGCGTGCCGTCGATGGCGATGTAGGCGTTCTGGATGGAATCCGACCCGTCTTTGGCGGCGACGCCGTTCGCGAATTTCGCACACAGATCCGTGCCGGCGTTCGGGAAGATTCCCTGCGCGAACACGGGGAGCCCAATGAACTTGCCCTTCGGTACCCTGCACGTTCGCTCGATGCGCGACTTCGTGTCACCGCCCGCGAGATACCACACGGGGCCTGACTGATCATCTGCGCAGAACTCTCCAGTCGTATCCTGGGTCGGGCTGCGCGCCGGGGACTTGGGCAGGAGCCACGCCCAATAGCGCTCAGCCCATTCCGGCAAACTGAGGCCCGCGACTTTCTTGTACGGCGGCACGATCCAATCGAGTTGCGGTCCGCCCGCAACATTCGCGGGTGTCGCGAAATACGGTTTGTAGCCAGCGGGCGTCGGATGAACGAACGGCGTCTGCCCGGTATTGAAGGAGATGAATCCCAGATTGAGGTCCTTACTGATCGATGAACCGGCAGAAACGATCCGAAGCGCGTAAGGGTCGCCGCGCGTGAGCGGAATGCCGCCGGCGCTGCCAGGGGAATCGTGCCAGGTTCCGTTGTCCGACCAATACATCTTGCCGTTGTCCAGATCGAGCGCCACTCCGACGACATAGTTGCCGTCTGCGCCTGCCAGTCTGCTCATCTGGGAGCGGAACAGCTGCATGCCTAGCAGCATCTTGCTGTTGCTGACTGCCACCTGCATATATTGACCATCGTCCTGCGCGTAGTTCTTCGCGAGGAACGTCGCTTCGGCATACCACTTTCCGGCGTCGTGGCTGATGGGGAAACCGATCTCCCGGCGCTCGATCACCTCTTCCTGAATCTGGACGCCCGCAGTCGACTGGTTGCGCAACTGCTCGAGCCGGGCGTGCGTGCTGCCATACACGCATAGTCCCTTGCCGGGTTCTTGCGCCAACGTCGCGATCCAGTCGCTCCGGTTCGTGCTGCCGGGCGCGAGATTACAGGTGGCGTTTCTGTCTCGGAGCCACTTACGCTGCGCGGCGCGCATCTCTTCGCCGGCGCTCAGGTTCGCCTTTTCCATCAATCGCGCGTAGATCGCGTTGATGGCTCGGTCCTCCTCCTCGAGCTGTCCCTGCACGCACTCCGGACGTGAGAGGTCGGAACAGGCTGCGTGGACAGAAGAGCCGGCCAGTGCCAGCAAGAAGGCTGCAACCCAGTGGTTAGGCTTCACGATCTAGCTCCTTCGGTGCGCCCGTCACACTAGACGCAGCCTGTGGGCTCGATCTGCGACACGCTTCAAGCTTTTGCGGCGGAGCGTGTACTTGAGCGTAGCAGCGAGAACGCCGCCCAGGACGGTGCTCGGTGCGAACGTGCTATCGACGGCCGCTGCGGCGTGCAGCCAGAGCGAATCGGCGTTATTGGAGCGGCGGCTTCTCCCAGCCCTGCTCGAAGTGTCGCTCCCAGTTCTCGGCCCACGGTCGACCGAAGTAATCGATGTAGCCGTCGTCGGTCGGTGTCAGCTGCGTGGGCCGGCCGTCCGCGTCGTCGACGATCGTGCTCTGCACGCGGCACTCGACGTAGGTGAAACGATGCTGTGGGTCTTCGATGCCGGCCGTCCGGTTCCACGGCGTGACGATGTGCAGCGGCCGCGTGAACGCCTCGGCATCGTAGAACGTGGCATCGACGCTGAGCCCGCCGTTCGCAGCCGGCGAGAAGACTTCGATGACGTTCAGCTTGTCGCTGTACTCGAACATCGAGTGCGACATCGTCCACGACTGCACTTGCGCCGTCCACACGACGAGCTTGTTGCCGTCCCAGAAGCCGACGCTCTCGCCGTACCACTGCGGCACTTTCATCGTGTGCGGCTGGTCGATCATGATTTTGCGAATGAAGTTGTCGGCGACTCCCGTGGTTAGCTGCACCTCGTGCGGCGTCACGAGCACCTCGATCTCGTTCAGCGAGAACTCGCCCCACCAGCGCATCAATCCTTCCGGATAGCAGAACGCGGCCATCCATTGGGGCGCGTTCGTCACGGCTTCGTGAAAGCCCATCTGCACCATGCGTTGCTGGTACTCCGGCGTGAGCACCGACACGAGTGTCGAGGACTGGAGGTTGCGGCCGTATGTCCACTGATCGTCGCGGCCACCGCGGCGGTACCAGCCGTCCCACTCCGGCAGCGTCGCGCGCGTCTGCTTGGTCGGGCCGCCGTGCGCGGCCGCTTGCGCCTTCAAGGCCGCGAAGTGCTCGGCCGCCGTCTTATAGGGGTAGGGGCTCACGATGTCGCTGACAGGCCGGTCGACGCTGCAGTCGCCCCACTGGCTGCCCTTGTGCTGAGCCCACGTGTCCGTGAGCTGCCGCGGCGTGTTGCACCGTGTGTAGCGCTTGTCGGTCCAGTACTTGCGGTCGAGCCGGTAGTTCTTGGTTGAGAAAAGATCGACGGGCAGCGCGGTGATGCCAGGCGGCGGCGCCTGGGCAAACAGTTTCGGGGCGCCGCACAGCGCCACCAACGCGACCAGCCCGGCGACTCGAATTGTGTTTCTCATAGCGAACCGACCCCCAACCAACTGTCTCCGAAGTCTCTCACAAAGGCGCCATCTGGTAGCATTCTTGCTATCGACCCCGGGAACGACTCCCGGGTGTGCGGTGGGTCGCAGATACGTGCGGCGACGGACGATTGCCGCGCCAGCCATGCACGTGAAGCTCAAGAAAGCCCGTCCGGCGGCCGACGATTGGCATTGGCCCGGCGCGGAAGCGTTGGTGCAAGGAGACCGGATGCACGCTTGGCTCAGCAGACTCGACCGCTATTTCCCCGTTCGGTACACGGTCTGGTCGCTCAGCGTGCTGCTCACGATGGCGTTTGCCATCTACTGGTATTGGACCGGCATGGGCGACGTCTCCGCGATCATCTGCGCGGTGCTCGTAGCAGTCGGCATTCGCGACATGCTGCAGAGCCATCACTCGGTGTTGCGCAACTATCCGTTGATCGGGCACCTTCGGTTCCTGCTCGAGTTCATCCGCCCTGAGATCCGCCAGTACTTCATCGAGGCCGACAACGAGGAGACGCCGTTTTCGCGCCAGCAGCGCTCGATCGTGTATCAGCGCGCCAAGGCGGATCCCGACAAGCGGCCGTTTGGCACGCAGCTCGACACACACGTCGAAGGTTACGAGTGGATCAACCACTCGCTGGCGCCCACGAACATCGAATCACCGGACTTTCGCGTGACGGTCGGTTCGAGCGCGAGCTGCACGCAGCCCTATAGCATGAGTATCTTCAATATCTCCGCGATGAGCTTCGGTGCCCTGTCGGGCAACGCCATTCTCGCGTTGAATGCCGGAGCCAAGAAAGGCAAGTTCGCGCATGACACCGGCGAGGGCTCGATCAGCCCGTACCACCGCGTGCACGGCGGCGACTTGATCTGGGAGGTGGCCTCGGGCTACTTCGGTTGCCGCGACGAGCGCGGCCGGTTCGACGAGCAGCGGTTTACGCAGGCCGCGCGCGATCCCCAGGTGAAGCTGATAGAGATCAAGCTGAGTCAGGGCGCCAAGCCGGGCCACGGCGGCGTGCTTCCCGGTCCGAAAGTCACGCCCGAGATTGCGGCCACGCGCGGAGTGCTGCCGGGCATCGACTGCCTGAGCCCCGCGAGCCACTCCGAGTTCTCCACGCCGACCGGCCTCCTGCAGTTCGTCGAACGATTGCGGCAGGCATCCGGCGGCAAGCCGACGGGCTTCAAGGTCTGTATCGGCCACCCGTGGGAATGGTTCGCAATCTGCAAAGCCATGCTCGAAACTGGCATCCTGCCGGATTTCATCGTGGTCGACGGCAAGGAAGGCGGCACCGGCGCCGCGCCGCTCGAGTTCGTCGACCATGTCGGCACGCCGTTGCAGGAAGGGCTG
>FTFB01006095.1_pt1 | contig 10553 bp, 8 predicted proteins | sample 1658331 | NCBI WGS metagenome assembly FTFB01 (sample SAMEA3914816, study PRJEB12502) | metagenome | biome: forest; material: soil | place: USA | collected 2011-09-16 | depth 0.3 m | reverse complement strand
CGGCCACGGCCGCGGCGCGACGATCGAGGTCTACGACAAGACGGCCGCGCGGCTCACGGAGCTGTGCAAGCAGAAGAGCGGTTGCGATCTCGCGAACCCCGACCGCAGCTGATTCGCGTCTGCTCGCTTATCCCAGCGCGGCGACGACGTGGGTCGATGTTGACACCCAGCCGAGCAGCGTCTCGACGGACAGCAACGATGCTTCGTGATTGCTTCGCGACAATGCGCCACCGATCGGCTCACTCATGCAGTCCTCGAGCAGCACGCACGAGTAGTCGCGGAACATTGCGTCCCGTACCGTCGACTCCACGCAGATGCTGGTGGTGCACCCGGTAACGATCAGATGCTGCACGCCGAGACTCACGAGCCGATCGTCGAGATCGGTCTTGTAGAATCCGCTGAACCGCGTCTTGTACATCACGACGTCACCGGGCTTCGGCTCGAGGCCGGCGACGATGTCGGTATTCCAGGTGTCGCGAATCAATACTCGGCTGTCGCGGCCGTCAGGCGCATGCACCGGCTGGCCCACGCCGAGTTGCAGGTGCCGCATCCGGTTCGGCGAATTCGGTGCCCCGAGGTCCGACAAGTCGGCGCGATAGGCCATCTTCAAATAGATGACCTTGATGCCCGCCCGCCGCGCCGCGTCGAGCGCGTGCGAGGTTGGTGCGACTGCACGCTGGATTCCCGTGATGTCGATCCCCGCACGATCGAACATGCCGCCACGCGCGCCAAAGTCGTTCTGCATGTCGACGACGAGCACTGCGGTTTTCGCAGTGTCGATCTGCACGGGTGCAGGTCGCGCCGGCAGCTCGACCAGGCGGCCGGGTTGCACCGCTGCGCGAACGGTACCGAGTCCAACCACCGCGGCACCGGCCGCGGCACGAGCCAGAAGATCGCGACGAGTGAGCGTGGTCATGAACACGTGCCTCTTAAGCTGACCGCTGACCTAGGGGATGCTACGGACACCCAAACTGCGCCGCATCGGCCGAACCGCGTAGTCGGGAACTCGCGGTGTGGCGTGAACCGCGTAGCTCAGACCAGCCGATGCTGCAGCGCGTAAGCCGTGGCACCGGCTTTGCTCTTGACGTCGATCTTGGCGTAGAGATTCGTGATGTGCCTGGCGACGGTACGCTCGCTCAAGACGAGCTCACCAGCGATTTCATGGTTCGTGCGCCCCTTGGCGATCAGGCTCAATACTTCGGTTTCCCTCGCCGTGAGCTCCCCGCCGGCGCGGCTGCCTGGCAGGGCAACACTCGCTCCCGCGCCGCCTAGGAAAGCATGCACAGCTCCGACGTAGGCCTCCTGATCGGTCCCTGAGATGAACGGACCGCTCAACACCGCGAGCTGCACATTCCTAATTCCGGCTGCGACGCCGCGGGACAGCTCAAACGAGCCGAACGGGAACTCCGTGTCGTGGATCACGAGCGTCGGGATATCGATCGCTTCGAGCTGTGAAGCGACATCGATCTTCTCGGAGGCATCGTAATACGCGAACAGGCCGCGCGGCGAAGCGCCTTGGCGCATGGTCTCCGCGAGCAGCTTGCGCAGCTCGGGCTTGTCGAAGCCGGTCACGACATCGCTGAGGGAGTTCGTGAATACCTGCCACTCGCGGTCCGCCTGCGGCGACATGCCGCGGATCACCTTGAAATCCGGCAGCGCGAACATCGCCTTGCCCGAAGCCCAGGGGCTCACCAGGATCAGCCGTGTTACCTGCTCCGGGTGTGCCACTGCGAATGCGACGGCCGTTGCGGCACCGAGATCCGAGCCCGCGAGCGTGAACTGTTTCAGCCCGAGTTTCTCGACGACGGCCTCGAGGTCCCGCACGCGCGCGGCCAGCGTCAAATCCTCGACATCGCGGTCGGAGGCTCCCATCCCGCGAATGTCGTGCCTCACGACACTGAAGCCGAGCTCCACGAGCCGGTCCGTCGCGTGCCGAGCGTGGGGCATGCCCATGCGATACCAATGGGCATCGCCGAAGATGTTCGATGCAAAGACAATCGGCGGGCCGTCACCACAGACAATGAAGGCAATACGCACGCCGTCGTTGGTTTTCGCGTACTGGACGGGCGGCAAGCTCATTTCGGGCATTGTAGCCGGAGCCGAATTTTAGGCGCTGTTGTCGCCGGCAGAGCCTAGCATCCGGATCGACGGCCAGCCAAAATGCTATGCGATGCGTCTGCTCGTGCTGTTCGCCCACCCGAGGCCGCGACAATCCGTCGTGCAACGCGCCATGCTCGCGGCGATCACGGGTTTGCCCGACATCACCGTGCGGGATCTGTACGCCGAATATCCGGACTTCATGGTCAACGCGCGCCGCGAGCAGGCGTTGCTCCTCGAGCACGACCTCGTGGTGCTGCAGCACCCGCTGTACTGGTATTCGTCGCCGGCGATCGTCAAGGAGTGGCTCGACGTCGTGCTCGAGGAAGGCTGGGCCTACGGCCCCGGTGGCACGAGCTTGAACGGCAAATTCCTGCTGAACGCGCTGTCGACAGGCGGCCCGACCGAGGCTTATCACAGCAAGGGTCGCAACCGATTCGCGGTGCGCCAGCTGCTGGCACCGTACGATCAGACCGCGTATCTATGCGGCATGGGCTGGCTCGATCCGTTCGTGATTCACGCCGGCCGCAAGCTCGACGTCGCGACACTCAAGCGTAAAACGGAAACCTATCGCGAGCTGCTCGAGGGTCTGCGCGACGGCCGGCACGATCCGTTGAAGCACCTGGCCGAAGGTTACGCGCTGCCGCGCGGCTTCGCACAGCGCCCGGAGCACGCCCGCCATGCAACTTGACCAGTTCCTGCTCGGCGCGTTCGTGTATCTCGCCGCGGCCGTGATTTCGGCGCCGCTGTTCGCGCGTCTAGGCTTGGGCTCCGTGCTCGGCTATCTGATCGCGGGCGTCGTGATCGGGCCGAGCGTCCTCGGTCTCGCGGGCAACAACACGGACGGCGTCATGCACTTCGCCGAGTTCGGCGTGATCGTGATGCTGTTCCTCGTGGGTCTCGAGCTGCAGCCGTCGAAGCTGTGGGAGCTGCGCAAGCCGATTCTCGGCCTCGGCAGCCTGCAGGTCGCCGCGACGGCCGCCGTGCTCGGCGGCGTGGCCTGGCTCGCCGGCCACGCGTGGGAGGCGGCGCTCGTCGCCGGGCTCGCGCTCGCGATGTCGTCGACTGCGATCGTGGTGCAGAGCCTCACCGAGCGCGGGCTCCTGAAGACGGCGGCCGGCCGTTCGAGCTTCGCGGTGCTGCTGTTCCAGGACGTGTCCGTGATCCCGATGCTGGCGCTGCTGCCGCTGCTCGCGCAGGGCGTAGCCGTGGACGACCATTCGCTGACGGCGGGACTGCCCGGCTGGGCGCACACGATCGCCGTGCTGGGCGCGGTCGCAGCGATCATGCTCGGCGGACGGTATCTCACGCGCCCGGTATTCCGCTGGGTCGCGGGCACGGGCATTCGCGAGATCTTCGTTGCGTTCGCGTTGCTGATCGTCGTCGGCATCACGTTGCTGATGCAGCTCGTGGGGCTTTCGGCGGCGCTCGGCACGTTCCTCGCGGGCGTGGTGCTGGCCGACAGCGAGTACCGCCACGAGCTCGAGATGGATCTCGATCCGTTCAAGGGTCTGCTGCTCGCCGTGTTCTTCATCGCGGTGGGCTCCGGCATCGACTTCGGGTTGCTCGCGCGCATGCCTGTGATGCTGCTCGGTACCGTGGCCGCCGTCATCGTGCTGAAGCTGCTCGTGCTGTTGCCGCTCGCGCGCGCGTTCCGGATGCCGCTTGCGGACGCCACGCGGTTCGCGTTCTCGCTCGCGCAGGGCGGCGAGTTCGCGTTCGTGCTGGTGTCGTTCGCGCTCGGGCTCAAGCTGATCGGTGGGGACGAAGCGGGCTTGCTCGTCGCCGCGGTCGCGATCTCGATGGCGTTCGCGCCGCTCCTGATGATGCTCGACGACCGCGTGTTGCAACCGCGGTTCGCAGCCAGCGGCATGAGCCGCGCCGCAGACCGCATCGAAGCCGATACGCCGGAAGCCATCATCGCCGGCCATGGGCGGTTCGGAATGACGATCGGGCGCCTGCTTCAGGCGAACCGCGTGCGCGTCGTCGTGCTCGATCACGACGCGGAGCAGATCGACGCGCTGCGAAAGTACGGCTTCAAGATCTTCTACGGCGACGCGTCGCGACTCGACCTGCTCGAGGCCGCCGGCGCGAAGGACGCGAAGGTGCTGGTCATCGCGATCGACGACCGCGAGAAAACATTGACCATGATCGAGACCGCCCGCAAACACTTCCCGCACCTGAAGGTCTTCGCACGTGCGTTCGACCGCGTGCACGCGTACGAGCTCTTGAACGCCGGCATCGTGGACGTGTACCGCGAGGTGTTCGGCTCCTCGGTCGACATGGGTCGCGACGTGCTGACGGCGCTCGGCCGCCATCCGTTCGAGGCGCAGCGCGCGGCCGCGCTGTTCAAGGCGCACGACGAGCGCATGACGCGCGTGTCGGCCGAGCATCAGGGCGACACGAGCACGTTGATCGACACGTGGCGCAAATCGCGCGCCGAGATCGCGAACGTGCTGGCCGAGGACCGCGGCGAGGTCACGACCGACGCGGACCCCGCGTGGAGCGCACCGGACCGCGAAGACGCCTGACGCCCCCCCCCGGGCGCCGTGATCCAATCGGCGTCGGTCGGCGCGGCCGCCCGATCGAGTCGCGTCATGTGCTTGGGCCACTCTTTCAAGGCTTCTGGTCGGGATCGCCATGATCTTCGGCGGTGTGGCGGTCACCGCGATGGCTTTGCATGCCCACACGATCACCGAGCTCACACACCAACGGGTCTGCTGACGGAGACAGCGCCCTCTCCACCTACGAGCCGGAAGGCTTGTCGTCTGCCCGCGCGCTCGCCAACCAGGCGTTCTCCCGCGCGGCCGGAGCCGAGCTGATCGCCGGCAACAGCATTCGGCTGCTCAAGGACGCGCGCGAAAACTACCCCGCATGGCTCAACGCCATTCTCGGGGCGCAGCGGCATATCCACTTCGAGAGCTACATCATTCACGACGACACCACCGGCCGCATATTTGCCGACGCCCTCATCGCCAAAGCACATGAGGGCGTGCATGTGCGCCTGATCCACGACTGGTTCGGCGGCCTCGGGACGGCGTCGCGGCGGTTCTGGAACAAGTTGCGCGAAGCGGGCGTGGAGGTGCGTTGCTACAACCCGGCGCGCTGGGATTCTCCTTTCGGATGGCTCAGCCGCGACCATCGCAAGACGCTCTGCGTGGATGGCGAGATCGGTTTTGTCAGCGGCTTGTGTGTCGGCCGCATGTGGGCCGGGGACGTCACGAAGAACATCGAGCCATGGCGCGACACAGGCGTCGAGGTACGGGGCGCCGCGGTGGCCCAACTCGACCACGCGTTCGCGACGGTCTGGGCGATCATCGGTGAGCCGATACCCAAGAGCGAGCTCGCCCGATCCCAGTTCAGCACACACCAGGGCCAGGTCGCGCTTCGCGTCGTCGCGAGCACTCCGAGTACCGGCGGCATGTTTCGCGTCGACCAACTCGTCGCCGCGCTCGCCAAGAAACGCCTGTGGCTGACCGACGCGTATTACGCCGGTATGCCGAGCTACGTCCAAGCTCTGAGATCAGCGGCTCAGGACGGCGTCGACGTCCGCCTGCTCCTGCCGAACGCCACCGACGTGCCACTCCTCAAACCGTTGTCGCGCGCCGGATACCGCGGGTTGCTGAAGGCGGGCGTGCGCATCTTCGAGTGGAACGGCCGCATGTTGCACGCGAAAACGGCCGTGGCCGATGGACACTGGGCACGCGTCGGTTCGACGAACCTGAATATCGCCAGTTGGTTCGGCAACTGCGAGATGGATGTCGTCGTCGAAGACGAGTCCTTCGCTCAATCGATGGAGGCGATGTTCCTGGCCGATCTTTCGAACGCGAGCGAGATTGTCCTCGATGCCGGCCAGAAGGTCCGGGCGCCGAATCAGCCGCGCCACCCCCACCGCGTGCTGCGTCGCGGCGGCGGAAGCTCCGGGCGTGCGACGGCCGGAGCTGTCCGTCTCGCCAATGTCGTCGGCGCGGCCTTCACCCAGAGGCGCGTGATCGAGCCCATCGAAGCGCGCGTCGCGGCGTGGTCTGGCGCGTCGCTACTCGCGCTTGCCGTTCTGTTCGCGGTATTCCCGCGTGTCCTCGCGTATCCGCTCGTGCTGCTGGCTGGCTGGATCGCCACTTCGTTGCTCGTCCAGGGCTACAGGCTGCACCGCGCGCGGATGAAGCGGCGATCGGAGAAAGAACACCACCGTGATGTCGGCATTCAGTGCGCGAACCGCGCCGAGAAATAAGCTCAGACTTTCGCGGCTTCCGTCTTCGGCAATGCACCGACCGCGCGCCCGCCGGCGTGAAGCCGCCACATCGCGAGGATCGCGAGCCCTGCACACAGCTGCGGAATCGCCGTCACGAGGAACACGCCCGAGACGCCGAAGCCGCTCTTGATCAACGCGCCGCCGAGCGCCGGCCCGACCATCGAGCCGGCGCGGCCGGCCGCGTGCGCCCAACTGACGCCGGTTGCCCGCACCTGCGACGGATACGTGATCGACGCGAGCGCGTTCAGCCCGCTCAAGCCGCCGTTCGAGAAGTAGCCCGCCACGACGAACGCGAGCATCGTCCACACCGACGGCAGCTCGAGGAATGCGATAGCCGCCATCGCGCACGACGCGCTCGCGAGATAGACGGGCAGCACACGCGTCGGCCCGAGGCGATCCATGACATAGCCGCTCGTCAGCGTCCCGAGCACGCCCGCGATGCCCGGGAAGAACATGATCGACGCGATCTGATTCAGCGACAGCCCGCCGTCGGTCAGCACCTGATTGCGCCACGTGCCCATCAAGTTGCTGACGACGAATGCCATGTGGAACCCGACCCACAAGAGCAGCGTCGTCGCGGCGCGGCCATCGCGAAACAGCGTGAGTATCGGCACCTTGCCGGCGCTCGCCTCCGCGCCGCGCGCAACGAACGTCTCGTCACCTGCGAGCACCAGGCTCGGGTCGAGCCGCCGCAGCTGGCGCGGAATCCGCGGATCGCGCGGCACGTGCGCCGTCAGGAACCGCAGAGACTCCGGCAAGGCGAAGTACAGCACCGCGACGAGCAGCAGCGGCAGCACGCCGCCGGCCACGAACGCGTACTCCCAGCCGTACGGCACGAGCCACTTGACCACCGGCGCGCCGATGACCGTCGTGCCCATCGTGAAGCCCGCAAACGTGATCGATACGAACGTCGCCCGCACTCGCGCCGGCATGATCTCCGAGACCAGCGCAATCGCGTTCGGAATCACGCCGCTCAAGAACACGCCGGTGACGAAGCGCAACACGACGAACTCTGGCACCGTGCTCGCGAACGGCGCGACGAGCGTCAACGCCCCGAATATGGCGAGGCAGGTCAGCAGCGTCACGCGGCGGCCGTAGCGATCCGCGATCGGCCCGACGACGAAGTTGCCGAGCAGCAAGCCGAACTGCTGGACGACGACCACGATCGTCAGGTCGGCCGGCGCCAGCCCAAGATCCTGCGCAAGAAACGGCAACACGATGCCGACGAGGAAGATGTCGTAGCCGTCGACGATCATCGTGAAGATCAGCAGCACGACCGTCACGACGTGCGCTCCGCCGATGCCGCGGCTGTCGAGGAACCCGTTGACGTCGAACGTCTTCGGCTCCGACGTGCTCATGCGCGCGCGAGCTCCTCGGTCAGCTGCAGCAACTCGCGGGCGGCGGCGCTGCCCTCGCCGGCTCCGAGTCGTTCACAACGCGCCGCGAGCGCAGCGACTCCCGCGCCGGCGTTCAGGCCGCTCGCTTTGAACACGCGCTCGAACTTGGCCGTGAGCTCCGTCCACGCGAGTGCGCGCGTGCCGCTGCCGGGCGGCGCCAACACTTCGACCGTCGTCGGCGCGCCGGCGCGCCGCTCGAGCACCACGCGACTGCCCCACACCCGCGGGAATTGCGCGCCGAGCCCTTCGTCGGCCCGTACGTGTACCTTCTGCATCAGCGCCGCAATGCGCGTGTCGTGCGGCAGCGATGCGCGCAGCGCATCGTCGAGTGTCGCCGGCGCGAACGCGGCCAACCCGAGCTGGTACTGCACGCTCAGCATCGACTCGATACGATTCGCGGGCGGCGACGGCCGATCGATCATGGCGCGATACACGAGCGGCACCGACACCGAGACGCGCTCGATCTCGTCGAGCGGCGGCAACACGAGCTGCCGAAACGCGGCCACGCTCGCGAGGGCCTGGCGCGACGTGGGCCACGGCTTCGTGTCTACGCCTGCAACGCGCCACGGCGCGCCGAAGGCCGAGTTGAGCTCGGCGACATCGAGCGTCGCGCCGAGTCGTTCCGCGAATGCCACGAGTCCGTCGAGATCCGCGTCCACGCCGGCCGCAGCGGCCAGCGCTGCGTCACACCCATCGGCGGCCGCGCAACCGAGCACGTAGTAGCGATAGCCGAACCGTGTCATCGCGGCCGCCGGCAAATTGGCGGTGCGTGTGAGCGCGAGCGCCAGGGCGCGCGCCGTGGCCGGCGCGTCGAGCCCGAGCAGGCGCGCGGTAGTCGCCGCCGCGCCAAACGCCGCCGTGACGTACGTCGGCCACACGCCGCGATACAGCAATGTCGCGCCGTCGATCGCGCGGCCGAGTCGTGTCATCGCTTCATAGCCGGCCACGACGGCGGAGAGCAACGCGCCGTCGCCCACGACGTGCCGCGCGGCCGCCATCGTCACGGCTACGGGCACGACGACGGCACCGGCCGTGGTGCAGCCCGCCAGATCGATGTCGTCGACTTCGGTGCTGCGCGCGGCGCCCGTCAGCAACCGGCACGTGGAACCCTGGCCCGGACCGCGGCCGCGTTCCGCACCCTCGAGCAGGCGACCTTCCGGCGTGTGCTGTCCGAGCGCGGCCGCCGCGAGGGTGTCGAGCAGCCGCTGGCGGGCGGCCACCTGCGCGTCCGCGCCCATGGCCTCATACGATACGGCCGCGAGCTGCGCGGCGAGTCCCGCGAGCGCAGCTCGAGCTACGTGTTGCTCCACGTGGCACGCATGGATATCCCCCTCCGGGCGGAGTGTAGCGCCGATTGCGTCTCACGGTGCCGTCCGCACTAACCGCAAGCGGCAATCCGCGCGCGGCCGCGTCACATCTCGGCCGTATACCCAATGAAAACCTTGATACGAGGCAGCACGATGGCTCACAACCTGCAGCCGGTCACGGGCGAGTGGTATCGGCATCTCGACAAAGGCCAGTCGTTTCGGGTCATCGGCGTCGAGAAGGACGACGACCTGATCGAGATTCAACATTTCGACGGCGATCTCGAGGAGGTCGAGCTTGCCGAGTGGTTCACCATGGATCTCGAGCGCGCCGCGCAACCCGAGGACTGGACCGGCCCGATCGATGACGCCGAGGCCGACGATCTCGACTCCACCGAGAACGCCAAGAGCGATAAGGACTGGCGCACCTCGGTCGACACGAACAAACCCGCCGGCGAGGAGTGGGAAAACGAAACGCCCGAGGATGAACGCGACGAGCCTGACGAAGGCCGGCCTACCGAGGACAGCTCGGACACCGAGTCTTGAAAACCGGGCTACGGCTCGAACGGCGGCGCGCCGAGAGGCTTGGCGCCTTGCGGGCCGACAACGACTAACGCGCCCGCGAGCGACGCGTGCGGTGCGTCGCCGACGTGAGCGCGCAGCGCTACGACGCTGCCCGCGACGAGCCGCTGCGTACTGCGCGGCACGATCGCGATTCCTTCCGCGTGCGCGAGGCCAATCGTGCCGCCCAGCCCATAAGCGAGCGCGGAGTCGACCGCAGACGACGGCAGAGCCGCCGCGCCGGCAGCGGCCACGTCGCCGGCGGTGACGTCGCCGCGAACCACGGCCTGCATTGCGCGCACGGCGCGACCCGCCGCGTCGTCGCGCGGCAGCGGCGCCGTCGCCGCGGCTTCGGCCCAATACCCCTGATACTGCGCGGCCACCCAGAGCCGCAACGGCGCGTGCCGACCGTCGAGCCGCCCTTCCCAGGGCCGCAGCTCGGGACCGCCCATGCTCGCGAGCACGCGCACGTCGCGCGCCTTCATCGCACGCGCCGCGCGTTCCGCTTCGAGCATCGCGCCGCGGTTGTCGCCGCCTGCCGCGAACGCGGCCACACCGGCCGCCACGGCCGCCGCCGTTATGTTCTGACTGATCTGCATCGCGAGCAGCTCGCGCGGCCGTTTGACGGCGCGCAGCGCGCGCAGCTCTGCATCGAACGGCACGAGCTCGAAGCCCGCGAGTCCGTCGCGAATCCGCGCCGCAACGTTAGGCGCAAGACCTGAGACCCCGACGACACCGATCCTGCCGCCCGCCACGCCGCGCGCCTGGAGCTCGCTCGGCAGCAGCTCGAACGCTTTGCCCGCGCCCGGCACGATGGGCAGCCAGGTCAGTGCGCGCATGAACGCGAGCTCGCGGCCGCCGCCGAAGCTCACGAACGCGGGCTCGCCTTCGAGCGGCACGAGCAGCGCGCCGCCGGACTGAAGCCCCGACAGATACGCCATG
>FTFB01005323.1_pt1 | contig 10554 bp, 7 predicted proteins | sample 1658331 | NCBI WGS metagenome assembly FTFB01 (sample SAMEA3914816, study PRJEB12502) | metagenome | biome: forest; material: soil | place: USA | collected 2011-09-16 | depth 0.3 m | reverse complement strand
GAGTGCGAGTAGTAATCCATCGGCTTACGGAACGCCTCGCTCGGCCCCAGGATGTCGTCGCCCGTAAGCGCGACGCTGCCCGAGCCGCCTTGCGTGAACAGGTCGCCGCAGAACAGCGTGCGCGTCGTCGTTTCGAAGATCAGGCCGGATTCCCAGGCGTGCGGCAGGTGCGGCGTGTCGAGCCAGCGGATGTTGCGTACCCCAAGCGAAAGCTCTGCGTTGTCCTCGAGCACGTGCGGGGCGCGATTCGCGAAGTCGACGATCGACGTCATGGCCGCGATCGAGCTGCACACGGGCTCCGCGTTCGGAGCCACGGTGAGGAAGTCGTTCAACGCGCCGCATTCGTCGGCCTCGAAGTGCGAGAAGGCGACGTAGCGCAGCCGGTTCACGGGGATCACGCTCGCGACCGCCTCCTGCACGAGCGGAAACAACCCGTGCTGACCCGTGTGGAACAGCAGTGGCGCGTCGTCGACGACGAGGTACTGGTTGAAGTTGAACTTGCCCGCGCCAGGAATCGGGATGGGCGTGTTGATTCTAAAGATGCCGTCGGCCACTTCCTGAACGTTCGTGCCGGAGTGTTGGTTCGTGATCATTGCAAGGCCTCCTTTGATCTTCAGGCGTGGGCTACTTCGACGTGCCAAACGCGCGTGCCGTGATGGTGTCCAGCGCGGCCATCTCCGCGGCGATGGTCGTGGCGACCTGGAGCTGCCCGCGCGTGCGCGCCTGGTTGTGCGCGCTCGCGGTCGGGTAGCGTTGGTTGTCCCAGCCGAAGTAGCGCTCGCGCAGCGCGTCGGCGCAGAAACGCGCGGCGAGCTCGACCGTGATGGTCAGCGTGCCGAGCGGAATGGCGCGCCACTCGTTTTCAACCAGGAACCCGCGCGCCGCGACCGCGTAGCCGCCCACGGCCGCCTCGAAGTACTCGCGCACGAAACGCGCGTTGGTCGCGTCCTCGGTGGCCGGGTTGCACCACGAACGCAGCGCGTCGCCCAGCTCGAGCGCCACGGGCATGCGCGACAGGGTGTCGAGATCGATCAGGCACAGCGCGCGGTCGCTGCCTGACGCGAACATCAGATTCGAGATCTTGGGATCCCCGTGCACGATCCGGTCGCCGCTCGACGGAAGCGCCGGCAGCGAAGCCGCGAGCGCGAGCACTCGCTCAGCCAACGGCCGAATCGTGGCGATGTCGCGATGCTCGACGTGCTCGACGAGTGCGTCACGCAGGCCTTTCAGGTGCCGCGGCGTGTCATGCACGCCGAGCCGCGCGTTCTGGAACGTGTAGTCGAGATCGCCGACGGCGCGATGAAACTCCGCGAGCGCACGGCCGCCTTCGCGCGCTTGTGTGGGCGATTCGAGCGCGTCGCGGCACACGCCCTCGATCCGCGTCAGCACGCGCCACACGGCCCCCTCGTGCTCGACCCAGAGCGCGCCGGCCTGGGTTGGCACGAGCCGCGGTGTCACGACGCCCTTGCGCGCGAGGTGCTCCGTGATGGCCGCGATGTCGAGGTTCACGGCCGGCGGGAAAATCGGGTTCACGCGTTGAAGCACGAGCTCAGCGCCGCGTTTCGAACGGACGTACCACGTCGGATTGATGAGGCCCGAGGTCGCGCGCTCGAGCGGGCCGGCGGCGAGCTCGAACGCCTCGAGCACGGCGGCGGGCGGAGTCAAGTTCAATGCGGCAGCCATGGTGCCGCTATCATAAACTGGAAGCGGTGGCCGCTCGTTTGGCGCTACAGCTCGACGTCGAACTGCGCGAGAATGCGGCCGGTGCTGTCGGCGCAGATTTGCTGGCTCAGCACATGGTCACCGCGCAGCCGGTAGTGCTCGCGCATCTCGGCGCGCAGGTAAGCGGAAGTGTCGACCGCGATCTGCTCGGCGGCTTCCTCGATCGCGGCCGACAACACAGGCACGAACCCGCGAAACTTCTTCACGGCACCGACGTTCGCGAGCAGCGTCAGCACGGGCGCGCGGCCGTGGATCGTCCAGAACGTAGTCTTCTCGTAGGTGAAGTACACGCCGACCAGCAGCGTGCCGAGCGCGGCGAGTGCCGCGACGCCGAACGCGATCCATGCAGCGGTTTGCAGGAGCTCGAACCGCGTGAGGAACGCCGCGAGCGCCGCAACGGCGCCGCTGCCGAGGGTTGCGTAGAACCAGCGGCCCGCGATCACGCGCTCGAGCGACGGAACCGGATCGAGATACTGAAGGTCTAGATGAAAGGTGTCCCGGGCTTTGCCGCGGGATTCCTCGGCCACGCCGACGAAGCCCTCGGTGTAGAGCGTCAGGGTCGTGCCCGCGCGCCGCATGGCGTTGCGCAGCACGACGCGCCTGCGAACCGTGCGGGCGGTGGTCAAAGGATTTCGGGCTTCGTCGGAACCGATGTAGATGTGTTCGGAGGGAGAACCGTCCGCCACGCTCGGCGCGGCCGGGGTGCTTCGGGCGGGCTTCATCGATCGATATCCATTCGCGTGGTTATAACCGCACTGTAGGTGCCGCGGGCGGGTACTGGCCGTGAGGACGTTCACACTTGCCGCCATGCCGGCCCCGCCGCCATTTAACGCAACGTGTGGCGGAGGGGACTTCTGGTCCGCCCGACGGTGCGCTATAACAGAGTCGTCGCAGAACGCGTAGAGGTGTGCCATGAACTACTCGAAGCGCGTATACCTTGGGTTTTCGGCACTTACCTTGCCCTGGCTGCTCGCGGGGTCCACGGCCACCTATGCCGACGACGATGCCACGTTCAATCGCACGCCGCGCGATTGCGTGATTACGCAGAGCATCGCGCGCACGGACATCCTCGACGACCAAACCATCATCTTCTACATGCGCGGCAAGAACGTCGCTTACCGCAACTTTTTGCCGAAGAAGTGCCCCGGGCTCAAACGCTGGGACCGGTTCAGTTATCAGGTCACGGCCGGGCGCCTGTGCAACATCGACCTGATCACCGTGCTCGAGAACAGCGTCTTGGGCACGGGGTTCGACCGCGGCTTCACGTGCCGGCTCGGCGATTTCCACCCGCTGTCGCCGGAGGACATCGCGAGCCTGAGGATCGAGAAGGAAGGCGGTCCGCGGCCGGATTCGGTGAAGGCGAAACCGGTCGAAGTGCCGCCCGCCGCGAACAGCGACAGCGGCGCGCCGCCGCCGAGCAAGGAGTAGCGGCTTACTGCGGTCCGAACGGCAACCGTTTGTCGTTCAACGTCAACGCGCCGTCGACGTAGCGCAGCGCAGCGCGATAGACGTCGCCGTCCTCGACCAGAAAACCCTGGCCCACGAGCTGCACGAGCATGAGGCCCGCCTGCGCTTCGGCCATGTACTTCAGCTGCTCGGGCGGCATGCGGGCGTCCCCGCGAAATTGCATCTCGGCCGCGAGCGCGACGAGCCGCCGTGCCAGCGGCTTTGACAGCTTGATGTCCGCGTTGCTGTTGACCAGACCCGCGATGAGCGAGGGATCGAGGTCCGTCAGGCCGCCCGCCGGTAGCTTCGCCGGGTCCGTCGTGAATTCGGCGCGGCCCTCGAACGGCTCGCCGTCGAATGCGAAGCGGACCGGCTCGAGCACGATGCTCGGTCCGGCCGCGAGGACGCGTTGCACGTCCGTGCGGAGCTCTGCGAGCGCTGCCTCGGGGTTGGCCTGCCTGGCATTGGTAGCGACCCCGCGCATTACGGCGATGTAGTGCTGGAATGCCTGGACGTCGAGACCATGGACTGCGAGACCTACGGTTGCGCCTGTGACTTCGTTCTCCGCCACGTGCAGGCGGTCGAGACCGTATGTCAGCTGCAGGTCCATCAGCGTGCGTGCGGCATTCAGCGTCGAGGTGCCCGCGAACTTCAAGTTGTCGAGCTGGAAGACGGGCACGCTGCCCTGGAGCGGGTCGATCGCGGAGACGCTATCGATCGAGAACTCCGTGCTCCCCGGTGCGAGGTCTTGCGCGATGATCTCGTTGTCTGTCTTCGCGCGCAGCGTCCGCAACACGAGCGAGCCGGTCGGACCTGCGAACTCGAACGAGTCGACGCGCGTGTTCGAGACGAGCAGATTTCGGGCGTAAGTGCCCTCCAGCTTCGCACCCGAGAACTTGAACTGCGCGCCGCCGGCGGGTACGTCCATCGGTGGCAAGTCCGCGTCGAATGCAACGCCGCCTCTGAAGTCGGTGCGACCGCGGAACTCGAAGATGTAGGGTACGCCGAGCTCCTTCTCGATCTCCGCGAGTCCGGGCGTTTCCGGATCGAGCCTGGCGACCATCGTGGACCAGCCGAAGTGCACGCCGTTTCGCACGGCCACGGGCCCATGCGCGAAATCGATCGCGATCGTAACGTGCTGGCCGAGAGAGTCGACCGGGCCGCCGCGCGCGCCGATCTGTGCCACGTAGTTGGGCGAAAGGCCGAGCTCGATCTTCGCTTTGCTGCCGAACCACCCGCGGTCGAACGATTTGACCTCCATCGTGACGACGCCGTTCGAATTCATGGCGGCGACGCGGTCGCGCACGCGTGATTCCGTGAGCGTGCCGAGTGCCGGCGGTACAGCGAGCAGCAGGACGACGATCAGTGCCACGACGGCGACGAGGATCTTGTTCATGGCGAGCCCTCGAGGGGAGCGGGGGAGGCGCAGCGATCATCCAGAATACGGTTCTACCGGTCAATCGTCCGGACACCGCTGGACGAGTTTGGCTGTTTGCCGCATGCTCGCGCGCGTGTTCGACGGACTCCTGACTACATTCCGTAAAGCGCGCGAGGTGCGTCGCGCGGCGCGGCTCACGCGGGCCGAGTTGGAAGCGAACCAGCTCGCGAAGTTTCGGCGGCTCGCGCAGCACGTGAACGAGCGCTCGCCGTACTACCGCAAAATCATCGCCGAGCGAGGCATCGACGTCGCGCGCTGCGCGCCGAAGGACTTCCCGGTGTTGACGAAGTCGCTGCTGATGCGCCACTTCGACGAGATCGTCACGGTGGCCGGCGTCACGAAGCAGACGATTGCCGAGTTCCTGACGCGCTCGAAGGACCCGACCGAGCTATTCCTGAACAAGTACCGCGTGATCCACACGTCCGGCTCGTCCGGCGAGGTGGGCTACTTCGTGTACTCGCCGCAGGACTGGGCCCGAGGCATGGCGATGCGGCCGCGCGGCCGCGGGCCCAAGCGCAAGCGCAAGGGCAAGTTCCGGATCGCGTACTTCGCTGCGATCGACGGGCATTACGCCGGCGTCACCTTGGTCGGTTCGTTGCGCAACGGCATCGCGCGCTGGTTCGTGGATCTGCAGTTGCTCGAGGTCAACAGTCCGCTCGCGGAAACGATCGCCGCGTTGAACGAGTTCCAGCCCGATATGCTCCTCGGTTACACCACGGCGCTGAAGATCCTCGGCGAGCATCAGCGCGCCGGTGTGCTGCGGCTTGAGAATTTGATTTATATAGCGACGGCCGGCGAGGTGACGACCGAAGCTGACCGCGCGTTCCTAGAGCAGACGTTCGGCTGCTCGCTGACGAACACTTACGGCTGCAGCGAGCACTTGGGAATGGGCGGCTCTCCGCCCGGTAGCTCGAACATCGTGCTGTACGACGACGACCTGATCTTCGAGTTCCACCCCGATCACTCGGTCATCACGAACCTGTTCAACTACACGTTGCCGCTGATTCGCTACCGCATGGCCGACATCCTGCGCCCCATCGAATCGGGAAAGCATGCGCCGTACCTCGTGATCGAGAGCCTCGTCGGTCGCAACGAGCTGCAACCCGTGTTCAGGAATCGCGACGGCGCCGAGGACTTCATCAGCCCGCATACCATCAACGAAGTATTCGTCGCGGGCGTGACACGGTTTCAGCTGCAGCTCACGGGCGCGGACGAGTTTCGCTTCATGGTGTGCCTCGACGCCGCGCTCGACGCGGCCACCCGCGCCGGGGCCGTGCAGGGGGTGACGCAACGCCTGCGCGAGATTCTCGCGCGCAAGCGCATGGACAACGTGCGCTTCGAAGTGGTGCCGACGGACGATCTGCCGGTCAATCCGCGCACGCGCAAGTTCCAGCTGATCGTCGACAAGCGGCCGACGGCTGCGGCCTGAGCCCGGGCCTCAGCGCAACCAGGCGTAGCTGATTTTCGCGAACATCGTGTTGTTCGTGCGCTTGAGATCGAACACGCGGTCGTCCTCGAGACCGCTGCTCGCGGCGCCCACGTACAGCACGGTCTGTGGGTTCAATTTGTAGGCATACAGCAATTGCGTGCCGAGCGTGAGGCTGTGCGCCTGCGTCGTCGGGTCCGTGTACATCGCGAGGTTGCGCTCGATGTCTTGCCGCTGCGTCGTGAACCGGATGAAGCTGCGGACGTTGAACTGCCAGGTTACGCGCAGATCCGTGAGATTGGCTTCGAAGATGCGTGGTCCCGTCTTGGCCGTGAGCGTCGACTTGGTGTGCCGCAGCCGCAATAGCAGGTGCTGGTTGATGTTCCATTCGATGTTCGGACGGAAGAGTCGTTCCAGTCCGAGCCGAGTGTTGGCGAGATCGACGACCTCGCCATAGTGCAGGAACATCTGCACGTTCAATCCGCCGCGCGGCCGTAGCTGGCTGAACACGTTCACGCCGTTACCGTCGAACCGCTGGCCGTTCCAGACCCACGAAGCCGGTCCTATGTCCAGGCGGATGAACGATTGCATTGGGCCCTGGAAGGTCGCAAACGCGTTCGTCGTGCGATCGAGCAGGGTGCCGCCCACCGAGTAGGTCGTGTCGCCTTGGGCGCCGAGCTGGATCTGCTTCCACGGCCGACTCCCGGACGAGCGCTGCCAGACGCGCGCAGCTTCGTACTCCCATTGCTCGATGCCGACTCGCGGCAGGAATCCCGTGTCCGCGCGGAAGCCCTCGTCGTAGTTTCTGTACCAGACGTCCGCATACCAGTCGTGATGGTTGAAGTCGTAGCGCAGCGCCCGTCCTGCACCGTCGAACGAGCCCACGGGTTGCGCGAATGACGCCACTGTCGCCGTGGGATACGCCGAGTCGGAGAGCAGATATTGCGCCTGGAGCTTGTGCCGCCCGCCGATCCGTATCAAGGCATCGAGGCCACCGACCTGGTTGTGATAGTCGTCGCCGCTGCGGGTCGTGAAGAGTGCGCCGAGCTGCGTGCTGCTCGTCACGTTGTGCGAGTAGCGGCCGACGAACGCGGTGTTCGGCGCATCGAGCGACGTGGTGGAGGAGTCTTGCGGCCCCGGGATCAGCAGGTTCGTGAGCTCGTCCTCGACCGCGAACACGCCGAGCGTCGAGCCTCCCGGCTGGCCCGTGAGCTTCGCGCCCACGCGCGGATCGGCGATGGTGCGCGTGAACACGGCCTGGATCGGCGTGTTGTAGTAGTCGGCGCCCTCGAGGAAGAACGGCCGCGTCTCGGGATAGAACAGGGCGAACTGCTGGTTGATATCGAGCTGCGCGACGTCGGCTTCGACCTGAGAGAAGTCCGGGTTCAGCGCCAGATTCGCCGTCAGCGCCTCGGTTACGCCCCAGCGCATGTTCAACCCGACGTCGGTATTGGTTTTGTTCTGCCACGGATCATTCAACGGGTCGGCGCGGCTATTGGTCCGCGCGGCCGTCAGTGACGGCACGATCTCGAGATTCTTGCCCGGTCGAACGCCCGCGAGACCGCGGATCTGGCTGAACTGACACAGGTAGCAGTTCCTGCCGCGCTCGAGCGGGTTGTTCGACATCCGAGTCCGGTTGCCGCGCGGCCGGAAGCGCAGCACGTCGATGCCCCATACGCGCTCGCCGTCGGTGTTGCGAAACCGCAATTGCGATAGCGGGATCGCCATTTCGACGATGAACCCTTTATCGTCGATCTTGCCCGCCGAATCCCAAATCGCGTCCCAGGATTCGCTCTCGCGTTGCGCAACGTCGTCGTTCGTGAGGTCCATCTGCACGCCGAGCGCGTTCGCAAAGAATTCGTACGCGTAGCGCTTGTCGCCAAACGAATCGATCACGATGCCGACGAAGTCGTCGTTGAACGCGCGGTCGCGGTCGCGCAGGTAGGCGCGGATCGAAGCGGGGTCGGGATCGCGCGCGTCGAACGCGATTAGCAGGCGTGTGCCGTCCTCGACGAGGTACGCGTGAGTCACGACGGAGGCGGGCACGTTCTCGCCGGGCTGCGTCTCGGTCGTGAGCTCGATGACGAGCGCGTCCTTCCAGATGGCATCGTCGAGCACGCCGTCGATCTTGATCGCGGCCATCGACCGCGGCAGTTGCCGCAGACTCGTGCTCGCGGCGGCGATGGGGGCGGGCGGTTCTTGAGCAGCGGCGAACGCCGTGTATGCGGTGGTCGCGAGCAGCGCGGCGGTTCGGAACAGCCGCCGCGCCGCCAATCTCACGCCGTGGCCCGCAGCGCGGTCGCGACCGGCATCCGCGCCGCACGCAGCGCGGGCAGCAGGCCGCCGACCAATCCGACGATACACGCCAACAGCACGCCGGAGCCGAGTAGCGCCGGAGTGATGTGCATCTGGAACACGAGCGTGCCGACGTTGTTGCCGATGCCGACCTGGTTACCGTTGAAGAGCAGCCAGGCCACGCTTGCGCCGAGTAGCGCGCCGGTCAACGACAACAGCAGCGCTTCCGCGAGCACCGAGCTCACGACTCCGCCCGCGCCGAAGCCGATCGCGCGCAGTGTGGCGATCTCGACGGTGCGAGCGCTGACCGCCGAGTACATCGTATTCAACGCGCCGAACAGCGCTCCCAGCGCCATGATGACCCCCACGAACGTCGTCACGAGGTCGAAGAACGTGTTCGCATTCTCCGACTGGCGCTGATAGTAATCGCGTTCGCGCTCGACGGAAACCGACAACGTGGGGTTGGTCGTGAGCGCGTTCTTGAACTCGTCGAAACTGGCCTCTGACGTGAGAAGCACGGTCACGCTGTTGGCCGCCGTTCGCTTGTAGGCCGACATCAACGTCTGGGAATCGGTCAGCAATCGGGATTCATTCGCGTCGCCGCCGCTCTCGAACACGCCGACAACCGTCCATTGACTGTCGCGCATGCCGACGTGATCCCCGATCTCGAGGTTCTTGAACTCGTGGTGCGCGCCCCGGCCCACGATCATCTCGCGCAGCCCCGGTTCGAACATTCGGCCGTCGATGACCTTCACCTCGGGGCGGATCGTGGCCGACGTCGGCTCTACGCCGCGGACGCCAACCGCGGCCTGTGCCCCGTCTTCCCTGCGGATGAGGTTCACTGACGCGAGCATCTCGGCGCTGCCGGCGGCGTCGCCGGCGCTGGTACGGGCGACGCCGGGCGCGTTCTTGATCGTGGCGAGCGCGTCGACCAGGAGCGTGCTCGAAGTCTCGTTCTGGGCACCGCTACGCAGAACGATCGCGCGGTCGGGGCGCCCCGTGTCTATGAGCGACTGAGACAGGCTGCGTGTCATGCCGAACACGGCCACGATGACGCCGACGACGCCGGCGATGCCGATCACGATCACGCTCGAGCTCCCCATGCGGCGCGGAATGCTGCGCAGGTTCATCGCGGTCACGGAGCCGATCTGATTCAGAACGCTCATGCTTAAGTCCTTTCGAGTGGAATCGCGGTTCGTGGTTCCGGGTTCGTTAGCGCCCGGCCAGCGCGTCGACGATGCTGATACGCTGCGTGCGCCAGGCCGGCGGCAGCGCGCTGATTATCGCGACGACCGCGGCGACGCCGAGGCCGGTGCCGATCACGCTCCAAGGCAGCGTCAAACCGCCGGCGCCCATCGCGCGGAAGACCGACGGCGACGCAAGCTGCGCGACGCCAAGACCGATGGCCGCCGCCACGCCGCAAAGCACGAGCGCCTCGCCGAGTACGAGCGACACGACGGCGCCGCTCGAGAAGCCGTAGGTCTTCAGCACGGCGAGCTCGGGGATTCGCTCGCGCACCGATTGCATCATGGTGTTGCCCGTCAAGAACAGCAGCGTGAACATCACGGCGCCGATGATGGCGTTGATGAAGAACGCCATGTTGCCGATCTGGGCGATGCGACCGCGTACCCAGTCGCGCTCGTTCTGCGTCTGCGTCTCGTTCGGCGAGTTCGCGAACAGGCCGTCGATACGCTCCGCAATGTCCGCGGCGTGCGCGGGGTTGCTGATGCGGGCGAAGTACAGCGTGACCGTGCCGTTGCCGAACGTGCGCTCCTCGTCGAAGTACGAGTAGTTGATCCAAAACTCGTTGCTCGGAACCTTGCCGTCGAACCCGGAGTAGATACCCACGATCTCGAACGTCCAGTCCGGCGCGCCATCCTTGCGCATCCAGACGCTCGATCGCAGCGGGATCCGATCGCCGACCTTCCAGCCGCGCTGTTCGGCGAGATCCTTGCCGATCAACGCGCCGTTGCGCGTCTGCGCCATCGCGTCGATCGCCTCTTGGGAGACGTCGACTTCCGGGAACATCGCGCGCAACCGGCTCATGTCCATGGCGCCGCTGCTGATGCCGTTGCGAGGCTCCTGATAGTAGGCGCCCACGAAGTTGTAGTAGCCGACGCTATCCACCCCCGGCACGCTTTCGATGCGCCCGAGGTGCGCGAGCGGTAACGCCTCGGTGATATTCACGCGGCTCTGGATGCGCAGGCGCGAGTCGCTCATCTGGTTG
>FTFB01009001.1_pt1 | contig 10556 bp, 13 predicted proteins | sample 1658331 | NCBI WGS metagenome assembly FTFB01 (sample SAMEA3914816, study PRJEB12502) | metagenome | biome: forest; material: soil | place: USA | collected 2011-09-16 | depth 0.3 m | reverse complement strand
GTCCGCGGCATCAAGGTGTACATCGACGGCGCGCTGGGGTCGCGCGGCGCGGCGTTGCTCGAGCCGTACAGCGACTCGCCCGGCAACACGGGCCTGCTCGTCAACTCCGAGCAGACGCTTTATCCGCTGCTGACGCAGGCGCTGAAGCGCGGTATCCAGATCGAGACGCATGCGATCGGCGATCGCGGCAATCGCATCATGCTCGACTTGTATGAGAAGGCGTTCAATGAAGTGCCGCCGCAGAGCAGGCTCGTCGCCGAGCCGCGCTGGCGCATCGAGCATGCCCAAGTGTTGAGTCTGGCGGACATTCCGCGCTTCGCGAAACTGCACGTCATTGCCTCGATGCAGCCCTCGCACGCGATCGGGGATATGTTCTTCGCGCCTCAACGACTCGGGCCCGCGCGCCTTGCTGGCGCGTATGCGTGGCGCTCACTGCTCGATTCGGGCGCGGTGATTGCGGCGGGGACCGATGCGCCGGGCGAGAAGGGCGACCCGCGCGTAGAGTTCTATGCGGCGGTCACGCGGCGCTCGATCGACGGCATCGCGAACGACGACTGGCATCTCGAGCAGCGCGTGTCGCGCGACGAAGCCCTGCGCATGATGACGCGGGCGCCCGCCTACGCGGCGTTCCAGGAGAACGAGCGCGGCAGCATCGAAGTCGGCAAGCAGGCGGATTTCTCGGTGTTCTCGGCGGACTTCATGACGATTCCCGAGCCGCAGATCCTGAAATCGAGCGCCGTGCTCACGGTGATCGCCGGCGAGATCGTGTACTCCGCGCTTTGAAGGTGAGAGCGATGCCCGGCGCCGAACCACAAGAAGTCCCCAACCGGCGCCCCCTCACCTCGCGGTCCACCGGCTGGGCGCGGTTTCTCGCGAGCGCGTTGGTTCGAGCGCGTGTTGCGCCCAATGCGATCTCGGTGATCAGCGTGGTGTTCGCAGCGGCCGGCGTGGCCGCGCTGTTCTATCTACCCGTCGCGCCGGGGCTGCTCGTGATGGCCGCGTGCGTGCAGCTGCGGCTGCTGTGCAATCTGCTCGACGGCATGGTCGCGATCGAGGGCAAGCGCCAGTCGGCGACCGGCGCGCTCTACAACGAAATTCCGGATCGCCTGGCGGATTCACTCTTCATCGTCGCGCTCGGCTACGAAGTGAATCTGCCGGAGCTCGGTTGGTTCGGGGCACTCGCTGCGGCGGTCACCGCTTACATCCGCGTGCTCGGTGGCTCGCTCGGATTGCCGCAGGACTTTCGCGGCCCGATGGCGAAGCCGCATCGCATGGCGGTGCTGACGGCGGCGTGCGTGCTCGGTGCGATCGAATGGTGGATGTTCGCGTCGCAGTGGGCGCCCGTGGCAGCGGCGTGGATCATCGCGGTCGGCTCAGTGCTTACGTGCGGCACGCGCAGCGCCGCGATCGCGCGCCAGCTTCGCGCGCGGAGGTAGCGGCGCGTGCGTCCGTCCAGCGTCGTGCTCGTCGGCCTCGTGAAGCTGTTGGTCGGCGCCTATCCTCGCTGGCTCGGCAGCGCGCCGGAGCCTACGCAGCGCATCTACTTCGCGAATCACACGAGCCACATCGATACGATGGCGATCTGGGCGGCGCTGCCGATTCGCCTGCGCTACCGCACCCATCCCGTCGCCGCGCGCGACTACTGGGGCAAAGGTATCAAGCGCTACTTCGCGACCCAGGCTTTGCGCGCAGTGCTCATCGACCGCAAACGCTCGGACCCGAATGCGGACCCGCTCGCGCCGCTCGCCGAGGTGCTACGCCAAGGCGAGTCGCTCATCATCTTTCCCGAAGGGACACGCGGCTCGAGTGCCGTGCCGGCCGCATTCAAGAGCGGGCTATTTCATCTCGCCACCGAGTTCGCCGACGTGCAGCTCGTGCCGGTGTACCTGGAAAACCTGCACCGCAGCCTGCCGAAGGGTGCGGTGCTGCCCATTCCGATGACCTGCATCGTGCGCTTCGGCGCGCCGCTGTCGCTCGCCCCCCAGGAATCGAAGGACGCGTTCCTCACACGTGCGCGCGATGCCGTGGTGGCGCTCGGCGCCGGCATGAGGGCGTGAAGCGATGACACCCAACCAGAAAGCAGGCTGGGTATTCGGCGGCATCGTCGTGGTGCTCGCCCTCTCGTCCGCGGTCGGTGCCTTACTCAGGCGCCGCGTGAAGTCCGAGCGCGGGCGAGCGACGGTGGAAAACCTGGTCGCGCGAGTCAACGCGTGGTGGATCATGGTGCTGGTGCTCACCGCGGCTTACTTGCTCGGCAGAACGGCGACGTTGGTGCTCTTCGCCTTCGTTTCGTTCTTCGCGCTGCGCGAGTTCATCACGCTCACGCCGACGCGCCCGAGCGACTACTTGCCGCTGCTGCTCACGTTCTTCGTGCTGCTGCCCGGGCAATACCTGCTCATCGGATACGACCAGTACGGCACGTTCGCCATCTTCATCCCCGTCTACGGGTTCTTGCTGCTGCCGGCCGCGGCGACATTGGCGGCTGACACGCACGAGTTCCTCGAACGGAATGCGAAGATCCAATGGGCGACGATGATCGCCATCTACTGCATCAGTTACGCGCCCGCGCTACTCCTGTTGCACATTCCGGGCTACGACGGCTCGAACATGCTCCTGCTCTTCTACTTGCTGCTCGTCGTGCAATTGAGCGACGTGCTGCAGTACGTGTTCGGCAAGCTCTTCGGCAAGACGAAGCTCGCTCCGGTGGTGAGCCCTTCGAAGACGGTCGAGGGCCTGATCGGCGGCGGGCTCACGACGACGCTGATCGGCGGCGCGCTGTGGTGGATCACGCCGTTCACCTGGGTGCAGGCGCTCGGCATGTCGTTCGTGATCGTCGCCATGGGCGTGCTCGGCGGCCTGACCCTGTCAGCGATGAAGCGTGGCCTCGGCGCGAAGGACTGGGGCGTCATGATCGAAGGCCACGGCGGCATGCTCGATCGCATGGATTCGGTCAGCTTCGCCGCACCGGTGTTCTTTCACCTCACGCGCTTCTTCTTCACGTAAGGCGCACGTCGGAGGCTCGGACGCCAACGCGTCTAGTATTCTCCCCAGGCTGTCGATTCCACGGCCCGCGGTTCGTTTAGGAGATGAGCGGGCTGGCAGCGTGCGCAGGCCGAGCCTTGAACGGGAGAACGAGCCATGAAGCAGTACCTGCTGACCATCTATCAGCCTGACGGCGAGCCCCCTCCGCCGCCCTTCCTCGAAAACATCATGCGCGACGTCAACGCGGTGAACGCGGAAATGAAGGCCGCCGGCGCGTGGGTGTTCGCCGCAAGCCTGTTTCCCGCGGAAACTTCGACGGTCGTGCACAAGCAAGACACCGAGCTCCTGATGACCGACGGCCCGTACACCGAAGGCAAGGAGCACGTCGGCGGGTTCACCGTCATCCAGGCGACCGATCTCGATGCCGCGCTCCACTGGGCGCGTAAGCTTGCGGGCGCGATCACGCTGCCGATCGAAGTGCGCCCGATCCGACAGCTCTTCCGCTGACCTTCGACGCGTGGCGGACCTTGCTCTCACGCAGATCGAGCGTGTCTTCCGGCACGAGTACGGCCGCGCGGTCGCGGCATTGGTGCGTGTCTTCGGCAACATCAGCGACGCGGAAGAAGCCGTGCAGGATGCGTTCACCGCTGCCGTCGAGCGCTGGCCGGCGACGGGACTGCCCGCGAGCCCCGTCGGCTGGATCATCACGACCGCGCGCAATCGCGCCATCGATCGCATCCGCCGCGAGAGCACTCGCGAAGATCGCCATGCGTACGCCGATCTGCTGCACGCTCAGGACGAGCCCGAGGAGGACGCCGCCGTGCGCGACGACCGATTGCGCCTGATCTTCACGTGCTGCCACCCTGCGATCGCGCCCGCTGCGCAGGTGGCGCTGACTCTCCGCCTGCTCGGCGGACTCACGACCACAGCGATTGCGCACGCGTTTCTGATGCCGGAGACGACGATGGCGCAGCGGCTCGTGCGTGCGAAAGGAAAAATCCGCGACGCCGGTATTCCGTATCAGGTGCCCGGCGAGGCGGACCTTCCCGAGCGGCTGCGCGCGGTGCTCGCAGTGATCTACCTCATCTTCAATGAAGGCTACACGGCGAGCTCCGGCGATCAGCTCGTGCGCGAAGATCTGTGCGCGGAAGCTCTTCGGCTCGGGCGATTGCTGATGGAGCTGATGCCCGGCGAGCCCGAAGTGATCGGCCTCCTCGCGCTGATGCTCCTCATCGACTCACGGCGCGCCGCGCGGCTCGCGCCCGACGGCGCGCTCGTGCGGCTCGCGGATCAGGACCGGGGCCGCTGGAACAAGGACGCGATCGCCGAGGGGCAGATGCTCGTGCGCCAGTGCCTGCGGCTCAATCAGCCCGGGCCGTACCAGATACAGGCGGCAATCAACGCGGTCCACAGTGATGCCGCGACGGCGGCGAAGACGGACTGGCGGCAGATCGTGACGCTCTACGATCAGTTGTTCGCCCTTGCGCCGAGCGACGTCGTGGCACTCCATCGCGCCGTCGCCGTCGCGGAGGTGGAAGGGCCGCAAGCCGCACTCACACTGATCGATGCGCTCGCGCTCCGCGAGTACTACCTGTTTTACGCGGTGCGGGCCGATCTGCAGCGGCGACTCGGCCGAAAATCGGAAGCCGCCGATTCCTACGAACGGGCTATCGCCCGCTGCGAAAACGCCGTCGAGCGCCGCTTCCTTCAGCAACAGCTCGCGTCGAATACCTGAGCCGCAGCGCGAGCGCGCACGCGAGAAGGCCGAGCAACGTCGGGTCGAGCGAGCCTCCACCGCCGCCGCCACCACCTCCACCGGAGCTCGCCACCCGCACGTTCGCCTTTCCCGCTCGCACGTCAGATTCGAACTGCACCAACGCCGTGTCGAAGTGTTCGATGAGCTGATCGGTCGCCTTGCTGAAGCTCTGCGTGGCGGCCTCGCGCGATTCGCGGCCCTGATCGATGAACGTCGTGGTGCCGTGGCGATCGTCGGTGCCGCCGGCTCGCAGCAGGATCGAGCGTGACGCCGGATCGACGACCGCGAGGTCCATGAGCGTGGTCACGTCGTGCCGCGTACCCTTCAGCACGTAGGCGCCGACGATCGTGAGGTACCCGAGCGACCACTTGTTGTCGTCGCGATAAGTCACCTGATCGAAGGACACGAGCGCCATCACATCCACGTTGTAGAGCCGTTGCACGCCCTGCAGCCCCTCGAAGCCACGAGTGCTCGCGAGGTAGTAGTCCGGCACGATGACGATGTCCTTCACGAACTTGCGGTCCGAGAAGCGCTGGCGAATGCGGTCGAGCAGCGCTTCGCGATGCGAGGCTTCGAGGCCCATCTGCCCTGAGCCGGCGCGCGGCGGCAGGAACGCAAGTCCGACGCGCACCGGGAGCTTCAACTGCGGGATGCTGTTCTCGACCGGCGGCTCATCGCCCGACGGATACAGGAAGCTCACGAGGCTCGATGACGCGCGCGACTCGAAGCGGCAGTTCGGGTAACAGCGCGCGGCATTCCACGCCTGGCAGCCGCTCAACGTCACGCTGACGATCAGGATCACGAGGCCGAGCCCGATCGGCCGAACGGAGAATGGAGTGCTCATCGAATGCCGGCTCCCTTGAGTACACGCGGCATCTTGCGGCGCGCAGCGCAATTCGCAACGCGACGGCGCTGGGTTCCGGAATCGAGGGCCATGCGTATCGGCGTGCGATACCGTTACGGCTTCGCGGCGTTCCTCGGCACGTGACGCTGAAAGCATTCCACCGCTGCGCGCGCGGCGGGGCCTGCGATTTCCGGGCGCACGAGCACGAGATGCAGCGGTACGTTGCGATGGCTTCCCGCATCGAGCGGCAGCGTGCGCAACGCGGCGCGCTTCAGCGAATCCTCGACGAGATGCTCGGGCAGCCACGCGAACGCGAGGCCGGCCTGCACAGTGGCGAGCGAAGCTTCCATGCTGCTCACGGTGCAGCGACGTTCGGCGCCGAGCCAGCCGTCATCGCGCGGACTCTGCGTGCCCGAGTCGCGCACGACGACTTGCACGTGACGCACGAGGTCCGCGCCCGTCAGCGCGCGATCCAGTGCGAACAGCGCGTGATCGGGCCGCGCCACGGCGACGAACTGCACATCCATCAGAAACTCGCCGAGATGGCCGGGCGGAATGCGCGTCGTGATGACAACGTCCGCCGTGTTCGCGGTGATGGCCTCTTCCGCGCCGGAGAGCACGGCGTCCGACAGCTGCATCTGCGTGCTCGGGCAGAGTTGCTGCAACTCCGCGATGATTTTCAGCAGCCGCTCGCGCGGAAACGCAGCATCGACGACGAGACGCAGCTCCGCTTCCCATCCGCGCTTTAGACTGGCCGCGAGCTGCTCGAGCGTTTGCAGATCGCTTAACACGTCGCGCGCCCGGCGCAGCAACGTCTCACCTGCCGGCGTCAGCACGGCCTTGCGCCCTTCGACGGTGAGCAACGGCACGTCGAGCGACTCCTGCAGCCGGGCTACGGCGTAGCTGATGGCGGACTGGCTGCGGTGGAGCGCCTCCGCCGCCTGCGCGAAGCCGCCGTGATCGACGATCGCGGCGAGCACGGCCCAGTGTTCGAGGGAAGTCTTTGGAATCGCCATGACGAATCGACTTTTTCGATCAATCCCAGCCGAATTTTGCGCTTTTTTATCGGCTCGATGGCCCCTATTGTGAGCGTCACTGGAGGTTTCCCATGAACGACGTCCGACGCAGCAATGAACGGGGTTACGCCGATCACGGCTGGCTCAAGTCTTTCCATTCGTTTTCCTTCGCCGACTACTTCGATCCGGAGCACGTGGAGTTCGGGCCCCTGCGCGTGATCAACGAGGACCGGGTGCAGGCCGGACAGGGGTTCGGCACGCACGCGCACCGCGACATGGAGATCATCAGCTACGTGCTGGCGGGGGAGCTCGCGCACCAGGATTCGCTCGGCAATGGCTCGACCATTCGGCCGGGGGATGTGCAGCGGATGAGCGCGGGCAGCGGGGTGCGGCACAGTGAGTTCAATCCGTCCGCGAAGGACGGGGTGCATTTCCTGCAGATCTGGATTCAGCCGAGTGTGAAGAACATCGCGCCGTCCTATGAGGAGAAGCGGTTCTCTGCGGAAGACAAGCGCGGGCGGCTGCGCTTGATTGCATCCCCGGATCGGGCGGACGGGTCCGTGCTCATTCATCAGGACGCACGTGTGTACGCCGGCCTGTTTGATGGCGCCGAAAGTGGGCGGCTCGAAGTTGGGGCTGGCAGACGCATTTACGTACACGTGGCGCGGGGCACGATCATGGCGAATGACGCCGAGCTCGGCGCCGGCGATGCGCTCAAGGTCACGGACGCGACGACGGTGACGTTGGGGAGCGGGCGTGACGCTGAGGTGATCGTGTTCGACCTGCCAGGCTGATTCGACGAGCTCGTGACTTCAAAGGGCGTTGGCGCTGCATCGAGGTGACGAACCTCGATGCAGCCGACGCCAGGACGCGCGCGTCGATTCTGCGTTACGCGCTGTCGAGTCCGTAGCGCTGTTTCACGCGCGAAGCCGCCGGAGACGCCATGTGCCGTAACAGAGCGCGAGCCGCATCAGGCCGCGCGCAGGTCGCAGAGACCCCGCCGGAAAAAATCGTCACGCTCTGAATGGCCGCGGGCAGCGCACCGATCACCTCGATGCCCGGACGATTCAGCAGCTCGCTCAACTGCTGGAAACCGATCTCCGCCGCGCCGCTCGCGACGAGCGAGGCCACCGGCACGCCGGGCGGCGGCACGACGATGCGGCTGCGGATGCCCTCGAGAATGCCCCAGCGCTCGAACATCTTTTCCAGATACACGCCGCTTGGACCTGTGGAGTAGCTCAGCGTCTTCGCCTTGCGTACCGCGTTCTTCACAGCCTCCTCGGTCGCGATGTCAGGCTTGGCCGCGCCCTCACGCACGGCCACTGCAACGCCCGACTGCACGAGATCGACGCGGCTGCCCGGGAGCAACTTGCCCTCGACAATCAGTCTGTCGATGACATCGCTCGCGAGCACCACGACATCCACCATTTCGCCGGCGCGCACGCGCTTCGCGACATCGACGCCACCCGCCGCTTCCGCTTTGACCTCCTGCTCGGTCGAGCGCTGATACGCCGCGGCCAGCTCGCCCAGCACGTCGCGTGTCGCCATCGATGAAATGAGCGTGAGCGGTGTCGCGGGCATCCCGGAAATTCCTTGCGCAGGAAATGATGCGCCACTCTACACCGGCAGCGAGGCTGGTACGGCCACGCGTCGGCCGGCTATCCGCATCGGGAACGCACGCGGGGGTCAGGCTTGCGAGCTGTCGGCGAGGCGCGCGAGCACGTTGGCGATGATCCGGTCGCAGTGCTGGCCGCCGAATTCGAAGATGTCACGCTCGGCCAGATCGACCTCGCGCGCGAGCGACTCGCGCAGCAGACCCTTCGCGCGGAAATGGCGGCTGCGCACCGTCGCCTCGGGAATGCCGAGACACGTGGCGGTTTCCTCGACGCTCAGCTCTTCCACCGAGCGCAGCACGAAGACGGTGCGGAATTCTTCGGGCAAGTCGTCGAGCTTGCTCTCCAGGATACCGAGCATCTGCGCCCGGCCGGCAGCGTGATCAGGCAGGTCGGCGCGGTCATCCGCTACCGTGTCGATGCGGGAATCAGTGTCTGAGCTCACGATGCGTACCACGCCGTCACGACGATTGCTGCGGCGCCGGCGACCGAGACATTCATTCAGCACGAGCCGCGACAGCCACGTGGAGAGCGCCGCCTCACCGCGAAACTGGCCGATCGAACGATAGGCCTGCAGGTAGGCTTCCTGCAGCGCATCCTGCGCCTCGGCCTCATCGCGCAACGTCGCGCGCGCCAGCCGATACAGGCGCCGATTGTACCGACGCATCATTCGCTCGAACGCGCGCCGATCGCCCGCGCGAATCTGAGCGATCAGGGTCGCATCGTCTTCCGCCTCGAGCGCCGACGGAGTCGTCGTTTCGGGAGTGTTCACAGATCGTGCTTCCGTTCGCGTCTCATGTCACCGTGAGATGCGCCGTCATCGTGGGGTGCAGCTTACACCGATAGGCGAAGCTCCCCGCCCGCGAGGCAACATACGACCACGACTTGCGGGCTCCAATGTCTTGCGAATCGAAGACGCCGTCCGCCGTGACAGTGTGGGGGAACAGATCGGCGTTCACCCACGTGATGCGATCACCGCGCTTCACAGAGAGCTGCACCGGTTTGAACATCATGCCTTCGATGGTCACGGTGTGACGCGCAGCGCTCGCGGCGCCGGCTTCGGCCAGTGCCGGAACCACCGCCCATGCACCTGCTGCAGTGAGCAGCCGCCGACGGGTCAGCGTCGGCGGCTGTGGACTAGGCACCGGCGAAGCGGAGCGATCCGTCACTTCGAGGCTCGCCTCAGTGACTGCCCTTGGCGAGCGAGGCCTGCAGCATCTTCGCGTGCTCGAGATGCGCGACGAATGCCGGCCGCACCTTCACCAGCAGTGCTTTCAGCTCCGCGTTGCTGGCGCTCGGAATGAGCGTCTTGTCCACCGCGTCGAGCACAGCCTCGTGATATGCCACTTCGTGATCGACGTACGCCTTGTCGAAGGCCGCGCCATGCAGTTTCTTCAGCGCCGCGAGATTGTCGTCGCCGCCCTTCTGCAGCGATTGACTCGTCGCGTTGCTCTCAGGCTTGACGTGCAGCTTGTTCACGAGCTCGCCGGCGGACTTAAGCACGCCGCCGTGATCGACGATCATGCGTTCCGCGAAGTCCTGCACGTCCTTCGTCTTCGAGGTCGCCTTGGCGAGCTTGCCTGCGTCGATATCGACCTGATTGGCCGTAACGACGATCGCGGCGATCTGTGGGTCGGTGGGGCCGCCTTGCGCGACGGCCATCTGAGAGGCGAGGAGCAACGCTCCTGCCCATGCTGTAAACAGTGTGTTCATTCGTGACTCCTGCCCCTGACTAACCGGGACAGGCATTGGATGTCACGAGGACGAACGGCGTTCCGGTAACGCCTCTCGGCTACGGGCCCAGGCAGTTCGCGCCCGGGAAGCAGGCCGGGCCCGTGCGTTGTTTCGTCATGGAGTCCTGGGTCTCCTGTGTCTGCCGCTCGAGGTCGCGAATCGCATCAACCGTCAGGCACACGCGCTTCTTGAACTGCGTCCCCGTCACCGATTCCATGCGGCAGTAGACGTAATCGTTCTTGAACTTCACCGCCCGGTACCCCTGGCTCACGAGGCGCGCGTCGGGCTGCCCTGCGGGCGCGGCGGCAGTCGTCGTCGCAGCGGTGCTCGCACTCGCGGTTCGCGTCGCGGCAGCAGGTTTCGCGGGTGCGGTGGCCTGCTTGGGCGTGCTCGAACAGGCAACCGCCGCCAGCGTCATCAACACGGCGGCCGTGAGTCTCAGAGTGCGGGACATAACCGGGCTTCCTGTGCGATGGAGCGTTGAAGCCTGAGCATGACGCATATAGCGCTCACGTTCGATGGACGGTGGCGTTTGTCCCCACCGGCTGGCGACTCGGCCCAGCTCATGGGTTCCGGCGCTCAAGCGCGATTCGATTGCGAGTCTTCAGCCT
>FTFB01011900.1_pt1 | contig 10560 bp, 8 predicted proteins | sample 1658331 | NCBI WGS metagenome assembly FTFB01 (sample SAMEA3914816, study PRJEB12502) | metagenome | biome: forest; material: soil | place: USA | collected 2011-09-16 | depth 0.3 m | reverse complement strand
GCCGGGACTTGCGGAAGTGACGCCTGCCGCGGTGAATCCCTATCGCGTGCACGACCGCTGCGCCGAAACCTTTCGCGTCGGCCGTGTATTGCTCGCGGGGGACGCCGCGCACCTCGTCAATCCCATCGGCGGGCTCGGGCTCACCGGAGGCCTGCTCGACGCCTTTCCGTTGAGCGATGCGCTCGTCGCGGTCATCGAGGGCCGCCAGCCCGACTCCGCGCTCGACGCCTGGGCGGCCGAACGCCGCCGCGTCTTTCTCGAAGTGACGGTTCCCACGGCCACCGAGAACCGCAGGCGGGTCAGCGAGCGCGACCCCGAGAAAAAACGCGCGGACCAGGCGCGCCTTCGGAAGCTCACTGTCGACCGGGAAGCGGCGCGCCAGGCGTTGCTGGGCGTCTTCAGGCTGGTCGGCAACCATCCCGCGGCCTAGCGCCGTTCGCGCACCCTGCCTGGGCGGCCGCACGGGCGGGATTCCCGAATTGGTGCGAGAGGCGCCGGCGGCGCGCCTCAACCTGCTGATATCCGGCTCGCCGGGTGCGAACGGAACTTGCAGCGGCTGCCTGATAAAGCAGCCTCACGCGCGAGTCGCACCACCTTCACACCTCGCCATGCCACGAGAACTCATCCCGCTCGATGAGCGCGCTCGACGCCGCCGGCCCCCACGAGCCTGCGGTGTAGGGCTTGGGCGGCTCGTCCAGCTGCAGCCAGCCCTCGCGGATGGGGTCGATCCATGCCCACGCGGCATCGAGCTCGTCACGCCGCATGAACAGCGTGAGGTTGCCCTTCGCGACGTCGGTGATGAGCCGCTCGTAGGCGTCGAGCGATTTTTCCTTGAACGTGTCGGCGAAATGCAGGCCGAGGTTCACGGGCTTGAGGCGCATGACCTCGCCCGGCGCCTTCGAAAGAATGGTGAGCGTGATGCCTTCATCCGGCTGCAGCCGGATCACGAGCTGGTTCGGGGGAGGCTGGCGCCCCGCCTCGAAGATGAAGTGCGGCACCTGCTCGAACGTGACGACGATCTCTGCCATCTGCTCCTGCAGCCGCTTGCCGGTGCGCAGGTAGAACGGCACGCCAGCCCAGCGCCAGGTTTCGATTTGCGCCTTGAGCGCGACGAAGGTTTCGGTGTGGCTGTTGGGCGGAACGCCGGGCTCGTCAAGATAGCCCACGACGGGTTTGCCGCCTACGGCGCCCGCGCGATATTGCCCGCGCACCGTCTTCGTCTGCACGTCGCCATCCACGATGGGGCGCAACGCGCGCAGCACTTTCAGCTTCTCGTCGCGCACGGCGTCGGCCTGGCTGCTGGCCGGAGGCTCCATTGCGATGATGCACAGGAGCTGCAGCATGTGGTTCTGCACCATGTCGCGCAGCGCGCCCGTCTGGTCGTAGAAATCGCCGCGCCCTTCGGCGCCCACCTGTTCGGCGACGGTGATCTGCACGTGGCTGATGCGCCCACGCCGCCAGAGCGGCTCGAACAGCGCGTTGCCAAAGCGCAGGGCGATGAGGTTCTGCACCGCCTCTTTGCCGAGATAGTGATCGATGCGGTAGATCTGCTTCTCTTCGAAGATGGAGCCGACGAGGCTGTTGATCTTCTCGGCGCTCGCGCGGTCTTCGCCGAGCGGCTTTTCGAGCACCACGCGCGACTTCGGCGTCACGAGCTTTGCTTCGGCGAGGTTCGCGCACACCGCCGTGAAGAGGCTCGGCGCCATCGACAGGAAAATCACGCGCACGATTTCTTCGCGCCCCTGCAGCTCACGCCGCAGCGCCTGGAAGTCGCTGGTGACCGTTGCGTCGACGCGCAGGTAGGTGACGAGCTGGCTGAACAGCGCCCACCGGTCGGGGGTGAGCTCGCCGGGATTCAGGTATTTCTCGAGGCTGGCGTGCACCTCTTCGAGATACTGCTCGCGGCTGAGATCGGAGCGCGCGAGGCCGATGATCTTGGAGCCCAGCGGAATCTGTCCCGCTGCCGCGCGGCGGTAAAGCGCCCGCACCAGCTTGCGCTTGGCGAGGTCGCCTGTCGCGCCGAACAGGACCACGTCGAAAGGTTCTTGCTTCAGGATTGTTGCCATGTCGATATCATAGAGGCATACGTGACACCTTAGGCACCCACCGGCCAACGCCCGGGATTAATTTATTTTCATGCCGCACATTGCCGCCCCTCTGAACCCCCGCATACGGGACGTGACGGAGCGCATCCGGGAGCGCAGCCGCGTTTCGCGCGCCGAATACCTTGCGCGCGCAAGTGCCGGTCGCGATGCCGGCGCAACGCGCTCGCGCCTGTCTTGTACAAACCTCGCACACGGCTTCGCCGCGTCGACCACGCAAGACAAGGACGCGCTCAAGGGCATGCAGTGGCCCAACCTGGCCATCGTCACGTCCTATAACGACATGCTCTCGGCGCATCAGCCTTTCGAGAGATTCCCGGGGCTCATGCGGGTTGCCGCCCGGGAGGCCGGCGCCACCGCACAGGTCGCAGGTGGCGTGCCCGCCATGTGCGATGGCGTGACGCAGGGACAGACGGGCATGGAGCTGTCGCTGTTCAGCCGCGACGTCATCGCCATGTCCACGGCCATCGCGCTGTCGCACAACATGTTCGACGCCACGCTGTGCCTCGGCGTGTGCGACAAGATCGTGCCGGGCCTGCTCATCGGCGCGCTCACGTTCGGCCATCTCCCCACCGTCTTCGTGCCCGGCGGCCCGATGCCCTCGGGCGTCGCGAACCAGGAAAAGGCGCGCATCCGCAAGCTGTATGCGGAAGGCAAGGTGGGGCGCGCGGAGCTGCTCGAATCCGAGTCGGGCAGCTATCACTCCGCGGGCACCTGCACTTTTTACGGAACGGCCAACAGCAACCAGATGCTGATGGAAGTGATGGGGCTGCACCTGCCGGGCAGCGCGTTCATTCCGCCGAACACGCCACTGCGCGATGCACTCACCGCCGCTGCTACCAAACGCGCGGCGCGCATTACCGCGCTGGGCGATGAATACATTCCGCTGGCTGAAGTGGTGGACGAGCGTTGCATCGTCAACGCCATCGTCGGGTTGCATTCCACCGGCGGCTCTACCAACCACACGCTGCACATCGTTGCCATGGCGCAGGCGGCTGGCATCGTCGTGAACTGGGACGATTTCAGCGACCTGTCCGATGTCGTGCCGTTGCTCGCGCGCATTTATCCCAATGGCGGCGCGGACGTGAACCACTTCCACGCGGCCGGCGGCATGGGGTTTCTCATCGCGCAGCTCCTGGGCGCGGGCCTGCTGCACGAAGACGTGACGACCGTCAGCGGCAAAGGCCTCGCAGCTTACGCACAAGAGCCGTATTTCGGCGCCGACGGCCTCGCCTGGCGCGAAGCGCCTGCCGTCAGCGGCGACACCAGCGTGCTGCGCCCCGCGAGCGATCCGTTCAGCCCCGATGGAGGCCTGAAACTCGTGCGCGGCAACCTGGGTCGCGCCGTCGTGAAGGTGTCTTCGGTGAAGAGCCATTGCCGCGTCATCGAAGCGCCGGCAGCGGTGTTCGACGACCAGGACGGCGTCATGAAAGCCTTCAAGGCCGGCCTGCTCACGCGCGATGTCGTCGTGGTGGTGCGCCACCAGGGCCCGCGCGCGAACGGCATGCCGGAGCTGCACAAGCTCACACCGGCGCTCGGTTCCCTGCAGGACAAGGGCTTCAAGATCGCGCTCATCACCGATGGCCGCATGTCCGGCGCGTCGGGCGCGGTGCCCGCGGCCATTCACATCACGCCGGAATGCGCGAGCGGTGGCCCGCTGGGCAAGGTGCGCGACGGCGACATCATTCGCCTGGATTGCGGCACTGGCGTGCTCGAAGCGAAGGTGCCCGCGGAGACGTGGCAGGCTCGCGAGCTGCCCACCGCAGACCTTCAGGCCAACAACTCCGGAACCGGCCGCGAGCTGTTCAAGCTGTTCCGTGCAAACGCCGCCGGCGCGGAGCAGGGCGGCGGCCTGCAACTGAACGCCGACTGACCCGCGGCTAAGGGCCTGGCGGCTGATAGATCTGGATGAAGTTGCCGCAGGTGTCGGCGAACACCGCGAGGCTGATGGGCCCCATCTTCGTCGGCTCCATGCTGAATACGACGCCGTGCGCCTTCAGGCGCCGGAACTCCGCCTGGATATCGGCCACTTCGAAAGCCGTGGCCGGAATGTTCTGCTGGAAGAGCGCAGCCTGAAACGTTTTCCCGATCGGGTTTGCGTTGGGCTCCAGGGCGAGCTCCACGTCGGGATGCCCCTCAGGCGAAATCACCGTGATCCACCGGAAGCCGTTGCCGACGTCGATGTCCTTGCCTTTCACGAACCCCAGCACGTCGGTGTAGAACTTCAGCGCCTTGTCCTGGTCGTCCACCATGATGCTGTTCAGCTTGATCTTGAGGCCCATCGTTACCCTCGCTTTCGGGAATGTCGTTCACCGGGAGCGCGCAGCCTGCCGCAAACCGGCGGCGCGCGCTTCTCGAAAAGTGCGGTTCTTCAGGCGGGCCAGCCGCACATGAGCGAGAAGCAGCCCGGATACAACGGTCGCGGCACTATTTCCGGAACCTGGATCAACGCGCGGGCGTTGCGCCGGTAGGCCGAAGGCGCCACGCCCACGCGACGTGCGAACAGGTGGCTGAACGTGCCGAGGCTGGAAAATCCCACAATCGTGCAGATCTCGGTGACGGACTGGCTGTCCATCGCCAGCAAATGGCGCGCCCGCTCGAGGCGCGAATCGATGAGCACCTGGTGAGGCGTAGCGCCGAACACGGCCTTGAACCTGCGAATGAAGTGATAGCGCGATAGCGCCGCTTCGCGTGCCGCATCGTCAATGGTCACCGATGCATCGCATTCGTCGCGCAGCAGGTTCCTTGCCCGGCTGAGTCGCGCCAGCGCTGCATTTCTCTGTGCGGGAATACCCGGCGGAAGGACGAACAGCATTCGTGGATAGTGCCTTCCCGCCGGATCGGCGACAATGCGCGGCCGGCAGGGACGCCCCTGTCATCGGAGGCGCGGTATGGTCTGGGTTTCGGTGGTCATCCTGCTGGCGGTATTTGAGTACGTCGTCATCGGCCTGTTCGTGGGCCTCGCGCGCGGCTGGTATGGCGTGACGGCGCCGGCAACCACTGGCCACCCGAAATTCGAGCGCTGGTTCCGCGTGCATCAGAACTCGCTCGAGATGCTCATTGCGTTCATCCCGGCCATGTGGCTCTACGGCTGGTGGGTGAGCCAGACATGGGCGGTGGGCATCGGCATCGTGTTTGTCGCGGCCCGCATCCTCTATTCGATCCAGTACATCGCCGAGCCGCGCAGCCGCCACGTCGGCGCGGTCCTTTCGTTCCTGACCGTCATGGTGCTCGTGGTGGGCGGCATCGTCGGAGCGGTTCGGATCGCTCTGACCAATTAGTTCGTTGACCGGCTCGCTAGCTGGCTGACGCGCGGGTGGCCGCTTCCGTCGGAACCGTCGCCGTGTCGAAGCCGGCCAAGCGCCAGCCTTCGATGCCATCGGGAAACCAGTAGACGTTGCGGTAACCGTAGCGAATGGCGCGCTTGGCCGCATTCCAGCTCAACCAGCAGCGCTCGTGGCAATACAGGACGACAGGGCGATCGAGATCGTTCGACGTCGCCTCGGCCAGTCGCATTCGGTAAAGATTCTCGGTGCTCGCATCCAACGAGCCCGCACCGGCGCCCGCGATCCACAGGCTGCCGGGGATCACCGGGTGTGGCGGTGGCATCCACACAGCTTGCGGTGCCAGCTTTTCAGGGCGCTGCTGGGAGTTGGAAACGTCGACGAGTACCGCCCGACGTTGCTTCAGCATCGCCGCGACTTGCGTTGCGCGTATCACAGTGCCACCGCTGAGCGTGCCGGGCACTGGCGCGTTGACCGGACCGAGCCAGAAATCCCGCGGCTCTGCCACGCTGGTTTCCGGTGCGGGTGTTGCCGCCGCGGCTGAGGGCGCGGCTGGCGCCGGCACCTCGAAGCTCTGCAAGAAGCGGGCGTCTTCGCTGTCCACCACTTTTATTTCGAGCGAGCCCTTCGCCTTCGGCACGAAACCGAACGTGATGGCGGGGTCGGTACTCATCGAAATGTCGGAGTCAGCATGCAACACCTGTGCACCGCCGTAGCTCACGTCGAGCGTGCGGATGAATCTCGCGGGTGTGTAGACCCGCGTGATCTGGTTCATCTGCATGCCATTGAAGTTGGGGTGGCGGATGAGCAATTGCGCCTGCATCGGCTTGCCGGGTGCGAACTCGCCGAGCAGCCGGACTTTCATGCGGCCCATCTCCTGCAGGGCTTCGGTTTCGTCGGCGCCGGCGGGGGCGGAGCATCCACCGGCCGCCTTGACGAACTTCTCGACGCTGAAGAGCTTGCCGTCCTGGGTTTCGGCGATGGCGTGAATGAGCGTGTATTCGTTCACGCGCACGCGCAGCTTGAGGCTCGAAGGGTCGGCGGCCGGCCCGAAGATGAAATGGCCCGCAAGCGGTGACGGATTGTTGTCTATGACCAGGTACACGCCTTTGATCGACCTGCCGCCGTTCAGCGTGAGGCCGAGCGGCACCAGCGCGGCGTCGAGCGCGCGCGGCGGCACGTCCATCTGGATGACCGCCGTGCCGTCGCTGATCGGCCGCTTGCCGAAGACGGCTTCGCGCAGCGCCTGCCAGCGAGCGATGCGTGACGGGTCGTCCGCGGGTGCGGCGCCATCGATGTCGGCAGCACTCATGGACGTGGTGGAAGAGGGCAGCGAGCTTTGCGCGGTCTCAGCGGCGCGAGCGTTCGCGGACCATGCGAGAAGGGTGGCCACGCCCGCAGCGAAAGTCAGCTCTTTCATTCCCATTCGAGCTCCTTGTACGCCTGCGTGACGTTGCGTCCGTGGTAGTCGTCGAAGAGCGCCCACTTGTCGCGCTCTGACTGGCCGACAACGTTTACCGCCGCTTCAATCGTCACGCCGCGTGCGATGGCGGCACGCGTCTCGGTGAGCAGGGTGTTGAGATACCGCTCGAGGCCGGCCGCCGCGGAAGGCCAGTCTACGCCCGCCGGCCCATGGCCGGGCACGGCGCGGCGCGCCGGCATAGCCTTCAGCGCCTGGAGTTCTTTCAGCCAGCCGCGCAGGCTGCCATCCAGCGCGGGCACGCGCCGAACGAACAACAGGTCGGAGGCGAGCAGCGTGCCCGTCTGCGAATCCAGCACGCTCAAGTCGTTGTCTGTGTGGGCAATGGAGTGCGCCGTGAGCACGAGCTCGCGGCCGCCAAGATCGAGGTGCTGCCGACCCTGGATGAGCAGTGTTGGAGCGACCACTCGTCCCGCACGTGCCTTCCCAAGCACTGACTCCAGCCGCGCGCGGTAGTACTCACCGCGCAAGGCGAGCGCGTTCGCAAGCTTTGCATGACCGACGAACGCCGGCCCATCCCGCAGGAACGCTTCGGCACCGAACACATGGTCGGGATGGGCGTGAGAAAGAATCACATAGCGAATGGGTAGCGGTGTCTGGCGCCTGATCGCCGCGCGAAGCGATTCGCCATCTGCAAGGCTTCCGCCCGCGTCCATCGTCGCCACGCAGTCCCTGCCCACGATGAAGCCCACGTTCGCAATGGCATCGTCATTCGAGGCGGCCGCGTCTTCGTCGACGCCGCTGCGAATGAAGATGCCTGCCGCCACTTCTACGAACGGCGACCTTGATCGCGAGCCTGCGCGGTCCGCGCCGAATGCCGGCAGGCAGGCCACGCTCAGCGCGGCGAGCATCGCCTGCCTTCGCGAGACGAGCCTCGTGTCGGTGCAGATCATGCGTTTGCGGTTCGCGCGCGCCCCGGCGTGGCGCGCGGACCTGCCCCCTTCCGAAACGCCAGCCACATGCGGTTGTCACGTTGATATCGCATATTTATCAAGGCTTCAATGAGTGTTGCTCAGGGACCCGATAGCGTGTTTCCTGTGAGCGGTTACGAGAGGCACGCGGTTTGCTTCGTCGGGCCACCCGATGCGTGGCGTCGGGCTGGGGAAGAGGCGCAACGCCGTGGACATGCAGGTGAATCTGGTTGGGCTCACACTTGGGGCGATGACCCAGGACGAGCCGCTTACGCACATCGATGACACTCGCCTCGACCAGCTCATGCGCTGGCACGGCACGGACGAGGCGAACCTGCCTCCGGCTCACACGCTGCAGAATCTTTCCCGCGACACCATTGCCGCCCTCACGGAGCTGCAGGAGGCGCGCGCGACAATCGAGACCCTGCGCGCCGCCATGGGCCGGGCGTTCTGGGCGACCGAATTCCGCGACGTTCACGCCATCCTGCTGGCCGCACTGGGCCCGCCGCCGGACGATCGGGCGAGCTGAAAACCAGCTCGCCCGGCATGATCCAGCGCACAGTTTCGGGCCCCCCTTGCGCGAACCGTGACGGCCTCGACAGCGGCTTAAAAACAAAACACCCCCACGTGTGATGCCCTCCCGCGGGGCACCCGGTTCCGGCTGCTAGAGTTCCCGCGATTTTGTGGGGTCTGCAAGCGCGCTTTTGCGCGTTGGTGGGGTCGTCGGTGAATCGTCAGCCTGATGCGAATCTCGAGCGTTTCGAGCTCGCGGCGGAAGCGGCTGGCATTGGCTTCTGGGACTGGGATCTGGTCGCCGATCGCCTGTGCCCCGACAGCTTCCTGGCCGCGCGCTTCGGCATGGGATTGCGCAGCGGCTGCCCGCCCGCCGAAGAGTTCGAGCAGCTTCTCTATCCCGACGACCTGCCGGGTTTTCTCGCCGCCATCGGCCGCGCGCTCAAATCCGTCGAACGCACCCAGCATCGCTGCCGCATGATGCATCTGGACGGCAACGTGCGCTTCATGGACGTGCACCTGAAGGTGCGCCGCGACAAGCTCGGCAAGCCCAGGCGCGTGCTGTGCATGATGAAAGACGTCACTGCCGACGTCGAAGCCGCGCGTCAGCTCGAATCCACCGTGAGCCACGAGCTGCAGCTGCTGGAGCGGCTGAGCGTCGCCATCCAGGCCGCGGGGCTCTCGTGCTGGGAATACTCTTATCTCGAAGACGGCTTCACGTGGGTTGACAGCCTGCCCGACGGCGTAGACGCGCGCACGATGAGCCTCGAAGAGGTCAACCGCAATCTCGCGGGCTCCGCGATTCCGGAGGACGCGGAGGCCATTCGACTCGACACGGTCAGGGCGCTGGCCGCGGGCGCTCAGACGCTCTCGTCTCGCATGCGCCGGCGGCTGCCGAACGGCCGCATCCTCCACTTCCAGATCTACCAGCGATTCTTCCGCGACGAGCACGGCCGCCCCGTGCGAGCCCTCGGCGCCACGCGCGACGTGACCGACGAAGTCTACGCAGCGGAGCTGTTACGCATTCAGAAGGACGAGCTGGAGGCGGCCCAGCGCCGTATCGAGCGTGCGTCGTTCTCGGTGCAGGAGGGGCACTGGGAGCTCGATCTCGTGACCCGCAAGCACTGGGGGTCATCGAACTACTACGCGTTGCTCGGCTACGGCCCGCAGGAGCGGGTGCTCGAGACGATCGATGAAGTGAACGCCGCCCTGCACCCCGAGGATCACGGTCGGTCGATGCAAGTGGCGCGCGCGCACCTGTTTGGCAATGTGCCTCACGATGTGGAGCTGCGCATCCGCTGCAAGGATGGCGAATATCGCTGGTTCCGCCTGCGCGGCAAGGCCGAGCGCGATTCGGACGGTGTCGCCCTGCGCGTCTCCGGCTCCATCCACGAAATCGATCGGCAGAAGGCGGCCGAAGGCGCCCTGCGCGAGGTCAAGGCCCGCCTTGAGCGCGCCATCGACGGCACGCAGGATGGCCTGTGGGAAGTCGACATGACGCTCGGCAAGATGTGGCTGTCGCCGCGCCTGCATGAGCTGCTCGGTTATCAGGTAGGCGAGCTGCATGACCGGCACGATGTGTTGCGCCAGCTCGTGCATCCCGAAGACGTTGCGAGCTCCGACGCGGCGGTTCGCCGCCAGGCCGAGCAGGGCGAGGCCATCGAGTTCGAAATGCGCATGCGGCGCAAGTCCGGCGAGTATCGCTGGTTCAGGCTTCGCGGCTCGCCATCGTCCGACGGCGGGGGGCCGGTGACGCGAGTGTCCGGCAGCATGCAGGACGTCACCGACGCCCGGCATGCGCAGGACGCGCTGGTGCGCGCATCCGATGATGCGAAGTCCGCGAACCAGGCAAAGAGCGCATTCCTCGCGAACATGAGCCATGAAATTCGCACGCCGATGAACGGCATCATCGGCATGACCACGCTGCTGCTCGACACGTCGCTCGACGTCAACCAGCGGGATTTCGCGGACACCATCCGCTCGAGCTCGCAGTCGCTGCTGACGGTGATCAACGACATCCTGGATTTCTCGAAGATCGAAGCGGGCAAGCTCGACATCGAATCCATCGAGATGGACGTGCGCGCCCTCGTCGACGAGGTGGTTGCCACGCTGGAGTTCCAGGCGCAGTCCAGGGGACTGAAGCTCACCGTCGACGTGCATGCGGCCGTGCCGCGGCGCTCGATGGGCGATCCGCAGCGCATTCGCCAGTGCCTGCTCAACCTGCTCGGCAATGCAATCAAGTTCACGCCCGCGGGCCAGGTCGACCTGGC
>FTFB01009614.1_pt1 | contig 10566 bp, 9 predicted proteins | sample 1658331 | NCBI WGS metagenome assembly FTFB01 (sample SAMEA3914816, study PRJEB12502) | metagenome | biome: forest; material: soil | place: USA | collected 2011-09-16 | depth 0.3 m | reverse complement strand
TCGGAGTGCGCATCATAAACGAATCCTTACCGCGCGGATTCTTTATTTCCTAGGAGTGTGCATGACGGCCGAGTTTCGAGTCGAACGCGACAGCATGGGAGAGCTCAAGGTGCCCGCGAACGCGTTGTGGGGCGCGCAGACCCAGCGCGCCGTGAACAATTTTCCGATCAGCGGTCTGCCGATGCCGCCGGCGTTCGTGCGTGCGCTCGGGCTCGTGAAGTGGTCCGCCGCGGACGCGAACAAGAGCTTGCGTCTTTTGCCGGCACCGATCGCGAAGGCGATCCAGAGCGCGGCGCTCGAGATCGCCAACGGCAAACATCTCGACCAGTTTCCGATCGACGTGTTCCAGACCGGTTCTGGCACGAGCTCGAATATGAATGCGAACGAGGTCATCGCGAAGCTCGCGTCGAAAGCGCTCGGCAAGCCGGTGCATGCGAACGACCACGTGAACATGTGCCAGAGCAGCAACGACGTGATCCCGTCCACGATCCATGTCAGCGCGGCACTCGAGATCACGGGCACGCTGCTGCCCGCGCTCGAGCACCTGCAGAAGACTATCGACAAGAAAGCCAAGAAACTCGCAGGCATCGTGAAGACGGGCCGCACACACTTGATGGACGCGATGCCGGTGCGGCTCGATCAGGAACTCGGCGGCTGGTCCGCTCAGATCCTGAGCAACATTTTCAGGCTCAGGGGCGCGTTGCCGCGTCTCACCGGGCTCACGCAGGGCGGCACTGCCGTGGGCACCGGCATCAACGCGCATCCCGAGTTCTCGGCGACGTTCTGCGCCGCGCTCGCGAAACGCACGGGCGTTGGTTTCCATCCGCTCGACAACTTCTTCGAGGCCATGAGCTCGCAGGACACGGCCGTCGAGGTGTCGGGCCAGCTGAAGACCACGGCCGTGAGTCTCATGAAGATTGCCAACGACCTGCGCTGGATGAACAGCGGCCCGCTCGCGGGCCTCGCAGAAATAGCGCTGCCCGCGCTCCAGCCGGGCAGCAGCATCATGCCGGGCAAGGTGAACCCGGTGATCCCCGAAGCCGTGGCGATGGTCGCGGCGCAGGTCATCGGCAATGACGCGACGATCACGATCGCGGGTCAGTCCGGCAACTTCCAGTTGAACGTGATGCTGCCGGTGATTGCGCTGAATCTGCTGCAGAGCATCGAGCTCCTTGCCAGCGCGGCGCGTGTGCTGGCAGATTCCGCGATCGCAGGGTTCACGGTCAACAAGGCGCGGCTCGACGAGGCGCTCGAGCGCAACCCGATCCTCGTCACGGCGCTGAATCCCGTGATCGGCTACGAAAAAGGCGCCGCCATCGCGAAGCAGGCGTACAAGCAAGGTCGCGCGATCCGCGAGGTCGCGGGCGAGAAGACCGATCTCGGCAAGGCCAAGCTGAAGAAGCTGCTCGACCCGCTCGAGCTCACGAAAGGCGGCATCAAGGGCGAGGCGGGCGGCGGGGGCGGCTGACAGCGGCGGCCGCATCACGGGACGGAGCGATGAGCCCGGCACTCACCCTCGACACGATTCGCCGCCGCGTGGCCGCGTCACGCGCGCCGGTCGATCCGCGCGCGCGCATGCTCGCCAACGTCGACGGACCAATCTCGCCCGCGTTGCGCGCCGCGATCGACAGCCCGGGTCGCGCGGCATCCGTCCTTCTCACGCTCGTCGAACGAACGCGGGGACTCACGGTGCTGTTCACCGAGCGTGCGGCGCATCTGAAGGACCATGCGGGCCAGATCAGCTTCCCGGGCGGCCGGATCGGAGCCGCCGAGAGCACCATCGACGCCGCACTGCGCGAGGCGCACGAGGAGATCGGCCTTCGACCGACGGACGTCGAGGTGCTCGGTGTGCTCGACGAGTTTCTGACCGGCACCGGGTTTCGGATCAAGCCCGTGGTCGGCTATGTTGCGGAGGACTCGTTCGTCGCAACGCCGGATCCGACGGAGGTCGCGAGCGTGTTCGAAGTGCCACTCGCGCTCATCGCGGATCCGGCGAATATCACGGCGACCTATCGCGAGCGGCTCGGCGCGCGCTTTCGCACCTACGAGCTATACCATTCCGGCCACCGGATCTGGGGCGCGACAGCCGCGATCCTGGTCAATTTCAGAGACGTCATTTCCCATGAATAAACAGAAAGATGTCCAGAGTGTCGAGAAACTACTGAAGATCATGGAGCGGCTCCGTGATCCACAAGGCGGCTGTCCCTGGGACCGCGAGCAAACGTTTGCGACGATCGCGCCCTACACGATCGAGGAAGCCTACGAGGTGGCCGACGCGGTCGAGCGCGAAGCGCTCGACGAGCTCAAGGGTGAGCTCGGCGACCTGCTGTTCCAGGTGGTGTTCCACGCGCGAATGGCGCAGGAGGCGGGGCTGTTCGACTTCGAGGCCGTCGCCGCCGACATCTGCGCCAAGCTCGAGCGGCGGCATCCGCACGTCTTCGGCGATGCGCAGGTCAAGGACAGCGCCGAGCAGACGCGAATCTGGGAGGACATCAAACGCCGGGAGCGTGCGGCCGCCGGGGCGGTGAGCCTGCTCGACGACGTGCCGGCGAAGCTGCCAGGCTTGAGCCGTGCGGTGAAGCTCGGTAAGCGCGCCGCGACGGTTGGGTTCGACTGGCCGGATACGACCGGCGTACGTGCCAAGCTCACGGAAGAGATTGGCGAGCTCGACGCCGCGATCGCCGGCGGCACCGAGGCGGAGGTCGTCGCGGAGATGGGCGACCTGCTGTTCACGATCGCGAACTGGTGTCGCCATCTGAATCTCGACCCCGACACCTGCGTGCGCGCTGCGAACGGGCGGTTCGCCCGGCGGTTCCGCGCCGTTGAGGCCTCGGTCGCGGCCAGCGGCCGCGGCTGGGACATGCACGATGCGGCCGCTCTGGACGCGCTGTGGCGGCGGGCAAAGGCCGCGGAAGCCTGACGCCGCAACAATTTTCAGCGTTCAGGTTCGATTCAGCGCCTGGCCTCTAGTCTCTCCTCCAAGGTCCCAAGTGGGACGCTGACGTGAAGGAAGGAGAGGAGCCATGGTCAAGACGATTACAACCGTTGCACTCATCGGGTTGTTCGGCGCCAACGCGGCGCTGGCGGATCACGACTACGACCGTGGTCGCGGCTACGGCTCTCGCGATTTCGCGTACGGCCGCGTCACCGCCGTCGAACCCGTCGTCCACTACGTCACGGTCAATGAGCCGCGCCAGGAGTGCCGCGACGAATACGTCCGGCAGCAAACTGGCGTTGCGGGCCCCACGGCCGCGGGTGCCGTGATCGGCGCCGCGATCGGCCGACAGTTCGGTAGCGGCAATGGCCGAGATCTCGCGACTGCGGCCGGTGCCGTAGCCGGCGGGGTCATCGCCAACCAGCGTGCGCAGCGCAACCAGGGTTACCGCGAGGTTCCGGTCGAGCGTTGCAGGGTCGTGAACGAGCGTGTCCGGGAGCGCGTGGTCGACGGCTACAACGTGAACTACGTGTACCAAGGTCGACACTACGTGACGCGGACGGCCACGCCCCCGGGTGATCGCATCCAGATCGCAGTGGACGTGCGCCCGGTCGGGTACCCGACGTGGCGTTGAGCGCGTCGCGCGATGACCGTAAGGTGCAGAAGGGCGGGCCGATGGCCCGCCCACTTTTTTCCGAACGGCAGCACGCAAACTGTGAACGTTCCTTGACGCGGACCGACGGCGGAATCCAAGCTTGGCGCCGGGCAATGACTGCCCGGAACGGATGGTAGCGGTGAACGGAGTCGACACAAATACAGGACGGCGGTCGCGGCGCGGCTTCGCGCTCTACGTCGTCCTCGCGACCCTGCTCGGCAGCGGCGCTGGCGCGATCGCCCAGCCGCGGCAGGCACTTCTGCAGTTCGATGGCGAGGCGCCCGTCAAGGCGTTCGCCGCCCAACGCGGCGGTATCTCGCTGGGCCAAGCCACAGCGATGGCGCGCAGCCGTTATCCAGGCCGCGTCGTGCGCGCCGAAATGGTCATGCTCGGCGAGCGCGTCGTCTACGAGATCCGCATCCTCGGCGACGACGGCCGCGTGCGCACCGTGCGCATCGATGCACAGACCGGCTCTTTCATGTAACAACGCGCCATGCGCCTGCTGTTGGTCGAAGACGATCCGAACCTGAGCCGCTCGCTCGCCACGCAGCTCGAGCAGGCGGGTTACGTTGTCGATCGCGCCGCGGATGGGCAAGAAGGCCTGTACCTCGCGCGCGAATACCCCGTGAATCTCGCGATCGTCGATCTCGGTCTGCCGAAGCTGTCCGGTGTCGAGCTGATCAAGCAGCTGCGCGCGGACGGTAAGTCGTACCCGGTGCTCGTTCTGACGGCGCGTGACCGCTGGCAAGACAAAGTCGAGGTGTTGAAGCTCGGCGCCGACGACTACGTCGTGAAACCGTTCAATATCGAGGAGCTGCTCGCGCGCGTCGATGCGCTGCTGCGTCGCGCCACCGGTTGGGCGCAGTCGGAGCTCGTGTGCGGACCCATCGTGCTCGACACGCGCACGCAGGAAGTCAAAGTCAAAGGTCAGAAGCTCGATCTCACGAGCTTCGAGTACAAGCTGATCGAGTACCTGATGCTGCATGCGGGCGAGGTGTTGTCGAAAACGCAGATCACCGAAGCGCTGTACGACGAGGACTTCGAGCGCGACAGCAATGTGATCGAGGTGTTCATCGGGCGGCTGCGACGCAAGCTCGACCCCGCCGACGAGTACAAGCCCATCGAGACTCTGCGCGGCCGCGGCTACCGCCTGGCGGTGGCCCGCGGCGCGCCGCCGTCTGGCTGAGCGCACGCACTCATGCCCCTTGTCCGGTCCCTCCGTGCGCGCGTCGTGCTGTGGGTGTGCGTCGCGCTGATCCCGCTGTTCGCCGCGACGATCGTCGGTCTCGATATCGCGTTTCGAAACAGCACGGACCGTGACCGGCGCGAGCTGCTCGACGCGCAGGTGCTCGGTCTCATCGCGCTTGCGGAGCCGGGCCCGAAGGGAGAGCTGACGATGCCGGCCGACATCGATCCGCGCTTCGGCGTCGCGAACTCCGGCTTGTACGGGGTCTTGTATGACAGCAACGGCCGGGCGCTGTGGCAGTCCCTGTCGCTGCTCGGCCGCGACTTTCCGACCGACGAGCTGGCAGCGCTTGGCGAGCGACGCTATCTCATGATCGATGTCCCCGGCTTTCCGCCGATCGAAGCGTTACTGATGGGAGTCACCTGGGAAGATCGGCCGACACCGTACACGTTCGCGATCGGTGTGTCGCTCGAGCCGTACAATCAGCGGCAGGCGGCGTTTCGCGGTTATCTGATCGGGTGGTTCCTCGGCGTCACGGCGACGATGTTGCTCGTGGTAGGCAGTCTGCTGACATTCGTCCTGCGGCCAGTTCACCGGCTCGAACGCCAAGTGCGCGAAGTCGAAGCCGGCGATCGCGTGAAGTTGACAGGCAACTATCCGTCGGAGCTCGTGGGGCTCGCGGATAACCTGAACATGTTGATCGATAGCGAACGGCGGCGGCTCGTGCGCTACCGAAATACGCTCGACGACCTGGCGCATAGCTTGAAGACTCCGCTCGCGGCGATGCACGCCCTGCTCGCGGAGCAGCGCTCGCAGCCGACCGAGGATCGCAGTGAGGCGCTGAACCGCGAGCTCGAGCGCATGGACCAGCGCGTGTCGTATCAGCTGCGTAGAGCGCGCGCGAGTGGCGCCACGGGGCTCGGTACGGAGCCCGTGGCCGTGGCGCCCGTCGTCGAAGATCTGAAACAGACCCTCGACAAGGTGTACCGCGACAAACGCGTTGCGTGTAGCGTGACCGTGGCGCCCGGGGCGTCGTTTCGCGGCGACCCGGGGGACCTGACGGAGATCCTCGGCAACCTCATGGACAACGCCTACAAATACTGTGCGGGTCGCGTGCGCGTGAAGGCCGTGTCGACGCGGGACCGGCTCGCGATCACCGTGGCCGACGACGGCAAAGGCATTGGCGAAGAATTCGCGGAGCAACTGTTCCAGCGCGGCAAGCGCGCCGACGAGTCCGTGCCGGGGCAGGGCATCGGCCTCGCCGTCGTGCGCGAGACCGTCGAGCTGTATCGCGGCGCGCTCACCGTCGGCAAATCCGATCTCGGCGGCGCGGAGCTACGAGTCGAGCTGTCCCGCGCCGGCGTGCTATGAGCAGTGCGGCGGAGGCCGCGCTCGCAGCGCGCCGCGCGGCCAAATACAAGTTGAGCTACCCCGAAGCGCTCCCGATAACGGCCGCGCGCGACGACTTGCTGGCGGCGATTCGAGCGCATCGCGTGGTCGTGGTGTGCGGCGATACCGGCAGTGGCAAGACGACTCAGCTGCCAAAGCTGCTGCTCGAAGCGGGTTGCGGCGTGCTCGGCATGATCGGTCACACGCAACCGCGCCGCATTGCGGCGCAATCCGCTGCGACGCGGCTTGCGGCCGAGCTCGAAGTGCCGCTGGGCGAAACCGTAGGGCTCACGGTGCGGTTCACGGATCGCACGGGGCCGCTGACGCTCGTCAAGGTCATGACGGACGGCATCCTGCTGAACGAGATCCGCACGGACCGCAGGCTCGACGCGTACGACGCGTTGATCGTCGACGAAGCGCACGAGCGCAGCCTGAACATCGATTTCATCCTCGGGTACCTGCACAGCATCGGGCGGCAAAGACCCGACCTCAAAATCATAATCACGTCGGCCACCATCGACCCCGAACGCTTCTCGAAGCATTTCGATGACGCGCCGATCGTACGAGTGGCCGGCCGCAGCTTCCCCGTCAGCGTGCGTTACCAACCGCGCGCGGAGGATCAGGATCTCGCGGGCGCGGTGACGACCGCGGCGCGCGACCTCGCCGCCGAGCGCGTCGACGGGCCCGTGCGCGACATGCTCGTGTTCTTGCCCGGCGAACGCTGGATACATGACGCGGAGCATGCGCTCGGTCGCTACGGACCGAAGGGCTACGAGATACTGCCGCTGTACGCGCGGCTCACGAGCGCGCGTCAGCGGCGGATCCTGGAGCCCGGCAAGGCCCCGCGCATCGTGCTTGCGACGAACATCGCAGAGACGTCGTTGACGGTGCCGCGTATCCGCTACGTAATCGACTCGGGCCTTGCGCGCGTGAGCCGCTATGGCACGCGCCACCGCGTGCAGAGCCTCGGTGTGGAGCCGATCGCGCAGGCGAATGCCGTGCAACGCGCCGGGCGCTGCGGCCGACTCGCGCCGGGCGTGTGCGTGCGGCTGTACTCCGAGGAGGACTTCGTCGAACGCCCGGCGTACACGGAGCCGGAGATACTGCGCACGAGCCTCGCAGGAGTGCTGCTGCGGCTCGAGGCGCTGCGTTTGGGCCCAGTCGACGAATTTCCGTTCATCGACGCGCCGCCCGCCAAAGCCGTCAGCGACGCCTATCAGCTTCTGCATCTGCTCGGTGCGCTCGATGCGGAACGCAAGCTCACGGCCGACGGCGAGGTCATGGCGCGGTTGCCGGCGGACCCACGCGTCGCACGTCTGCTGGTGATCGCGAACCGTAACGGGGCGCTGCGCGAGGGCCTCGTGATCGCCGCAGCGCTCTCCGTTGTCGACCCGCGTGAGTACGGCGCCGACGCGGACGCCGCGCGCCGCAAGCACGAGGCGTTCGCCGATCCGCGCTCGGAGTTCACGAGCTACCTGAACCTCTGGAACGCGTATCGACGCGAGCGGCGCAACGGCGAGCGCTCGCTGCGTGCCTGGTGCCGCGATCAGTACCTGTCCGCCGCGCGCCTGCGCGAGTGGCACGACGTGCACGGCCAGATGCACGAGCTCGTGCAGGGCCTAGGCTGGCGCACGCGCCACGAGGCGGCCGACTACCGAGCGATCCACCAGGCCGTGCTCGCGGCGTTCATCGATTTCATGGCCGAGCACGACGAGGGCGTCGTCTATCGTGGCATGCGTGACTCGCGAGCGCAGTTGACGCCGAACACGCCGCTCGCCAAGAAACGGCCGCGCTGGCTCGTGGCGGCCGAGCGCGTTGCGACGGAGCGCCAGTACTTGCGTACGGTCGCGCAGGTCAATCCGCGGTGGGCGTTGCACGTGGCACCGCATCTCGTCCGCTACGACTATGACGATCCGTTGTGGGACGCCGACCGCGGCCAGGTTACCGCGCGCGAGGTCGTGACGTTGTTCGGCCTGACGCTCGCGAGTGAGCGGCGCGTGGACTACGGCCGCGTCGAGCCCGCCGAGGCGCGGCGCCTGTTCATCGCCGATGCGCTCGCGGCGGATCAGGTCGGCTTCGGGGCCGACGAGCCGGCGTTCCTTGCCGCGAACCGCGCGCTGCGGCGCAGCGTGCTCGACTGGGAAGCGCGGCTGCGCAAGCGCGATCTCTATGTCGGCGAGGCAGGGGTCGTCGCGTTCTACGACGAGCGGGTGCCGCCCGAAGTGCATGACCGAGCGAGTCTCGCGGCGTGGTGTGCCGCCGGTCATGCGGGGACGTTGCAAATGACCGCGAGCGACATCGCGAGTCGTGACCTCGCCGAGCTGCCGGCCGCGCGCTATCCGCAGGAGTTGGAGCTCGCGGGGCAGCGACTCGCTGTCCGGTACGTATTCGAGCCTGGCGCCGATCACGACGGCGTCACGGTGGGCGTGCCGCGCGCCCTGCTCGGCGCTATTCGTCCCGAGCAGCTCGACTGGCTCGTGCCGGGTTGGCTGCCGGAGAAGATCCTCGCGCTGTTGCGCGCGTTGCCGAAGGAACAGCGCAAGCCGCTGGTGCCGATGCCGGACACCGTGAACGCGGTGCTCGCGGTGCTGCCGGGCAGCGTCGGCCGACAGCCCTTGACCATCGCGCTTTGCGAAGGGTTGCGCGAAACGCGCGGAGTGCAGCTGACACCTGCGGCGCTCGACGAGCGCGCGCTCGCGCCGCATCTCACGATGCGCATCGACGTGCTCGACGCGGACGGTAGCGTGTGGGCGGCAGGCCGCGACTTGCGCGCGCTGCAGCGCCAGGCGCGTGCGGCGGAGGCGCCGGCGGCTGCGCCGCCGCGCGCGGCGGAGCCGGGCCAGTGGCAGCGTAGCGGACTCACGCAGTGGGACTTCGGCGATTTGCCGGCGTCCGCGCTCGTGGCGCAGCGGCCGCGCGATCTCGTGCTGTATCCCGCGCTCGTCGACGCTGACGGGCGTGTCGACATGAAGTTGCTGCCGCCCGGCCCGGCGGCCGTCGCGCAGCACCGCGCCGGTGCGCGGCGTCTGCTGATGAAGGCGTTACCGCAGCAGGTGGCCCTCGTACGGGATCGCACGCTCGCCGAACGCGAGCTCGTGCTCGGCTTCCATGGTATCGGTGCCACGGGCGCGCTCGTCGACGACGTGCTGTGCGCGGCGGCCGAGCAGGCGTTCGCGCTCGAGCCGCCGATTCGGACGCGGGCCGTGTTCGAAGCTGCGCTGCGCAGGGGGCGCAGTGAGCTCGTCGCGGCCGCCGACGAGCTGCGCGCGCTGCTCACGGAGGTTCTGCCGCTGCACCGCAAGCTGCGGTGCGATCTCGAAGCGGCCGACGCCCGCTCCGAGGCCGTGCGCGCCGACGTCGCCGCGCAGCTCGATGCGCTGATCGGTCCGGGTTTTCTCACAGCGACACCGGCCGAATGGCGCCGCCATCTGCCGCGCTATTTGAAAGCCGCGCAGCAGCGTTGGGACAAACGCGGCCACCGCCAGGAACGCGAGCTCGCGACGGAGGTGCAGGCGGCGACGGCGAGGCTCGAGCATTGGCGCTCGAGCGTGCCCGAAGGCTGGCCGTGGCCGAACGCGATGGTCGAGTACCGCTGGCTCATCGAGGAGCTGCGCGTGTCGCTCTTCGCGCAAGCGCTCGGCACCGTGCGCCCCGTATCGGCGAAACGGCTCGAGCAGCTTTGGCGGCGCGCCGTGTCGGGAGACGACGCGTCACGCGAGGAAGCGGCCGCGCGTCGGTGAGCCGGTTTACGGCGGCAGCGTATAGCGCCGCACGGCGCGTTGCGTGATCACGAGCAACGCGAGCGCGCCAGCGATGGCACATGCGACTCGTAACCCCGGCGGCAGCGGCGCGAGGGGCGGCGTAACGCCGAGCAGCCGCCACGAGCCGGCCATCGTCGCCGCGAGACCGGCCATCGCCGCGGCGCCAAACGTCGGGCGCAGGAACTCGACGTTCAACAGCAGCACGCCGAGCGCGAGCAGCACGAGCCCCGCCGCATCGGGCGGCACGTGCAGGTAGCCCAGTGCTGCGAGCGCGCCGGCCGTGGCGCCGGCGAACGCGACGACGAAGCGCGGCACGTAGAGAGCGTAGAGCAGAACGCCGATCGCAACGACGAGCCACGCGTACGCCCCGGCTGGAGGGCTCACGACCGCGATTGCGAACGGCATGACGGCTCCGAACGTTCAATGCGACACCGCAAGCTAGCCGCCGCCACCTCGTCGAGACGAGCGGCATTTCGGCTTGTTTCGCCGGGTTTCTTTGGCCGCGCCCGGAACCGCCGGGTATAGTGACGCTCGAAGCAAGATCGAGCCGCCGATGACTCAAGCACGCACTCCAACCGATTGGCACCCGGCCAGCTGGCAGAGTCGGCCTGCCGCGCAGCAGCCGACGTATCGCGACCGC
>FTFB01008656.1_pt1 | contig 10585 bp, 9 predicted proteins | sample 1658331 | NCBI WGS metagenome assembly FTFB01 (sample SAMEA3914816, study PRJEB12502) | metagenome | biome: forest; material: soil | place: USA | collected 2011-09-16 | depth 0.3 m | reverse complement strand
GCTCGCGCGGTATGCCGATGCCGGTGTCGCGCACGCAGATCTCGACCTCGGTGTCGCGTCGGCCCGCCGCAAGCGTGATGCGGCCACCGGGATCCGTGTACTTGGCGGCATTGTTCAGGAGGTTCCCGAGCACCTGCGTCAGACGGGTCAGGTCGCCTTCGACTTCGAGCGATTCGTCCGTGATCTGCACGCTCAGCTGATGCTGCTGCTCGTTGACGAGGGGCTGGATGGTTTCGATGGCCCGGGCGACGATGGTCGCGACGGAGAGCGGCTCCTTGTTGAGATTGATGTTGCCGCGGCTGTTCAATCTGTTCACCCAGGTCGACGCCGCCGCTCACCGCACGCAAGGCGGTCTGGGTATCGGGCTTGCACTTGTGCGGCAGCTCGTGCAAATGCACGGGGGAAGCGTCACTGCCTACAGCGACGGGCCTGCCCGCGGCAGCGAGTTCGTCGTCCGTCTGCCGCTGCGCGCGTCGTACACGCGGCAGGTCGTGTCCGAGGGGCCGCCTCTTGGCAGCGTGAACGGTTCGAAGCGGGGCCGGCGGATCCTGCTCGCGGACGACAACCGGGACGCGCTGGACAGTCTGGCCACGTTGCTCCAGTGCGATGGTCACGAGGTCCACACGGCCGGAGACGGGGCCGAGGCCTTCGCGCTCGCCGCCGAGTGCCGGCCCGATGTCGTGCTGCTCGACATCGGCATGCCGAAGCTCGATGGGTACGAGGTGGCGCGGAGAATTCGTGCCGAGCCGTGGGGCAAGGGCCCGGTGCTCATCGCGCTCACGGGTTGGGGGCAGGATGAAGATCGGCGCCGCTCGCGCGAGGTCGGTTTCGATTCGCATCTCGTGAAGCCGCTCGACCCTGAGACGCTCTCCGCGTTGCTCGCGCGCCTACCGATCCGCGCCACGGCGGAGGCGATCTAGGTCGCTCAGTTCGCCGCGGTGGGCGTGTCTCCGCCGAGCCCGACGATCAGCTCCACCGTGTCCTGCAAGCGTTGCGCACGGGCGCGCGCAACGCCGACGCGTGCTCGTTGCACGAGCCGTTCTGCGTCGAGTATTTGCAGCACGCCGACGTTGCCGGCGCTGTAGCTCTCGCGCGTCAGAGCGAGGCTCGCCTCGGCGGCATCCAGCGCCCGCTGCTGGGCGGCGCTCTGCTCGGCATCGTGTTCGAGCGCCGCCAGGACGTCTGCGACCTGCGCGAAGGCGACCAGCACCGTCTGCTCATATTTGGCGAGGGCCGCCTGCATGGCGGCTAGCGACGCGCGACGTTCGGCGCGCAGGCGCCCGCCGTTGAATATCGGTGCGGTGAGATTCCCCACGAGCCCGAACGCTGTGCTCTGATGATCGAACAGGGTATCGACGGTCAATGACTGTTTGCCGAGCGAACCGGTGAGCTTAATCTGCGGATAGAGGTTCGCGGTCGCGACACCGACGGCTGCCGTCGCGGCGTGCAGCCGGGCTTCGTCCGACCGGATATCGGGGCGGTGCCGCGCGAGCTCGGAAGGCACGGTGAGCGCGAGGGCGGGTGACTGCTCGAACGCCTTGAGCTCGAAATCCGGTGGCGACCAGTTCCCCGGAGCCTGGCCCACCAGCACGGCGAGCGCGTGCCGGGCCTGGCTCAACTCCTGGCGAAGCGGCGGGAGAAGCGTCTGGTCATCGGCGAGCTGGCTCTCCGCGCTCAACAGGTCGACTCGCGCGACGGACCCCTCCTTGAGGGCGGTCCGGACGAGGTCCAGGTTCCGGGCATCTTCCGTGAGAATGCTCTCGGAGGCGCGGATGCGCGCCCGGGCAGAGGCGATGGCCAGTGCCTGCAGCACCACGTTGCCGGTCAGAGCAAGATGCGCGGCATCGAGTTGATGCTGCTGCACCTCAGCCAGAGCACGCTCCTGCTCGATCGACCGACGGACGCCACCGGTGTAGTCGAGGACGTAACTGATGTTTGCGCCCACTGAAAAGTAGGTGAACGGCGGAAACGCATTCGGACCGAGAAAGGCCGCGCCGTACTTCTGCCGACCGGTGCCCGAATCGAGCGAGACGGCGGGTGCGCGGGCACCACCGCTCGCCGCGAGCATCTCGCGCGCCTGTGCGAGAGTGGCCTGCGCGCCCGCCAGGCTGCGATTGCCGGCGAGCGCCGTGCGCACGGTTGCATCGAGCTCGGCGGAATGGAATTGCGTCCACCACGCCGGTTCCGGGAGCGCGGCAGCAACCTCATGCGGCTGCGTCTCGAGGCTCACTTCAGGCAGCGGTTCTGACGTATAGCGGTCGGCGCTCGGAGCGGCAGGCGGTGTGAAGGTGGGGCCGGCAGCGCACGCCGTCACAAGGAGGCTCAGCAGCAGCGCGAGTGTCTTCATTCGATCGTTACCGGCTGTGCGTCCCGATGCGGTTTGGCGCGCCGCGCCAACGCAAGCAGTGGAATGAACAGCACCGTCAAGAACATCATGAGGCGGAAGGCGTCGAGATAGGCAATCCAACTCGCCTGCGTTCCGATCTGGTTGTTGAGGTCCACAGCGCCGTTCGGCGTGCCCAGCTGCGCATCGAGCTGCGGCTGGCGCGCCGGCAGATTGTACGGTGTGACGTTCTCGACGAGCTGCGCATGCGAGACCTGGGTGCTGGAGCTCACGAACGCCTGTATCGAGGAAATGCCGATGCTGCTGCCCACATTGCGCATGAGATTGAAGAACGACGCCCCCTCGTTGCGCAGGGCAGCCGGGAGCGTCACGAACGACATGAAGGTGAGCGCCACATAGGCGATACCGATGCCGAAGCCCTGTATCACACCCGAGACGATGATCGGATACGAATCGGTCTGCGGTGAGAGGCCGGCCATCTGGTAGAGCGACAGTGCGGACAGTCCGAAGCCGCACGCGATGATCCAGCGCGCATCCACGCGGCCCGTCAGGCGCCCGACGATCGCCATGGCGACCCACGTTCCGACGCCGCGCGGCGCGGTGACGAGCCCTGCGGTCAGCACCGGGTACCCGAGCAGGCCCTGCAGGAGCGGCGGCAGCAAGGCAACCGTTGCGAACAATACCGCGCCGACGACGAAGATGAAGACATTGCCGACGAGGAAATTCCGATCCTTGAACAGCGCGCGACTGATGAAGGGGTGATCCGCGGTGGCGGTGTGCACCGTGAACAGGAACAGGCCGAGCGCGGCGACCAGCGCTTCGATCTGGATTTCCGAGGATGCGAACCAGTCCTTCAGAGCCCCGCGATCGAGCATCAGCTGCAGCGCGCCCACCCCCACGCTCAGCGTCGTGAAACCGAACATATCGAAGGTCGAGCGCTGCGGGCGCGTCTCGGGGAGGAATGCGGCGATGCCCAGGGCGGCGAGAATGCCGAACGGGAGGTTGATGTAGAAAACCCAGCGCCAGCTGTAGTCCTCGGTCAGCCAGCCGCCGAGCATCGGTCCGAAGACGGGACCCAGGACGACGCCCATGCCCCAGATGGCCATCGCGCGTCCGTGACGCTCGCGCGGATTGATGTCGAGAAGTATCGCTTGGGACAACGGCAGAAGCGCCGCGCCACACACTCCCTGCAACGCGCGGAACAGCACGATCTGCGCCAGCGAGTCTGCCATGCCGCACAGGACTGAGGCGACCGTGAAGCCCACGACGGACGCAAAGAAGACCCGCTTGCGACCCACGCGCACCGCGAGCCACCCGGAGAGCGGCGTCATGATGGCGGCGGCGACGATGTACGAGGTGAGCACCCACACCATCTGATCCTGGGTGCCGGCCAGTGTCCCCTGCATGTGGGGCAGGGCGATGGTGGCGATCGTGGTATCGATCGCCTGCATGATGGAAGCCGCCATCACGCTGGCCGTGATCAGGGCACGATTGATGGGACGCGCAGGCGCAGCAGCGCCGACCACAGCCTCCGCGGACATCAGTGCGACGCGCTGCCCGTTACGATGCGCGCGGCCGTGGGTACCGTGTCCCGTTCCGCCGTCGCAAGCCGTGCGCCATGCTGATCACGCGTATCCACTTTGACCGTGGCGCTCAAGCCGGAGTACAGCGGGTGGGCTGCGTCGCCGTCCTCGATTTCGATCCGCACTGCCAGCCGTTGCACGACCTTGACCCAGTTGCCGGTGGCGTTCTGCGCCGGCAGCACGGAGAACTGCGCTCCGGTTCCGGGGCTGAAACTGCCAACGTGCGCCTTGAACGTCTTGTCTCCGTACGTATCGATGCTCACCGTGGCAGGTTGGCCGGCGCGCATTCTCGCGAGTTGCACTTCCTTGAAGTTGGCATCGATCCACAGATTATGTGTCGCGACGAGTGCGAACACCGGGCTTGCGGCGTTGACGTAGTCGCCCGCCTGGAGCTTTTCGACCTGAGTGACGATGCCGTCGTCGGGCGCCGTAATGATCGTGTATGACAGATCGAGTGTTGCGCGATCGAGCTCCGCCTGCGCTTGTTGAACGGCCGGATGCTGGTCGGGGTTGAGCGCCGGATCGCCGCCGAGATTGGCGCCCACGCTCGCGATCTGCTGCCGTGTGGTGGCCACCGCCTGCTCGGCAGCGTCCTTGGCGTGCATGGCGCGATCAAGCTGGGACTGGGACGAAATGCCGGACGCCAGCAGACGCTTCTGCCGCTCGCTCTCGCGCCGTTCGTACGCAAGTGTATCTGCGGCGGAGCGCAACTCACTCAAGCGCTGCCGATAGGTTGCTTTCAGCGAATCGATCTGCAGACGCGCGTTGCCGAGCTTGGCGCGCGCCTGAGCGACCGCGAGCTGGTACGGCCGGTCATCGAGGCGAAACAGGATCTGGCCACGCTGCACGCTCTGATTGTCGTGCACGTCGAGCTCTACGACGCGTCCCGGCACGTTGGTGCTGATTGCGATTCTGGCGGCGCTCACGTACGCATCGTTCGTGGATTCGTAGCGGCCTCGCACGAAGTAGAAGTACAGCGCGGCGCCGAGGATCACGGCTGCGCCGCCAAGCATCAATGGCAGGCGCAGCTTGCGGCGCCACTGGGTCGCCTCGGTTTCCGTCGTCGCAGGTGCTGCGGCGGTGGAGTCGTTCATCGGGACGCCTTCCTGCGACGGGCGGGCGATGCGCGCAGCACTCGACTCGCGCGCACGCGCACGCTGCGCTGGATCGCGGGGCTGTCGGCGCTTTGCCTCGGGGAGGAGTCGGGAGAACTCGGAACGAGCGCCAGCAGGTTCGCGTGGATGCGCTCGAGCAGGTCCATGAGCTGGGTCTGATCCTCGCTCGAAAGCCCGGCCAGCACCTGGCCGCGGGCGCTGTCCGCGATGCGCATGACTTCGGCGAGCACCGGGTCGGACGCAGGCTTCAGGAACAGACGGTGTGCACGCCGGTCCTTGGGGTCGGGGCGACGCTCGAGCCACGCGTCCTTCTCCATGCGATCCAGGATACGCACGAGCGTCATCGGGTCCGTATCGCTCAGCTCGGCGAGACGCGCCTGCGTCGTGCCCTCGTTGCGCGACAGAATGACGAGCACCTTGCACTGCGCAAGGGTCATACCGAGCTGCACGGCGCACTGTTCGAAGTAACGCACGTACAGCCGGTAGACGTCCTTGACCAGGAAACCGAAATTGCGCAGGCGCTGCATCAGCGAGGACACCCGTGGAATGCCGCGCCTTGAGCGCGACGGTAGCAGGTGAGTTTATATCATGTGATATGAGATGCCAACCCCGGTCAGCCTCATCCGGCAGGTGAACTGCCGTGAAGTTCCATTAGTTTCAGTGATTTACATCGGACACCGCAGGTAGTTTCCCAGGAAACAAGTCCATTTGTCGTCCGAGCAGAGGCCGCTCGCGGGTCAGGATTTGAGTCGCAGACGGCTCATGCGTCAGGATTCGACGCGAGCAGAGCTCACGCACGAGGAGCTAGCGGAAGTGTCGGAGCCACTGAGAGTTCACAAGGCCACGCCCGGAGCGGTGCCTAGATTTGTGCAGGGCCGCGTCAACTACATCGGCGCCATGGCCGAGCGCCCGCGCTATCACGCAAACGATACTTCGCGCGACGTTCTGAACCTCGATGCGCGGATCATTCGGGTGGAGGATGCGCGCACTCGCCTCGAGGCGCCCTCTCTCGCACGCGAGGGTTTCACACTCGTCGCACACACGAGCGTGGTGAAGGACTTCCGGAACACCGCAGACGTCGGAGCGAACCACCCACGCGAGATCGAACGACTGGTGTTGGAACTGTCCGGTGCCGATACGGTGGTCGTGAGCGGCCCGGGCGTGCTGCGCTTCAGCGAGAAGTCTCCGGACTCGGGTCGGCTCAACAATTCGCGGCCGGCGCGCTTCATTCATATCGACGTCTCCAATCCCACCGCTGCGGCATTCGCGGAACGCTCGCGTCCCAGGGACGAAGTACGGAGCGTCCATCGCTTTGCTCACTACAATGTCTGGCGCGTGCTCTCGTTGCCGCCCCAGGACGTACCGTTGGCAGTGTGCGCAGCGCGCAGCGTCGAGCCGCACGACCTCGTCACTGCAGATGCCGTTTTCGACAATCCCGGGCAGCCTGAATGGTCGTTCGAGGGGCTCGTGGTGCGCTACAACCCCAACCATCGCTGGGCCTTCTTTTCCAACATGACGCGCGAGGAGGCGTTGGTATTCAAGACGCACGATTCGGACCCGCGGCAGCCGAGCCAGGTGCCGCACACCGCTTTCGATGACGCCACCTGTCCGCCCGCCGTCCCGCCGCGCGCCAGCATCGAGATGCGAGCGATCGCCTACTGGTTCGGATGAGGAACCCGGTGGCTGCGCGCGCCATGGCCAGTCTCGTTCGGGCTGACGCAGTGGAGGCCGAGCTCAACTATCTGGCAGCGGGCTCGACGAACAACCGGCGCTATGTGGCACCGGGCGCCGAGATCAACACCGGGCAATACGAGCCGCATCGAGTCCTCATCCGCGACGGCCGGCCGACGCAGACGCAGTTCGCGCTCGACAGCCACGGATTTGTCGTGGCGCGTCACTCGAGCGCCGTCACCGAATTCACTGATCGCGCCCGCGTGGACGCAATCTATCCCGCGGAGGTCGCCGCCCTGGTGAGGGAGCTGACCGGCGCGGACCACGTTGTCCCGCTCGGATGGATGCTGCGCACTTCGGGTCGAACGGGGCCTTCCGTCCAACCGCCCGCCAGCGACGTTCACGTCGACATGTCGCATGATCGCGCGCAGCGGCTGGCGAGATCTCTGTACGACAAGATGGCGCCGGAGGGTCCGGGCTTCCGGCGGTTCGTGGCCACGAGCCTCTGGCGACCCTTCAGCGACCCCCCGCAGGACTGGCCACTCGCAGTGTGCGACGGCCGGAGCGTGGACGCTTCCGAAGGTGTGCCTAACGTCATGGTCGTGGTGGATACGTTGCCGGAGGGCAATGCCAGTTCCGTAGCGCTGCCGAATGCGGACACCCTGCCCGCTGCGTCCGTGTTTCACTTCAATCCGGCTCACCGCTGGTGGTACTTCCCCAACATGACGCGCGAGGAGGTCATCCTGCTCAAGCTCCACGATTCGGACCACTCGCGCGCGTGGCGCGTACCGCACTCGGCGTTTCACGATCCCACTTTTCCAAACGCGCGGCCGCGCGAGAGTATCGAGTTCAGGACGGTAGCCTTCTTCGATTGAGTCGCCGCGGCGCGCCCGGTCACCTCCATTCACTTCGTGCCTCCTCAAAAGGATCCAGCCATGAGCAAAGTCGTGCGTGTCCATCAACTCGGCGGACCCGAAGTCCTGCGCATCGAGGAGCTCGAAGTCGGGCGGCCCGGTGCCGGCGAAGCGCGGGTCCGCATCGAGGCGATCGGACTGAACCGCTCCGAGGCCATGTTCCGCGCCGGCCTGTATCCGCAGAAGCCCAAGCTTCCGACCCTCATCGGCTATGAAGGGGTGGGCATCATCGAAGCCCTGGGCGAGGGTGCTCAAGGCTTCGCGCCGGGCGATCGCGTCTGCGTGCTGCCGACGTTTCGCCTCGGCGAATATGGCATTTACGCGGAGCAAGCCATTGTGCCCGTGCGGAGCTTGCTGGCGACCCCGCCAGGCCTCACGCCAGTCGAGGCGGCGTCCATCTGGATGCAGTACCTCACCGCTCTCGCGATCATCGAGGTCGCGCACGCCACGGTCGGGGATTACGTGATCATCAGGGCCGCCTCGAGCAGCGTGGGTCTTGCCGCGATCCAGCTCGCCAACTGGGCCGGTTCCGTGCCTATTGCCGCCACGCGGCGCAGTGCGAAAGCTGCGGCACTCGAACAGCAGGGCGCGAAGCACGTAGTCGCCACCGAGGAGAGCGATCTGGTGGCGGAGGTCATGCGCATCACCGGTGGGAAGGGTGCGCGTATCGTCTTCGACCCCGTGGGCGGCCCCGAGATCGACAAGCTTGCTCAGGCGATGGCGGAGGAGGGCATTCTGTTCATCTATGGCGGGTTGAGTGGACAGCCGACCCCGTATCCGCATTGGCCCGCTGCGCTCAAGGGGCTGAGCCTGCGAGGTTGGGTGGCGTCATCGATCTGGGGAAAGCCTGAGCGCTTCACGCGTGCCAGAGATCTCGTGCTGCGCGGTCTTGCCGAGGGACACCTGAAGCCTGTGATTGCGAAGACCTTTCCACTGGGCTCGATCGTCGAGGCGCATCGCTATCTCGAGTCGAATCAGCAGGTGGGCAAGATTGTCGTCACAGTGTGATCGAGGGCAGCTGCAACCGATTCTGTCGAGCACATTCGATTGCGGTCTCGTAACCGGCGTCGGCATGGCGCATCACGCCGGTTGCGGGGTCGTTCCACAGCACGCGTTCCAGACGCTCGGCAGCTTCACGAGTGCCGTCCGCGACGATGACGACTCCCGCGTGCTGCGAGTACCCCATGCCGACTCCGCCGCCATGATGGAGTGACACCCAGCTTGCGCCGGACGCCGTGTTCACCAACGCATTCAGCAGCGGCCAGTCCGATACCGCATCCGAGCCGTCGCGCATCGCTTCGGTCTCGCGATTGGGGCTTGCAACCGATCCGGAGTCGAGGTGATCGCGGCCGATGACGATCGGCGCTTTGAGCTCACCGGAGGCCACCAGCTGGTTGAACCTGAGCCCCGCGGCGCTGCGCTCACCGAGCCCGAGCCAGCAGATGCGCGCCGGGAGACCTTGGAAACTGATTCGCTCGCGCGCCAGATCGAGCCAGCGATGGAGCGCGGCGTCCTCCGGAAACAGCTCCTTCACCGCCTGGTCGGTGCGCCAGATGTCCTGCGGATCTCCGGACAGCGCGACCCAGCGGAACGGACCCTTGCCGCGACAGAACAGGGGGCGGATGTACGCGGGTACGAAACCCGGAAAAGCAAACGCGCCCTCGACCCCTTCGTCCTTGGCCACTTGTCGGATGTTGTTGCCGTAGTCGACCGTGGGAATGCCGTCACGCCAGAAGGCGAGCATCGCCTCGACGTGCGTCACGATCGACCTGCGGGCGGCGGCCTCGACCGCAGCCGGGTCGGTGCGCCGCCGTTCTTCCCATTCGGCAACCGTCCAGCCGATCGGGAGATAGCCGTTGACGAGATCGTGCGCACTGGTCTGATCGGTGACGAGGTCCGGGCGCACGTGGCGTCGGAGCAGCTCCGGCAGGATCTCCGCGGCGTTGCCGAGCAGGCCGACCGATAGCGGCTTGTGATCCCGCACCGATTGATCGATGAGTCCCAGCGCCTCATCGAGCGTGCGCGCTGACGCGTCGAGGTAGCGTGTCTGCAGGCGCTTCTCGATGCGTGAGGCCTGGCATTCGATTGCGAGACACGAAGCGCCCGCCATCGTCGCGGCGAGTGGCTGCGCACCGCCCATTCCGCCCAGACCGGCCGTGAGAATCCACCTTCCGCGCAGATCCCCGCCATAGTGGCAGCGTCCGGCTTCGACGAAGGTCTCGTACGTGCCCTGCACGATTCCCTGGCTGCCGATATAGATCCACGAGCCCGCCGTCATCTGGCCGAACATCATGAGGCCCTTGCGGTCGAGCTCGTTGAAGTGGTCCCAGTTCGCCCACTTGGGCACGAGGTTCGAGTTCGCGATGAGGACGCGCGGTGCGTGCGGATGCGTGCGCACGATTCCGACCGGCTTGCCGGACTGAATCAGCAAGCTCTCGTCGTCCTCGAGCGCGCGCAGCGCCGCGACGATCCGGTCGAACGCGTCCCAATTGCGTGCCGCCTTGCCGATGCCGCCGTACACCACCAGATCCTCGGGGCGCTCGGCGACTTCCGGGTCGAGATTGTTCATCAGCATGCGCAGTGCGGCTTCGGTGATCCACGTCTTCGCGGTGCGTTGCGTGCCGCGTGGCGCGCGGACGACCCGGGACCTGCTGTGATCGTTCATTGGATGCACCTGTTCACGCGCTGCGTAACGTCCGCAGCACTTCGCCGTATGCCGCGCGCGACTGCTCGGAATGGGGGTGGCGACCGGCAATCGTGCGGCGCTGGCCGCCAATCCAGTTTTCGCCGATCGGGGAGGGCCCCGGCGTCGATACGAACACCAATGCGTCGAACAGATCATCGCCGCTGCGCCCCGCGAGATTCGGGTGACTGGCATCCAGCACCAGAAAATCCGCTCTCATACCGGGCGCAATTGCACCACTCTCGGCACCGCCCCCCCGCGCATCCGCGTGCGCG
>FTFB01008636.1_pt1 | contig 10600 bp, 6 predicted proteins | sample 1658331 | NCBI WGS metagenome assembly FTFB01 (sample SAMEA3914816, study PRJEB12502) | metagenome | biome: forest; material: soil | place: USA | collected 2011-09-16 | depth 0.3 m | reverse complement strand
TCGTGCTCGCCCGGCACGAAATGAACCGGCAGGCCCACCGCCTGGATGATGCCGGCCGCTGTGTCGAGCTCTGCAGGTTTGGAGAGCTGGCTCACGTCGCCAGTGTGCACGACGAACGCCGGCGCCAAAGGCAGCGCACGAATCTGGTCGATGGCGGAGGTGAGCGTGACGTCTGGCGTGGGGTTCGGCTCTTTTGAAAACCCGATGTGGCTGTCGCTGATTTGCACGAAACTCAGCGTTCCGGAGCCTTTCCGGCTCTCGGCCGCCTGCGCGGAGCCTGCGAGCTCGAGGGAGGTGAGCACTCCGCCACGCAGCGTCCAGACGACGCCGGCGCCGGCCCAGGCTCCGCACTTGAGCAGGCTGCGACGATTGAGCACTCCGGATCCGGAGCCGCGATTGGACTTTGACATGTTGCCTCCGCGCTGGATGAATGCACTCGAGACTTCGGCTGGGGCGCTGTTATTCGGGCTTCCGGGCCCCGGGAATAAAATTGGCGGCACGCAGGTCTACACTCGACTGCGCGCCACGCTTTGCCGGACCCCGACTGCGATCGCATGCCTGTAAGCCGTTCCACCCATTCAGACTTCGAAGCGCTCGCGATCGCGCACCTGGACTCGGCGTACAACCTCGCCCGCTGGCTCGTGCGCGACCCGACGCTGGCAGACGATGTGGTGCAGGACGCGATGCTTCGTGCGTTGAAGTACTTTCCCGGGTTTCGTGGCGATAACGCCCGGGCGTGGGTGTTGCAGATCGTCCGCAACGTCGCCCTCACCCGGCTCAAGGGTGGCGCTGTCGCGCAGGCTGCAGCCGCACCTGAAACCGCTGATGAGCTCGACGTTGCCGTGCTTTCCCGCATCCCCAATACCAGCCCCGAACCCGAGGCCACGCTGATGCGCGAAGACGATGAGCGACTCGTGCAGCGGCTGCTCGCGGCGGTGCCGGTGGAGTTGCGCGAATGCCTGGTCCTGCGCGAGATCGAAGAGCTGTCCTATAAAGAGATCGCGCGCATCGTCGACGTGCCCGTGGGCACAGTGATGTCTCGCCTGTGGCGCGGGCGGAAATTGCTGGCAGAAGCGGCAGCCGGCGTGGAGCAGTCATGAATACGCAGTTCGAATGCGAGCGCACGCTGCTAGTGCAGGCGGATTTCGATGGCGAGCTCGACGCGGCGCAGGCCGCCGCACTTCAAGGCCATCTTGCCCAATGCGCGCAGTGCCAGGGTGTGCAGGCCCAGCTGGTTCGTTCGCGAGCCTTGCTGCGGGCGGCTCCGCGCTATGCGGCCCCATCGGAGTTGAGGGATACGAGGCGCTCGCATGCCTCGCGTCTGCGCATCGGGCTCGGGTGGGGCAGCGCGGTCGCGGCGGCACTGTTCGCGTCCTTCGTTCTTCTCGTACCTCGCTCGCCCGACGTCGGGGCGCAGCTCGTGAGCAATCGCCTGCGCGCGTTGCAGGTCGAGTCCCATCTCATCGACGTCGCATCGAGCGACCACCACACCGTCAAGCCATGGTTCGCCGGAAAGGTGGACTTCGCCCCTCCGGTGAAGCAGCTTGACGCCGACGGCTACTTGCTGAAGGGCGGCCGCGTCGATGTCGTCGAGGGCGGGCCGGCGGCCGTCCTGGTCTACCAGGCCGGACGCCACCTGATCGACGTGTACATCTGGCCGGCCTCGCGCGGGCGGGGCGGCCTGGTGCAGTCCCGGCAGGTGGATGGCTTCAGTCTGCGCCAGTGGCAGGAAGGGGACCTCGCCGTCTGGTGCGTCTCCGACATCAGCGCCGCCGAGCTCGCAAGATTTGCGCAGCGGTGGCAGGTGGCCGTCGGAAATTAGCGAAATCCTGTGTGCGCCTTCGCACAGATCAAAATGCGCCGGCGGGCGATGCTGGGCGCATGCATTGGCCCGTGACGCTAGACGAGTGGAAGTTCCTGAAGCTGAGGGTAGGGGCCCGCTGGGACAGGCTGACGAAGTTGCAGCTCGACGCCATCGCGGGGCATCGGGCGCTGCTCGGCGAGGAGCTCTGCGCGACTTACGGCATAGCGCCAGCGCAGGCCGAGCGCCAGATCTGCGGGTTCGAAGCCGAAAACGACCATAGCCCCACACGCATTCCGGGCCGCCGGTGACGCACGGCCTGGTGCCCACGGCGTCACTTCGAGACATCCGTACAACGCGAAATTCGGCGCGGAACGGCCCTCACTCCCAGGCCGCTCCGGAGGCGCCATGACTCCCACCCACCGTTTCGCATTCATCGGCAATTCACTGCCGCGCCGCTGCGGCATAGCCACTTTCACGACCGACCTGCAGCAGGCAGTGGCCGCGTCTCCATCGTGTCCCGAGATCACTGTCGTCGCGATGACCGATGCCGGACGTCAATACGACTATCCGCCGGCGGTGGGCTTCCAGGTCGCGGATGAGAGTGTCGACGAGTACGAGCGCGCCGCCGATTTCCTCAATGCGCAACGCTGCGATGTCGTATCGCTGCAGCACGAGTTCGGGATCTTCGGCGGCGAGGCCGGCGAGCACATCCTCACCCTGCTGCGACGCCTGAAGATGCCGGTGGTGACGACACTTCATACCGTACTTGCGGCGCCGGGCGCAGCCCAGCGGCGCGTGCTGCGGGCGGTCATCGACCTGTCCACCAGCGTGGTCGTGATGGCCGAAAAGGGCCGAACGCTGCTGCAGGCCCAGTACGGCGTACCGGCGCACAAGATCGAAGTCATCCCGCACGGCATTCCCGACTGTCCGCTCGTGACTCCCGAAGCCGCGAAGCAGGCTCGCGGATTTGCGGGCCGGCAGGTGCTGCTGACGTTCGGCCTGCTCTCACCGAACAAAGGCATCGAAGTAATGATCGATGCCATGCCGGCGATCCTGAAGAATCGTCCCGGCTGCGTGTATGTGGTGCTGGGCGCGACCCATCCCACATTGGTCCGGCGTGAGGGCGAGATCTATCGCGAGCGTCTCCAGGAGCGCGTGCGCGCGCTCGGCATCGAGAACAACGTGGTGTTTCTCGACCAGTTCGTCGACCTGGCCACGCTGATCGATTTCATCTCCATGTGCGACGTCTACGTCACGCCCTACCTCAACGAAGCGCAGATGACCTCCGGCACGCTGGCGTACAGCTTCGGCCTTGGAAAGGCGGTTGTTTCGACACCCTACTGGCACGCTCGGGAGTTGCTGGCCGAGGGTCGCGGCGTTCTCGTCCCCTTCGGCGATTCACCGGCCATCGGCACCGCGATCTCCGAATTGCTGACGGATGACCTGCGGCGCAATGCGTTGCGCGAAAGCGCGTACGAATACAGCCGATCGATGACCTGGCAACGCACCGCGGAGCGCTACATCTGCGCGTTCGAGCGGGCCCATGCGGGGCATCGAATCACGACCCTGACACGGCTCAACGGCCGCGCGGTTCCGGGTTTCAGCCAGCCTCATCCGCAGATGCAGCTCGCGCATTTTCTTTCGATGTGCGACGACACCGGGCTGTTCCAGCATGCCGTTCATTCCGTTCCCGATCGCTCCCACGGCTATTGCGTCGACGACAACGCCCGTGCGCTGCTGGTGGCCTGCGCGCTCAATGCGCCGGGCGAGGAGCCCCTGTCCGAGCGGCTCACCGCGCGTTTCGCGTCGTTCATCCAGCATGCGTGGAACCCCGACGCAAAGCGGTTCCGCAATTTCATGAGCTTCGAGCGCCGCTGGCTCGAAGAGGCAGGCTCCGAAGACAGTCACGGGCGGGTGCTCTGGGCCCTGGGCCAGTGCGTGCATGCGGATGCGAGCAAGTCGCGGCGCCGATGGGCGGCCGGCCTGCTTACGGAGTCCGTCGTTCCGGCCGCGGACTTTCACTCGCCCCGCGCATGCGCCTTCACTCTGCTCGGCCTCGAGGCATATGCCATCGCGTTCCCGAAGGACTATCGCTTCCGTGAGCTGCAGCACCGGCTTGCTGGCAGGCTCGTCGCAATGCTCTCGCATGTTGAGAGTGACGACTGGGTCTGGTTCGAGGACGGGCTTTCCTATGACAATGCGCGCTTGTCGCAGGCATTGATCGCCACTGGTATCTGTACCGATTCGCCCATCTACGTGTCGGCGGGAATACGATCGCTTCGCTGGCTCATGAAGATGCAGACGACGGAGGAGGGGCACTTCCGTCCCGTCGGCACGGAAAGTTTTCGCTCCGGCCGCACGCTACCCGAGCGATTCGACCAGCAGCCGCTCGAAGCCTCGGCGGCTATTTCCGCCTGCTCCGCGGCCTGGCATGCCGACGGCGATGCGAAGTGGAAGGCCGACGCCGCACGCGCCTTCGCGTGGTATCTCGGCAGCAACGATCTGTCGTTGCCGCTCGCCAACCCGGAAACCGGGAGCTGCAGCGATGGCCTGCATCCCACGCGCCTGAACGAGAACCGGGGCGGCGAGTCCGTCGTCTCCTATCTTCTCGGGCTCGCCGAAATTCGCCAGCTCGCACGCACCGGCGGCACCTGGTCCGCACAGGCGCGCGCCCTGCGCGCCTGAATCATCCCAGTCCATTCGCACGCGAGGACGCTTTGTCACAGGCCACGTTCTTCAACCGGCAGGCTCTCTATCTACGTCCCGATCCGTCCCGCGTCGTGGTCAGGCCTTTCAGGCCGGCACCCGAGCCGCGCGATCTGAATCCCACCGACAAGACCCGGGCGAACCATATCGTCGAGCGCGTGATGGGGATGGACGCCGCAACGGTGAGCAGCCAGTTGAAGGATGTGCTCGACAACTTCCTGGGGCGCCATCGCAACCTGCTCGAGATCTTCGAGAGCCGGGCCGATGAGATGGAGGCCGCGTTCTCGCCGCACATCAAGTTCACGCAGGAGCAGCGCCGGCTCGTGGGCGCCTACTTCGTGCACGAGTATTCTTTCGAAGCCGCGGCGCTCTTCAACCCGAGCATCGTCGGCCACCCCGACCAGTCGGGCATGGCTGCGGGGGCAAAGCGTTTCATCCTGAGCCTGCGTGCCGTGGGTGAAGGGCATATCTCTTCGCTCACTTTCCGCACCGGCGTGCTCGCCGGCGACGGCAGCGTGAGCATCGATCCGCCCGCACGGCTCGCATCGATCCCCGCCGTGCGCAGTTTGACGCCGAGCCCGGACGGCGAGCGCGTGGAGCTCGCGTTCCGGCCGAACGAGGACATCAGCGAGCGAGTGATCTTCCCGGTGACGGCCTCCCAGTCGAACGGCATCGAGGATGCGCGTTTCGTGGAGTTCAACGACGACGGTGAAAAGATCTTCTACGCGACTTACACCGCGTACACGGGACGGTCGATTCGTTCCGAGCTGCTGGAGACGCGCGATTTCGAGACATTCCGGATGTCACCGCTCACGGGCAATGCCGCGCGCAACAAGGGAATGGCGCTGTTTCCGCGCAAGTTCAACGGCCACTACGCGATGATCGCGCGGCAGGACAACGAGAATCTCTACCTGCTCTACTCCGACGACCTGTATTGCTGGAACGGCGGCACCGCCATTCTCAAGCCCCAGTTTCCCTGGGAGTTCGTCCAGATCGGCAACTGTGGCTCGCCGATCGAGATCGACGAAGGCTGGCTGCTGTTGACGCACGGCGTAGGGCCTGTACGCAGGTATGCCATCGGGGCCGTGCTGCTCGACAAGAAAGATCCGTCGAAGGTGCTGGCCCGCTCGCGAGAGCCATTGGTACGGCCGGAGGCGTCGGAGCGCGAGGGCTATGTGCCCAATGTGGTCTACACCTGCGGAGGAATGCGGCACGACATCCGCATCATCCTGCCCTATGCGGTGTCGGATACGTTTTCCGCGTTTGCGACCCTCAAGATCGCTTCACTGATGGAGACGCTCGAGGGCTGAGGCTTGCGAGATTGCCACCACCGGCGCAGGCCCGCCCGGGTGCGGTTTTGCGGCGGTGGCGGGTCGATTTCCGGGCCCGCCTGACATTTGTCACCGCTCACCGCGCCCGCCGAACCGCTCGGCGTGGACTGCAACCTGAAAACGCGGAACCGCGCCCGGGTTTGCAACTAAGATTCGCCCTGCCGTGTTCTCGCGGCCACGACTGGAACGAATCGTCGTTCCGGCGCATCCAATGCGGTTCGGGGCGGTGGTGTGGGCTTTCGGGCCCCGGGTGCGGGAAACACCGGGCGCCGCCGCAGCATCATTCATCGAATTTCGAAGGGAGTGCGGGTGAGGTCAAGAATTCCAGCCATTCGCCAGACCGGTATCGCCAGTGTCGCCAGCGTCATGATCCTCGCGGCGTCACTCGCCGGGCTGGCCGGGTGCGACAGAATCTCGGGGTCCGGCTCAGCAAGCGCGGCCAATGGCGCCGCGTCAGGGGTGAAGCCTTCCTTGCTGCTTTCGTCCGAAGACCTGCTCACGTTACGCAGCAATGCCCTGTCGTCCGGGCCGTCGATCACCGGCTCCGTACAGCCGGAGCGGCGGGCCGACCTGCGGGCCGAGGTCTCGGCCGTGGTCCTGACCGTGCTCAAGGAAAATGGCGACCCCGTCAAAAAGGGCGACCTGCTCGTGCGGCTCGACGACACCTCTATCCGCGACAGCCTCACGGCCGCCGTGGCCTCCGAGCGCGCGGCCGTCCAGGCCTTCGACCAGGCGGAGCGCCAGTTCCAGCGCATGGCCACGCTGCGGCAGACGGGCGTGGTATCGGCCCAACAGGTCGAGGATGCCGAGACCCGCCGCAATTCCACCCAGAGCGATCGCGAGGCCGCCCGCACGCGAGTCGTGACCGCCCGCCAGCAGCTCGAGCGCACCGAAGTGCGCGCGCCGTTCGATGGCATCGTCAGCGACCGCAAGGTGTCTGCCGGCGATACCGCGCAGGTGGGCAAAGAGCTCGTCAAGGTCATCGACCCGGGCAGCCTGCGCTTCGAGGGCATGGTCTCGGCCGACAGCATCGGTGAGGTCCAGGCCGGCCAGCCGGTGGCGTTTCGCGTCCATGGGTTTGCAGAGCGCGAGTTCCTCGGCACGATCACCCGCGTGAACCCGGCGGCCAACGCCACCACGCGCCAGGTCGAAGTGCTCGTGAAATTCGACAATGCGAAAGACCAGCCCAATGTGGCCGGTCTCTACGCAGAGGGGCGCATCGAATCCCGTCGCACGGCGGCACTGACCATTCCGCCCAGCGCGCTGGTCCGGGAGGGCGACAGTGCCTTTGCCTGGCGCCTCAAGGAGCGCACGTTGCAGAAAGTCAGTCTCGATATCGGCGAGAGAGACGCGCGCACTGGCGAGTTCGTGGTGAAGAACGGCCTTGCGGAAGGCGACACCCTGCTGCGCTACCCGACCACCACCTTGCAGAACGGGCAAACGGTGGAGCTGGCATCCGGCGCGTCGCTCGCGACCGCGACAGCAAAGTAGGAATTAACCGATGTTCCTGTCCAACTTCAGCATCAGGCAGCCCGTGACGACGGTGGCGATCGTCATCGTGCTCATGTGCGTCGGCCTGCTGGCGTTCAAGAACCTGCGCGTCAACCAGATGCCCGACGTGCAGCAGCCGGTCATCGTCGTGAACGTGCCGTATCCCGGCGCCTCCCCGGAGACGGTCGAGCGCGAGATCATCAACCGCGTGGAAAAAGCCCTGCAGAGCATCTCGCAGGTCTACGAGCTTCGCTCGACGGCCTCCGAGGGCCAGGCGCAGATCGTCATCATCTTCAATTTCAAGAAGGACATGTCGGTTGCCTCCGACGAGATCCGTAACGCCATCGCCTCGGTGCGTTACAAGCTGCCGGTCGAGATGCGCGAGCCGGTGCTGTTCCACATCGACCCGACGGCGCAGCCGATCATGCAGCTCGCGCTCTCGTCGAAACAGCAGACCCACGCAGAGATCTCGCGCCTCGCCGAAGACGTGCTGGCCGATCGCTTCCGCGCGATCGACGGCGTCGCCACCGTCAACGTCAACGGCTCGCGCCAGCGGGAGCTCTCGGTGCTGCTGCGGGCGCAGAAGCTGCGCGAGTACAACGTTTCGGTCAACGACGTGGTCAACGCGCTGCGCGCGCAGAACACCACGGCGCCAGTCGGCCGCATCAAGGGCGAGCTCGACGAGCAGAGCATTCGTCTCGTCGGCCGCATTCAGTCGCCCAGGGAGTTCGAAGATATCGTCCTGAAGCGGCAGGGCGATGAGATCGTGCGCCTCGGCCAGGTCGCCACGGTGGAAGACGGCTTCGCCGAGATGTCCAGCTACAGCCTGCGCAACGCGCGGCCCAACGTGGGCATCTCGATCACCCGCTCACGCGATGCAAGCACCGTCACCGTCGGCAAGCGGGTGCACGAGGTCGTCGACGAGCTCAACGCGAGCCTGCCCTCGGGCACGAAGCTCGAGGTCACGGATGACGGCGGCGCAAACGCCGAGAGCAGCCTGAAGAACGTGGTCGAAGCGCTGATCTTCGGCGCCGGCCTCACGATCTTCGTGGTGTACGCATTCCTGAACTCGTGGCGCTCCACCCTGATCACGGGCCTTTCGCTGCCCACGTCGGCGATCGCGGCGTTCATCGCGGTGTGGGCGTGCGGCTTCACCCTCAACTTCATGACGCTGCTCGGCCTGTCGCTGGCGATCGGCGTGCTCATCGACGATGCGATCGTGGTGCGCGAGAACATAGTGCGGCACATGGAGCGCGGCGAAGATCGCGTAACGGCAGCCCGTAACGGCACGGCGGAAATCGGCCTTGCGGTGGCGGCGACGACGTTCTCCATCATGGCCGTGTTCGTCCCGGTTGCGTTCATGGGCGGTGTCGCGGGCGAATACTTCCGGCCGTTCGCCGTCACGGTGGCGACGTCGGTGCTGGTGAGCCTGTTCATCTCGTTCACGCTCGACCCGATGTTGTCGGCGTTCTGGGGCGACCCGCCGAATTACGCGCATCGCGAACAGCGCGGTCTCGGCCGGTGGCTCGCGAAGTTCAATGTGTGGTTCGACCACCAGGCCGATCGTTACGGCAACGTCATCGCCTGGGCCTTGCATCATCGCAAGTGGATGGCGGGCATCGCGATCCTCGCGCTGGCCGGGGCCATGGTGTTGCAGTCCACGGTCGGGGGCTCGAGCTTCCTGCCGAAGACCGATGCCGGCATGATCGCCATCGACGTCCGCACGCCCTCGAGCGCGAGCCTGGAATACGCGCGCCTCAAGGTGGAGAAAGCAGCCGAGCTGTCGCGCCAGACTCCGGAGACGAAGGCGACGAACAGCAACGTGAAGCCCGGCGGCGGCCGTGTGTACGTCGACGTCGGCAAGAGCAAGACGCGCAGCCGTTCGGCGGAACAGATCGGCGCGGAAATCCGCGAGCGCCTCACGCACCTGGTCGGCGCGGAATACGTGGTGCTGGACGACCTCAACAACGGCGCGCAGAAGCCGGTGCAGATCCAGTTCTACGGGCCCGACTCCCGGCGCCTCATGGCGATCACCAACGATTACATGGCGAAGATGAAGCAGATCCCCGGCGCCGTGGACGTGGGCCTGTCGGAACAGGAGCCGAAGGACGAGCTGCGCATCGAGCTCGATCGCGGGCTCGCCACCCAGCTCGGCATATCCGTCGGCGATGCCGCGCAGGCACTGCGCGTGGCGTTCGCGGGTGTCGAAGTGGGCGACTGGGTCGATCCGGTCGGCCAGTCGCGTGACGTGTCGGTGCGCCTGCATCCGGACGACCGCATCGATGCCTCCAACATCGAGCACCTGCCCGTGGCCGTCGGCGGCAGCAACATGATGGTTCCGCTGGAGCAGATCGCGAACATCACGCTCGACAAGGGGCCGGCGCAGATCCAGCACCTGGGCGGCAAGCGCACGATCACCGTGTCGTGCAACGTGCAGGGCCGCGCCTCGGGTGAAGTGACAGATGCTGCCAGGAAGCTCGCGGCCAGCATCGATTTCCCCAATGGCTACGGCGTCTCGCTCGGCGGCGCCTCACGCGACCAGCAAGAGATCTTCACAGAGATGGGCCTCGCGCTGGTCATGGGCATCGGCGTGATGTATCTCGTGCTCGTAATGCAGTTCGGCTCGTTCTCCGCGCCGGTGGCGGTGATGCTTTCCCTGCCGCTCTCGTTGATCGGCGTGGTGCTGGCGCTGTTCGTCACGCACGGAACGGTCAACCTCATGAGCCTCATCGGCATCATCATGCTGATGGGCCTCGTGGCCAAGAACGCCATCCTGCTGCTCGACTGCGCACGCAAGGAAGAACAGAAGGGCGTCGATCGTGAGGAGGCGCTGATGCACGCGGGTCGCACGCGCCTGCGCCCCATCCTCATGACTACGTTCGCGCTCATCGCGGGCATGCTGCCGGTGGCGATCGGCATGGGCGAGGGCGGGGAGTTCTACCGGCCGATGGCGGTGGCCATCATCGGTGGCACCATCACGTCCACGCTTCTCACGCTGCTCGTCGTGCCCACGTTCTACGACAGCATCGAGATTTCGCGAGAGCGGGCGATTGCCAAATTCCACGCGCGCGAGGCTGCGGGCGCGAACGCCTTCGTTGCGTTCGCCCTGACGTTTGGCGAGTCGATTGCAACGTTGCTGCTGCTGCGGTACCTGTTCCGCTGGGTCCGAAGAATCCGCGGCGTCAGCGATCAGCCGCCGCGGATTCTTCGGACCCAGCGGAACAGGTACCGCAGCAGCAGCAGCGTTGCAATCGACTCGCCAAACGTC
>FTFB01010240.1_pt1 | contig 10607 bp, 8 predicted proteins | sample 1658331 | NCBI WGS metagenome assembly FTFB01 (sample SAMEA3914816, study PRJEB12502) | metagenome | biome: forest; material: soil | place: USA | collected 2011-09-16 | depth 0.3 m | reverse complement strand
TGCCGCCGACGGGCTTCAATATTGTCGCAATGACAGCGTCTGAAACGTCATTGGGAGTGAGAGCCCACGGCTTGAAAGGCACCTGTATGAACCGACGCACCGCACTAGGCTTCGGCTTTGCCGCCGGAGCCACGCTTGCCGCCACGCTTGCCGAGAGCGCGGCGGCCGCGCCAGTGGATGCCGTCGCATCCGTGAGCCGCGCGCGGCGCGCCTCGTTCATCGGACGCCGGGATGGCACGGCCCTGTTCTATCGCGACTGGGGCACGGGCCGCCCGGTGCTGTTCGTGCATGGTGCAGGCATCGACTCGGACCTCTGGATGCACCCGATGGCCTCGTTCGTGAGCGCGGGTTTTCGGTGCATCGCCTTCGACCGCCGCGGTCACGGCCGCTCGGGCGACTCCGGAGCCGACATCGATTGCGACACGCTCGCGGATGACGTCGCGGCCATCATCGAAACGCTCGACCTGCACGGCGTCGCGATCATCGGGCACTCGATGGGCTGCGCCGAGGTCGTGCGCTATCTCACACGCCCGGGGCCGGTGCGCGTCTCGCGCGTGGCGCTGGTCGGGCCGCTGCAGCCCGGCCCGCTCGGGGCCGGGGGCGGTGATTTCCGCACCGAGCTCGCAGGCCTCGAGGTGCCGTCACTCATCATTCACGGCACGACCGACGTCAATCGGCTGGACACCGAGCTGCTGCGCTTCCTTCGGACGGCGTGACGGGCTCCCCTTGCCGCGAGGGGGAGCGCTCCCTAAGCTTTGCGGCCTATGGGAATCAGCCAGGCACACAACCTCCGCCGCCCGCCGATCGAGCAGCTGCGCCCGTACGGCATTCGCGTCAGTCTCCCCGGGGCAGACCCGTTCACCAAGCTGCTGGGCAACGAGTGGCACCGCTTCCACTGGTACCCCACCGCTGAGGAGCGCGACGCGGCGCTGGCCGAGATGAGCCGCCGCCACCAGTACTCGCGCACGGGCGACAAGCCTTCGCTCCTGTTCCTGAAGGTCGAGAAGCTGTCCGAGAGCCGCGGACTATAGGAAAAATCGCCGCGGTATCGAAAAAGTCGCGGCCCGAGCGTAGCGACGCGACAGAGCAGGCGGCAAAAACCACGCTTTTTGCCGCCGCGAACGAAGGCGCGGTATCGAAAAAATCGCTTGCGATTTTTTCCAATGAACGAGGGGGAGATAACGATGAGTGATTCGAAGCTGTGCCAGGCCCTGGCACTGGGTGTGATGCTGTGCGCCTGCGCCGCCATCGTTGAAGCCGCACCGGCCTGCGATCGCGCGTGCCTCGAAGGCTACGTCGACCAGTACCTGGATGCCGTCATCGCGGACCAGCCCTCGATGGTGCCGCTCGCGAAGAACGTGAAGTTCACCGAAGACGGCGTGCGGCTCGCGATCGGCGACGGCCTGTGGAACACGATGCGGGCGAAAGGCAAATACCGCCTGTTCGTGACGGACGTGCCGGCCGGGCAAGTCGCCTTCTTCGGCTCGATCGAGGAAGACCATCGCGAGCCCGCGCAGGGCACGCCCGCGCTGATCGCGCTGCGCCTCAAGGTGAAGAGCCGGCAGATCACCGAAGTCGAGCAGCTCGTCATTCGCGATGAGAACGCCGGCAAGCGCGTGAACGAGATGGCGGTGAACCCGGTGTATCTCGAGACGGTGCCGGCCGCCGAGCGCATGTCGCGCGCCGCTCTCATCGCAACGGCAAACAAGTACTTCACCGGCATGCAGCGCAACGACGGCAAGGGCGACTACCCGTTCGCCGACGACTGCAATCGCATCGAGAACGGCGGCCAGTCCACCAACGTGCCGACGCCCGCCGGGCAGACGCGCCCGGACCCGAAGACCTCGACGAACTACTCCGGGCAGTGGAGCTGCCTCGAGCAGTTCCAGTCCGGCCTGCTGCACTTCGTGAACCGCATTCGCGACCGACGCTACGTCGCGGTCGATGAAGAGCGCGGCATCGTCTACGCGTTCGGCTTCTTCGATCACTCCGGTGGCGCGACGCGCACGTTCCAGGTGCCCGATGGCCGCACGGTGACGGCGGGCCCTGTGCAGCCGTGGACCTGGCAGCTCGGCGAGCTCTTCAAGGTCGAGAAGGGGCACATCCGCAAGATCGAAGCCGTGCTCCATCGCGTGCCCTACGGCATGAATTCCGGCTGGAGCACATGGGAAGAAGGCATGTCGGACAAGGCGCGCGACGTCACGATGAAGTGAGCCGTGAACGAAGCGCCGCGTGCCAATCCCTACGCAGCGCCCGCAGCGACGGTGGCGGACACCGGTCCGCCTTCACGATTCCTGCTCACATTCGCGGTGGTGCTGCACGGCTTCTGGTGCGCATGCACCGCGGTGATCGTTCTGGGGCTGCTCACCTTTGAGCCGGAGGTCGGTAGGCTGCTGCCATTCTCCCTGCTCGCCTTCACGATTCTCTACACCTTTACCATCACGCAGCTGTGGCGCAAGCGCCGATGGGCATGGCGAGCCTGCTGGGCGCCGGTCATCGCGATGCTGCTATTCGGGCTGCTCGGAATGGTCGGCTCATTCCTCGGGGATGCCCGCAATGTGCCGGACAAGGGCGCCTGGCTGTTGATGATCGGATTGCTCTTCGGACCCGCCGTCGCACTGGTGCCGCTGCAGTGGCTGGCGCGACGTGAGCTCTAGCGCAGAGCTTTGCGAATGACGAGTTTGAGGCCCGACCAGGTCTCATCCACGGCGCACACTTTGATATCGACGAACCCGAGCGGCAGCGCGAGCTCGCGCACCGTGTCCTCGGTGATGTCAGTGGGCACCTTCGCGGACTTCTTCGGCCACGACACCCACACCACGCCGTCCGGCGCGAGCTTCGAGCGGTAGGACTTCAGCGCCTTCGCGAGATCCGCTTTCTTTGCCGAGAAGAAATGCACGAGATCGGTCGACTCGGACAGGCGCGGCACGAACGTCACGCCCGCCGGCAGCGGCTCGACCAGCTTGCGATAGTTCTCCGGCTCGCCCGCGAGCAACACGCGGCTGCCCGCCTTGATGCCGAGCTTCTTCGCAAGCGGTGTGCCGGAATACCCTGCCATCGCGGTCAGAACGTGCGACCGAGGAAAAGATAGAACGCTTGCGTGCCGCCCTGTTCGAATCCCGTTGCGAGATACACCGGACCGATCGGAGTATCGAGCCCGAGGAACAGCGACGCATCCTTGCGCGTGCCGCCGAAGCTCGCATCGCCGCGATGCTGCCACACATTGCCGGCTTCCAGTGACACGCCGATGTACGCCGGCACGTCGAGGAAGCCCGGCCCGCCGCGTCCGATCTGGCGATAGAGCAGCAGCCGCGTGATGCCGAAGTGCGGCCCGGTGAGTGAATCGGCCTTGCGGCCCGAGAGATTGAGGAAGCCGCCGAGCGAGAACAGGGTGCGCAGGTCTGCCGTCGGCTGATTCAGCGCTGTGCCCATCGAGGTCCACCACACTGCCGTCTGACGGCCGAAGGTGCGCGCCGTGATCACATCGAGTGCGACCCGATCCGCCGTCTGATCCGACCCCAGGCCCGCGCGCTGACCGCCCCACTCGAGAGTCGCAGACGTGCCGTGACGCGGGAAGTTCACGTCGTCGAGGCGGTCGTAGGAGAGGCGCGTGAAATAGCCGGTGGATTCGAAGTCGCCGGTCGGCAGCGTCGGGTCGCCGACGCGCACGTGTGACTGGCCATGATCGTGCCGCAGGCCCGCGCGAATCTCGCCCCAGTTGCCGAACTCGCGGCCGAAGTCGAGCCCGTACGCGAAGCTGCGGACGCGGTACTCGGCCACGGCCTGCTGATCCTCGTCGAGCACGGCGACGTTGCGTGCTTCGAGCTCGGCGTGAGGCAGGAAGAAGTATGGGATCGACTGCGACACCGGCAGGTAGATCTCGGTGCCGATGCGCGAGGTCTCGCCGACTTGCAGGTCCCACACCCACTCCCCGCCCGGCTGCGTGATCTCGGAGAGCACGAAGCGCGTCGCCGCGTTGTAGCTCGAATTGCCCTCGAAGTCGTCCTGGAGACTCAGGCCGAAGCGAATGTAGTTCGGCCCCCACGAATTGCGGCGCGCGGTGAGCTCGAGGCCGAACTGGTCGGTGTTGTCGTCCTTCACCAGCTCGTAGTCGAGCGCCTCGAGATTGCCCTTGCCGTAGAAACCGGTGACGCGCTTGCTCAGGGATTCCGGATCGAGCGGCTTGCCGACGGCGTCGTTGAACAGACTCGTGAGCGACTCCGAGTAACGCTCCGAACCCGGCGCCACGTGCACGAATTCGACTTTCGGCGCGCCGCGTCGCAGGTCTTCACGCCGGACCATGTAGTTCGTGTACTCGTCCTGCGGGATCGAGAGCGCGCTCAAGCGCGAGGTGGCGGCGCGCGCGGCCTTCTCGCCGGTGTCGATCGCCCGCTGCACGATGCCGAAGTCGAAGGAGGACGCATCGTTCAGGTCCGGATCGATGCGGATGTCGTTCTGCGTGAGCGTGGCTTTCTGCCGCTCCGCATCCCGCCGCACGAGAATCGCGAGCATCTGGTTCGAGATCACCGGCGCGGTGTTGAGCTTGTCGCGCGTCAGCAGCGGGAAGCCGACATCGACGACGATGAGCACATCGACGTTCATTGCGCGCGCGACATCGATGGGCAGATTCTCGGAGAGGCCGCCATCGACGAGCAGCCGGCCCTCGCGCTCGACCGGCGAGAACACTCCGGGCGCGGACAGGCTCGCGCGCATCGCGCTCGTGAGATCGCCCTCGCCCATCACCACCGCTTCGCCGGTCTCGAGATCGGTCGCCACCGCGCGAAACTGCGTCGGCAACTCATCGAAATCGGCGATGCGCGCGACGGGCAGCGTGAGCTTGCGCAAGGTCTGGTTGAGCTTCTGACCCTGGATCAGGCCTTTGGGCAGCAGGAAGCGGCGGCTCTTGAGCCCGAGCGGAAATTTCACGAGGAAGTTCTGATCTTCCTGCTTGCGGCGGAAGGTGAGCTCCTCGCGCGGCGGACGGTCCTTGAACGCGTCCTGCCAGTTGAGCGTGCTCACGATGCGCTCGATGTCGTGCGCCGAGAAGCCCGTCGCATACAGGCCGCCGACGACCGCGCCCATGCTGGTGCCTGCGATCGCATCGATGGGCACACGCATATCTTCGAGCACCTTCAGCACGCCGACGTGTGCGGCGCCGCGCGCGCCGCCGCCCGACAACACGAGGCCGATGCGAGGCCGAGAACCGGAACGGGTTCGCACTGCGTCGCCAGATGGAGACGTGGGCACCGTGCCAGCGGGCGCCGCAGGTTCACGCGGGCTCAGCCGCTCGGGGTGCTCGGGTTCGCTGATGATTTTGGGCGGCAGGCCGGGTGTCTGCACCGGCTCTGGCGGTTTCTCGGCCGCGGGAGCCGCATTCTGCGCGGGTTCCGGGGGCGCCGGTGGCTCCGCGGCCTGCACCGGCGAGGCGGCGAGCCACCCGAGTAGCGGCAAGACTGCGCAGACGATGAAGCACAGCCCGCAACGGGGCCGGACCGCTGTGTATTTGCTGAACACGTTACCGTCGTTGAGCCACGTGACAAGGATACCAGCATTGCCCGCCGCAATCGGCTGGAATACGGCCGCGAAATCCAAGCGTTTCGTTGATAATCGCGCCCGTCTCGAAAGGACCCATGCCCGCCATCCACGTGAGCGACGTTGCGACATCGAGTCCGGTCCGGGCGTGCTTCCCGGCTCGATGCGTGATGCTGCTGGCATTCGCGATGCTCACCGCGCCAACTCACGCGCAATCCCCGGATGCGAGCGATTGGGGCTACTACGGCGGCGATGTGTTCGGCGCGCACTCATCGAGCCTTGCGCAGATCGATCGCTCCAACGTCACGCGGCTCGAGGTCGCGTGGACGTATCACACCGGCGAGCTCGGCGAAGGCTTCGCGCGGCAGGACAAACTCACGTTCGAGGCCACGCCGGTGCTCGCGTTCGGCCATCTCTACCTCGAGACGGCGACGAACATCGTCATCGCACTCGATCCGGAAACCGGCAAGGAGCGCTGGCGCCACGACCCGCACACCGATCGCACGCGCGCGTACAGCGATGCCGCGGCGCGCGGCGTGAGCGTGTGGGAAGACGCGGCGCCCGACAAGCAAGGCCCCTGCGCTCGACGCATCTTCACCGGCACGCTCGACGCCCGGCTGCTCGCCATCGATGCGATGACCGGCAAACCGTGCGCGGACTTCGGCACGAACGGCGTCATCGATCTCACGCAAGGCATCCGCATTCGCGATCGCGGCGACTACCTCGTGACCTCGCCGCCCGCCGTCTTCAACGGCGTCATCATCATCGGCTCCACCATCGGGGACAATCGCGCGACCGATGTCGAACGCGGCGTCATCCGCGCGTTCGACGCAGTGAGCGGTGCGCTGCGCTGGACGTTCGATCCCATTCCGACTTCGCCGGATCACCCGGCCTTCGCGTCGTGGGACCCGGCGCAAGCCGCCGGCACCGGCGGAGCGAATGCCTGGGGCGTGATTTCGATCGACCCGGATCGAGGCATCGCGTTCGTGCCGACGGGCTCGGCGAGCCCCGACTTCTACGGCGGCAAACGCCTCGGCGACAACCGCTTCGCGAATTCACTGCTCGCGCTCGATGCGCTGAGCGGCAAGCTGCAGTGGGCGCAGCAGCTCGTCCATCACGATCTTTGGGACTACGACGTGGCCGCGCAGCCGGTGCTCGTCGAGCTCGAACGGCGTGGCCAGCCGCTCACTGCCGTCATTCAGGCGACGAAGACGGGCATGCTGTTCGTGTTCGATCGCGACACGGGCAATCCGCTCTTTCCCGTGCAGGAGCGCGAAGTGCCCGCCTCGCACGTGCCCGGTGAGAAGGTGTGGCCGACGCAGCCCTTCTCCTCGCTGCCGCCGCTCGCCGAGCATCGGCCGCTCGGCGACGGCGATGCGTGGGGTCTCACCTTCTGGGATCGCGGCAGGTGCCGCGACATGATCAAGAGCCACCGCAACGAAGGCATCTTCACGCCGCCCGACACGCGCGGCACGGTCAACTGGCCGAGCTACATCGGCGGCGTGAACTGGGGCGGCATCGCGTATGACCCGCGCCGTCAGCGCGTCCTCGCCGCCGTGAATCATCTCGCCATGGTCACGACGCTGATTCCGCCGCAGGACGTCGTCACGCAGCGCAGCTCCGGCGACTATCCGCGTTCAGAGTTCGCATACCAGCAGGGCGCGCCGTATGCCATGCGTCGTGAGCCGCTGCTTTCGCCCTGGGGCCTGCCATGCACCGCACCGCCGTGGGGCTCGCTCGTGAACATCGATCTGAAGGAGAACCGCATCGTCTGGCAGGTGCCGCTGGGCTCCACCGAAAATCTCGTGCCCTGGTTCATGCCGGTGCGCGACTTCGGCACGCCGAACCTCGGCGGCCCGATCGTGACCGCCGGGGACCTCGTGTTCGTCGGCGCTGCGATGGACCGGTATATTCGCGCCTTCGATCTCGAAACGGGGCGGGAGTTGTGGAAGCATCCGCTCCCGGCGGGCGGGCAGGCCACACCGATGACGTATCGCGCCGGGAAGAACGAACGCCAGTACGTCGTGATTGCCGCCGGGGGCCACGGCCCGCTCGGCGTGCCGCGAGGCGACACGGTGGTCGCCTTCGCGCTACCGAAGTAGTCGCACCGACGGTAAGGATAAGGAGCCGCGCGGGTCGCGGTCAGTCAAGAGTCAGCCATGCCGATTCTCTTCGTTCTGTCAGTTGCCACGCAGATCGCGTGCATCGTTCACTGCATCCGCACGGGCCGCGACCGCAGATGGATCTACTTGCTCGTGATCGTGCCCGGTGTGGGGGTCGCCGCGTATCTCGCGGTGGAAGTGCTGCCCGATGCGTTTCACAGCCGCACGGCGCGGCGCGCCTCGCGTGGGCTCAAGAGCATCATCGATCCTGAGGGCGATCTGCGGAAATACGAAAGCGAAGCACGCTTCGGCAGTAACGTTGCGAGCCGCCAGCGCTACGCAGACGAGCTCTCGCGCACGGGTCGGCATGACGAGGCGATCGCCGAGTACAACAAGGCGCTCACCGGCTTGTACGAGCACGACCCGAATCTCATGCTGGGGCTTGCGCGGGCGCACTTCGCGAAAGGCGATCCGAGCGCCTGCCGCGCGGCGCTCGATGAGCTCATCCGGTTGAACCCGGATTTCAAATCACAGGACGGGCATCTGCTCTACGCGCAAGCGCTCGAGGCCGAAGGCAACCTCTCGAAGGCGCTCGATGAGTACAAGGCGCTGTCCGGGTACTACTCCGGTGCCGAAGCAAGCGTGCGTTACGCGCAGCTGCTCCACGCGCAGGGCCGTGACGCCGAGGCACGTCAGGTCGCGCAGGATTTGCTCGACGGAGCTCGCATGGCGCCGGCGCACTATCGTCGCGCGCAGCGAGCGTGGCTCGACCAGGCGAAGCGCATCCTCACGGCGAACTAAACGTAGTACAGCCACCAGTCCTTGCGATGTTCCTTGAAGTCCGCGAACCACAGGCACGCCGGGTAGAGCGTCGCGACGACGAAGAGCCACGCGGCATACACGCCCGCGAGACCGACGCCCCACGTCGGCGGGAAGCTCAGGAAAAATTCGCCCAGCACGGCCGTTCCGTATCCCAGCCACATTGCGACGAGGCCGGCGGCGAGATGCGCTAGCGCAATGTGCAGCACGTAGAAGAACAGCGGCACGCGCCCGAACGTCTGCAGTACATCTGCGAACCACCCGCGCACACGCTCTAACGCGACGAGCAGCAGAAGCGCCGGTCCTACGGTGATGAGCAGGTAGTCGAGTGACGGCGGATACTTCTCCACGTTCATGAACGCCATCACCGTGCGGCCGAAGTCGGGCTGCGCAGTCCACGGCTGCAAATCGCCGTACCCGTTGATGAGACGGAGCGCGAAGAACAGCACGATCGCTGCGCCACCGAACGCGACGAGCAGCTGGCCGCGACGCGCGCTGTCGAGGTCATACACCTTGCCGAGCGCATACCCCACGGCCATGAGGCCGACCCACGGGACGAGCGGGTAGTGGACGAACGCGATGCCCGTCGGTCCGGCCTGCACGTGCAATACCTTCCACAGCCAGGACCAGGCACCGAACGCCTCGGGTTGCACCGAATCGAGCAAGTTGTGCCCCGCGCAGATCGCAAGCCCGATGGCGCCGACGACCATCGGCGGCAGGCGCACGAGCCCGCCGAGCACGATCATCGACGCGCCGATGACCCACATCACCTGCAGGATCACGCCCATCTCGTAGCGGAAATTGAAGGTCCACGCGAACGTGACGACGGTCCACTCGAGCGCGATCAGCCACAACCCACGCGTGACGAGCGAACGGGTGAGCGAGGCCTTGGTCGTGCGGCGGCCCATGAGATAGGCGCTCGCGCCGGCGAGGAGGATGAACGTCGGCGCGCACAGGTTCGCGATCCAGTGAGTCGCGTACAGGAACGCATCCGTCTGCGTCGGGTCGAGGGCATCGAAGCGCACGTCGGTGAAGTACGCACGCACGTGATCGAGCGCCATGATCACGATGACGAGCCCGCGTAACACGTCGATGGAGCTGAGCCGCCCGATGAGATGCGCGCGCCGCGTTTCGAGGCCGGCGCTGGGTAGCAGAGCGGCCGAAGTACGTACCGTGGCGCGGGACATCGAGGTCGCGGACATGAGGCGTGATCCTGCGGTTCTGCGGTGTCCGCATCCTCATCCGCTCGGCGTCCTCCCCACTACTACCGCTTGATGAGGCGCATCCCTCACTTAAGTCAGTAGGGGTCCCTGCCCTGGCGCCCTAACCGCGCGCGCGCGGGATCAGCACACTGGCGATCCATTGCTCCCCGGAGAACCGAGCGAGATGAGCTCCAGCGACGCGAATCGAGGCTACTTCAAGTCCCATGGGCACGCCGTCGTGATCGGCGCCGGCATCGCGGGGCTCCTCGCCGCGCGCGTGCTGTCCGACTATTTCCAGCGGGTCACGGTGATCGAGCGCGACTCGCTGTCGGACTCGCCGGACCCGCGCAAAGGCGTGCCGCAGGGTCGGCACGTGCACGCGCTCCTGGTGCGCGGGCAGCAGATTCTCGGGCGGTTGTTCCCGGGGCTGGTGCACAACCTCATCGATCAGGGCGCAACCCCTGTGCGGCTCGGTCGGGATCTGCGGTGGTTTCACTTCGGCTGCTGGAAAAAGCGGTTCGCGAGCGATCTCACGAGCCTCTCGGTATCGCGCCCGATGCTCGAGCTCGAAGTGCGCAACCGCGTCACGCAGCTCCCGAACGTGACGCTGATCGATGGTGCCGTCGTCACGCGCTATGTCGCGGACTGGGAGCACGCACGGCTCACCGGCGTGAACTTCCGCGGCCGCGGCCCCGAGATGCCCGAAGACACCCTGCACGCCGATCTCGTCATCGATGCGAGCGGCCGTGGATCGCAGACTCCGCAGCGGCTCTCGGAGCTCGGTTACGTACGGCCGCAAGAATCGCTGGTGAAAGTCGATTACGCGTATGCATCGCGCGTCTACGAACGCCCCACGCGTTTGCCGGACTGGAAGACTCTCTACGTACTCGATCGTCCGCCCGCGGGACGCGGTGGCCTCATCTACTCGATCGAGAACAATCGCTGGCTGGTG
>FTFB01007606.1_pt1 | contig 10654 bp, 8 predicted proteins | sample 1658331 | NCBI WGS metagenome assembly FTFB01 (sample SAMEA3914816, study PRJEB12502) | metagenome | biome: forest; material: soil | place: USA | collected 2011-09-16 | depth 0.3 m | reverse complement strand
ACGTATACGCCCGCTTGTCCGGCGCGGCCGGCGCAACCCGGACCCGCGGCAAATGGAGTCGGCAGCACGCGTGCCGGATGACCTACGGGGAGCGCAGAAATCGCCGCCACATCGAAACAAAGGCTCGGGACCGAGAGCGTTCCGGGAATATCGAGGTTGTAGCCATTGCCGAGGTTGTCCGTCTCATCGTGAGAGACGAAGTAGGACAGTGTCAGCTTGTTCGACTCCGACGGTGCCCACGCGAACGCGAGTCTGCCCATGCGTACGCGATTGTTGTTCGAGTTCTCGTCGTACACGCGGCCGGTGCGATAGTCGGTGAGGTCGATGTAGCCGCCGTTGTCGCGGGCGAAGACGCTCGCGCGAAAACCGAGCTTGTCTTGCACGATGGGACCGCCAATCGCGCCGCCCGCTTCGTAGCTCGGATCGCCGTCCTTCGTCTGCATCCACTGCGCGCGTGCATAGCTCGTATAGTTCGAAAGGCCCGGTTCCGGCTGGATGTAGCGAATCGTTCCGCCTTCGGAGCCGCCGCCGAACAGCGTGCCCTGCGGGCCGCGCAGGACCTCGATGCGCTCGAGGTCGAAGAGTGGTGGAATCGGGGTTCCGTTCGCCGACCCGAAGCCGGCCGCCGCGCGCTTCTGCAGCGCCGTCTCGTCGAGATAGAAGCCGGTCGTGGCCGCCGTCGCGCTCGTCTGGCGAATCCCGCGGATGGAGAGGGTTGCGAGACCCGAGCCCTCCTGCCCGTTCAGGCGCAGGCTCGGCACCGTGGCTTCCAGGTCCGCTATCGTGCGAATGCCTTGCTGGTCCAGGGCGCGTTGCGTCTGCGCGGTGACGGCCAGTGGCACGCGGTTCACGCTGTCGCTCACGCGAGTCGCGGTCACAGTGACCTCCTCCAGCGTAGCGCTTGAACCCTCCTGGGCCTGGGCGCCGGTCGATCCGAACAATGCCCCGAGGGCACACGGCGCCATCAACGCGAGACGATTTCGCATCTTTCCCCCTCTTCTTCCGATCCGATGTTTCTTGTTCGACGTGGCTTCGTAGCGCCGGTAGCTTAATTTCCTGTCTGTAGGAATTAAAATGGTCTGCAGCGTTACGTGACATCGATGGAATCGATGCATCGAATTGCGAGACACCATTTCCCCCAGGGTGCCGCCACGCTGTACCGTTGAGTGCGTGAACAAAAACAATTCGGGCTGGGGAAGAGTTCTTGCGGGGGCGGTGATCGGCAGTGCGAGCGGAATCTCCGCGCTGCTGCTCTACACCAATGGCCTGTTCGTTGCCGGCTTGTCCCAGGAGTTCGGACTCAGTCGCACGCAGTTCGGGTTTGGCGTACTGCTCGTGACTCTGGCACTCGCGGCTGCGAATCCCATGGTCGGGTGGGCGGTGGACCGGTTCAGTGCCAAGGGGCCCGCGATCGTTGGGTTGCTGTTGCTGTCGCTTGGATTCGCGTCGCTCGGGGCGTTCGTTTTTTCGGTGAACAGCTATCTGCTGTTGCAGGCGATCGTGGCTTTTGCCGGTGCAGCGTCCGGGCCCATCGCCTATACGAAGATCATCGGTGCGACGTTCGACAGGAACCGTGGGATCGCGCTCGGTGTGACCATGACCGGGATCGGCTGCTCGGCTGCAGCGGTTCCTCCGCTGCTTGCGTCGATAATTGTTGGCCACGGCTGGCGCGCCGGGTTTTTTTCGCTTTCAGTCATACCTATCATCGGGGCGTTGGCAACGGCGCTGCTCATTCCGCGCCGGAGCGGGAACGTCACGCCGTCGGCTGATCCGCAACGCGCTGCGAGCGCGACGTCCGCTATGCCGGTCGTGCCTGCTGGGCCCGCCGCTTCCGCCGCTTCGATCGCGGCCACCGCGTCCACTAAGCCCGCCGTGGGAGAGTGGGTTCGGTCGCGCGTCTTCTGGGTCATGGCGTCGGCGTTTGCCATGATGTCGCTCTCGTTCGCGGGTCTCCTGCCTCACTTCGTTCCGATGCTCATGGATGGCGGGCTCGCTCCGGTTGCCGCGGGCCGTGTCGCGGGCGAGATCGGCCTTGCGGTAATCGCGAGCCGACTCGTCGTTGGCCTGCTCCTCGACCGGACGTTTGCGCCGCGCATTGCCATCGCCATCAGTGTGATTGCCGCAGCAGGCTGTCTGGTCTTCGTTGCGTATGGAAGCTCCGCTGCCTCACTGACGGCAATCGCGCTCGGGTTCGCGATGGGGGCGGAGCTCGACCTGATGGGATTTCTGGTGGCGCGGTACTTTGGTCTCGCGGAGTTTGGGCGCATCTACGGGTGGCTGTATGGCGCGTTCATCCTTGCTTCCGGACTCGGGCCGCTTTGGGTGGGGGCCCTGCGCGATGCGACGGGCAACTACAGGCTGTCGCTCACCCTCAGCGCCGCCGGGCTCATCGTGGCCTGTGCGGTGTTCCTGATGCTGCCGCGCTATTCCGCAAGGCGCGCGAGCGTCACCCCGGATCGAGGACGCACCGATTTCGCTGAACGCCCAGGCCCGTAATGGCCCCCTCCAGCTCGTCGCCGTCCTGGAGGAAGCGCCCGTAGTGCATGCCGTTGCCGGCGGGGGACCCGGTGCAGATCACGTCGCCCGGCTGCAGCTCCACTCCGGCGGAGAGATACTCGATGAGCCGCGCGACGGTGAAGATCATGTCCGCCGTGTCCTCATCCTGCATCACCTGGCCATTGAGCTTGAGGGTGAGACGAAGCGTCTGTGGATCGGGGACGAACGCGGCGGGCACGAGATATGGCCCGAGCGGCAGGAAGCCCGGCGCACCCTTGCTCACGACGAAGTCCATGCCGAGCTCCGGAGAGTCCGTCTTGCGGCGGAATACCTTGTCGCGGAGCGTGAGGTCGTTCGCGATCGTGTAGCCCGCGATGTAGTCGAGCGCGGCTTCGCGTGACACGCGCCGCGCGCGGCGACCGATGACGACCGCGAGCTCGAGTTCCCAGTCTGGCTTTTGACTGACGTCCGGAACGGCGATCGTGTCGAACGGACCGGTCACCGCGCTTTGGGGTTTTACGAAGATGAATGGCGTTCCGCTCTCGGCGCGCTGATCCATCAGCGCCATGGCCCAGGCGCGTTTTTCCTCGAGGGACATGCCTCGCGTACGCTCATCGTTCTGGTGGGCCACGATCAGCTCGGCGACGTGTTTCTTGTAGTTGGCGCCAGAGCAATAGATCGTGCCCGGTCTCGCGATCGGCGCGTGCACGCGCAATCGTTCGAGCGGGATGGCGGCTTTGGCAGGCGAGCCGCCGCCACCGTCGTGTACGACGGGGACCGTGCCCGCCCGCATGTCGGGTCGCACGCCTGACTGCATTTCGCGCAGCGCGCGTTCCACAGCCGCGAACACGTGCGGCCACTCGTCCAGCATGCTTTGAAGTGACTCGCAGACGGCGGGCGCAATGCCCTCCGCCGTGAGCTGCGGCACAAAGGCGCGCATCGGAATTACATGTTCGCCGAGCACAACCCCCGGAAACGGCACGGCGCCAGTTGCAGACAGCACGCCTATCGCCGCGGAAAACGTCCCCAGCGCGAACGCCTCCCCGCTCACTTCGGCGGCGCCCCGGACGGAAACCACTTCTCACGATTCGTAAACAGAAACAGCTGCGAGCTGTCCGCCGTGGCGGGAGCCTCCCGCGGTATCCATGTGTCGTCATGCAGATCCATGTCTGCGTCGTACTCCACATGGCAGCCCAGCGGGCTGTTGAAGTACCAGAACCAGTTCGAGCCGAACACGTGGCGCCCGGGTCCCCAGAAGGTTTCGTGACCTCGGGACTCGAAGCGAGCGCCCGCGTGCATCAGCTCCGTGACGCTCCCCACATGGAAGGTAAAGTGTTCGAGCCCCTTCAGGAACGGCGGCGCTTGAATCATGAAGAGGGTGTGATGATCGAGCGAGCCCGCCGGCCGCATGAACGGCCCTACTCCGGTGAATCGATCGGTCGTACGGAATCCGAGACGCGCGTAGAAGTTCTCTGCCCTGGCCGCATCCGGAACGAACAGCACGACGTGCGACAATGTGCGCGGCGCGACGACCTTGTCCGGTTGCGCACCGATCTGGTTCGGCGGCCGCTGCGGCGGGGCGCCGGGAGCATTGGTCAGATCGGGGGACGCCGTATACGCACGGCGGAGCGTGCGCCGGAAACGAAGTGCGAAGCCCATGTCATCGATGCACGCGATGGAGCCGTCGGCGGCGCGAATGACTTCGCGGTCCTTCCGCAGCTCGTCAGCGATCCGCTCCAGCGAAGCGGCATCACCCACGCCATAGACTGTCTCGCGAAGCATCGACTTGCCACTCGTCGCAGGCGGTAACGTCGAATCAGACGCCGCTCGCAGAACTACGCCGGTTCCATCGAGCGCTTCGAAGCGCGCGCCTCCGGAAGTGCTGCCCGCAGGTGCAAGCCCATAGTCGCGCAAGTAGCGCGTGCACGCTCCGAGATCGTCCACGCCGAAAACGAGCTCATCTGGTCCAATGATGTTCATACCGAACCTGCGCCTTCACCTGGAAATGACGTTCAAGCCGAGCAGAGACCGCGCATTGCCACCGCAAATCGCGGCACGCTCCGCGTCGCTGAGCCCCGGCGTCGCGGCGAGCAATCCATGCGGATCCTCATGCCCCATATCGAAAGGATAGTCGCTCCCCACCACGAGCTGCGAAGCGCCCACGACATCGATCAGATGACGCAGCGCTTGCGGCTCATATACCAGCGTGTCGAACCAGATACGACGCAGATAGTCGATGGGGCTTTGCTTTGCTTCGGCCTGCGCCTCCGGCCTGACGGCGTGGCCGTGGTTCGAGCGCCCGCAGTAACTCGGCAGATAGCCGCCCCCATGCGCAGCGACGATCTTGAGTCCCGGATGGCGATCGAGCACGCCTCCGAAAATCAGGTGTGACAGCGCAACGGTCGTCTCCAGCGGCTGGCCGATGATGTTGCTGAGATAGTGCGAGTTCAGGCGCTTGCCGAGCGTCGTGCCGAATGGATGGATGAAAACAATGGCCCCGAGCTCTTCGGCTGCCGACCAGAACGGCGCGAGCTCCAGCACGTCCAGGTCCTGGTCATTGATCGTTGTCGAGATTTCCACGCCCTTGAGACCGAGCCGTTTCATCGCATCCCGCAGCTGTTCGGCTGCGAGCCTGGGATGCTGGAGCGCCAGTGTCCCCAGACCGACGAGCCGGTCCGGGTGACGCGCGCAGGTTTCCGCAACGTGCTCATTCTGTGTCAGCACGAGCCGCCGGGCCAGGTCCGGATCGGCCCAGTAGTAGTACTGGGACGGCGACGGGCTGAGCACCTGCAGATCGACACCCATTGCGTCCATGTCGGCCAGGCGCTGGTCCACGCGAGTGAGCTTCGGAAAGGCCTTCGGCAACATTACGGCGTCGTTGTGGGCAACCGAATCCACACCCACCGCGGCCAGCATGAGCGCGGACTCCGCGCGCTTCTCCGGGCGCTCCGCCACGAGTGCCTCAGCTGCGAGGGTGAGAACGTGGCAGTGAAAATCTACGGTAAAGTGTCGGGTCATGAACGTCTCACGATCATCCGCGTAGGGAGATCCCTTTGAGTGTAGTCAACAGCGTACTCGTCGTGGGCGGCGGAATCGCCGGAATGTGCGCGGCAATCGAGCTGCGCAAGCGCGGCGTCGAAGTCGATCTGCTCGAAGCAGATCCCGAGTGGCGCGTGTACGGCGCCGGCATCACGATCAGCGCGCCGAGCCTGCGAGCGTTCCAGCGCATCGGCGTACTCCAATCGATACTCGAGCAGGGCGCGGCGTCCGAGGGGCTCGACTTGTTCCTGGCCAATGGAACGCCGCTGGGCACGATTCCAGGGCTCGCCGCTACCGGTTCTTCGATCTCGGCGAGCGCAGGCATCCTCCGCCCCGCCCTCGCCCGCATTCTCGGGGACGCCACAGTGGCCGCAGGCACACGCGTGCACCTGGGCACGAATTTCTCGGCGTCCTCGCTCACCGACGGGACCACGCGACAATACGATCTCGTTATCGGCGCGGATGGCATCCAGTCGAAGGTCCGTGCCGCACTCTTCCCCGACGCGCCAAAGCCGCGCTACACCGGGCAGGTGTGCTGGCGCGCGGTTGTTCCCCGCCCGACTTCGCTCCAGCGCGCCGCGATGTACATCGGCGGGAAGATCAAGGCGGGACTCGTGCCGGTGTCGAAGGACGAGATGTACCTGTTCTTTCTCGAAGTACGCGATACGCCCGATCATATCGATGCCGCGCAGTGGCCCGATCTGCTGCGGCAGGCGCTGGCGGAGTTCAGCGGCCCTGTTGCCACGATTCGCGAGTCCCTCACGCCCGAGTCGAGAATCGTCTATCGACCGCTGTTCGCACTCATGAGGCCGAAGCCCTGGCATCAGGGACGCACCGTGCTCATCGGCGACGCCGCGCACGCGACGACCCCACACCTCGCTTCCGGCGCGGGCCTCGCGGTGGAAGACGCCATCGTTCTGGCCGAAGAGCTCGAACGAGCGCATTCCTGTGAGGAAGCCCTTCATCGCTTTACGGCAAGGCGATACGAGAGATGCCAACTGGTCGTAGAGAACTCGGTGCGGCTCGGAGATATCGAGCGCGGCGGCGGTTCGCCGCAGGAGCATGAGAAATTGATGCGCGAATCCACAGGAGCGCTCGCCGCTACGATCTGAGCCACAACGTCAGCGCGACGCGCCTGCACGCGCAGGCACGACGCGCTGGTCTATCGCCCCGAACACGCTGCGCCCCTCGGCGTCGAGCATTTCGATGCGAACGCGGTCGCCGAATCGCATGTATTCCGTAGCGACCTTCCCCTGGTCCGCCAGCTCGATTGCACGCCGCTCGGCGATGCAGGCCGAGCCCACGGCACGATAATCGGGGTTGGATACGGTACCGGAACCGATGATCGTGCCGGCGCTCAAGTTACGCGAATACGCCGCATGCTCGATCAGCTGATGAAACCCGAAGCCCATCGCGCCGGCGTCAGGATGACCGAAGTCACGGTCGTTCCACTTCACCTGTACGGGCAGATGAACCCGCCCATCCCGCCACGCGGGGCCGAGCTCGTCGGGCGTCACCGCGACGGGGGCGAAGCTCGTGGCCGGCTTCGCATGAACCCAGCCGAATCCGGTTTTCATCTCGATGAGTGCGAGAGATCGCAGGCTTGCGTCGTTGGCGAGCATGATCAGCTTGACGTGTCCCAAGGCATCGGCCGCCGGCGTGCCCAGGGGAACGCGATCGACGACAACGGCGATCTCGGCCTCGAAGTCGACACCGTCCGCTTCGGCAGGCAGCGGCATGTCCTGCCAGGGCCCGAGGAAATCGTCCGACCCGCCCTGATACATCAACGGGCGCGTGAGCTTGCCCTCGATGGGCGCGTGCTTGAAGGCCCGTTCCATCAAGTCGCCGTGGCTGTGGAAGGCGGAAGCGTCCAGCCATTGCCAGGTGCGCGGGAGCGGTGGCGCGAGATCGGCGGGAGGGAAATCGAACGCGCCCTCGGCACTGCCACGTTCGAGCATTCCGGCCAGCGCCCGCAGCCGTGGCTCGCTCTTCTCCCACGACTCCAAGGCCGCCAGCAGGCTGTTGGCAATAGGAGTGGCCTTGACGGCCCGTCGCAGATCGCGAGACACAACAACGAGCTGGCCGTCGGGCGAGCCGTCGCGCAGGGTGGCGAGTTTCATGCCGGGCGATCATATCCAGCCAGTGCGTAGCGCCGCAGCGATTCCATCGATTCGATGTATCGACACGAACGATGCTTCTGTACACGGCGGCGGCCGGAATCTAGGCTGGCACGTCACGTGAGGGGAGCGAACCGGTGAGCCGAAGATTTGTCGATCTGTCGATCTATCTCGAAAACGAGGTCCTGTCGGATCCGCCGATGCTGGCACCCCGCATCGAATATCAGACACACCGGGACACCGTCGGCGACTTCATCAAGCTGCTGCCCGGCGTAGAGCCTGAGGATTTTCCGGAAGGCGAAGCCGCAGCCGCGGAATGGGTGAAGCTCACCACTCACAACGGCACGCACCTCGATGCCCCGTGGCACTTTCATTCGACGATGAACAAGGGCGAGCGCGCTATCACGATCGATGAAGTGCCGCTCGAGTGGTGCTTCCAGCCCGCCGTCAAGCTCGACTTCAGGGACCGGCCCGATGGCTACGTATGTTCCGCCAGCGACGTCGAAGCCGAGTTGAAGCGCGTCGACCACACGCTGCAGCCGCTCGAGATCGTGGTGATCAACACGCGCGCGGGCTCGCGCTACGGTCATTCCGACTACGTGAACGCCGGATGCGGCATGGGATACGAGGCGACGATGTACCTGCTCGAGCGGGGCGTTCGGCTGACAGGAACCGATGCGTGGAGCTGGGACGCGCCCTTCTCCTACACCGCGAAAGCCATTGCGGCGACGGGCAACAAGGCGCTCATCTGGGAAGGCCACAAAGCCGGCCGCGACATCGGCTACTGCCACCTCGAAAAGCTGCACAACCTCGAATCGCTGCCACCCGATGGCTTCTTCATTTCCTGCTTTCCCCACAAGATCCGCGGCGCTTCGGCCGGCTGGACGCGTGCGGTGGCGATCTTCGACGAGGCATTGCTGGCCAGCGCTCATGCACTTTGAACAGCTCGACCTGAACCTGCTCGTGGCGCTCGACGCGCTGCTGACGGACCGGAGCATCACGGCTGCCGGCGTGCGCGTGCATCTCACGCAATCCGCGATGAGCGGCGCGCTGTCCCGCCTGCGCGAGTTTTTCAACGACGAGCTGCTCACGCAAGTCGGCCGGAAAATGGTTCCGACGCCACTGGGCGAAAGCCTTGCCGAACCGGTGCGACAGATCCTTCTGCAGATCAAGGCCACCGTCAACGCGAAGCCCGGCTTCGATCCCGCGACCTCGACACGACATTTTTCGGTGATGATGTCCGACTACGTCGACACCGTGCTCATGTCCGAGGTCTTGCGGCGCGCGGAAATCGCAGCGCCCCGCGTGCGCTTCAACCTCATGTCGAACGACGTGACAACCCCGATAGAGTTTCTGGAACGCGCCGACGTCGATCTCATGATCATGCCGCGGCAGTACCTGTCGGATAAGCACCCGCACGAAGATCTCTACACCGACGAGTACGCCTGCGTCGTCTGGAGCGAGAACCCGCTCGTGGGCGACTCGATCACCAAAGAGCAGTACCTCAACATGGGCCATGTGGTGCTGCAATTCGGCCGCGGCCGCATTCCCGTGCAGGACGAGTGGTTTCTCACCACGCTCGGCATCACGCGCCGGATCGAAGTGCTCGCCATGAACTTCAACTCGGTGCCGCAGCACATCGTCGGATCGAGGCGCATCGCGACGATTCATCGTCGTCTCGCCGCGTACTACGCGCGCTACCTGCCATTGAAGATCCTGACGCCACCGTACGAGCTGCCCTCGCTGACCGAGGCGGCGCAGTGGCACCGCCTCTTCGAGGCCGATTCGGGGAATTTCTGGCTGCGCAGCCTCTTCAAGCAGGTCGCTTCGCAGGTTCGTCCGAGTCCCTGACCTGACGAGCGGAGCACGGCTTCACCGCGGGCGAGCGCGAAGCTTTCAGTGATTACCGGTGCAGTCAGGCTCTAAAACTTCCGTTTCACCGTCAGTGCCCACTCTCGCGGCCGACCGGGTTGGCCATCCGCAAGGCCCGTAAGGGTGTACTGGTCGAAGCGCGTAAGGAAGTAATACTGATCCGTGAGATTCGTCACCTCGAACGAAGACTCCCACGAACCTTCGGAGTTTCGCCACGTGAGACGCGCATTCGCAAGCGTGTAACTATCGATTCGGTTCGTGGCCGCGTTGGCACCATTCGTATAGAGATCGCCCTGATAGCTTGCATCGATGCGCGGCGTGAGGCTGCCGAGCATGCCCAGTGGGATTTCGTATTGAACCCCCACGCTCCACTTTCGCGTCGGCGTGTAGGCCGGAACCATGCCGAACTGCGGCCCCGTCGGTCGGGTGGGGCCGCCGGCGGCGGGATTGATGCTGGTGTACTTGAAATTCAGATAGCTGATCGAACCATCGATGGACAAGTGCTCGATCGGATGAATCTCCGTCTCGAGCTCGGCGCCCTTGATCTGCGCATCACCAGCATTGGCCACCACCGCGCACGGCAGCCCGACGCCATATTGAGGGCACGAGCTCAGCGTCAGCAGCATATCGGTGTAATCGCTGAAGAACACCGAAGCGTTCACCCGCATGCGTCGCTCGAAGAAATCCGATTTCACGCCGATTTCGTACGACTTGAGCGTCTCAGGATCGAACGGCACGGCCTGGGCCGCCGAGAACGGACGCGGTGATATGCCACCGCCCTTGAAGCCGGTGGCGACTTGCGCGTACGTCATGACCTGGTCCGTCCATGCGTACTGCAGGTTCGCGCGATAGTCGATTTTGTTGCCGTTGTAGTCCGAGCGCAGGCCATCGATCGCCGCAAGCGGCGCATAGGTGACGCCCGTACGAGTCTTACGCGAGAACGTATAGTCCTTATGCTCGTCGGTGTATCGAACGCCCAGGTTGAGGGTCAGCGGATCCGTGAGCTTGTAGGACGCGTGCGCGAAAACCGCTTTGGTGTCGGCGTTCACCGGATCATCGCCCTGGAACGCGGTCAGGCCCGTCGCGGAATAGCGCAGGTCCTGCGTCGTTGCATACTGAGACTTCTGATT
>FTFB01005898.1_pt1 | contig 10661 bp, 10 predicted proteins | sample 1658331 | NCBI WGS metagenome assembly FTFB01 (sample SAMEA3914816, study PRJEB12502) | metagenome | biome: forest; material: soil | place: USA | collected 2011-09-16 | depth 0.3 m | reverse complement strand
CGTGCTGCCCGGGCTACCGAACGACCCCCGCATCATCGATTCGACGGGCGCGCTCGAGCTCAGTGAGCTGCCGCAGCGCATGCTCGTGATCGGCGGCGGCATCATCGGGCTCGAGATGGCCACGGTCTACGACGCGCTCGGCGTCAAAGTCTCCGTCGTCGAGCTCACGAAGACGCTGATACCTGGCTGCGACCGCGATCTCGTGAAGCCGCTCGAGAAGCGGATCTCCTCACGCTACGAAGCGATCATGGTCGGGACGCGCGTCGTGAAAATGGAAGCCGGCCCGAACGGCATCACGGTGCACTTCGAGGGCGACCAGGCGCCGGCCACGCCGCAGGTCTACGGCCGCGTGCTCGTAGCCGTCGGCCGCAGCGCGAACGGTCGCAGGCTCGCGCTCGAGCGCGCCGGAGTCGAGGTCAGCGAGCGCGGCCTGATCAAGGTCGATAAACAGCAACGCACGAACGTGCCGCACATCTTCGCGATCGGCGACATCGTCGGTCAGCCGATGCTGGCCCACAAAGCCAGCCACGAGGGCAAGGTGGCAGCCGAGGTTGCGGCGGGGCAGAAGAGCTTCTTCGACGCACGCGTCGTGCCGGCCGTTGCGTACACGGATCCCGAGGTCGCGTGGGTTGGGCTCACCGAAGACGAAGCGAAGGCCCGCGGCGTCCCGTACGAAAAGGGCGCGTTCCCCTGGGCCGCGAGCGCGCGGTCGTTGACGCTCGGGCGCAGCGAAGGTCTGACCAAGCTGCTGTTCGATCCCACCTCGCATCGACTGCTCGGCGCCGGCATCGTGGGCGTGAACGCGGGCGACCTGATCGCCGAGGCGGCGCTCGCGGTGGAGATGGGCGCGGACGCGGCCGACGTGGGGCTCACGATCCATCCGCATCCCACGCTGTCCGAGACGTTGGCCTTCGCCGCGGAAGCCGCCGAGGGCACGATCACCGACCTCTACATCCCAAAGAAAAAGAGTTCTCTCGCTAAGAACGCAAAGGACGCTAAGGAAGAGCAGAAATAGTCGAGAATTTTCTTCGCGTTCTTAGCGCTCTTAGCGAGAGAAATCTTCTCCCCCTGCACGTATTCGCGAAGATACGGCCGCGCGAACCCCATGAGCTGTGCGGACTACCTGTTACCGACGCGAGACCGCTGCGCGGCAGGCAGCGGGCAATTCCAGACTTTTGTCACCATTTGTCGACCGCGACGCGACTGACGGTGTAACCGTACGCCGGCTATCGTTCCGCATCCTTGAATCACCGCGACTGCGGAGGAGCGATGGATGCGCGATCTGGATCAAGTGGTCATCATCGGCGGCGGTTTCAGCGGCGTTGCCCTTGCGGCCGAGTTCCTGCGCCGCCGCGTGCGCCTCGGTGTCGCGATCGTCGAGAGCGGTGACCGGCTCGGACGTGGCGTCGCCTACGGCACGCGGGTCGCAAGCCACTTGCTGAACACGCGGGCGAACCAGATGAGCTTGCACGCGGATGACCCCGACCACTTCGTTCGCTGGAGCAGACGGCGAGGCCTCGCAGCTCACGGCCCGGAGTTTCTGCCGCGGCGCGAGTACGGCGAGTACCTCGAGGCATCGCTGCGCGAGCTGTGCGCCGCCGAGTCTCCGACCCAGCTGACCGTGCACATGCAGGCCGGCGCTCTCGATGTCGTACCGCAGGGCCAACGCTTCGAGATTCGTCTTGAGGGTGGCCGGACGTTGCTCGCGGATGCGGTAGTGATTGCGACGGGGCACCCGGCGCCTGCGGACCCGCTTGGCGGCAGCCTGCCGGAAGACACATGGCGATACTTGCGCGATCCGTCGCTTCGTGAGGGCTACCACGCGATTCGGACCACTGATCGAGTGCTCCTCATAGGCACGGGGCTCACGGCCGTCGACGCGGTGTTGGCGCTCGAGCAAGCAGGGCATCGCGGTCCGATTCACGCGGTGTCGCGACATGGGCTGTTACCGCGTCGGCACCGCGCGCGTAGCGAGTCGCTGCCGGCCGACCTTCAGGCCGAGCTGTTCGCGGGACTGATCTCGAACGTACGCGCCATCACGGCGACGGTGAGGCGCGTGGCCGCCAAGGCCGAGGAGCGGGGCGTCGGCGGCTGGCAAGCGGTAGTCGATGCGCTGCGTCCCGTGACTCCGCGGCTATGGAGCGAGCTGTGCGCGAGCGACCGCGGGCGATTCATGCGCTGGCTGCGGCCGTTTTGGGACGTGCATCGTCATCGGTTGCCGCCGGTGCTCGCGGGCCGGCTCGCAGCGCTGCAGGCGAGCGGTCGTTTGGAGGTCCGAGCGGCGCGCCTGCGTGGCGCCGCGGACGAGGGCGATACGATCGCTGTGGATTCCTGGGTGCCCGCAACAGCGCAACGCGTGCGCGAACGCTATCACTGGGTCTTGAACTGTACGGGCTCGAGCTTCGCGACGGAGGCGGTCCGGCCGCTCGAACGCCGACTACTCGAGCGCGGATTGCTGCTCGCGGATCCGTTGGCCCTTGGTTACGTTACTTGCGATGCGGGCACTGCCATCGGTATTCGCGGGCCGGTCGATCGGCTCTACGTCCTGGGTCCCGCGTGCCGCGCGAGTTTCTGGGAGCACACGGCCGTGCCGGAGCTGCGTGCGCAAGCGTCCGGCATCGCCGACCGCATACTCGGCACATATGCGCATTCCTATGCGGTCCAGCGCGTCTGAGCACGAAGTCGACCGGCGTGGCATGAAAGTGCGGTCCCCTCCGAGTGGCGCCTGACGTTTGAGCTGAGCGGTCGCCAGCGGCGTGGCCCGGCGAAGCGGAGCAGGTTGCTGAGAGCTTCGACGGGCCATGCCGGTGGAGGTCCGCTCGAGCGAAGGGTTAGGCCGCACTCTGCTTTAGCCTTGCGGCGGCCACCAGGCTCGCGGCGCGCGCAACGAAGTACCCGCTCAAGCAGCCATAGACCAAGCTGAGCGCCACGGCAGTGAGGGGACTTCCGGCAGCGGCTACGCCGAAACCTTGCATAACTGCAAAAGCGTACTTGGTGAAAAAGATCGCCATGATGACGGCCAGGGGAACCCAGCTGCCAGGTATGTAAAAGGTGCCGGTCTCTGAGTTGAACAAAATCCCTTTGTTCGGGAATACCTTGTAGCCAATGACGGCGATCGCCGTAAGCCCAACCGCCCAAGCCGCGAGCGGAGAGGGCCTGAACCCAAAGCTCGTTTGGATTCCGGACAGCGACAACACCACCATGCCGGCGGGCAGAACATAAGCCAGGGTCGCCTTGACGTTGCGGCTTTTTGTCTGCAAGAGCCCGAAGGCCAGTAGACCCGCGAACAATGCGAAAACCCAACGGGGAGTGTGAGACAGAATTTGCAGCATGGCCTGGGCAGGAGTGGTTTCGTGCGGCCTAACGCCGCGCATCAGCGACGCGCTGATGCCCTAAACACAGAACACATTTATCCGGACCGCGCAGCTCGCTGCATGCGCTTGTTGTACGGCAGCTCACGGTGTCCGCCATTCCGGAGGCGCGGGCAGTTTGTACCCATCGAAGAGCCACCCTCCATCATGCGCCAGAACCTCCTCCGTCAGTCCTATGACTTTGGCTGAGTTGCCTTCGCGGAACAGCGCTTCAAACGCATGTTCAAAGGCCTTAGCAAAGTCGGAATCCACGCGGAGCAATTCGCGCGGGATAGCTTTGTCCTTGGCCGACCAAAGACCCCGACGACGCAGATAGTGAGTGGATAGAGCCGTGTATAAGGCGATAGCTGTTGCGGTTTGCTCAGCGCGCGACCTCGGGTCACGCAAATCATCGATCAGATTGGTGATGGCGTATCGGGACGCATCGATATCTGCGTTGCTCCAGGGGGTGGGCCCCTCCGCGATAAGCCGATCGGCGAGTCCTTTCAGAGACCGAGAGAATGCGCTCGAAGACGGAATCTCGATGCCTTCGCTCACCATGGTCTGCAGAATGGGAACACCGAATTGCTTGGCGCGCGAGAAGAAATAACTCAGTGTTTCTGGATCGTGTACGAACGATTCGACCAGCCTACTGCGGAATTCAAACGACTCCCTATATGCGTTGTCGACTCGAGTGAAAACTACTACCAGATCCAGATCTGACGTGGACGTTCCCTGGCCTCGGACGAGCGATCCCGCGAGAAAGATGACCTGCGCATCTGCGTAGCGCTCGCTATGGATGGCGCTCGCCAAGGCGACTAGCTCGTCGTTTACCACGACACCACTAAGCAATCTTCTGCCGTATAACTGTATCTAGGCAGCGTCACGCCGCAAAGAAAATGCGGCGAAACGCCGTATATCGTGATGGACGCGCACATAGGTGGTGGTTTCCACTAGACCACCGTGCATGTTATGCGTCAATTGGTGCTCCGCAAATATGCGGAGTCCAGACGCCGGATACGGGCGCGAACCCTACGCCGTCGTCTTCTCCCGGTACTCGCAAAGATCGGCGATGAGACATGTCGGGCAGGCGGGCTTGCGCGCCTTACACACGTAGCGTCCGTGCAGGATCAGCCAGTGATGGGCGTTGTGCTTGAACTCGTCCGGCGTCACGCGCACGAGCTCGTCCTCCACGACGCGCACGTTCGCGCCCGGCGCGATGCCGGTGCGATTCGCGACGCGGAAGATGTGCGTGTCGACCGCGATCGTCGGCTCGCCGAACGCGGAGTTCAGAATCACGTTCGCCGTCTTGCGCCCCACGCCTGGTAACGCCTCGAGCGCGTCGCGGTCGCGCGGCACGTGGCCGCCGTGCTCCGCAACCAGCGCGGAGCATGTCTTCATAATGTTCTTCGCCTTGCTGTTGAAGAGACCGATCGTCTTGATGTAGCTCTTCAGGCCGTCCTCGCCGAGCTCGAGAATCGCGGCCGGCGTGTTCGCGACCGGGAACAGCTTCGCCGTCGCCTTGTTCACGCTGACGTCCGTGGCTTGCGCCGACAGCACCACGGCGACCAGCAGCTCGAACGGTGTGCGGTAGACGAGCTCCGTGCGCGGAGCCGGGCTCGCGCCGGCGAACCGCTCGTAGATCTTGCGCCGGCGCGCCGCGTTCACCGCGGCGATTCCGCGCGCGGCTGCGTGAGCCGAGCCCGCAGGGCCAGCAGCGCAGCCATGCCGAAGAACGCGCCCGGCGGCAGCACTGCGATCAGCATGCCGGAGAAGTGCAGATTCAGCGCGAAGCCGGCGGCGCCGGAGCCGAACAGCATCGGCATGCCGGCGAACAGCGTGCCGTGACCGAATAGCTCGCGTAAGCCTCCGAGCAGCACGAATACGCCGAGCGCGCCGAACCCAGTGGCGAGACCGGACAGCGCCGCCTCGACGACCGGGCGGCGGGTCGCGACCGTTTCCGCCTGCGCGACGAGAGCGCAGTTCGCGACGATCAGCGCGATAAACAGTCCCAACGCTTCGTGCAGCTCGTCGAACAGTGCATTGCTGAGCAGGTCGATGGCTGTCACGAGCGCCGCGGCGACCAGCACGAACAGCGGTACGCGCCACGCAGGCACGACGGCGCGGCGTACGAGCGAGATCACGATGTTGGTCACGAGCAGCACGGCCGTGGTCGCGAGTCCGAGTGCCAAGCCGTTGACTGCTGAAGTCGTGACCGCGAGCAACGGCGACAACCCAAGCAGCTGCACGAACGTGAGGTTGTTGCGCCAGAGACCGTCGACGACGACAGCGCGAAGATTATTGAAGGTCGGGCTCATGCTCGTTCGCCGCAGCCTCCGCAGCCGCGTGGTAGATGTCGTCCCGATGTTGCTCGAAGTATAGCAACGCGTTCTTCACGGCAGCGATGACGGCGCGCGACGTGACCGTGGCTCCCGTGATCGAGTCGAATTGACCTTCGTCCTGTTTGACCTGCCATGCTTCGCGTGGTGGCACGCCCAGGTTCTTGCCGCGAAACTGCTCGATCCAGTTGCTCTTCTCGCGGTTGATCATGTCACCGAGCCCCGGTGTCTCGCGGTACCGCACGGCGCGAACGCCGGTGACGCTCGAGTCGGCGCCCACGCCGACGAGCAGATCGATTGGCGCGTTGTAGCCGTGCGGCGCGACGGCTGCGAATACGGTGGCGACGGGCTGGCCCTGGTCGCTGAGCACGAACACGTCGATCGGGCTCGGGCTGCCGAGCAGCTCCGGGTCCGAGAAGCTCAAGTGCGTCGTGGTCAGGTCGTGATCGAGCAGTGCCGGGTCGAGCACGCTGTTCAGTCGTGCCACGAGCCGCGCGCGCTGGTTCATCGCGATGCGCTCGTGGCTGAAGTTGTACGCCGCCCGCACGCCGAAGATGGCCGCTGCCGCCACTACGCCGGCGACGACCACGGTCAGGATCACGTTGCCTTCACCGCTGGCCATAAATTCTCGGCCGCGTGTAGCGATCGATCAGCGGGACCGAGGCGTTCATCAGCAACACGGCGAACGCGAGACCGTCGGGGTAGCTGCCCCACGTGCGCAGCACGTAGGTCGTGAGCCCGATGCCTGCGCCGTAGATGAAGCGCCCGCGCACCGTTGCGGCCGCCGACACGGGATCGGTGGCGATGAAGAAGGCGCCGAGCATGCTCGCGCCGCTGAACAGATGAAAGCCCGCGGACGCGTAGTGCGCGGGGTCGATGAACGAGAACACCGCCGCGGGCACGAGCAGCCCCGCGAGCACGGCGACTGGAATGTGCCAGCGAATGACACCGGTGTAGAGCAGATACAGGCCACCCAGGAAGATCAGGTTCGACACCCACTCCCAGCCGCGGCCGCCGAAGTCGCCGAACAATGCACCGCCGCGAATCTCGACGAAGCTGCGACCCGCGCGCACGCCTTCTTTCACGATGTCGAGCGGCGTGGCGCGTGTCAGAGCGTCGACATCGATCGCGGCGGGCAAGTGCCCGAGGAACGTGTAGCCCATCTGTTCGAAGAACGAGAGGCCGTGATAGTCGATGTCGCCCATCTGTGGCGGCACCCACTGCGTCATCTCGACCGGGAAGGAGATCAACAGCACGACGTAGCCGACCATGGCGGGATTGAACAGGTTCTTACCGAGCCCGCCGTAGAGTTGCTTTGCGAGCAGGATCGCGATGCCGCCGCCGAGCACGGGAATCCACGCCGGCACGAGGGGCGGCAGCGCGAACGACAACAGCGCCGCGGTCACGAGCGCGCTGTAGTCGCGCAGAGCCCGGCGCGTGCCGCGGCCGCGCAGTCGCAGTACCGCCGCCTCGGTCAGCACCGCTCCGACCGCGACGAGAACGAAGTTGATCAGCAGCCCGTAGCCGAAGAACCAGGTGTAGCACAGGGCCGCAGGCACCAGTGCGAACAACACTCGCCGCATGACGACGGGCACGCTGACGAGCGGAGGTGCGTGCGGCGCGGGTGTCTGCTCGAAACGCATGTCAGGTCTCGTCCCCGAGCGCGCGCTGGCGCGCAGCAGTTTTATTGGCCGGCAGCAGAATGCCGCCGCTCAAGTGCCGCTCGAAGACGTAGTCGAACATGGCCGGTTCCCTAAAGACGCGCGAAGCCGGCGAACCCCAGGAACGCGAGGGACAGGATACCCGCGGTCACGAATGCGATGGCGGCGCCGCGAAACGGCACCGGTACGTCGGCGTGCGCGAGCCGTTCGCGCAATCCCGCGAACAGCACGAGCGCGAGACCGAAACCGATCGCGGCTCCGACGCCGTAGAAGAGGGCGGCCACCAGGCTGCGGCTCGCCGTGGAGTTGAGCAAGGCGACCCCGAGCACCGCGCAATTCGCCGTGACGAGCGGCCCCTGGACGACGAGCAGCTGCGTCAGCAGCGGCGACGTGCGCCGGGCGATGGCGTCCGTGCAGCGGACCGCGACGGCGACGACTACGACGAACGCGATCAGCCGCAGGTACGGTAGCTCCAACGGCAACAGCACGTAGCGTTCGACCACGTGCGTAAGCGCCGCGGCGATCGTCAGTACCAGCCCGGTCACGAACGCGGTGCCGATCGCCGTTTCGACGCGCCCGGAAGCGCCGAACAGCGGGCACACCCCGAGGGACTGGACGAGCACGAGATTGTTGACGAGCGCTGCCGCGATCACGACCAGCGCGAGCTCGGCCATCGTCAGCTGACCTTCATGCCGGGTTTGGCTCCGGAATCGGGGGAGAGTAGAAAGATGCCGTCCTCTTCGCCGCTTGCGGCCAGCACCATGCCCTGCGATACGCCGAACCGCATCTTGCGGGGCGCCAGGTTCGCTACGAGGATCACGAGCCGGCCTACCAGCGCCGCCGGGTCGTACGAGCGGCGAATGCCGGAGAACACCGTTCGCTGCTCGGTGCCGATATCGAGTGTCAGGCGCAGCAGTTTGTCGGCTCCATCCACGTAGGCGGCTTCGACGACTTTCGCTACGCGAAGGTCTGTGACTTGGAATTGGGCGAGATCGATCTCCGGCATGCCGGGCTCCTTGGGGTTCTCGGCGGGGGGCGGCGGCGCGCTGGGATCCGCGGGCGCGGCGCCCACAATGGCCTGCACGCTGGCGGGCTCGACGCGGGTCAACAGCGGCTCGAACGGCGCGATCGGCCGCGCGAGCAGCGGCGTGCCGGCGTCCTGCCACGTGAGCTCGCCGGCGCCGAGCAACTTCTCCGCCCGCGCCGCGAGTTTCGGGACGATCGGTTTCAGATAGATCATCAGGACGCGGAACAGATTGAGCCCCAACGTCGAGATACCGACGATCTCCGTTTCCTTGCCCGGCGTCTTCGCGAGCAGCCATGGTTTGCGCTCGTCGATGTATTGGTTCGCGCGATCCGCGAGCGCCATGATCTTGCGAACCGCACGCGCGAAGTCGCGTTGCTCGAAGTCCGACGCGAGATCGTCGGCCGCAGCGGCGAATTCGGCATACAGCGCGGGGGCGGGCAACGTCGCCGCCAGACGGCTGTCACCGAGCTTGTGCACGAAGCCGGCGCAGCGGCTCGCGATGTTCACGAGCTTGCCGACGAGGTCGGAATTCACTTTTGCGGTGAAGTCCGTGAAGTTCAGATCGAGATCGTCCATTCCGGGGCCGAGCTTCGCCGCGTAGTAGTAGCGCAGGTAGTCGGGGTCGAGGTGCTGCGCGAACGTGGCCGCCGGGATGAACGTGCGCCGGCGCTTCGACATCTTCTGCCCGTCGACGGTCAGATGGCCATGCACGAACACGCTGGTGGGCGTTCGGTAGCCGGCGCCGGACAACATCGCAGGCCAGAACAGCGTGTGGAAGTACGGAATGTCCTTGCCGATGAAGTGGTAGAGCTCGAACTCGCTCTTGGCGCCCCAGAAGTCGTCGAAATTCAGTCCCTCGCGGCGACAGAGATTCAGGAAGCTCGCCATGTAGCCGATCGGCGCGTCGAACCACACGTAGAAGTACTTGTCGCGCTCACCGGGAATCTTGAAGCCGAAGTAGGGTGCATCGCGCGAGATGTCCCAGTCTTTGAGCCCGGCCTTGAACCATTCGTCGAGCTTGCGCACGAGCGCTCGGTCGACGTGCTCGTTGACCCAGGTGCGCAACTCCTGTTCGAAGAGGCTGAGCTTCAAGAACACGTGCTCGGACTCGCGGGCGGTCGGGGGTGTGCCCGACAGCGTCGATACCGCATCCTTCAGATCGAGCGGCGAGTAGGCGGCGCCACAGTTCTCGCACGAGTCGCCGTACTGATCGGCGGCGCCGCAGTTGGGGCAGGTGCCGCGGACGTAGCGATCCGGCAGGAACATCTGCCGCTCTGCGTCGTAGGCCTGCTTGATGACCTTGCGACCGATGAAGCCGGCGCCCGCGAGCCGCTGGTAGAGCCCGGTCGTGAGCTCCTCGTTCTCGGGCGAGTGGGTCGTGAGGTAGTTGTCGACGCTGATGTCGAACGTGGCGAAGTCGCGCCGGTGCTCGGCGGTGACGCGCTCGATCAGGACGTCCGGCGTAATGCCTTCCTGCTCGGCGCGCAACATCGTCGGCGTGCCGTGTGCGTCGGTCGCACAGACGTACAGACAGCGAACGCCACGCAGCCGCTGAAAGCGGACCCAGATGTCGGTTTGAACGTAACCGAGCAGGTGCCCCAGATGCAGCGAGTTGTTCGCGTACGGCAGGGCGCTGGTAACGAGGATGGTGCGCTTGACGCTCAACTGGCAGGGCTCCCGCTGAGGCAGCGTCCCTTGCTGCCCGGGGCCATTATGCCACGCTCACCGCGGCCTCAGGCGTCTTTGAATTGCTCGAACTTCGACTTGTCGATGGCTTGCAGATACGCCTCTTCGCCGGAGATGAGTCCGTCCTCGTAGAGCTTCTTCAGCGAGCCGTCCATCGTGCACATGCCGTTGGCGGCGCCGGACTGCATGACGGTTTCGAGTTGCTCGAGCTTGCCCTGCCGGATCAGATTGGCCGAGGCCGACGTGTTGATCAGGATCTCGAGCGCCACGAGCCGGCCGGTGCCGTCCTTCTTCTTCAGCAGCTGCTGCGACACGATGCCGCGCAACGAGGTCGACAGCATGTTGCGGACGTGGTCCTGCTTGTCGGCTGGAAAGATATTCACGACGCGGTCGATCGTGGCGGCGGCGCCGTTCGTGTGCAGCGTGCCCATGACCAGCACGCCCATCTCGGCCGCCGTCATCGCAATGCTCATCGTCTCGAGGTCGCGCATTTCGCCCACGAGAATCGCGTTCGGATCTTCGCGCAAGGCGGAGTGCAGGGCGGCGGCGAACGACGGCGCGTGCACGCCGATCTCGCGCTGGCTGATCAGGCACTGCT
>FTFB01010294.1_pt1 | contig 10685 bp, 13 predicted proteins | sample 1658331 | NCBI WGS metagenome assembly FTFB01 (sample SAMEA3914816, study PRJEB12502) | metagenome | biome: forest; material: soil | place: USA | collected 2011-09-16 | depth 0.3 m | reverse complement strand
TCAGCGCGTCGGCACCATCATGCTCGGCGCCAAACCCGAGTTCGGCGTCGCCGACGGCGCGGGCAAGGTCTACGTGAACCTCGAAGACACCGCCGAGATCGCGGAGATCGACGCCGCGGCAATGCAGGTCGTACGCCGCTGGAAGATTGCGCCGTGCGAGGATCCCACGGGCCTCGCGATCGACACCGCGCACCGCGTGCTATTCAGCGTGTGCCGCAACCGCATGATGGCGATGTCCGCCATCGACAGCGGCAAAGTCGTGGCGAACGTGGCGATCGGTGCCGGCGCGGATGCGGCTCGTTACGACTCGGGCACCGGGCTCGCGTTCGCGTCCACGGGTGGCGACGGCGCGATCACGGTCGTGCACGAGGACAGCCCCACGGCGTTTCGTGTCGTGCAGACCGTGCAGACGGCACCGGGGGCGCGCACGATGGAGCTCGATGCAAAGACTCATCGGCTGTATACGGTGACGGCCGAGTTCAAGCAGCCGGCGACGCAAGGACGACGCCCGGAGCTGGTGCCGGGCACGTTCGAGTTGCTCGAGCTGGCGCAGTAACCGCGCCGGCGCTCAGCGCCCGGGCCAGACGCGAATCACGCCTTCCTGCGCCGTCGACGCGACGAGCCGCCCGTCGCGCGTGAAGAATTTGCCGAGCGCGAGACCGCGCCCGCCCGACGCGTTCGGGCTCTCCATCACATACAGCAGCCAGTCGTCCACGCGGAACGGCCGATGGAACCACATCGCGTGGTCGAGGCTCGCCATCTGGACGTTGCCTTCGGCGAAGTGGATGCCGTGCGGCATCGTAGCCGTGGCCACGAGCTGATAGTCGGACACATAGGCGAGCACGTTGCGGTGCAGATCGGCATCGTCCGGCAGCGCGTCGATCGTCTTGATCCAGATGTGGCGCACCGGCGGCGCGGGTGGTGGCGCGATGATCTGGATCGGCTCGACCGGCCGCACGTGGAACGGCCGCTCGTGCGTCAGGAAGCGGCGCATCTTCTCCGGCACCTTCAGGAGCATTTCTTCGGGCAGCTCGCGCGCGTCCGCGAGGCCCTCGGGCCCCGGGACCCGCGGCATCGGCGCCGAGTGCTCGAGGCCCTGCTCCGGCACCTGAAACGACACCGTCATGTTGAAGATCGGCTGCCCGTGCTGGATCGCGACGACGCGGCGGTTGGTGAAACTCTTGCCGTCGCGCGCCATGTCCACTTCGTAGATGATCGGCGCGTTCACGTCGCCCGCGACGAGAAAGTACGCGTGCAGCGAATGCACCTCGCGGCCCCGCACGGTGTAACTCGCGGCAGTCAGCGCCTGCCCCACCACCTGACCGCCGAACACGCGTGCGCCGCCCAAGTCGCGGCTCTCGCCGCGGAAGATGTGGTCCTCGATGCGCTCGAGCTTCAGCAGGTGGATCAGATCGGCGAGAATCGGTTGCATGGCGCCTCAGCGCTTGTCGTTCCGATTCAGCCGCGCGATCAGGCTCGACGTGTCCCAACGTTTACCGCCCATGCCCGTAACGTCGGCGTAGAACTGATCGACGAGCGCGGCCACGGGTAACTCGGCGCCGTTGTTGCGCGCTTCCTGCAGGCAGATCCGCAGGTCTTTGCGCATCCATTCGACGGCGAAACCGAACTCGAACTTGCCCTCGCTCATCGTCTTCCAGCGGTTCTCCATCTGCCACGACTGCGCGGCGCCCTTCGAGATCGTGTCGACGACGGTCGCAACGTCGAGCCCGGCCTTGCGTGCGAAGTTCAGCGCCTCGGCGAGACCCTGCACGACGCCGGCGATGGCGATCTGATTCACCATCTTCGTGAGCTGCCCGGAGCCGGCCGGTCCGAGCAAACGCACGTTGTGCGCGTACGAGCGGATCACGGGTTCGGCCGTCGCGAACGCCGCGGCGTCACCGCCTGCCATGACAGTGAGCTTGCCGTTCTCGGCGCCGGCCTGGCCACCCGATACCGGCGCGTCGAGACACTGCACGCCGCGCGCGCGGCCGGCCGCGGCAATCTCGCGCGCGACGTCGGCCGATGCTGTCGTGTGGTCACAGAAGATTGCGCCGCGCTGCATCGCGGCGATCACGCCGCCTTCGCCGATTGCGATCGCACGCAGGTCGGGATCGTCGCCGAGGCAGCTGAATACGATTTCCGCGCCTTGCGCGGCTGCGGACGGCGTAGCGGCGGCGCGTCCGCCGTACTCCTTGCACCAGCGCTCGGCCTTCGTGGCCGTGCGATTGAACACGGTCACGGTGTGACCCTTCCGCGCCAGCCAGCCGGCCATCGGAAATCCCATCACGCCCAAACCAAGAAACGCCACGTTCGCCATGTTCGACCCTACTTCAAAGTTGCACTGATTTCCGCCGCGAACCGCAGGTACGCGTCCGCGTCGCCGGTGCGCCGCGCAGCAACGCGCGCCCAAAAGTAAGCGAGCAGTCGCACCATACGAATCGCGTTGTCCAGGTCCCTCGCGCGCGACACGGGAGCCGGCTCCCGGTAGTACTCGGCGAGCAACCGTCGTCGCTGGGGTTCCGTGAAGCCATTCATGCCGGCCAGGTTCGCGAGATCCAGCAACGGCGCACCGCGACCAGCATACTCGAAGTCGACAAGTCGCGCGGTTGCGCCGTCGGTGAGAATGTTCGACGCAACGAGATCGTTGTGGCAAAACGCCGTCGGTAAATGGTTCGCCTCGTGATGACGAGCGAGTCGCAGCAACTCGTCGGCCCAGCGGCGATCGTCCGTCGTCATCGGCCGCGGGGCGTCTCCGCCGAGTTCCCCGAGATACCGCGTTGCGATGTCTTCGATGGCGATCACCGGAAGCTCGACAGGAAGCGAATGCAGCGCGCGCAGCAGACGCACGATCGTCGATATCGCAATCGGCTCGTGAACCATTTCGTTGGTCCAGGGCATGATTCGGTATTCGGTCAACAGCAGCCCTGCCTCGACATCGACGGCGACAACAGGCGGCGCTAGATCCGCGGCCGCCGCAGCGCGCATCGCGTACGCCTCAGACTCGAGATCGAGTAGCGCCATCGAGCTCGCCGTCGGCATACGCAACACGTAGCGCTGCTTGCCGGCAACGGCGAGGAAGGTGCGCGGACTGACGCCGCCACTGATCGCCCGAATCTGCGCCTTGTCGACGGTAGCTGGATCCGGCCACACGCGGCGCAGTGCAACGCGCACGCTGTCGTCGGCGCCGCGTTTCACGCGGCAACCTCGCGCTGCACATGCCAATCGCGCCGCCAGCGATACCAGCCGATCACGACGAGCACGAGGTACAGCGCGAACAGCGCGGCGTAGAGATTCAGGTCGCGCAGCCAATAGAGGTACAGACTCGCGCTGTCGATGACGAGCCAGTACGGCCAGTTCTCGATGATCTTGCGCGCCACCATGTAGGTCGTGACGATCGAAGCCACCGTGACCCACGAATCCGCGTACGGAAACGCCGCGGCCGTGTAGCGCCGCAGCAGCCAGCCAACCGCGGCGCCACCAAGCGCGATGCCGCCGAGCGCAAGCACGTGAGTGCGCAGCGGCCACGTGCCGATCGGCAACACCGCGGCGGTGCCGCCGGGGCCGTGGCCGCCGTAGCGCCACTGATACCAGCCGTACACGGCGATCGCCGCGTAGAACACGTTCAACCCTGATTCGCTGTACAGACGCGCCTCGAACAATACGACCACGGCCAGCGCGGACGAGATGAACGCCGCGGGCCAGCACCAGATGTTCTCGCGAATCGCGAGCACGAGATAGGCGATGCTGAACAGCACGCCCACCGCCTCGAGCGGCGGTAGTTCTTTGATCAGCGCGACGATATCCACCAACGGCTCGCGCTACGGCTGTTCGAGCACCGGAGGCGTGGCGATCGGCAGATCCGCGTTCAGGATCTTCAGCACCAATGCCTGCGAGCCACCGGTGCCGAACGAGCGCTCGATCGCCGTCGTCAGCACGGCCATGACGTCGCGCAGCTCGCCACGCACCTGTGTGCTGAGCTGATTCACGACGACCTCGAGGCGGGTGTCGCGCTGCACCGTGTCGATGAACGCGAGGATCTTCTCGAGTGGCTGCCCCGCCAGCGGGTACAGGCTCATTTCTGCAGTCACGCGCATGCTCGCACCTACCACCGGTAACTCAGAGTTAGCCCAAACTGACGCGGGTCGCCGAGCCGCGTGTACAGCTTGGAGGGGAAATCCGGCGGCTCGTTGCCGAAGTAGAAGCCGCGCACGAAATATTCCGTGTCGAACAGATTCCGCACCCAAAGCTTCGCTGACCAGCCGCCCCAGTCACGGCCGACCGTCAGGTTCGTGAGATCGTACGGCTTCGACATCTGATCGTGGCCATAGTCGAAAAAGAACCTACCCATGCCGGACAGATCAAGCCGGCCCCACCAACCGGAGGGCGCGCGATACGTGGCCCCGAACGAATACGTGTAGCGCGGCGCGTGCGCCTCCTCGCGGCCTTCGATCAACGGGAACAACGAGAACTCCTCGATTCTCGTCTCGAGCCAACCGACGGCGGCCTTCACTGCGATGCGATCGCTCGCCCGCCAGTCGAGGCTCGCCTCGATGCCATGGTGCTCGCCGCGCTCGGCGTTCGCCGTCACGAGCAGGAACGACGACGGATCACCTAGGACCAGCTGGATCGGCACTTTGATCTGCTGATCGCTGCGGTGCGCCACGAACGCGCCAATGTCCGCACGCAACCGGCCGTCCGCGAATGTCGCGCGCACGCCGGCTTCCAGGCTCGTCAGCAGTTCGGGACCGAACGAGATCTCTTTAGGCGTGAGTCCGTCGACGGTCGAAAAATCGACGCCGGCCAGCGTCACGTTGAACCCGCCGGCCTTGTAGCCGCGCGCGAGACGCACATACGCCGAGTGGCGCGGCGTGAGCCGCCAGTCGAACGCAACTTCGCCGCCACTCATGTCGTCAGCCGGCGCGAAGTGGTTACTCGAGTTGTCGTCATAGTGCGTCGTACGGCGTTCGGCGCGCAGCCCGGCCGTGAAATCGAGCCGCGTGTTCAACGAAATGCGTACCTGGCCGAAGACTGCGACGTTCGTGGCGCCGAAATCGCTTCGCGCGTCACTGTCGGCCGCAAGGTCGCACGCGGGGCCACAGAACGGATCGGTATACACACCCTCGATCCGGTGGTCGTTGCTCTCGGTGAGATCGAGCGCATAGGCACCGACGAGCCAGTCGCCGCGGCCGCCGGCGATCGCGCCCGGCTTCGACAGAATGCGCAGCTCCTCGTTGTACGTGCGCCGCTCGCGATTCGTGCCTTCCACGTAGTCGTACACGTAAGGCGCCCAGTACGCGGCGTTGCCCCAGTCGGCGTCGAAGCTGAACACGGCGTTCGTGTCTGCGATGCCTGTGATGCTCACGAGATCGAACTTCGGCAGCTCCGCTGTCACGCGCGCCGACACCGCCTTCGATCGCTGTGCGTCGCGGCCAGGCTTGTCCGAGTAGGTCTTGAAACCATTGTCGATGGCCCACGCGTCGTAGCCGTTGTCGATGTCGATATAGAGCCCCGCGAAATCCACGCTCACGCGCTCGCTCGGCTTCCACGCGAGCTTGCCGCGGGCCGTCAGCTCGTCGCGGCCGTATGTGTCATGCCGGTTCAAGAACACGTTGTCGCGGAAACCGTCGCTCTCGTACTTCTGCACGGACGCCCGATACGCGAGCGTGTCGCCGAGCGGGCCGCCGGCGGCGGCGCCGAGCGCGCGCGTGCCGTCGCTGCCGACGGTGGTCTCGAGGTCGGCACTGTGCTCGCGCGACGGCTCCATCGAGCGCAGATAGATGAGTCCGCCGAGCGCGTTCGCACCGTACCGGGTGCCCTGCGGACCGCGCAGCACTTCGACACGATCGATGTCGAACAGCGTGCCGAGGCTGCCGAGCCCGGAGAAGTCGATGTCGTCGACGATGAAACCGACCGACGGATTCGGCGAGCCTTCGTACTGCTCGAGCTCGCCGACGCCCCGCAGCTGGAAATAGCGCGCGCGCGAACCCTCGCCGGACAGGTTCAGGTTGGGCACTTGACGAATCGCTTCCTCGAAATGCTGCTGCGTTGTTTCGCGCAGCTCCTGGTGATCGAGCACGGTGACGCTGACGGGCACCTGCTCGATGTTCGTGCTGCGGAACGCGGCGGTCACGACGATCTCTTCGAGACCCGCGGGCGGCTGCGCGCGAAGCGCGGTAGGTAGAACGGCGACGGCTGCCGCCACGGGCCAAAGAAAACGCTGCATGTCGGATCTCCTCTGCGAGCGAGATCCGGTCTTCAGATACTAGCGAGTGGGGAAAAAGCGGATTCCCGTCCCTTCGCCGGTACTAACCGGATCAGGTTCAAAGGGTTGATCGACGCCACCGCCGATCTCTCAGGCCGTTGCCGGCCACCCCTCGGTCCTAAGCGTTTCAATCATATTTCAGGCGCTCCGCCGACGCTACCTTTTCTCTCGGCGCGGGACGCCGGCACAACAAGAAATTCCTCTCGCGAAGACGCAAAGGCGCCAAGCCAGATAGGAAGACAAGAACCTGGATTCATTCGAATCCAAATCTTCTTGTCCAGCTTGGCGCCTTCGCGTCTTCGCGAGAGTTCTTGTCTTTTGGCACGGCCGTGCCGGCGCCACGTTTGCTCGCGAGCGGAAAGGCGGGAGCCCGCTATTCTTTCAGGCGGGGCATCAGCTCGGCGAGATTGCAGGGGCGCGTGCGGAAATCGAGCTGCGGGGCGATGAGCTTGTCCCAGCCGGTCGCGCAAGCGTTTGCGGAGCCGGGCAGGCAGAAGACGTACGTGGCGTTCGCGACGCCGGCGAGGCAGCGGGACTGCAGGCTCGACGGTCCGATTTCTTCGTAGGAGATGGTACGGAACAGCTCGCCGAACCCGTCGATCTGCTTGTCGAGCAGCACCGCGACCGCTTCGGGCGTGCCGTCACGGCCCGTGATGCCAGTGCCACCGGTCGAGATCACGACCTCGACGTTCGCGTCCGCGATCCACGCCGACACGATCGCGCGGATCGCGTAGACGTCGTCGCGCACGATGGTCTTCGCCGCGAGCGTGTGACCCGCCGCGCGCACACGCTCGACGAGCACCGCGCCGGATTTGTCACTGGTCTCGTCGCGTGTGTCGGAAACCGTCAGGATGGCGATGTGCAGCGGCTTGAACGACCGCGACTCTACGGTCATTGCGGGGGCGCTGCGCCGGACGTCGTGGTGACGGCGAGATCGTGCAACATGCGCACCGCGTCTTCGCGGCCGTCGTAGTACGCCTGCTTGCGCCCCGCCTCGCGATAACCGAGTCGTTCGTAGAAGAGGCGCGCTGAATCGTTACTCGCACGCAGCTCGAGCCGGATGGAGAAGATTCCCGCCGTACGCGCGGACGCTTCGAGCCATTCGAGCAGCGCGCGCCCGAGACCCTGACGCTGATATCCGGGCTGCACGGCGAGCAGCGCGAGATGCGCGTGGATGTCGTAGAACTCCATGATCGCGAATCCCACGAGCCGCCGCCGGTCGCGCGCGGCAAGCACCACGCAGTCTCGATTGCGCAGGCACTGTTCGACGCGCGCGTCGGTCCACGACCACTTGAGGCCGTACTCCACGAGCTGGCGCGACATGCGCGCCATCGAAGGCGCTTCGTCGAAGTGGGCTAACCCTAAGCGGAGCTGAGTCACGGCTTGAGTATAGTGGGAACATGGTCCGATTCGCAGCCCGTCGTTCGTCCGCACTCGCGTGCATATTGCTCGCCGCCGGCGGCTCGCGACGACTCGGACACCCCAAGCAATTGCTGCGGCGCCAAGGCCGGCCGCTGCTGCTGCACGCCATCGACGCCGCGCGCGCCGCTGCGCCCGGCGCACCGCTCTTAGTAGTGTTGGGCGCCCATCGCATGCGGCTGCGGCTAATGTTGCGGCGCGCGGCGCCCGGCGCGCTCGTGATTGCCAATCCGCGCTGGGCCGAGGGGCTCGCGTCATCGCTCCAGGCCGCGCTCGAAAAGATGCCGCACGGTACGCGCGCAATCCTGGTGCAGCTCGTCGATCAGCCGCGCGTCGATGCGAACGCGCTACGCCGCTTGCTCAACGCCTGGCGACGGCGACCCGGAATACCCGCCGCGGCGCGTTATGACAACCGCGCCGGCGTGCCGGCCGTGTTGCCGCGCAGCTCGTGGCGTTCCGTGCGGGCGCTGCGCGGCGACAGCGGCGCGCGAGCGTTGCTGCGCGATGCGCGCGCGCTCACGCTCGTCGACATGCCGCAAGCGGCTGTGGATCTCGACACGCCGGAGGACGTCAGGGCGTGGCGCAATTGACCCAGCCGGTCTCGCCACTCACGTAGTGCTCTTTCTTCCAGATCGGCACGCGCGCTTTCGTCTCGTCGATGATGTAGCGGCACGCGTCGAACGCCGCGCCACGATGCCCGGCTGACACGCCGACCCACACCGCGCAGTCGCCGATCGCGAGCTTGCCGACGCGGTGCTCGCAGATCGCAGTTTCGATCGCGAACCGGTGCTTCGCTTCCGCCAGGATCTTCGCGCCCTCTTTCTCCGCTAGACCTACATGCGCTTCGTACTCGAGCGCCTGCACGGCCTCGCCTTCGTTGTGATTGCGGACCCACCCTTCGAAGGTGACGCACGCGCCGGCCGCGCTCTGCACGAGCGCACGCTTGCGTGCTTCGGGGTCGATTCGCACCGACGTGATCTTGAACGACATGGTCGAGATCAGCCGCCGGCCACGGGCGGGAAGAACAGCACCTCGTTGCCGGCCTCGAGCGTCACGTTCCAGTCGGCGAGCTCGTCGTTGATCGCGACCTTGCAGCGCGTCATCGAGTCGGCGAAACCGTACTTGAGTGCCAGCTCGCCGTAGAGCTCGGCAGCGGTGCGCGCGCTCGTCGTGAGCTGCTCGCGATCGCGGCCCGCGCGCTCGCGGAACGCGGCGAAGTAGCGCGCCGTGACCTCGATCATCGCGCCGCCTTCTCCGCGCGGCCGAAGTCGCGCTTTCCGCCCTTCTTCTCGAGCAGCGTCACTTCGCGAATCTCGATGCCGTGAGTCAGCGCTTTGCACATGTCGTAGATCGTGAGCGCAGCCACAGTCGCGCCCGTGAGCGCTTCCATCTCTACGCCCGTTTTGTGCGTGGCGCGCACCGAGCACTCGATCACGACGTCGTTGCCCTCGCCCCACTCGATCGCGATCTTGCAATCCTCGAGCGCGATCGGGTGGCAGAACGGGATCAGGTCGTGCGTGCGTTTGGCAGCCATGACGCCTGCGATGATGGCCGTGTCGAACACCGGACCCTTCTTCGTGCGCAGCGCTTCACCGGAACGCACGACCACGTCGGCGGGAAACGCAACGACTGCGCGCGCAACTGCCGTGCGCGTCGTGACCGCCTTGTCGCCGACATCCACCATCGTCGGTCGGTTGGCGGCGTCGACGTGTGTGAGCATCAGCCGCCCATCCTGTACATTTCGACGCGTTCTGATTTCTCGGCACCTTCGGGTTTGTGCTCGAGCAGCCGGCCACGGATCTCGCTGTAGCGATCCGTGCGGTTGCGCCAGATGTTTTGCAGCAAGCCGACCAGATCGGTGTCACTCGCGCCCGAGCGTAACGGGCCGCGCAAGTCGGCGCCGCTCGACGCAAACAGGCACGTGTACACCGTGCCGTCGGCCGACAGCCGAGCGCGATGGCAGTCGCCGCAGAACGGCTCGCTGACGGACGAGATGAATCCGATCTCGCCCTGCCCGTCGTCGAATGCGTAACGCTTCGCGACTTCACCGCGATAGTTGCTGTCCACGGGCGACAGGGGCCAACGTGCGCGCAACCGTTCGAGCAGCTCCTTCGACGGCACGACCTGCTGCGGCTGCCAGCCATTGACCGTGCCGACGTCCATGTACTCGATGAACCGCACGATGATGCCCGTCCCACGAAAGTGCTCGACGAGGTCGAGCAGCGTGTGATCGTTCTTGCCGCGTTCGACCACCGTGTTCAGCTTTACGGGCAAGCCGGCTTTACGCGCCGCATCGATGCCGGCGAGCACCGCGGAGAGCTCGCCTCGCCCGCCGTTCATTTCCCTGAATACCTCGGAATCGAGGCTGTCGAGGCTTACGGTGACACGGTGCAGCCCCGCCTGTTTGAGCGCCGCCGCGTGGTCGGCCAATCGCGAGCCGTTCGTCGTGATTGCGATGTCGTCGGCGCCGTTGAGCTCCGCCAACCCGGCCACGATGTCGACGATGTCGCGACGAAGAAGGGGCTCGCCGCCCGTGAGTCGGAGTTTTCTGACGCCAAGCTGTAGGAATACGCTGGCAACGCGCTTGATCTCGCCCGGCGTGAGCCAATGGCCGCGCGGCAGGAACTTGTGGTTGTCGCCGTAAAGCTCGGCCGGCATGCAGTACGGACAGCGGTAGTTGCAACGGTCGATGACCGAGATCCGCAAGTCGCGCAGCGGCCGATGCAAACGGTCCTTGACGGCCGCCTGATTCTGCCACTGGGTTACGGTCTGGGTCATACCTTTGGTTTCGCCGTCTTGTGGCAAACCGGCATGCCGATTTGCTGCCGATATAGTAACCTACGCCACAAGAACGAACCGAATCCCGGCGCTGCTGGCCGCGGGTTTGGCATTTTGGTAAAGGCTACTCGCACCCCGCCCGGCGGGGTCCGAACTCGGCGGAAGACCGGGGCGGTGCCGCGCAGGGTGCGCGGGGGCAGCCCGAATGAGAGTTGCAGGCGGAGGC
>FTFB01006223.1_pt1 | contig 10733 bp, 10 predicted proteins | sample 1658331 | NCBI WGS metagenome assembly FTFB01 (sample SAMEA3914816, study PRJEB12502) | metagenome | biome: forest; material: soil | place: USA | collected 2011-09-16 | depth 0.3 m | reverse complement strand
TGATCGGCCTGGCGACCTGCGTCCATGCACAGGAGCGGATGCCGCCGATCGCCGCCGACAAGATGACCGACGCGCAGAAGAAGGCGGTGGCCGACTACAAGATGCTGCGCGGCGTCGACATGACCGGGCCGCCGTGGACGGTGCTGCTCCGCGTGCCGGCGCATGTCGTTCCCGCCTTGCAGATCCGGCTGCACTATCTCAACGCCAGTGTGCTCAATCCACGGCTGACCGAGCTCGCCATCCTGATCGCCGCCAGGCGCTGGACGAACAACTGGGAATGGAACGCGCACTCCACCGCGGCCGCGGCCGCCGGCCTGAAAGCCGACGTGATGACGGCGATTGCCGATGGCCGCCGTCCGAACACCATGGCGGATGACGAGGCGCTGGTCTACGACTTCAGCCTCGAACTGCAGGACAACCAGAGCGTGAGCGACGCGACGTACGCCCGCGCGCTCGAGAAATTCGGCGAGCCGGGCATCGTCGAGATGGCGAGCATTCAGGGCTATTACACCTACCTGGCGATGGTGATGAACGCCGCACGGGTGGGGGTGCAGCCAAACGCCAAACCGACACTCGAACGTTTTCCCAGGTAGCTTCGCGGATTCGAGGCCGCGGATTTTGATTGAGAGTTCCGCCGCTGCGATGTACAACCAGCCGCAATGCAAATGAGACGGGAGGCACCGTGCGAATTGTAAATGTCAGTGTGGTCCTGGCGCTGACCGCGATCGTGACAGCCGGCGTGCTCGTGGCCGCAACCGATCCGCCGCCGCCGTGGGCGTACGGGTTCGCGGCTCCCGCGCCGTCGACCCCGCCGGCTCCGGTCGCCGTACCGGGCCCGGCACTGGCTCGCGGCGGCGGACCGCCAACCGCTCCAGCCGTGGCTCCGGCTCCGGATGACGGAGCGCTGAAGCATCTGCCTGGAAGCACCGGCGCGTTCACCATCACCCAGATTCGCGACGCCTTCGGTCCGGCCGATTGGTACCCCGGCGATCACCCGACAATGCCCGACATCGTCGCACACGGCCGCAGGCCCGACGTGCGCGCCTGCAGCCTCTGCCACTATCCGAACGGCAAGGGCCGGCCTGAAAACGCCGGCATCTCCGGCCTGCCGTATTCCTATTTCATGCAGACGATGGCCGATTTCCGGTCCGGCGCGCGGAAGAGCGCCGACACGCGAAAAGGCAACACGAACATCATGATCGCCATTGCGAAGGGCATGACCGAGGATGAAACGAAGGCGGCCGCCCAGTATTTTGCCGCGATGAAATGGACGCCGTGGATCAAGGTGGTCGAAGCCGGCACCGTGCCGAAGACCCGCATCGCCGGCGGCATGTTTCTCAAACTCGACGGCGCGGAAACCGAGCCGATCGGCGAGCGCATCATCGAGACGCCCGAAAACGTCGAGGCCACCGAGGTGCTGCGCGACGCCCGATCGGGGTTCATCGCATATGTGCCGGCCGGCAGCATGAAGAAAGGCGAGGCACTGGTCACCACCGGAGGCTCGGGCAAGACGACGCAGTGCGGCGTGTGCCACGGCGCAGACCTGACGGGCGTCGGTCCGGTGCCAGGCATCGCCGGCCGGTCCCCCAGCTACACGGTGCGGCAGCTGTACGACATGCAGCAGGGGCTTCGCAAAGGCGAGTGGTCCGACCTGATGAAGCCGGTGGTCGCCAGGTTGACGAACGCCGACATGCTGGCGATCGCCGCGTATACGGCGTCGCGCTGAGGCGTTACTGCCGCGTCGCGGCTGACGGCGCGCAGAATTTCTCGAACGCGCCCTTCAGCTCGTTCGCGATGGCGAGCGCGTCGCGATTTTCGATCTGGCTGCGCTCGAGCATGTACGCGAGCTTGCCGTCACGGAACAGCGCGATCGACGGCGATGAAGGTGCGTAGCCGGTGAAGTAGCTGCGGGCGCGATCGGTGGCCTCGCCGTCGAAGCCGGCGAACACCGACACCACGCGATCGGGCCGGACGCCGTTGCGCAGCGCCAGCGCGAGTCCCGGGCGGGCTTTACCGGCCGCGCAGCCGCAGACCGAGTTGACGACCACCATCACGGTGCCCGTCGAGTTGGCGATCGCGTGATCCACGTCGGCCGGCGTGCGCAGTTCCTGGATGCCAAGGCTGGTCAATTCTTCCCGCATCGGGGCCACGAAAAACTCTGGATACGGCATCTGCAAATACCTCAGTAGGTGATCTTGTTGACGAACGCAGTGAGGAGCCGATTGAATTCGAGCGGCTTCTCCATCATCACGAAATGGCCCGTGCCGGGCACCTCAACGTATTCGAGCGCCGGGAAAATCGTCCTCGAGTACTCCGGATTGCCGAGCCGCGAGTTCTCGGCGTAGATGCCCAGCACCGGCAGGGTCATCACATCGTCTTTCCAGTTGGACGCGTCGAAGGTCGCGAGCATCGCGCCGTTGGCCGTTGCTTCCGGGGCCGCGAGCATCATCTTCAGCACGTGCTGCTGAACCGCTGGCGGCGTGGCCGGCGTGAACATGCCCTTGATCATGGTCTCGCGCGTCTTGACGCCCTCGGGCCCTGTCAGTGGCGACGCCTGCGGCGGCGCGGCTCCACGTCCCGCGGCGGCGGGCGGCGCAAACACCAGACCGTCCACCAGCACCAGGCCCGCCACGTGCTGCGGGTACAGGCGCGCATATTGGCGGATGACCGGGGTGCCCATGCTGTGGCCGACGAGCACGACCTTGTCTGCTTTCGACTCCCGGCGGACCGCTTCAATCGCGCGCGCGAACAGATCCATCGAGAACTTGCCGTCTCGGGGCGAACCGCTCCGGCCGTGGCCCGGCAGGTCGAGCGTCACCACGCGAAACGTCTTGGCAAGTTCCGGCACTTGTTTGGTCCACGACGTGTCGTCGCATGTCCAGCCGTGGACCAGGATGATCGTCTTGCCGCCGTTTCCCGCTGACGAGGAGTGGAGCTCGAAGCCGTCCACCGTCGCGGCTTGGGCAGCCGGCGACGCCAACGCGAGGACCCCGGCGGTCAGAGAGCAGCAGAGCAGCGACTGTCGCATCCAGCTATCGTACCTGAAGTAGGAGTGCGGGTGGGAAGAGGCGGAACCAAGGAGCTGCGTTGCAGAATTAGGTGTAGTGCGGAGCTTCAGCCTCGCCGTCTGGCAGGCCTGGCCTGGACTACCTCTGAGCTCATCAGAGTGTCATCACACTCAGTCGCGTCCGGCGGCGCAGAGCGCCGTCAGCGTTGTGACCTTTGGCGCGGTATCGATGGCGCGTAGCGCCGGGAGCGCCAGGCGGGCGGCGCGGCGGGACAGCGATCGCTCGGCGCAGCCTAGAAACTTGGCCGTCAGCTCGGCGTCGGTCAAGCGGCCGGGGTAGCCGCGTGCGCCGTCGGCGTCCCCCGTGAACGTCCGCCCATCACGCAGACGGACGGTCACGCGCGCTCGAGAGAGCGGCGCGTCCGCATCGAACGCGGTGTTGGTGCGCAGCGTGACGCGCGGGATGATCTGCTGGATCCTGGCGTCGCCGATGCGGTCCACCGCGAACGTGTCGATGGTCGGGTGTCCGAAGACGATCGCCGCGGCGGCGCAGAACGGCATGCTGAACTTGGCTTCGAGCTCGGTGACCGGCCGGTCGTAGATCAGCAGGCGCGGCGTCATCGAGTCCACCTCGACGTCGATCGCCTCGACATCCTCGGCGGTGAAGCCGTGGCTGCGTACCAGCTGCAGCAGCGCGTCGAGCGGGGGATGCGTCGCCGCGCACGACGGGTACAGCTTGACGCTGATGCCGGTGTCGAGAATTTCCCAGCGGCTGCCGAAGTCCGCGATGACGCGCGTGAGATCGGCGGCCGGACGCTCGCTGTCCATCGCCGCCAGGTAGCCTTGTGGGCCATCGATGGCCACCTCGCTGGCCGTCAATCCCTGCTGCGCGAGTCGAGCTGCCATGACGCCGTGTCGCGCGGCCACTCCCGCATGCAGCGGCTTCACCATCGTCCCGATGTTTTCCTTGAGGCCGCAGGCGAGCGATGCGGCGAAGCCGAGGGCGTTGGCGGTCGCGGCCGGCGACAGCTTCAAGACGCGCGCCGCGGCCGCGGCCGCGCCGAGCGTCCCGATCGAGGACGTGGCGTGCCAGCCTCGCGTGTGATAGTGGCGCGGGTTCATGATCAGGCCGAGCCGGCACTCGAGCTCGAAGCCGACCACGTAGGCGTCGAGCACCACGCGTCCCGATGCATCGGCCAGCTCCGCAGAGGCGAGCGCCGAGGGCATCAGGGCACAACTGGGGTGGGCCATCGAGACGAAGCACATGTCGTCGAAGTCGAGGGCGTGGGCCGCGACGCCGTTGGCGAACGCCGCCTCGGCCGCGCTGGCGCGATCGCCGGTGCCGAGGATGCGGCAGTTGCCGCGGCTCTCCGACGTGATCGCGGCGCGCACGGCTCGCGCCGCCGGTTCGGATGCACCGGCCAGAGCGACGCCGATCGTGTCGCACACCGCAATCGCGGCCCGCTCGCGCGCGCGGGCCGGCGGTGTCGCGCTGACGATGAACTCGGATATCGAGGCCGTCACGTTGGCTGCGGCGACGGTCATGAGTGCTCCTTGTAGCGCTCGAGCAGGCCGCGCGCGATGATCAGACGCTGGAGCTCGTTGCTGCCGCCGCCGATCAGGAGCAGCGGCGCGTCGCGGTAAAACCGTTCGACCGGGAAGTCCTTCGAGAAGCCGTTGCCGCCGAGGATGCGCATCGCTTCGAGCGAGACGTCGGCGGCTGTTTCGGTGGCAAATAGCTTGGCCATGCCGGCCTCGAGGTCGCAGCGTTCGCGGCGGTCCTTCTTGGCGGCGGCCGAGTAGATGAGCAGTCGCGACGCTTCGATCCTGGTGGCCATCTCCGCCAGCTTGATCTGAATCGTCTGATGCTGCGCGATCGGTTTGCCGAACGTGTAGCGCTGCTGAGCGTACTTGATGGCTTGCTCGAACGCGGCGCGGGCCAGGCCGAGCCCGCGGGCGGCGACGTTGAGGCGCTCGGCCTCGAGGCCGGTCATCACCTGCTTGAACCCCTGGCCTTCTTCGCCGCCAATCAGGCTCTCGATTGGAACGGGGAAATTCTCGAAGTGCAGCTCGCACGTTTCGACCGTCTTGTAGCCCATCTTGTCGATGTCGCGGCCGACGGTCAGACCGGCGGCGCCCTTTTCGACGACGAACGCGCTGATGCCGCGATGCGCCGGCTTCGCCTCGGGATCGGTTTTGGCCAGCACCAGGAAGATCTGGGCGCGGCGGCCGTTGGTCACCCACATCTTGGAGCCGTCGATCACGTAGCCGTCGCCGCGGCGGCGCGCGGTTGTCGTGATGGCCTGCAGATCCGTGCCGGCGTTGGGCTCCGACAGACAAATCCCGCCGCGGGCCTCGCCCTTCGCGAGGCGGGGCAGGAAGCGCAGCTTCTGCTCTTCGGTGCCGTACTGGACCAGCACGTCGGTCAGCACGAGGTGGGTGCCGAGGATTCCAGCCAGTCCCATCCAGCCCCGGGACAGTTCCTCGAAGACGATCGCAAACGTCGTGTAGTTCACCTCATTGCCGCCGTACTGGTCGGGGATGTTGAGACCGAACAGGCCGAGCGCCTTCATCGTCTCGACGAGCTGATCCGGATATTCGTCGCGGTGCTCCATCTGTGACGCGACCGGGATGACGTCGCGATCGACGAACTCGCGTACCGTTTGCGCGATCAGCCGCTGATCGTCGTCGAGCTCAAACACGATGTCTCCTTTGAGAGTGGGGCCACGGCTAATGATAGCTGCTGTGCTATCGTGCGGGCGCATCGATGCCCAACGCGCCACTTGCCGGGGTGACCGTGATCGCCATGGAACAGGCGGTCGCCGTGCCGTTCGCCACCAGGCAGCTGGCTGATCTCGGCGCGCGAGTCATCAAGATCGAGCGGCCGATCGACGGCGATTTCGCACGCGGCTACGACACGACCGTGAACGGGCTCGCGAGCCATTTCGTCTGGCTGAACCGGTCGAAGGAATCGTTGACGCTCGATCTGAAGCGTCCGGAAGCCCAGGATGTGCTGGCGCGTCTGCTGGCGCGCGCCGACGTGTTCGTGCAGAACCTCGCGCCCGGCGCTGCTGATCGTCTCGGGCTCCGCACCGCCGACCTTCGCGCCCGCCATCCGCGGTTGATCGTCTGCAGTCTCAGCGGCTACGGATCGACGGGTCCGTACGCGGCGAAGAAAGCCTACGACCTGCTGGTGCAAAGCGAGGCCGGGCTCGTCTCGATCACCGGCACGCCCGACACGCCGTCGAAAGTCGGCCTGTCGATTGCCGACATCGCCGGCGGTATGTACGCCTACTCCGGTATCCTGACCGCGCTGCTGCAGCGTCATCGCACGGGCGAGGGCACGGCGCTCGAGGTGTCGCTCTTCGAAGCGCTTGGCGAGTGGATGGGGTATGCGATGTATTACACGATGGGCGGGACGGCGCCGCCCAGAACGGGCGCGGGCCACGCGACGATTGCGCCCTACGGTCCCTATCAGACGCGCGACGGCCAGGTAATCTTCGGCATTCAGAACAACCGCGAGTGGACCATCTTCACCACCGAGGTACTCCGTCGGCCGGCGCTGGCGAAGGACGAACGCTTTCAGGGCAATCACCAACGCGTCGAGCACCGCGCCGCCATGAACGCCGAGATCGACCAGGTGCTCGGAGCCCTGTCAACGGAAGAAGCCGTCGCCCGTCTGGATGCCGCGCAGATCGCCAACGCGCGCATCAACACGGTCGATCAATTCATCGCTCACCCGCAGCTCGCCGGGCGCCAGGCATGGCGGCAGGTCGATTCACCTGTCGGGCCGCTCCCGGCGCTCGTTCCACCGGTCCGCATGGAGGATGTCGAACCTGTGATGGGTGGTGTTCCTGCGCTTGGCCAGCACTCCAGCGCGATCCTCACCGAGCTCGGGTTCGATGCCGCGACGATTGATCGGTGGAAGCAAGAAGGCGTGATCTCGTGCGGGTCTCTCGACGGCCATGAGTAGCACCACCGCCGACGCCGCCGAGCGACTCGAGTATGCGCGCTGGCTCGCGCCAGGGTGCGCCGTGGCGGCGATCTGCCTCGGCGTGGCCCTTCAGATCTCCAACGGATTTCTGCAGGCCACGGCGCTCGGTCTGGTGGTGATCGCGTTCGGGGTGCTCACCGGGGCGTCCGTCATTCCCCGACCTGTGAGCGTCGCCGGGTGGGACGCCGGCATCGTACGGCTGGTCGGGCTGGCCGGACTTGTTCTTCACCTGCTGTACCTCTACTCCTCGCTCCCGGGCATGTACCTGCAGCTGGATAACGGGGCCCTCGCGACCTTTCATCGGGGCGTGGGACTTCTGGCCGTCGTCGTCTCGGTGATCGTCTTGGGCACCCCTGGCTGGGCGAAGCCGCTACAGGTCGGCGCGCTGCTGGCAGCGCATTACGCTCTGGGCGCATGGATGATCCATCGATCGCCCAACCCGGCCATCGACGTGTATGTGTTCCAGAAGTCCGCGATCGGCGCCCTTCGCTCAGGCGTCAATCCCTACGCGATGACGTTTCCGGATATTTACCGCGACACCCTCGCTGCGTACGGCCAGGGCCTGTCGGTGGACGGGCGCCTGCAGTTCGGCTTTCCCTACTTCCCGTTGAGCCTGCTGCTCTCGATGCCGGGGCAGGTGTTCGGCAAAGACCCGCGCTACGCGCAACTGGTCGCCATCGAGCTCGCCGCCGGGCTGATGGCATTCGCGCGGCCGCGCGGCCTCGGCCTGGTTGCGGCCGCCCTCTATTTGACGACCCCCCGCATCTTCTTCGTCCTCGAGCAGTCGTGGACGGAGCCGTTTCTCGTGCTCGGCGTGTCGGCCGTGATCTTCGCCGCCTGCCGTCACAGCCGCCTGGTGCCATGGCTCTTCGGCGCGTTGATCGCGTTGAAGCAGTATCTGGTCTTCGCGCTGCCCGCGGCCGTGCTCCTTGTCGAGCGGCCGCTCGAACGCCGGCGGTTCGTGACGTTCCTCGAGAAGTCGGCGATCCTCGGCGCCGCGGTGACGCTTCCGTTCGTGGTCTGGAATCCGGGCGCGTTCTGGACCAGCGTCGTGACGCTGCAGTTCCACCAGCCGTTTCGCCCCGACGCGCTCAGCGTGCTGTCGTGGTGGGTCTCTCGCGGCCATGAGCCGCCGCCGGTGCTGATCTCGTTCATCGCCGCCGCCGCCGCGTCGGCCTTGGCGCTGTGGCGCCTGCCGCGCACGCCGGCCGGGTTTGGCGCGGCGATCAGTATGACGTTCCTGGCGTTCTTCGCTTTCAACAAGCAGGCGTTCTGCAATTACTACTTCTTCGTGATCGGCGCGCTGTACGCGTCAGTGGCTGCGTGGCGTACGAGCGCGCCGGGACCGCCGCCGACGAGAATGATCCAGAGCCAGTAGGTTCCTTCGGAAATCCGTTTGACACGGCCAATCCGAGACACGTATGGTTAGCAGCACTAACAATTCGCAAAGCGAATCAAATCCGGTCATCTATGAATCCACACTCTCGACTTCGACATCGCGTATGGCTGTCGTTGGCAGGCCTCGTCCTCGGCTTGGGGTCGGACGGAGTGAATCCGGCGCTCCAGGCGCAACCGCGCAAAAACGGCGAGCATTGGGTGGCTACCTGGGCGACCGCCGTCGTGGCGCGCCCGCAGGGGCCGCTGACGCCGCCGCCGGTCGTCCCCGGTTCGCCGTGTCAGCCGCCGGTTTTCGGGCCGGGCCCCGGCCGGCAGGGTGGGGGGCCGCCGCCCACGCCGCCGGCGCCGCTCAACTTTTCGAACCAGACACTGCGGCAGATCGTGCACGTCTCGATCGGCGGCGACCGGATCCGCGTGGTGTTGAGCAATGCGTTCGGGAGCGTGCCGCTCACGGTCGGCGCGGCGCACGTCGCGCTGCGGGTCAAGGATGCCGCCATCGATCCGAAGTCGGACCGCGCGTTGACCTTCGGCGGCAGTCCCTCGGCGACGATCGCCGCCGGCGCGGTGGTCGTGAGCGATCCGATCAGCCTCTCGGTTCCCGCGTTCGCGGATCTGGCGATCGACGCGTTTCTTCCCGGCGACACCGCCGCGTCGCCGTCGCCGCTGACCACGCACGCCGGAGCGCTGCAGACGAACTACATCTCGACGGAGGGCAATCACGCCGGCGAGGCGGATCTGCCGATGACGACGACCACCCAGGCGTGGTTCTTTCTGGCACGGGTTGAGGTCGCGGCTGCGGATCGAGTGGGCGCCGTCGTCGCCTTCGGCGACTCGATTACCGACGGGACCCGTTCGACGCCCAACACGAACAGCCGCTGGCCCGATCAGCTGGCGAAACGCCTGGCGGCGTCCAATGCCAAGCTGAGCGTGCTCAACGAAGGCATTGCCGGCAACCGCGTACTATGCGACGGCGCGGGCGTCAGCGCGCTGGCCCGATTCGATCGCGACGTGCTCGTCCAGACCGGCGCGACGCATGTGGTGGTCCTCGAGAGCATCAACGACATCGGCATCGGCCGGAACAGCCCGTCGCCGTCGGCCGCCGATCTCATCGCCGCGCATCGCCAACTGATCGACCGCGCGCATGCGCACGGTCTCACGATCTACGGCGCGACGTTGACGCCGTTTGAAGGGGCCGCCTACGCCACGCCGGAGGGCGAGGCCAAGCGCCAGGCGCTCAACGACTGGATGCGAACCAGCAAGGCCTACGACGGCGTGATCGACTTCGACGCCGCGGTGCGCGATCCGGCGGCGCCGGCAAAGATTCAACAGCGGTTCAATCCCGGCGACAACCTGCACATGAACGACGCCGGGTATCAGGCAATGGCCGACGCGATCGACCTTGGCTTGTTTGCAGCCAAGTGAGCACGGCGCAGCCTCAGACAGCTGCTCGCGAACTCCTGCACGTCGTCATGCTGGTGATGCGGACCGTGGCGGCCGAGATGCGGCGTTCGCGCCGGCCGCTGGCGCCGACGCAAATGGGCAGCTTGATGAGAATTGCCGCCGGGCCGTGCACGATGAGCGAGCTCGCGCGACACATGGCCGTCAGCCTGCCGACGATCTCGAAGTCGGCCGACATGCTGGTTCGGCGCGGGTGGGTCGAACGGTGGGCGGACAAGCGCGACCGCCGGCAGTCGATGGTCCGGCTGACACCGCGCGGACGGCGCGTGCTGGCGGATATCCAGCAGCGGGCTGAGCGCCATGTCGCGGAAACGCTGGCGCCGCTCGCTGCCGCCGAGCGCAGCCAGCTGATCGCGGCGCTTCGTATCCTGACGGGCGTGCTCAGTGTTCCCGGCGACGATCAGTGCGCGCCACGGGCAACCCGCCTGTGAGCGCGTCGGTTCTGCGAACCTCACACAGGAGTCACAGATGAAAACCCGCGCATTGCTGCTTGGCATCCTCGGAATCCTGCTGGTGTCGGCGTCGGCGGTCGCCGCGCCGGTCGACGGCAAATGGACCGGCATGATCGACACGCCGATGGGGCCGGTGCCGGTCGCGTTCACGTTCAAGTCCGACGGGGCGATGCTCAGCGGCTCGACGACCGGCCCGGACGGCGGCGAAACGCCCATCAAAGGCGGCAAGATCGACGGGGACAAAATCTCGTTCTCAGTGGATCTCGATTTCGGCGGGATGGCGTTGACGCTCGATTACAAGGGGCTCGTCTCTGCCGATCAGATCAAGATGACCGCTGATTTCATGGGGATGCCCTTCGAGTTCGTCGTCAAGAAGGCGTAGGAGGCTGCCTGCGCCTACTCTGAACCGTCGGCGCGCGTGATC
>FTFB01005467.1_pt1 | contig 10763 bp, 7 predicted proteins | sample 1658331 | NCBI WGS metagenome assembly FTFB01 (sample SAMEA3914816, study PRJEB12502) | metagenome | biome: forest; material: soil | place: USA | collected 2011-09-16 | depth 0.3 m | reverse complement strand
GGGCAGTCGTTTGCTTCCGACGATAAGGCGGCGTTCCTGCGCCGCGTTGCCGACAAGGAATACCTGGTCCACGATCTCGACGCGGTCAAAGTAGAGATGCATGGCGACGTGGCGATTACCTATGGGCGCTACGTGAGTCTGTTCGTGCCCAGGAATCGGGAGAGTCTCGCGCCGGCGCGTTTGAGCTCGATCTGGTTCGAGCGCGTCTACGCGCGGCGCAACGGCCAGTGGCAGTTCTTGTCTCATCGCACAGTGCACGGCCCGAACGTGGCGCCGGCCGGCGTCGATCCCACTGCAGGGCCTCGCAACTGAACCTTGAGTGATACCGAGGCATACGCCACGGTGGCGCCCCGAGGTTCCGCGCACAAAGGGTCGGTCATGAAGAGAATCGTCATAGCTCTCGTTGCCGGGACGCTGCTGTCGGTGACCACGGCTTTCGGCCAAGGCGCCAACGGCCGGAGCGCGCCGGCGGTGCGCGAAGTGCCCACGTTTCAGATCGACCCTGCCTGGCCCAAGAAGCTGCCGAACGGCTGGGTGTTGGGTCCAGTCAGCGGTCTCGCGGTCGACGAGCAAGATCACATCTGGATGATCACCCGGCCGAACGAAAAATGGCGGCCCGACCAAAAGGCTAACCCGCCTGCGCCGGCCGTCATCGAGATCGACGCAGCCGGCAACTTTGTGCAGGGGTGGGGCGGGCCCGGGACCGGCTACGATTGGCCCACCGTCGAGCACGGCATCAGCGTGGACCCGAAGGGTTTCATCTGGATCACCGGTCGCGGCGAGGGCGACCACCAGATCTTGAAATTCACGAAAGCCGGCAGGTTCGTGCTGCAAATCGGTCATCCCCATGCAAGCAAGGGCAATGCGGACACCGAGAATTTCAACGAGCCCGCGGACGTAACGGTAAGCGCTGCGACCAACGAGATTTTCGTTGCCGACGGCTACGGCAATCGGCGGGTCATCGTCTTCGACGCCGGCACGGGCGTGTTCAAGCGCATGTGGGGGGCCTTCGGCAACGTTCCGGCCGATCTGAAACCGGGCGAGCTGAACCACTCGCCAGACGACATGCGAGGCGATGGGCCGCCGCAATTCAACAACGTGCACAGCGTGCGCATCTCTAACGATGGCCTCGTGTACGTCTGCGATCGCGAGAATCAGCGCGTGCAGGTGTTCACGCTGGAAGGCAAGTTCTTGAGCCAAGTATTCATCAGCCGAGGGCAGATGCCGGAAAGCACTGCGACCGGAATGCTGTTCGGCCAGGAGCGGAAGGCCGTCGAGAACTCGGTGCTGCGCTCCCACGAAGCCCCGTCGCGCACGACGTTCTCGCCCGATGCCGAGCAGAAGTTTCTGTACGTGCTAGACCGGCGGCAGCAGAAGATCGCGATTCTCGAGCGCAAGACTCTGAGGATCGTAGGGTATTTCGGCGGCGGGGTCGGCCAGGACGCTGGACAATTCTACGTGCTGCATGACATGGCTACCGATTCGCACGGCAACTTCTACACGGCCGAAATCAATCAGAACAGCCGTGCGCAGAAGTTCTTATTCAAGGGAATAGCGCAAGCGCACTGAGAACGCCGCGGCGGCGCGCGGCGCGCCGCCGCACGCTCACTTAGTCCACGGCGCGCCGCCCGCGCCGATTGGCCCAGGCTTCCTTGAAGGCCGCGCGGTCGATCTCGTGGCCGCGCATGTACACCTTCGAGATGCGCCGGGTGTTGGTGATGTCGTCGAGGGGGTTAGCGTCGAGCACGATGAACGACGCCACCTTCCCCGAAATGACGCCGCCGAGATCGGCCAGTTGGAGGGCGTCCGCCGCGTTTTTCGTCGCGACGGTGATTGCCTGCGACGGCGTGAGACCCACGTCCCGAACCAGAAGCTCGAGCTCGACGTGGGCGTCGAACCCCTGAGGAATCGCCCCGCCGTCGGTTCCGAGGGCGTAGTGCACGCCCGCGTCGTACAGCCTCTTGGTGTTGCGCACCATCCGCGCGTACAGAGGGCGCGCGAAGCTCAACTTGTCCCCGGTCCAGCCCTCATGAATACGGGGGGTGTTGTCGTGAAGCTGCTCCACGATTCGCTGAACTTCGGCCGGCGACGTAATGTCGAGGAACAACGGATCCTTGAGCCACGGCTGCTCTTCGGACAACGTATAGAAATACGTGGAATGCAGGTTGGTCTGCATGTGAACGTTCGGCCGCTCCTTCAGCAAGCCGATCAGCTCGTCATCGACGTCTTTGTCGCGAATGGGGTGTGCGAAGGCGTCGACCCCCGCTCGCAACAGGTTCTTCGCGTCTTGCAGGTACCAACTGTGGACGAATACGCGGAGGCTGTGTTTGTGCGCCTCGTCGAAGATGGCGCGATACAGCGCGGGGCTCATCGGCACTTCGGTGCCCAGCCGGTCGTCGACCCAGATCTTGATGAAATCCACTCGTTGGCTCGCGAGATGGCGGACGTGCTCTCGCGCTTGCTCTTCGTTTCTAACCTGCAAGGCAATCTCGCGCAGATCTTCCGGCAGCCTGCCGTTGACGCCGGCGGCGATCGTTTCCGGTTTCAGCCCGAGCCCGCCGACCAAACCGCGGCCGGACGTCAGAATCTGCGCGCCGTCGGGCGGCTGCTCGGCCCGCACTTGAAACACAACGTCGCTATCGCGGCCCATGCTCGTGGCGGCCGCGATACCGACGAATGCGAGCAGGTTCAGTTGCTGCACATAGGCGCTACGTGTGGTGCCGAGGTGGTTGTGCGTATCGACCAGGGCGGGCATCACGGTTTTGCCGGTGAGATCGACGCGGGCCGCGCCCTCCGGAGCTTTGACGTCGCCTCGCCGCCCGATTCTCGTGAACCGGCCGTTCTCGACGATGAAGGCCGCGTTTTCGATCGGCCGCGAGCCGTCGCCGGGAATGACTCTAGCGCCTTCGAACAAGACTGCGTTTGTGGCCGGGGCCTGGGCGTGTGCAATCGGCAAATTCGAAAGCAGCAAGCAAAGCGCGGCGAGCAGCGACACGCGTGACGACAGCGGCATCTTGGTCACTTTCTGGCCCCCGCCCCTCGACAACTGAACGGTTCGCGACCCTCCGCACGAGTCGTTCGTAGTCGTTTCATTACAACTCAACGGCGAGCCGGAAGCGACTGAGGGTGTCTTGGCACGGATCAAGTGCGCGTGCGCCCAGATCCCCTTGCCGATCGGCGAACCGGGTCCCCAGCGATGCCATGCATCAGCAATACCTGGCGCGTGCCTTGCGCTCAACGTCCGCCGTCGCAATTAAATTCGTAACGGTTCTATCGCTTGACATGCCACGCGTTGTCGTGAAAGAAGGGACCCGGGGGTCGTCGATGTTTTTCGATGGCTGAATTACTGAATCGCACGGGGGGACGTTTCGAATGCAGCTTCAAAAAGAACAGGCCTGTTGTACAGAGTCGCCGTCACGCACCGTACTCGCGTCAGCAATCTCCGCCCTCTTGGTGGGCAGCGTGACGCAAACGGCCAATGCGCAGGCACCTGTCGATGAGATCACCGTTACGGGCTCACGCATCGTGCGCCGCGACCTCGAGTCGTCGAGCCCAATCCTTACCGTGGATACTGCCGCGCTCGAGAACACGAGCAACGTCGGCATCGAGGCCACCCTCAACAACCTGCCGCAGTTCGTCGCGGGAGATACCCAGTACGACACGGGTAACACCGAGCCGTCCGCATTCGTCACGCCGGGCATTGCCAGTCTCAACTTGCGCGGCTTGGGCACGAACCGCAATCTCGTGCTCGTCAACGGCCGCCGAGCACAGCCTGCCAACGCGCTGCTCGTCGTCGACATCAACACCATCCCGTCCGCCGCCATCGAGCGCGTCGAGACCATCACCGGGGGCGCCTCGGCCGTGTATGGCGCCGACGCGCTAGCCGGCGTCATCAACTTCGTGCTCAAACACGACTTCGAAGGGGTAGCGCTCGACTTCCAGTCCGGCGAGTCGTTTCAAGGCGATGGAGCGGAGAGCAAGTTCAGCGCGTTGATCGGCATGAACTCCGAGGGCGGCCGCGGCAACGTCATGTTCGGTGTGGACTGGACCAAGCGCGAGGACGTGTTGGCGCAGGATCGCGACTGGCGTGCTGCGGGTTGGTTCGATGATGGCTCGATCTCCGGCGGTTTCTTGCAGACGGCGGGCTACCGCGCCGGCGCCAACGTCGACGCCCGTTTCCCCACCGTGCGCCTCAATCCTCCTAGCCAGGCGACCGTCGACGCCCTGTTCGCGAAGTACGATCCGACCTACACGCCGGGTAAGGTGTCGAACCGAGCGGAGATCTTCTGGAACCCCGATGGCAGCCCGTTCCTGCAGAACGGGTATCAGTACAAGGGGCCGATGCAGAAGACCGCGATCGACGGTCAGGGGTTTACCGGCATCAAGCGCCGGCCCGACGGGAATCTCGAGCAGGCCACTTTCGAGGGGCTGCTGTCGTCGCCGCTTGATCGCCGCACGGCTTTCGGCCGCGCGACCTACGACATCACCGACAACTTGCAGGCGTTCGTGCAGGCGAACTATAGCTCGGTCGACACGCGGCAGGTCTCGGGCTACATCCCCGCCATCACCGTGTGGCAGGCGGTCATTCCGAACGACGCGCGTGCAATGCCGTCGGATTTGAAGAACTTGCTCAACTCGCGCCCATTTCCAACCGACCCGTGGGTGATGTACCGCGGACTCGATTTCCTGGGGCCAGAGCGCAGCACCAACCAGACCGACGTGTACCAAACGATGTTCGGGGTCGAGGGTCATCTCCCGAACAATGACTGGACTTACGAGGGCTATGTCTCCACCGGCCGTACGACGAACCTCTACTTGGGCTACAACGGCTCGCAGCAGCGTTACATGTCGCTCGTAGCCGCGCCGCGCTGGGGTCAGGGAGGGGTCGTGTTTGGCGCGGGGTACGCGCAGACGTGCGCTTCGGGAATGCCGCTGTTCGGCGGCGCGTGGCCGTCACCCGACTGCATCGAGTCCATCCAGTCGAAGATGAAAGTTCTGACGCAAATCAAACAGGACATCGCCGAAGGCAATCTGCAGGGCAAGATCACCGACATGAAGGGCGGTGAACTGCGCTTCGCGGTGGGCGTCAGCACGCGGCGCAACTCCTTCACGTTCGAGCCCTCGGAGATCAACGACAACGTCTCGGTCATCGAGCAGCCGCAGGGCATCTTCGTGTCGAACAACTCCCAGGGGTCCACCGATGTGAAGGAGGTGTATGGCGAGTTGCTCGTGCCGTTGGGCAAACGCCTCGACCTCGAGTTCGGCTATCGCTACTCGGACTACAACACCTCCGGCGGCGCCAATACCTGGAAGGCGTTATTCAGCTTCGACACGACGGATAGCATTCGTCTTCGCGGCGGACTCCAGTTCGCGACGCGCGCACCGAACGTGGCAGAGCTGTATTCGGGCCCCGCTATCTCCACCGTGGCCTTCCCGCTCAGCGATCCCTGCTCCTTCACGACGCTGGCTCCATGGGGCAACGTGGCCACGAACCCTAATCGGCTTGCGGTGCAAACGCTCTGCGCGGCCATCATCGGCAACACGACGTCGGACTTCGGCGCTCCGGGCAGCGCTGCGGCGAACAACTATGCGCGTCCGGGTAGCCCGTTCTTCCCGCTCGAAAATGAGGTCATCAGGGGCAATGCCAAGCTCCAGCCGGAGGAAGCGGATACCGCCACGTTCGGCGTCGTATTGAATGGTGTCGGCAGCCTCGACAAGCTGGTGCTGTCCGCCGACTGGTATCACATCAAAATCAACGATGCGATTTCGCCGCTCGACTCGACGTTCGTGTATTCGCAGTGCTTCAATGCCAACGGCACGAGCAACCCGACCTTGACGCTCAACGATCCGGGCGAGTGGTGCAAGCTCATCACGCGTAATCCGGTAGGCGGCGGGCGCTCTACGGTGGACGCGCCGTTCTTCAACTCGGGCGTTCTCGAGACGACGGGTGTCGACGTCGCCGTGACTTGGACCAAGGACTTCGGCCGCGGCTCGTTCAACATCAACTCGGTCGCCACGTTTCTCGGTAGTTTCAAGACGCAGGACAACCCGAGCGATCCCATTTTCGAAGCGGCCGGGACGCTCGATCAGGGTGGCCAATACGACTACCGAATCGTGACGACCTTCAGGTACGTGTTCGGCAACTCGCAGCTCGGGCTGCAGTGGCGGCACCTGCCGTCCGTCAAGGACGACGACGCCGCCCGCGATCCACGCACGAGGATTCTGCCCGTTGGCGCGTACGATGTGTTCGATTTGACTGCCCGTCATCAGATCAACGAAAAATTCGAGTTCCGCGGCGGCATCAGTAACCTGCTGGACGTGGTGCCGCCGATCGTCGGCGCGGACCCTGGAACGGCGTCGTTACCCCGGGACAACAACCTTGGCGATACCAACTCGGGCTTCTACGATGTTTTGGGTCGACGGTTCTATGTCGGCATGAAGATGAGCTTCTGACCGCCTGAGGCCAACCGGATCGACTAGGGCGCGGGGTTACCACCGCGGCCCAGGTACGCCAACAAAGGCGAGCCCCCTCGGGCTCGCCCTCGATCCGGGTGATTAAGCCACGTTCTCGGCCGGGGTGTTGAACACCGCCTTGCTGCGAACAAACTGAGATACCAGCCATTTCTCGCCGCGCGTCGGCGGTAGCCCCGCATGCAGCGAGCGGTCGTCGGCCTTGGTCGACGGCAATGCGTTGCAGAACAACAGTCCGTCGCCATGCTTACCCTTGTGGCGGAGCTTCATCACCGGGAAATCGGTTTCGCCACCGTCGTAGTCGTCGTTGAGGTAGGTGAGGAACGTGATGACACGCTCGCCGCGCGTCGCGATTTCGGCTTGATAGTGCGGGCTTCTCGGGTTGATGTAATCGTAATGGTTCGTGATCTGTTCGCCGACTTTGTAACGGAGCAGCGTGGGCGCTTCGAGATTGTCGATCGACACCCGGCACGCGGCCGCGATTCGATACTGCAACACGACGTTGATCAGATCCATGCAACCCAGATTCCACACGGCCACACTGTTCGTGCGCATCTCATCCAACGTGTCGTCGAGATCGTCGCCGGTATAGATCAGCGCCGGTCTCAGCCTTCCCCGTGCTTTGTCGATGAGCCAGTCGCAGAGCGCAGGCTCGAAAAGGCCCGGGAAACGGCGCACTAGGGGCTTGTCGTGCAACGTGATGCCGGGCGGCGGCAACAGCCAGCCAGCAATATCGATCGTGCGCGCCAGATCAGGCCAAGCTGCGCGGGGCGAATCTGCAGCGGTTCGCCGGGCGAGCATGCGCAACTGATCGCGAGCGGACTCCGAGCCGAGCTCGGCTGCCCGCGCGAGCAAGCGCAAGGCTGTGCCCCAGCTCTGCGGGACGTGCGCGCCGAGCGCCATGAGGCACGCGAGGTTCAGCATCGCGCCCGTGCTACCCCCGCGTGCGGCATCGCTCAGCAAGCCGACGCCCTCCGCCGGCATATAGGGCCCCCGGTCGCCGGCGATGAGCCGTTTGCTGAGCTCGGCCATGGCTGCGACGTCGCCGTTGCGCGCTGCCACCGCCAGTGCATTGATCGCCTCTTCGTGGCGCCCGGCGGCGTCGCGCTCGGCCGCGAGTTCCTGTCCGCCGGAAGTCATTGCGCACCACCCCCAACAGCGGCCCCGCCGCGGGCGGTCGTGCCCACGTCGAACGACAGCGTGAGTCGCGGTTCGGTTCCATGAATGGCCGTCGTGCCGTGCCACATATACGAAGGAAACAGCACCAGCCGTCCCGGCTTCGGCTGCACGGCGAGCCCGGGGCCGGCGCCCGGCACGGGCAATGCCGGCTCACCGAACTTGATCCACCCAGACTGTTCCTTGGAGTCCTGTGCCTCGCTTGGGACTGCGACGTAATAAGCCGAGCTCAGCCAACCCTCGGGGTGGATGTGATTCACGTGGAAGCCGTGCTGCTTGATCAGCACGGACCAACAACCCACATAGCGCGACTCGCCGCGGTTGCGGGCCGACAGCGGATGGTCTGCTGCACTGCCGAGTTTCGCGCGGTAGTCCGCGATGGGTTCGAGGAAAGCCTCGAGAGTGGCCTGGATTGCGGGGTCCGGGTCGCGCGCGAGATTGCCGATGGTCTGCGTGCCGAACCGCATGCTTTGATCGAACGGGTGGCGCACCAGCGTGTGTCGCGCATGCAGGCTCGCCGCGAGCGCAGCGTTGAGCTGCGTCATGGAGCCCCAACCCTGCGGCGCTTCGACATCGTACACACGCACGAGGCGTTCGTAGTCATACAGCACGGAGTATGCCGGGTCACCGCTTAATCGCGCGGCGATCGCCTCCTCCGCAATCCACGCGCAGTCGAGCGGTGCGCGTGCGCGTTGTGCGCGAATCAGCGGCAGTGCGTGGTCCGCGCGCCCCAATGACAGCAGGACAGCGACGAAGTTGCGCACGATGCTCGCGTTCGTTGGCCGGAGGTTGATGGCGGCGCGCGCTTCGGTTTCCGCTTCCTCCAAGCGTCCCGCCGCATGGAGCACGGTGGCGAGCGACGAGCACAGCTCCGGCGCCGCCCCTGCTCGCGCGATCAGGTCGCGTAGTAGAACCTCCGAGCCGGCGAGGTCGCCCGTTTGGCGCAGTACGTCTGCAAGTTGGACCTGAAGCAGCCCGTTGCTGCGATCGCTCGCGGCAGCCGCGACGAGATCGCGCGCGAAATAGGCGTCGCCGCGCATGTACCGCAGCTTGGCAAGGCCGAACTGCGCGGCCGCGTCCGACGGGTTCCGCGCTACCGCCCGCGCGTACTCGCGTTCGGCTTCATCGAACCGGTTTTGCTCCAGCAGAAGAACGGCGCGGTTCAACGCTCCCGCAAAACTGCCGATCTCTGTCCCAGTCTGTGTCCAAGGCTCTTGACCTGCCATCACGCCCCGTCTTAGCAGTCGATGTCTAAGCGCTAACTATAGGCTAACGATCGCGGTGAGCCGGAGTCCACGAGGATCACGCCTTCGGGCCTCGTCTGCAGAGGATGTTGCCGCCCCGCTCGCCTTTCCAAAAAACGCGCGCCGTGCTTTCCATAGCGGGGTAGCGGAGGATGGCGGGATGAGCCATCGATATTCACTTCTATTCGCGCTCCTGGTTACGCTGAGCACGGCGGCGCAAGAGGCGGAGCGCACTGCGGCGCCGACCGGGGCGGTCTCGACGGTCATCGGCCCTAGAAACCAACCGCTCTTCGACGGCGCACAAGCGCTGCAGGCTGGACTCAACGAAGAAGGCGTGCGGCTCACGCTGGATGCTCTGAGCCAGGCGCAGGGGAAGCGCGAAGAAGAGGTGGCATTGGCCAATCTTTGCACGGGCTACCTCCGGCTGCGGCAGTTCGATGCGGGGCTCAAATACTGCAATTTGCTGATCGAGCGCAACGAAAACGCCTGGGCCGCCTATAACGTCCGGGCGATGATTTACCTCGAGCTCAAACAGTACGAGAGAGCGGATCAGGACCTGACACGTGCCGAAGCCATCAATCCCGGTGCGCCCACGGTGAAGGTCGCGCGGACGATGTACATGGACGCAGTACACCCGGTCGCACCCGAGGTTGAAATCACCGACCCAACGAAAACAGAGGTTCGGGCCAATGAAAAGTAACCGCTCGCGCTTTGCCGGCGTGGTGACCCTATCCGCGCTCATCGTCGCCGGTGACGCACTCGCACAGGGAGGCGGCCCGGTCGATATCTATTCTCAGGAATCGCAACAGCGAATGCCCGCCATGACTGTCTTCCCGCAGTACCCCGAAGATGCGCGACGGGATCGCCTAGAGGGTGAGGCGACCGTCTGTTTTAGGATTGATGCGCACGGCCAAGTCGTTCGCCCCAAGGTCCGCCGCAGCACTCACCGGGCGTTCGAGAGCCCCGCCATGAAGGCCATCCGAGAATCGACGTTCAGGCCGCTCGCAGCCAGCGAGCCCAATTTGTCCTCCGAGGTTTGCCGCGTCTACCGCTTCAAACTAAATCCGATTCTCGAATCGCGCGCAGCGACACTCCCGGAGACGCCTCTAAACGTTGCACTAGCCAACGTGACCGCAACCAAGCCGAATGCCGAACCGCTACCGCCGGGCGAGCCGAGCCGTCCTGCAACGAGCGGCGCCGGCGCAGACGCGACGGCCGCGGGGGAGCGGACCGAGGTGGTCGTGGTTAGCGGTGAGACGACCCGGGTCGCCGAAGACGACACGCCCGTCTGCAAGGTCAGAAGGCGGCCCGGATCGCTGATCGCTACGACGGTTTGTTACACGCGGCGGGAACAGCTCGCGCTGCAACGAAACAAGGAGGAAACGATCGACGACTTGGAGCAGGAGGGACGCTGGCGCGATCAAGTGATACAGGACGCGCAGATGGAGAACCGTTACCCGAGAGGCGCGGGACTGGGCCCATCCCACTGACGCCGGGCGCTCAGCTCGTCAGCCCCATTGCCTCCCACATCGCGAGGAACTGCTCGCGGATCGTGTCGTTCGTAAGCTTCGGCATGCCCATTGAACACTGGCGACGACTGACCTATGGTCGCGCAAGACGCTAGCTGTGGAAGAAACAGGGGGTTTCCATGCCACCGCCGACTGCGGGCACGAACTCCGAACCAACGCGCACACGCACCGTCCGCGCCGCCTGCCCGCACGACTGTCCCGACACGTGTGCGATGCTCGTCACCGTCGAGGAGCGCGACGGCCGCCGCGTCGCGACCAAGATCGCGGGCGATCCCGAGCATCCGACGACGCGTGGCACGCTTTGCACGAAGGTGGCTCGTTACCTCGAGCGCACGTACCATCC
>FTFB01010261.1_pt1 | contig 10764 bp, 8 predicted proteins | sample 1658331 | NCBI WGS metagenome assembly FTFB01 (sample SAMEA3914816, study PRJEB12502) | metagenome | biome: forest; material: soil | place: USA | collected 2011-09-16 | depth 0.3 m | reverse complement strand
TGGGTCATGGAAAACCTCATGGGCGCGCCCGTGCCGCGCCCGCCGCCGGGTGTCGAGACGAATCTCAAGGCGACTGCCGATGCGTCCGCGCCGACGACTTTGCGCGCGCGGCTCGAGCGGCACCGCGCGGACCCGACCTGCGCGGCGTGCCACCAGATCATGGACCCGATCGGTTTTTCGCTGGAGCACTTCGACCTCGTGGGCCGCTGGCGTGACCGTGACGGCGACCTTCCGGTCGATGCGAGCGGCAAGCTCGTTGACGGGACGCCGCTTGCCGGCGTTCAGGACCTGCGCCATGCGTTGCTGGCGCGCTCCGACTCCTTCGTCACCAGCGCTACCGAAAAGCTGCTCATGTACGCGCTCGGCCGGCGCATCGAGCCTTTCGACCAGCCTGCGATCCGCAAGATCGTTCACGACGCGAGCCGCGAGAACTACCGCTTTTCGTCGCTGGTGCTGGGCATCGTGAAGAGCGCGCCGTTCCAGCTCAGGTCGAAGAAATCCGACGCCGGTGCACCGGCGCCCGCGAGTTTGCGGCAGGCCGATGCCGGGGCACAGGACAACGAAAAGAGGAAACAATGAGTCGTCACGACAGATCGCAACTCTCGCGCCGCCGTGTATTGAGCGGCATCGGCCTCGCCGCACTGCTGCCCGTGCTCCCCGCGATCAGTCGCGCGCAGGGCGTGTCATCGGTAGCCGACACCGCGCCTGGCTCGCAGCTTCCGCTGAAAACTACCGGGCTCGAGCACATGGGCACCGTGGTCCCCGACGTCGCCGCCGCCGGTAAATTCTATGGTCGCCTCTTCAACCCGGAGCTCTACAAAGAGAAAGAGCCGCCGCTTCGTTACTACGTGACGCTCGGCGTCGGTTACCTCGCACTCGGCAGCCGTGCCAACGAGCCGCGTGCGTTCTTCGACCATTTCTGCGCGCTCGTGCAGGACTACAACGCCCCCGCGATGGCGGAGGAGCTCAAGGCCGCAGGGCTGCCCGCCGGCAGGTTCGGAATCATCCCGGACCCCGACGGCATCGGCTTCCAGTTGCTTACGGTTCCCGGAGGCCTCGCGAAATCCACGGAACCCGCCGGTCGCATCGTCGACGGCGACGCGCTCGTGCGTCCGCTCGGCTTGAGCGAAGTGGTGCTTCACGTTCCGGACATCGACATGTCGCTGGCGTTTTACCGGAAGTTTTTCGGCAGGGAGGCGGGCAAGTCGAAACGCGATGCGTGGTTCGACATCGCGTCGACCCGGCTGCGGCTGGAGACCGCGGACTCCGGCGAAGCGCCACGCGTGAACCGCATCGTAGTGAAGGTTCAGAAGTTCGATCGCAAATCGGTGAGCGCGGAGCTCGAGAAGCTCGGCGCGACGATCGAGAAAAGCCGCGCGAAGACCGAGAACGAGGTGAAGGGCAGCCTGCGTTTCCGCGACCCGATCGGCCTTGGCGTCGAGCTGATGCCCGTCTAGGAGCCCTACGATGGTTTACCTCATGAAGCGGTATCTCTCCCGTCGCGCCCTGCTGCGCGGTGCCGGCGCCGCGCTCGCATTGCCGCTGCTCGAATCCATGATTCCAGCGGGTGTGGCGCGCGCCGCCGCCGCGATGCCGCGCACCCGGCTTGCCTGCGTCTATGTGCCGCACGGCGCAGTGATGAGCCAATGGACGCCGAGCCAGCCTGGAGCAGGCTTCGCGTTTCCGGAAATCCTGAAGCCGCTCGAGCCGTTTCGCGAGCGCGTGAACGTGATCAGCGGGCTCACACTGCCACTGGCCTATGGCCAGGACGCATCCGCAGGCGCAAATCACACACGCTCTTCAGCTGTATTCCTGACAGGTGCGAAGCCCGGCACGGGCTCAGAGGCCGAGCTGGGCGCAAGCCTCGACCAGGTCGCCGCAAAACACATCGGGCAGGACGCGCCGCTGCCCTCGCTCGAGCTCTCCATCGAAGACGGCAGCCTGAGTTGCGGCGCCGGCCTCTCGTGCGCCTATCGCAACACCATCTCGTGGCAGGGGCCGAAGTCCCCGTTGCCGATGGAGAACAATCCGCAGGTCGTGTTCGAGCGACTGTTCGGCGATGGCAGCACGGCCGAAGAGCGCGCCGCGCGGCGGGCCGAGGCGCGCAGCCTGCTCGACTCCATCACTTCCGAAGTGGCGTCCCTGCAGCGAACCTTGCCCGGGAGCGATCGAGTGAGGCTCGACCGGTATCTCACCGACGTGCGTGAAGTCGAGAGGCGCATCGCGCTCGCCGCGAAACAGGTTCCTCGGGAGCTGAAGTTGCCGGCCGCGCCCACCGGCATTCCCGACGACTTCGACGTGCACGTGAAGCTCATGTTCGACCTTCAGGTGCTCGCGTGGCAGGCCGACGTGACGCGCGTGACGACGATGATGTTCGCGAAAGAGGTGAGCAACGCCGTCTATCCGGCGAGCGGCATCCGCGATCCGTTCCACAATCTCTCGCACCACTCGAACGTGCCGGACAACATCGCGAAGCTCACCCAGCTGAATCAGTATCACGCGAAGACTTTCGCCTACCTGCTGCAGAAACTGCAGGACGCGCCAGACGGCGACGGCACGCTGCTCGACCACTCCATCGCGCTCTACGGCAGCGGCATGAGCAACAGCAATCAGCACGATCACGAACCGTTGCCGATCGTCATTGCCGGTGGCGCCGCCGGAAGGCTGAAGGGCGGCCGTCACATCCAGGCGGCGCCGAAGACACCGTTGTCGAACCTGCAGCTCGCGTTGCTGAAGAAGATGGACGTTCCAGTCGACTCTTTCGGCGACAGCACCGGCGTGGTGGAGATCTGACCAGCCATGCCGAAGGTTCGAACATTCTGTTTCGTGGCGCGGCTACCGCTGTTTTCGCTGGCGCTTTCGGCCCTGTTGCTGGCTGGCGCGGCTAACGCGGCGAGCCCGACGGCGCTGGCCGATGCCGCCGAGAAGGGCGATGTCGACGCGGTGCGTTCGCTCATTCGCAAGCACGCAGATATCGACACGCCGAGCGAGGACGGAACGCCCGCATTGCACTGGATCGTACGATTGCAGGACGCGGAAACGGCGCGCCGTCTCCTGAAAGCCGGCGCCGACGCGAACCGGAGCAATCGCTACGGCGTGAGGCCGCTGCATATCGCGATCGCCAATGTCGATGTCCCGATGGTTCGGCTTCTTCTCGACGCGCATGCGGACTCGAATGCGCCCGACGTTACCGGCGAAACTTGCCTGATGATGGCCGCGCGCGCGGGCAACATCGAAATCGTGAAAGCGCTTCTCGATGCCGGCGCGGCAGTTGACGCGCGAGACCCCGAGTATCAGCAGACAGCGCTGATGATCGCCGCCCGCGGCGGAAGCGAGCCGATCGTGCGATTGCTCATCGAGCGTGGCGCGCAGGTAAATGCACAGACCCGCACAGGTCCAACTCCCACGTTCCGTCCGCCGGGCTCGAACAGCGGATCGAAAGGCGCCGGCATCGTTCGCGGCGGATGGCCGGAACGCGGCGAGCGCGATCCGGTGCCGGGCGCCAAGACTCCATTGCTCTACGCCGCGCGTGAAGGCCACCGCGAAGTCGCGGCGCTGCTGCTGGCATCAGGCGCCGGCATCGAACAGGCCGACGCAGACGGGGTCACACCTTTGCTGATGGCGGTGCTGAACGGCCGGCTGGCACTCGTGGGATTCCTCATCGACAAAGGCGCGAACGTGAACGCCGCGGATTGGTACGGCCAAACGCCCCTGTGGGCCGCGGTGGATATTCGCGACGTCGACGTGGCGGGCCCCGGTCGCGACAACGGCGTGGATCGGCCGGCGGCCCTCGAGCTGATCCGCACGATCCTTGCGCACGGCGCGAATCCGAACACGCGCACGAAAGAATACCCGCCGCAGCGGCGCTGGATCACGCGACTGGGCTCGCTGTCATGGGTGGATTTCACGGGCCAGACGGCGTTCCTGCGCGCGGCGCTCGCGGGCGACGTCGAGGTGATGCGCCTGCTCGTCGGCCACGGCGCGGATCCGAACATTCCCACCTTCAATGGAACGACACCGCTCATGGCGGCGGCGGGCGTGAACTGGACGATCTCGCAGACTTACGACGAAGGCCCTCAGGCGCTGCTCGACGCCGTGAAGCTTGCGCAGTCGCTGGGCAATGACGTCAACGCAGCGAACGACATGGGCGTCACGGCGCTGCATGGCGCGGCCAATCGCGGCTCCGACGCCATCATCCGATTCCTGGTCGCCAAGGGCGCACGGATCGCCACCGCGGACAAGCAGGGTCGCACGGCGATCACCTGGGCCAAGGGCGTGTTCCTTGCCACTCATCCGCCGCAACCGAAGCCGGAAACGATCGCGTTGCTCGAACAACTACAGGGCAGCGGATCCTGATAACGATGTAATTTTTCTTCAGTCCAAAGGGGGGACTTCATGAGAACTGTACGAACCACGGTGGCCGCGACTCTGCGCGCAGCCGCCCTCTGCATGAGCGGCACGGCACTCGCGCAGGAGGCCGGAACCGACGCTCAACCCGTAACGATGGAAGAGGTGCACGTGACCGGATCGCGCATCCAGCGCGACGGCATGACGACGCCCACGCCGGTCACGGCACTGAACATGGACGACCTGCACGTCATGGCGCCGACGACGCTCGCCGCCGCGGTGACGCAGCTGCCTCAGTTCATCAACAGCGCAGTGCCCGAAGGCGCGCCGTCATCCGGATGGACCGGCGCCTCGGGCGCCAGCATCCTCAACCTGCGCGGCGTCGGCCAGAATCGCACGCTCGTGCTGCTCGATGGGCGCCGCGTCGTCGCCTCGACTCGCAAGGGCACGTTGGATGTGAACCTGATGCCCGACTCGCTGGTAAAGAGCGTGGAAGTGGTGACGGGCGGCGCCTCCGCCGCGTATGGCTCCGACGCCGTCAGCGGCGTCGTGAATTTCATTCTCGACACCAAGCTCACCGGCTTCAGGTCCGACATCCAGGGCGGCGTCACGGAGCTCGGCGACAACAAGAACTATTCGGTGTCGCTCGCAGGCGGGCTGCCGCTGGGCGAGCGGGCGCATCTCATTGCGTCGATGGACTACTACAAAGCGGATCCCATCAAGGACGCCACGCGCCGCGACTGGCAGCAGAGCCAGGGGCTGATCACGAACCCGCTTGCGGGCCAGCCCGGGCAACCCGCGCGCATCATCCGCTCCAACGTGCGCTCAACGCAGTTCACCGAAGGTGGGCTCATCCTGACCGGGCCACTCGCGTGGACGCAGTTTCTGCCCGGCGGAGCTCCAGCGCCGTTTACCAGGGGAACGGATTTCACGACGTCCGCGCAAAGCGGTGGCGATGGACAGGATCTCTCCTGGTACAACTACTTCACACCGGACACTTCGCGCGGCAGCGCTTTCGCGCATCTCACGTTCGACGTGAACGAGCACGCAACAGCGTTCGTGCAGGGCTTGTACGGCATCGGTGACACGTCATACCTGTCGCCGCCCGCCGGTGGCCAGTTCGCAACCTGGCAGGCGACGATTTTCGGCGACAACGCCTACCTGCCGGACTCGCTCCGCCAGAAGCTCGCATCGTCCAGCACGGTGCCGCTCGCGCAGCAGTCGTTCAAGTTCGGGCGCGCGGGAGACCTCGATTACGGCGCGTCGAAGCAGATCGAGCAGAAGAACATCCTGAAGTCGATCACCACCGGACTGAAGGCAGACGTCGGCGAGTGGAAGCTCGACGGCTACTATCAGTACGGTCGCACGGATTCGAACATCGCGATGGACAACGCGATCCGCCTCGATCGCATCTACCAGGCCATCGACGCCGTGCGCAATTCGGCCGGCAACATCGTTTGCAAGTCGACGCTCATGTATCCGGGCAACGGTTGCGTGCCGATGAACGTGTTCGGCGTCGGCTCGCCGTCGCAGGCTTCCATCGACTGGATCACGCAGGACATCTCGCAGAAACAAGTCGTCCAGCAGCACGTGGTCGATGTCTCGATCTCGGGTCGTGCGTTCGACAACTGGGCAGGGCCCGTGTCGATGGCATTCGGCGGCTCCTGGCGGCATGACTGGTTCCAGCAGGCCGTGTATCCCGTGGAGCTGCATGAGGGCACGGATATCCCGCCAATCACTCCTGCGCTGGGCTATCGCGGATTGCCCGCCGTGTACGCGGGCAATGCCAACATCTTCGAGCGCGGCCCGTCGGCGGCGCCGGGCGGCGGCTACAAGGTGAAGGAGGCATTTGCGGAAATGCAGTTCCCGCTGCTCTCGGAGAAGACGTTCGCGAAGACACTGGACCTCAACACGGCGGTGCGCCTCGCGGACTATGAGGGCAGCGGCAAGGTCTGGGCCTGGAAGGGCGGCATCGACTGGGCGTTCAACGACGACGTGCGCTTTCGTCTCACGCGCTCGCGCGACGTGCGCGCCGGCTCGCTGTCCGAGCGGTTCGACACGTCACGCGGCCCGGGCAACGTGATCGATCCGCAATCGGGCTCGAGCACGCAGTACGCCATCAGCGTCGTCGCGGGCGGCAATCCGAGCGTGGATCCGGAGCTCGCCGACACGTTGACCTTCGGCGTGGTGTACCGGCCTTCGTGGCTCGAAGGGTTTGCGATGTCCGTCGACACATTCGACGTCAAGATCAAGGGCGCCATCGGCCAGCTCGGCGCGCAGGCGATCGTCGACCAGTGCCGGCTCGGCGCTACGCAGCTGTGCGGCTATATCCAACGCGGCGCCGACGGGTTCATCTCGACGGTGTACAACCTGTTCATCAACACCGCGGAGGCGCGCACGCAGGGCGTGGACTTTGAGCTCTCATACAACCGTGCGATCACGCTGTTCGGCGGAGGCGAACACTTCTCGGCACGGCTGCTTGCTACGCACCTTGGTGAACTGTCCACCACGCAGGCCGGCGCCGCCACGGTTGATCGTGTCGGCCAGACGGGCGCGCAGGGCGGTGCGCCAAAGTGGCAGGGCACGTTGAGCCTGTCCTATGAGCGCGGTCCCCTGAGCGCAACGCTGCAGGAGCGGTACATCAACAGCGGCAAGTACGACGCAACGTACGTGCAGGGCGTCGATATCGACGACAACACCATTGCTTCCGCGGCGTACACGAACATGGAGCTGTCGTATCGGAGCGAGATGTCGGGGAACTCGTCGTTCCAGACGTATCTCAACGTGACCAATCTGTTCGACAAGGCCCCGCCGCTGGTGGCGACCTGGGGCTTCACCGGGTCGCAGCAGACGAACACGAGCCTGTTCGACATCTACGGCCGCCGTTACAACCTGGGCGTGAGGTTCAAGTTCTAGGCTGGCGGAAATTTCGACGGGCATGCGGCGTCCCGCTAAGGTTTCCCCCGAACCATGCGGGGGCCGCATCGCCCGATCGAAACGTCATGCGAACCGCCGTGCCTTTGCCATCGGGGCCGGCGTCTATCGTCAGCGTTGCGCCGTGAAGATGCGCAACTTCCTTCACGATCGAAAGGCCGAGCCCGCTGCCTGCGCCACGCGCGTTGCTGCCGCGAAAGAATCGTTCGAGCACGCGCGGGCGGTCTTCCGGAGGAATGCCGGTTCCGGAGTCGACGACTTCTACGAACGGCACGTCGTCCTGCACGCCACAGCGAACGGTGACGAGACCCCCTGCGGGCGTATACGCGAGCGCGTTGTTCGTGAGGTTGGCGAGCGCCTCGCTGACCAGCCAGCCCACGCCGCGGATCGCGGCGGGCTGAATGTCTCCGCCGAGGTCGACGCCGGCGAGGTCGGCCGCCGCGATCCGGTCGGCGACAATCGCTTCGGCAATCGGCGCAAGGGCGACGTCTGCCATTTCCCATCGCAGGTTCGCTCCCTCGTCGGAGCGTGCGAGCGCGAGAAGTTGCTGGGCCGTGTGAGTGAGTCTTCGCGCTGCGTCCAGCACGAGCATCAGCCGTTGCCGTTTTGCGGTGTCCGGCTCGTCTTCCGTCATGAGCTCGAGTTGCGCCTGAATGCCGGTGAGCGGTGTGCGCAGCTGATGGGCGGCACTCTCCAGGAAACGCCGCTGTGACGTTGCGCTTTCGCTGACCGTGGTGAAGAGACGGTTGAGCGCTTCGACAACGCTGCGTATCTCAACTGGCACGCGGTCGAGCGCAAGCGGCGCGAGGTCTCGCGCCGAACGTTGAACGATCTGTTCTCGCACTTCGCGCAGGGGCAGCAGCGCGAGCCGGACCCCGAGCCCTATCACCGCCAGGAGAGCGCCCAGCTCGAGGAAATCCACTGCGAGCGCGCTCGAAAGAATGCGCGTTCTCACCCCATCGCGCTTGCGTGTGGTCTCTGCCACCGACACCGTGAGCATGCCGGCATTGCCGTAGGTTCGATAACTCACGACGCGGATCGGTGCACCCCGATACGTCGCGTCGGCGCGGGAGGGATTGGTGGCGGACCGCGGCGCTTCCGGCAGATCCATTTCACCGGCCACCGGCGCGCCGTCGGCATCTGAAACGCGGAAATAGATCGAATCCGAAGAGTCCGCGCGCAGGATGGCAACGGCTTCCGGCGGCAGCGAAAGCCGCGGCCGGTTCTGCGCATCGGGGCGCACATAGGCGGCGACGGCAAGTGCCCCGTCGATCAGCGACTGGTCGTAGGCTTCGCGAAAAGGAGTGACTGTAGTGAAGTAATCGCTGAGCGTGCCCGCCGCGAGGATGAGCACCGCAGGCAGCAGCAGCAGCGCGAGCAGCCGCTTGCGAATCGATGGCCTGCGCTCACTTGGCGGTGTGTTCATCGATGCGATACCCCATGCCCCGTACGGCGCGGATGATCGCTGCGTGGCCCAGCTTCGCTCGCAGTCGCGAGACGTAGACTTCAACCGCGTTCGGCGAGATCTCTTCGCTCCAGTCCGCAATGGAGCTCAGCAGTTTTTCTTTCGGAACGATGTGCCCCGCGTTGAGCACGAGGCATTCGAGGATGGACCATTCGCGATGCGTGAGGTCGAGCCGCTGCGCGCCGGCCGATACCTCCTTGCGCGCGAGATCGAGCTGCAGCTCTCCGAACGCCAGCTGCGGGCTCGCCACGGCATTCGCCCGGCGAATGAGCGCACGACATCGCGCCAGCAGCTCAGGAACTTCGAACGGCTTGGAGAGATAGTCGTCTGCGCCCAGGTCGAGCGCCGTCACGCGATCGGACAGGCCATCGCGCGCCGTGAGCATCAGGATGGGCAATATCTTTCCGCGAGACCGCAGCCCGCGCACGAACTGCAGCCCGTTCTCCCGCGGCAGCCCGATATCCACGACGAGAAGATCGAACGACTCCGCATGCAGCGCGGATTTCGCGGCTTCTGCGCTCGCGACGAGATCCGTCGCGTAACCGGCTGCGGTGAGTGCGCGCCGTACGGCGTCTCCCACCAATGCATCGTCTTCGACGACGAGAACTCTCATCGCGCGATCGTACACGCTCCCGCACAGCTCAGCTGTCAGTTTGTCGTCAGGTTCGGCGAGCACTGTCTCCCACGCTGGCCAACTTGGAGTGCGCGATGAAATATCGTTCAGTTCAGATTCTCACGGCCGCGGCCGTGATCGCAGGAGCGGCGCGTACGGCGTCAGCGGCGGATCAATCGGGTGCGTGGAGCCTCTCGATTATTGGCGGCGACTCGATTGGCGAAACCGGCTCGCTGCGCTCGCCGGTGCGCACCACGATCACCGACCTCGGTTCGCTGGATCCAACGCTGGCCGGCGCTTCGGGCACGCTGTCGTTCGACAAGCTGAAATACGAAGCCCTGTTCAAGCGCCGTTACGACTTCGGCGTGCGGCTCAGTCTCGACGCGAATCACTTCGGCACGCCGCCAAGCGCCGACGACACTCGGCTCAGCGGGCTGGGATTCAACGCCGGCAATGATGCGCAAAGCCGCTGGTCGTTCCCGCTTGCCATTGCAGCGAGCTACCACTTTTAAGCACGCCCTCGACCCTGAGGAGAGAGCAATGATTATTCGTATTGCCCGTACAGCGCGCACGATGGCCGCGGGCGCCATCGCGTCTGCGGCTCTTGGCCTGGTGTCCGTGAACGTCGCGCACGCCGACAGCGACAACGATGTCTCGAGCGTCAAGGTGGTTTTCTCCGACCTCGACCTGGCCACGCCGAAAGGTAGCATGCTGCTGTTCATACGCCTGCAGGACGCCGCGGAAACCGTGTGCGGCGATGACTTCCAGACCGTGAGCCTGGTCGAACGTCGCGAGATCAGGCAATGCCAGCAGGCGGCCGTCGAAAGTGCGGTGGCGCGCGTCGACCGCCCGTTGCTGACCGCGCTCTACGACCGGCATTACCCCGACGAGCCACTCCCGGGAGCGTCGAGAGTGTCGCTCGCGCCTGGCGAAGTCTCTGCACCGGTGCGTGTGGAAGTCATCAATGTCGCTGCCCGTCGCGGATAGATCCGCAACAGTGGGGGTGCCACATGGATCATCGATGGGGAATGCGTGTCGCCGTGGATCTCGGCGTTCAGATCTATTGCCAGCCTCGCACGGTCGGCAGCGTGATGCCCCGAAGAACCCAGCCCGAGAATGGCGAGGAAAACCGGTTGCGACAGTGAGCTGGGTAGCGGCACGGCTTCGACCTCCAGATGCGCGTAAGAAAGGAGATACGCGCACACCCTCGCGCTCGCAAGACGCCGGGCCGCGACGGGTCGGCGGCTTTCGTCAAGTCGATTCCGGCGGTCGCGCCGGGTGCTACGTTGATTTGGCTCGATAAACGTTCGCGCGCGAAGTCGCGAAGCATTCGTACCCGACCCGAGCCAATCGATGCATTCGTGATGAACATCACGTAGGCAGATTCCGAATTCCCGTAGCTGCC
>FTFB01009017.1_pt1 | contig 10807 bp, 8 predicted proteins | sample 1658331 | NCBI WGS metagenome assembly FTFB01 (sample SAMEA3914816, study PRJEB12502) | metagenome | biome: forest; material: soil | place: USA | collected 2011-09-16 | depth 0.3 m | reverse complement strand
TGACGGGTGCCAGTCGGGCTAGCTGAGACCCTGCATCGAGCGCAACAGCCGCTGTTCCTCTCCATGGGGATCGTTCACGACTTTGCACTCAGTATCGAAAACCATGGTCGCGCGCTGTTTCGTGTCGAACGTTCCCCACTTCGGCAGGCCGGGGTGGTTCGGGTCGCCCGTGCGGGCGAACGCGACCCACGCGGCGCTCATGCGGTCGGCGAGCGGCTGACGGTCCTTCCCCTTGCCGGTCATGGACGCTGCGGCGTCCACGACGTCGAACACGAATGGGATCTCGAGCGTGTGGAACGATCGCAGTTTTCCGTCGCGCACCGGCGATCGCCATGTGAAGTAGTACTGGTACACAGCGGCTTTCGCCTGCTGCGCCTTGCGATCTGCCTCGGTGAGCACGCCGGCGCGGAACGTGGCGTCGGACGCGATGATGAGATACAGGTCGGTGTTGGTGTCCTTCGGGCGGCCGGCGCGATAGGCAGCGATGAGCTGATCGACCTGCGCATCGCTCGCCTTGCGCACGAGCTGCTTCACGCTCGCGTGCAGCTTCGCATCGTCTATCGGGTCGATGATCTGGTTCGGGAAGAACGTGACTTCGGTTTCCGTCGTGCCGATCAGAAGCGGAATGTCTGCCGACTGCGCGGGCGCCGTCGGATCGAACGGATCGCCCGGCAGCGAGCGCCCGTCCACCACCGGCGCGAAACTGAGAGGCGCGCCTTTCGCCTTTTCAGTGGTGGCGAGCAGCTGCTCCATCGACAGGCTCTGCAGCTTGTCGACATCCTTTGCGGTGAGGTTGACTCGCTTCAGCACCTCTTCGGCCGTCTTGTCAGCCGCGTCGCGTGGCATGCCGCGCAGGGCGGCGCCGCTCTGGACGATGGCCCGATGGAACAGGCCCTTCGCCTTCGGCATGGCCATCAGGCTGCTCACCTTGCCCGCGCCACCCGATTGTCCGAAGAGCGTGACGTTCGCCGGATCGCCGCCGAACGCCGCGATGTTGTCGCGTACCCATTCGAGCGCGGCGACGATATCCAGGTTGCCCACGTTGCTGGCGTCTGCATAACGCTCGCCGCCGATGCCTGCGAGATACGTGTAGCCGAACACGCTGAGCCGGTGATTGACGGTGACGGCGACAACGTCGTGCTTGCCCGCGAGATTCGCGCCGTCATAGCAGATGAAGCCGCCCGAGCCGCTGGTGTACCCGCCACCGTGCAGCCACACCATCACCGGCCGTTTGCCGGATGCGCCGACGCCCGGCGTCCAGACATTGAGCATCAGGCAGTCTTCGCCCATGGGCTCGTCGCGATCCATCGCTTCGACCTCGGGCGGCACGAAGCCGTGGAAGTCCGCCAGCAGCTGCGGCGAGCGCATGCCGAGCTTCGAGGCATCGCGCACATTCGTCCACGGCTGCGGCTTCTTCGGCGGCATGAAACGATTGGGTGGGGCGGTGGAGGCGCCATAGGGAACGCCCTTGAATGCGTGCACCTTGCCCAGCCGGGTGCCGCGAATCTTGCCTGCGGTGGTGTCGACGGTGGCGCCGGGAACGATCTTCTCTTCCGCCGCGAAGGCCTCGGTCAATCCGCCAGCCGCCAGGCTTCCGGCCACAAGCGTACCCAGTCCAACGAACTGTCGTCGATCGATCATGGAATGCCCCCCCAGGCGCGTTTTCATCGATCTTGTTCGAGCGACGAGCGAGTCGCAACAGCATTCATTCGACTGAGCGATGCGTGGTGGATGGACGGACGGGCGGCGATTGCGGGCCCCCGGTGGGGATAGTAGTGTCCGCGCCGATCGGTTTTTTGCGTCGTGCGGTCTTCAAAGGGGGGGAGCGCCGAATGGGGGAAGTCAATCGAAGCACGCTCGCGGGAGTCGTGTCGCTGCTGTTACTGGCAGTGGCCGTACACCGCCCCGCGGTCGCGGGTGTCGATCCCACAGGCGAATGGCAGCCCATATTCGATGAAGACCCCACCGAGCGGCTCGCGGGCCCCGAGATCGGCGACTACCTCGGCCTGCCCATCAACGAAGCCGGCCGCCTGCGCTCCGACACCTGGGACGCGAGGCTTCAGGAACTGCCTGAAAACCAGTGCCGCGCGCATGGCTCAGACTACGGTTGGCGCGGCCCGTCGGGCCTCAGCTTCTGGAAAGATGTAGACAAGGCTTCGCAGCGGGTCACCGCGTACCACACGCATCTTTCGGCCTACGGCGCCGAACAGACCATCTGGATGGACGGGCGGCCGCATCCGCCCGACTACGCGCGCCACACCTGGGCCGGGTTCACCACGGGCGAGTGGGAGGGCAACAACCTCGTCCTGACCACCACCCACCTCAAGGAAAACTGGCTGCGGCTCACCGGCATTCCGCGCAGCGACCAGGCGACGGCCCGCACGCACATCCTGCGTCATGGCAACCTCCTGACGGTCGTCGTCATCACTTATGACCCGGTGTATCTCAGCGAGCCGCTGATCCGGACCACCGATTTCCGCTACGACCCGAACCAGCGCGGCGCGCCGTGGCCCTGCGTCGTCGCCAATGAAGTCGAGCGGCCCCCGGGCGTCGTGCCTCATCACCTGATCGGCGAGAACCCGTTCCTCGATGAGTTTCCGGCGAAGAATGGCATTCCGCCGGCCGCGACCCGGGGCGGCGCCGAAACGATGTATCCGGAGTACGCGCAGAAGGTGAAGACATTGCCGATGTTGCCGCGACCGGCCGCGAAGACGGCGAAACCATGAGCGCAACCGATTCGATGCGCCACCCGGCGGCGACCCGGTTTCGCGCGACCGCACTCTTTGCCTGTGGCGCTGTCATTGCCCTGATGGGTTCCGGGCAAGTCGCAAATGCGCAGCAGCGTTCGAAGCAGCCGCCCAAGGCAGCCGCAGCGGCTCCCGCGCAGGATTATTCGAAAGCCGAAGTGCACATCCTGCCGGTGCAGGGGCGCACCTACATGCTGGTTGGCGCCGGTGGCAACATCACCGTGCAGGTTGGTGACGATGGCGTGTTCGTCGTCGACACGGGCGTTGTCCAGATGAGCGATAAGGTGCTGGCGGCGATTCGCTCGCTGACGGACAAGCCCATCCGCTACGTCGTCAACACGCACGTCCATGCAGACCACACGGGCGGCAACGCGGCCATCTCGAAGGCCGGCGCCACCATCGCGGGCGGCAACGTCGTCAGCGACATCGGTGCGAGCGCGACGAACCAGGCGAAGGTGTATGCACACCAGAACGTGCTCGATCGCATGAGCACGCCTGAAGGCAACGAACCGCCCGCGGCGACAGATTCGCTGCCGACCGATACCTACACCACGCCTGAGTGGAAGCTGTTCTTCAACGGCGAGGGCATCGAGCTGATCCACCAGCCCGCGGCTCACACCGATGGCGACACGATGGTGTTCTTCCGCCGCTCCGATGTGATCAGCACCGGCGACATCTTCGTGACCAACCGCTATCCGATCATCGACATGCCGCGCGGTGGCACGATCCAGGGCGAGCTCGACGCGCTCAATCGCATCATCGCCATCGCGATTCCGGCAGACCTGCAGGAAGACGGCACGCTCATCGTGCCCGGCCATGGCCGCCTCTGCGACGTCGCCGACGTCGCGTTCTACCAGGAGATGGTCACGATCATCCGCGACCGCATCAAGAACATGCGCGACAAGGGAATGACTCTCGAGCAGGTGAAAGCTGCGAAGCCCACGCGGGACTACGATGCGCGTTACGGCGCCACCAGCGGCTTCTGGACCACCGACATGTTCGTCGAAGCGGTTTACAAGACTTTGAGCGCGAAGCAATGAAGGAGAGCACGTGAAACGTACCTTGATTTTCCTGCTGGCCGCGGCGTCCATGCTCACAGGCGCGGCCGCCTATGCTCACCATTCCTTTGCGGCGACGTATTTCGTGGATCGCGAAATCACCATCGAAGGCAGGCTCACGCAGTTCATCTTCCGCAATCCGCACTCATTCGTGAAGGTCGAGGCACCGGACGACAAGGGCCAGATGCAGACCTGGTCGGTGGAGTGGGGTGGCGGGGCACAGCTGAACCAGGAAAAGGTAACGCGCGATACGCTGAAGTTTGGCGATCACGTCATCGTCACGGGCGCGCCGGGTCGCGAGGCGAACGACCACCGCATCCGCCTGCGCAAGATCGAGCGTCCGTCCGACAAATGGAAATGGGAAGGCCGCGTGCTGTGAAGCGCAAATTCCTTGCACCGTTGCTCGTAGTGCTGGTGCCTTGCCTGCTTGCGGCGCCGGGGCGCAGCGATGCGCAGTTCGCTCGGGCGGCTGCGCCGCCGCCGGCCAACTCCCGCCAGGCGGCGCCCGTCGATTTCACCGGATACTGGGTCGGCATCGTCACGGAAGACTGGCGCACCCGGATGATGACTCCAGACAAAGGCGACTACAGCGGCATCGGGCTGAACGCCGCCGCGCGTGCCGTGGCCAGCAACTGGGACCCGGCGAAGCGCGAGACGGGCGACAGCGCGTGCAAGGCTTTCGGCGCGCCGGCCCTCATGCGCATTCCCACGCGCCTGCACATCACGTGGGTTGACGACAACACGCTGCGCCTCGAAACCGATGCTGGCACGCAGACGCGGGTGTTCAATTTCAACAAGTCGGCGCCGCAGGGCACGGCGCCTTCGTGGCAGGGCTATTCGCTCGCGACGTGGGATGGACTCGATCCGCGCGGCTATACGTGGGGCGCTACCAGCACCAACGACGGCGGCACGGTGCGGCCCGGCTATATGACCGTGAAGACGAGCCAGCTTCGCCCGGGATACCTGCGCAAGAATGGCGTTCCCTACGGGGAGCAGGCCAGCGTCGAGGAATACTTCGAGAGCTTCAAGGAGCCCAACGGCGACGTGTGGCTCATCGTGACCTCGGTGGTGACCGATCCGCAGTATCTCGAGCGACCGTTCGTCACGAGCTCGCAATTCCGCAAGCAGCGCGACGCGTCGGGCTGGCACCCGACAGCGTGCGACGCGAAGTAGACCGGGCCGCGCCGGGCCGCGCAGGCCAGGTCGCATAGGCCCCGGCGCGTAGACCGCGGCGACAAGCCGGCACGCCAGACGACCCTCCGGGCGAGGATGATGAATGTCTTTTGATGCCTTCCTGCACTGGCTGAACGACACGCCGTTCAGCATCGTGATGCGCGAGTCGCTCTGGGCCGAGCCGGTCATGGAGACGATCCATGTGCTCACGCTGTCCCTGTTCCTCGGCTTCGTGGTCCTGCTCGACCTTCGCCTGCTGGACGTGAGCCTGCGTCGCAAGCGGGTGTCGGAGGTCTTCGAGCAGCTCAACCCGGGACTGTTCAGCGGCTTCGCGATAATGATCGTGACGGGCGTGCTGCTCTTCGTGGCAGACCCCGTGGCGTTCTACAGCACGCTGTTCTTCAAGCTGAAGATGATCATGCTCGGCGCCGCCATAGTGAACGTGCTGCTGTTCAACTTCACCCTCGGCAAGCGAATGATGGAATGGGACCACGCTCCGCGAACGCCCTTCGGCGTGAAGCTGTGCGGCGCGGCCTCGTTGCTGCTCTGGGTATCCATCGTCGCTGCCGGCCGCGGCATCGCCTACACATTGCCGCCGCCGTGACCGGGCGTGCGGGCATGAGCGAGAGAGTGGTATGACGTCGATAGAGGCAATGCTGCTGGCGTTCTGCGAGTGGTGTAACGCGTCGTTCTTCGGTTCGGCCATTCGCGACTCGGTGTGGCTGTTTCCCTTTGTCGAGATCTTTCACCTGCTGGCGCTCGCCACGCTGGGCGGAACGATGCTCGTCTTGAACCTGCGCCTGCTCGGCCTGCGGTTCCCGCGCGACTCGGTGCCGGATCTCGCGCGCGAGTTCCAGCCGTGGATCGTCGGCAGCATCGTCGTATTGCTGGTGTCGGGCTTCCTGCTGTTCTCGACCGAAGCCGTGAAGATGTATGGCAACTGGGCTTTTCAGCTCAAGATGCTGTTCCTGCTGCTGGCGATAATCTTCACTTTCACGTTTCATCGCCGGGCCATCCTGGCGGTGGAAACACCGTCCAGCCGGCCATGGCGGCGGGTGGCCGCCGTGGTTTCGATCCTGTTGTGGACGGGTGTCGGGCTCGGGGGGCGTGCCCTCGGCTACATCACCACCGCCGCGTCCTAGCAGGCAGGCAGCGGGCGGCCGCGCACCAGCGCCGGGCAGGCTGAATTCTCATCGCGTGAGGCGGCAGGAAGGGCACGTCGAATGTCGGTGCGTGGCGAGCAGGTTTCTGTAGCGATCGTCGGCGGCGGCCCCGTCGGCCTGTGCCTGGCGATGGATCTCGCGTGGCGCGGGGTCGATGTCACCGTCATCGAGCAGCGTGCTGCGGGAGAGCCACCGAGCGTGAAGTGCAATCACGTCTCCGCTCGCACCATGGAAATCTTTCGGCGCCTCGGCTTCGTTCGCGAGGTGCGCGAGGCGGGCCTGCCGGCGGACTACCCGAACGATGTCGTGATCCGCACCCGGGCCACGGGTTACGAGCTCGCGCGCATTCCCATACCCTGCCGGCGCGATCGATACTCTTCCACACAGGGGCCGGACACCCAGTGGCCGACACCTGAGCCGCCTCATCGCATCAACCAGATCTATTTCGAGCCCATCCTGTTCCGGCACGCCACGCAGATGCCGAAGCTCAGGGTGATCAATCGCGCGCAAGTGGATGGGTACGAGCAGGGCGCGGACGGCGTGCGACTGAGCGGGGTGGAGCTCGACACCGGCCGCGCGTTCACGCTGGAAAGCCGCTATCTCGTCGGCTGCGATGGAGGCCGGTCCGGCATTCGGCGGGCCATCGGCGCGAAGCTCGAAGGGGATGAGGTCATCCAGCGCGTGCAGTCGAGCTACATTCGCGCGCCGGCGTTGCTGGGTCTCATCACTCAACCGCACGCCTGGATGAGCTATCTCTACAACCCTCAGCGTGCCGGCAATCTCGTGGCGATCGATGGCACGGAGCGATGGCTGCTGCACAACTACCTGCTGCCGCATGAGCAGGACTTCGAGTCGGTGGATCGCGATGCCTGCATACGCCTGCTGCTCGGGGTGGGCCGCGATTTCGAGTACGAAATCCTGGGGAAGGAGGATTGGATCGGCCGTCGGCTGGTGGCGAATTTCCTGCGCGACCGGCGCGTATTCATCTGTGGAGACGCTTCGCACCTCTGGGTGCCGTACGCAGGCTACGGAATGAACGCGGGCATCGCCGACGCAATGAATCTCTCCTGGCTGCTTGCCGCACACCTGAACGGCTGGGCGCCCGAGGCGATTCTCGATGCCTATCAGCGCGAGCGCCTGCCGATCACCGACCAGGTTTCGCGCTTCGCGATGAAGCACGCTGAAGGGGCCATTCGCGAGCGGACGACGCTTCCGCCAGAACTGGAGCAAGACACTCCGGCAGGTGCGGAGGCGCGCGCCCGCGTGGGCCGGGCGACCTATGACCTCAACGTGCAGCAGTTCGCGTGCGCCGGGCTGAACTTCGGCTACTACTACGATGCCTCGCCGATCATCCGTTACGACGGCGAGCCGCAGCCTCGCTACACCATGCACGACTATCTGCCGTCGACAGTGCCCGGATGCCGCACTCCGCACCTTTGGCTCGCCGACGGTCGTTCGCTGTATGACGCGATGAGCGCCGACTACACGCTGCTTCGCTTTGACGTGAGCGTGAACGTTGATCCGCTCACTCGCGCGGCGGCTGAGCGTGGCCTGCCGCTAACGGTGCTCGATGTATTTGCCCGTGAAGGGCAGGGCATCTATCGGCACAAGCTGCTGCTCAGCCGGCCGGACCAGCACGTCGCGTGGCGCGGCGATGAGCTTCCCGGCGACGCGCGGGCGCTCGTCGACCTCGTGCGCGGCGCCGCCTAGCCCCGGCCGAGGTTCACGTTCAGCACGTTCTGCGCGGGTTTCAGGCGCTGCTGGAACGCCGCCTTCGACACGAGCGCCGCGCCACGCCGATGCGGGTTGGGGTGAAACGTGAGCGGCAGCGCTTCGCCGTTCAGCGCCACGGTGTTGACGCCGCAGCCGGCGGTGCCGATTCGATAGTGCACTTCGACGGGATGGCCGAGCAGCGACGTGGCGATCTTGAGCCCATCGAGCGAGCCGGGGATCACGGGGTCGATGCTCAGCACGCTCGCCTCGACGCTCAACCCCAGCAAGTGCCGGACGATCAGCCCGAGCGCGATGCCGGCGCCGCTCGAATACACGCGCCAGCCGCCGTCGAGGTCGATGGTGCCCTGGGCCACGCGTGCGTATTCCACGCTGGCCCGGTAGCGGTCGGCAAATTCCGCGTCGGAGCTCGAGTAATAGCAGTTCGCCTGGCGCGGCGTCGCGCTGGGCACGAGCGAGGTCAGGCCGATGGGATTGGCCTGGCACAGGGCCTTGAAGAAGCCTTCGGCATCTCCGATGTGGGCCAGTGCCTGTGCGTAACGCAAGTGCGCATGGGTGTACATGAGGCCGATTTCACGGCCAAAGAACGTTGCGCTCTCCGCCCGCTGGAACAGCTTTTGCGGCCCGCCGTGATACGGCATGGGTCGATCGAACAAGCGCACTCCATCCGGCGCGCTCAGGTGCGCGCCAATGAGTTGCAGGTGCTCCCGCGCCTGCGCAGGCGTGAGCAGGTCTTCGAGAATCGCGTGGATCATGGCGAGCGAGCTGTAGTGCACGCCGGTGACATCGTCGCGGGGATGCAGCAGGTAGCTCACGCGGTCGGCACTTTCAAAAAGGGCATAGCCCGTGAGCACGCCATCGACGAGCAGCAGGCGCTGGAAATCTCTCTCCACCGCCTTGGCCTGTGTTTCGAAGCGAGCAGCCTCATCATTGCGGCCAATCGAACGAAAGGCCCGTGCGAGAGACGTCAGCGTCTGGAAGTGCAGCGTGACCGTCCACGCGCTGCACAGGCGTTCGCGCATCATGGGGTCCGCGGGCTGCAGTGAGTCGTTCCAGTCTCCATGCCCGTAGGCTGCGAGCGCTGTGCCGGGGATCACACGTTTTCCGATCAGGGCCAGTGCGCGTTCGGCGTGTTGCCACACCGTTGCCTCTTCGCCGTCGTCGGGACTGCGACCGTCGAAGAAGCGAACGCGCTCGTCCAGCACGCCGGAGTCTCCCGTCGCGATGAGATATTGCGCGAGGACGACCAGCGGCCAGAACACGATATCGCCATGCGAATCCCCGGGGCGAATGTTCCGTTCGCGCTCGAAGAACATGAACCACTGCGGCCAATCGCCGTCGGGGTTCTGCTGGCGCATCACTCGTATCAACAGGTCTCTGATGGGCTCTGGTCGACCGAGTGCAAGAAGCAACTCGACTGGGCCCTGGCAGACATCCCGCGTTCCCCAGCCGCCGCCCGAGAACTGCTCGAGCCCGCGCGGCGAGAGGTAATGCACGAAGGCATTGTGGGCAAACCACGGCGCAATTTCGGCAAGCCCGAAGAGTCGCTCCGCGAGCGGCGATTCGCTCGCCGAGATCACTTGTGGTGTTGTGATGAGCCTTTCGCCACTGCCCACCCGGAGGGGCGATTGCGACTGCTCCGAGACCAGCCCGCCCTGGATGCGCAACCCGATAGTCGACGCGCTCGCAGTTACGATGCATAGAAAAGGCTGCTGCCGGGAGCGCCCGTCGAGGAACAGCAGTTCATCGCCGCCCACCTGTTCGAAGTGCGTGCCGGCCATCGGGGCGATGTGGAAATTGCCGTCCGGAAATCGTTGCGCAAGCTCCGAGCCCGGTGCCGGCACCAGCGTGATGCCGTCTCGCTCGCGCCGCCAGATCGCTGCCCCCGGCGCGCTGCCGTCGTCGCCGTTCAGCGCGACGTGATGCGAGATCAGGAAACGCGCCGGAACGCCCGCCTTCACATCGATGGTCAGCGTGAGCTCATGCGGGGCCTCTTTCACGCCCGAGCGAACGTGTATTTCCCCCTGCGCGTGGCGATAAATCCAGCGGCAGGAGTCAGGCGACATTTCGAAGGCGGAGGGTTGATCGAGCAGCTTCCACCTGCCGTCTATCTCCACGAACACGCGCTGACCGTGTGAGCGGAACAGGCTGAGATAGCTATGCACGGTGGAAAGAAATCGATTGATGCTCACGTGACCCTGCGTGACCATCGAGTGAAAGATGCCACCCATCCACGCGGTGGAAGTGAGTGCCGATTCATCAGGCGTCGTATGGCTGCCGGTTCTCAGGATGTGCCCGTGGGGGCGCCGGACCCACAGCTCCTTCGAGCGGAGCGCGACGTGATTGTCCGCGCCATGAAAGAAGGAGAGGGGCCGACCCGCGTTGAGCTCCTCATGCCTCCATTGGGAACCGAACAACGATTGCAGCTCCCGGGCGTCCAGGTCTGTCGCGTCGAGCAGCGAAGCGGGGCTGAACAGGGTTGCCGTGTTCGTGCTTTCGGCGGGCGCCGCTGCGATCGGTGTGGGAGAGGCTTCCGCCAGCAGGAGCGCCTCGTCCACCAGGTCGATATCGCCGCGTGAAGTGGCCTCCCGGTGGTCGGCGACATAGAGGCCGAAGAACCCGGCGGCCGCCTGGCCGCGAGGCTCGAGTTGAATCGGCGTGTCCTGGATGACTGCCATTGCATGTTCGTGCTGCAGGCGCCGGCCCGGAAGGCCATCGAGAACGCCGGACGGCGCCGCGCCTGCGCGAGTCGCCCGCCCGTGAAACTGCATGGCGTCTGTCGCGAATGAGCATCCCTTGCGCAGGGAGCCGACAAGCGACCACGGGTAACGCCCGTCGACGGCGAGGTTCTGCCGGGACGCCAGCACCGCGCCATGAGCCGGGTGCAGAAGCGGCGAGTGGTCGAGATACTGGCTTACATAGAACTCGTTGAGCC
>FTFB01010678.1_pt1 | contig 10810 bp, 9 predicted proteins | sample 1658331 | NCBI WGS metagenome assembly FTFB01 (sample SAMEA3914816, study PRJEB12502) | metagenome | biome: forest; material: soil | place: USA | collected 2011-09-16 | depth 0.3 m | reverse complement strand
CTAGAGCTGAACGGAGCGTTCCGAACCCGCGACTTTCGTCGCTCCGGGGCTCTCTGCGCGCTTGCGCCGCTGCTTCGTTCAGGTGGCGCTCAGCTTCACGATGTAACAGTGCGCGCCGGTTCAGTCCCCACAGGGGACGCCTCCAAAGGAGAATCCCATGAAACCCCTCGCTATCGGTGCCCTCCTCCTGTCACTCGCGGCAGGCTCGGCCGCAATGACTGACGAGGATGCGCCAGCCTTCGAATTTCGGTGAGCTGCGCACGAAGTAGAAATCCGATGTCAGCGGATCGAACGCGCCGTGCGATTCGAACTGCGGGCTCGAAATGCCGGGCGGCGCCCAAGGCACCGCGACGATGGGAGCGGCAGCGGCATCTTTGGCACTCGAAGCGGGCGAACCCGCGCGCACCTGGAGCGCGAGCGCCATGAGCGAGCACAGCGCGAGCACCCTCCACTGATGGGTCATGAGCGTCTCTACGCCAGAAAGCCTAGAATCCGCACCCGCCGGCCACCAACCTCACCCTCCCATCCGGCACCGGGGATAGCACGCAGTGACCGAGTTGAAGTCGGGACCCGCGGGTTCGATCGCGCAGCGCTCGGCGCGTTGGGCGCTCATCGTGTCGCTCGGCGTGGTCGGGGCCTGGATGATGCGGCACTTCCTGCCGGCACTTTGCTGGGCCGTGGTGCTGGCGATTGCGACGTCCTCCGTGTACGACCGATGGCTCGCGCGCTTCACGGGCAAGCGGCGTCACCTGTGGGCTGCGCTCACGTTCACGACGTTCATCGGCATCGTGCTCATCGTGCCGATGGTGTATGGCGGTGTCATCGCCGCGCGCGAGGCGATAACTCTCGTGCGCGCGTATGCGAACACCGCCGACGGGCACCTTGCACTCCCTGATTGGGCGAACCAGATTCCGTGGTTGCGCGACTGGCTGCAGAACGCGTGGGCGGATCGGTTCGGCACCGGCGGCGCCGTGGCCCAGGCCAAAGTGTTCGTACCGCAGTGGACGCGCGTACTCGGCCTGCAAGTGGCGCGACGCTTGACGACGCTCGCGTTCGCGCTGCTCACGCTGTTTTTCCTCTACCTGCACCGCGAAGGCATCAACCTCAGCGTGCGCCGGGCCGTGCGGCGTGTGTTCGGTCCGACGGTGGAACCGCTGCTCGACCGCATCGTGGGTGCGATACGTGCCACCGTCGATGGCGTAGTGCTGGTCGCCGTCGCCGAGGGCGCAATCATGGCGGTGGTGTATGCGATCGCGGGCGCGCCTCATCCGATTCTCTTCGGCGCGCTGACTGGCGTGTTCGCGATGATTCCGTTCGCCGCGCCGCTCGTGTTCGGAGTGGTCGCGGTGCTGCTCGCTCAGCAGGGCGCGCTCGTTGCGGCCATCGCTGTCGCGATCGCGGGCACGCTCGTGCTCTTCGTCGCCGATCATTTCGTGAGGCCGGTGATCATCGGTGAGGGCGCGCGGCTCCCCTTCTTGTGGGTGCTGCTCGGCATCCTGGGTGGCGTCGAATCGTTTGGCCTGGTCGGGATTTTCCTCGGTCCGGCGCTGATGGCCGCGTTGATGTCGATGTGGCGGACATGGTCTGCGGAGCCGTCGCCGCCGCCGCCCTGAGGCCGCGCGCCTCGGTTCGCGCGATTTTCGCGGCAGCCGTCGTCATGGCGCTGCCGATCGGCGCCGCCGCGCGCGCGAGCGAGGGTGACGAGCACGTCGACGTCGAATCCGTCGTCGTCACGGCCGCGCGCTCGGGCCAGCTCGTCCGCGACCAGCCGATCCGCGTCGAAGTCGTGCCGGACGTGGAGATCGAAGAGAGCCTCTCGGTCGCGCCCGGCAATCTCACCAATCTCCTCAACGAGCTCGCGGGCGCGCGGCTGCAGGCGAGTGCGCCGGGCCTCGGTGGCACCGAGATCCAATTGCGCGGATTGCCGGGCCGGCACGCGCAAGTGCTGTCCGACGGTCTCCCGCTTGCGGGCGCGCAGACCGACGCGTTCGGCCTCTTGCAAACCCCGCCGCTCGATCTCGAGCGCGTCGAGCTGATCAAGGGCGTCGCCTCGGCACTCTATGGCGGCTCGGCGCTCGCGGGTGTCATGAACCTCGTCTCGCACGGGCCCGGCCATGAATCGCAGTTGCTGTTCAATGAGACGTCGCTGGGCGGAACCGATGCGGTCGCATTCCTGGCGAGTGAAGGCGGGCGCCCGTTCGGCTACACACTGACCGGCGGCGCGCACTATCAGGCGCGCAAGGACCCGGATCACGATGGATGGGCAGAGCTGCCCGGCTATGAGCGCGGCACTCTGCGCCCGCGCTTCTACTGGAGCGACGGGGACCAGCGGACCGTGTTCGCCACGCTCGGCGTCATGCACGAGGATCGCACCGGCGGCACGATGGACGGCCGCACACTGCCGGATGGACGAGAGTTTCCCGAGGCGCTGCATACGCGGCGCGCCGACGCGGGCGCGGTGGCGCACTTCGTGCTCGACGACTCACGCTTACTCAATGTGCGTTGGTCTACGAGCGTGACGAATCACGATCGCCTGTACGGCGACACGCGCGTCGAAGACTCGGAGGCGAACGTGTTCGGTGAGGCGACACTCCACGGAGAGCTCGGGCGGCACAAGTGGGTTGCAGGCGCCGCGTTTCAGTACGAGCGCCTCCACACGAGCGACGTCGCGGGAGTGAGCTACGACTACAGCGTCCCCGCGCTGTTCGCACAGGACGAGATCGCGCCGGCGAAGTGGCTCTCGCTCGCGGGCAGCGCCCGCGTCGATGCGCATAGTGATTACGGCACGTTCGTGAGCCCTCGAGTGTCCGCGCTGTTTCGTCCGCCGACAGGTCGTTGGTCGCTGCGCGCATCGGTCGGATCGGGATTCGCCGCGCCGACACCGCTCATCGAAGAGGTGCAGGCGCGCAGCCTGAGTGTGCTCGATCCGCTGCACGGCCTGCGTGCCGAGCGGGCTTCGAGCGCATCACTCGATGCGAAGTGGGCTCGCAAACCGTGGGACGTGAATGTGAGCGCGTTTGCGTCGCAGATACGCCATTCACTCGCCGTCCGCGAGTCTGCGCAGCCGGGGCGTCTCGATCTGTTGAACAGCGAGGGCCCGTTCCGCGCGCGTGGCGCCGAGATGCTCATCGGCTTCACTGAGGGCCCGTTTCACGTCCTCGCCAACTCGACGCTGCTCGATGTGAGCGAAGTGCCGCCCGGCGAAGCGCGGCGCGATGCGGACCTCGTGCCGGGATTCTCAGCGGAGCTCGCTATCATCGTCGAAGACGAGGATCGCGGGCGCATCGGCATGGAGATCGCGTACACCGGCCGCCAGCACCTGTCGGATGATCCGTTTCGCGACGTGACCGAGCCCTATGTCGAAGTGAACGTGCTGGCGGAAGTGAAAGTCGGGAAAGCGGCGATCTTCCTGAACGTGCTGAATCTCACGAACGTCCGCCAGCGCGATGACGCGCCGCTGCTGCGACCCACGCCTGGTCCGGGTGGCGACCCGATCACCGATGCCTGGGCGCCGCTCGTCGGCCGCACGCTGAATATCGGCGTGCGCGCGGAGCTTTGAGCGTTCAGCGCACGTGGCGCGCGTTCAGGTCGAGCGCTTGGCCTTGTGCTCGTCCGCCCACTTCTGCACGGCGGCCATCGTGTTCGCGACGTGCTTGTCGGGGCTCAGCGCCGTGTACGAGTAGATGATCTCTCCGCCCGGCGCGATAACGTACGACGTGCGCTTCGCCCAGTCGGGCTTGATCCAAAGGACCGCGTCGTAGGCTTTCATGATCTTCTGGTCCGCATCGGCGGCGACCGCAAATTTGTTGCGGCATTCGCTCACCGAGAACTTGTTGAGCGTGTCGATGGTGTCGTGCGACACGCCGATGACGGTTGCGCCCATCGCCTTGAACTTTTCCGTGGCTTCGGCGAACTCGTGCGCTTCGATCGTGCAGCCCTTGGTGAAAGCCGCCGGATAGAAGTACAGCACCACCGGCCCCTGCTTCAGCGCATCCGCCAGTGAGAAATTGAAGGGTTTGCCGGCGAGCGAGGCCTGCGTCGTGAAGTCCGGTGCCTTCGCGCCGTTCGGCAGCGTGGCGAGCGCCGGCGAAACAGCGAGAGCGGCAGCGATCGTCGCGGCGGCGAAAGCTGTGGTGAGTGCGCGGTTCGGCATTGTTCGAAATTCCTGTCTGTTGGCGGCGACGCCGCGCGCGCACGCCAGCGCGCGGGACCTCACGCACTTTACGCCAGCGCGGCAATTCCGGATGCGTGTCTCCCATCGGCGTCAGCACGCACGCACGCGAACGCGATAGGGCGCACTGATCTTCGCTTCCGGACAAAGCGCCGAGCCCGCCCGCATTGCTAGCTGGTGCAGTGACATGGGTCGAACGTATCCGTTACCGACCGGCGACCCGGCGAGTTTATCGCAGTGATTCGCGGCATTCGCTTGTGCTGCGGCCGGTGCACGCGGATGCGCTTGACGCCCCGGCGAACGCAGGAAGAATGGCATCACACCAAGAACGAAGGGGTCTCCTGTGAATCGGATCCTCGCATCGCTGCTCGTCTCGGCCGCGCTCATCACCTCCACGTGCGTGCTCGCGCAGCAACCGCCCAACATCGGCATTGCGCCCGTGCAGCTCACGGAGAGCTCGTACGTCTTCGATACCGCCGAACAGCACAAGATCCGCGTCGTCGTGGTGGTGAAGGGGCTGGTTCATCCGTTCTCCGTTGCGCTTCTGCCGGCGGGGGATGCTTTGGTGTCGGAACGCGGAGTGGCGCTGCGCCTCGTGCACAACGCCGCCGGCGCGGGCGGCAAGCCGTCCGAGCTCGATCCGAAACCGGTCGGTGGCGTTCCGCCGCTCGAACCGACGTATCGCGGCGGTGGCCTGAGCGACGTGGTACTGCATCCGCAGTTCGCGCAGAACAAGCTCGTCTACTTCACGTACAACAAGCCGGGCAATCCGCCGCCAGCGGATGCGAAGCCGCCGATTCGCCGCGAGAGCAGGGTCACGCTGATGCGCGCGAAGTTCTCCGGCACTGCGCTCACGCAAGTGGAAGAACTGTTCTCCGCAGAGTCGGGCAGCACGAGCGGCTCGCGCATCGCATTCGGAAAGGACGGCATGGTCTACATGACGACCGGCGCACCGTTCGGCGATCAGGCTCAGCGTCTCGACAGCGCGTACGGCAAGGTGCTTCGCCTGCACGAAGACGGCAAGGTACCCACCGATAATCCATTCGCCGGCCGTGCGGACGCGCGGGCGGAAGTGTTCTCGCTGGGTCATCGCGATCAACTGGGGCTGACGGTGCATCCGACGACCGGCGCCGTGCTCAATGCGGAGCACGGTCCCAACGGCGGCGATGAAGTGAACACGATCCTGCCGGGGCACAACTATGGCTGGCCGAAGGTGAGCTTCGGTCGCAACTACGACGGCCCGCGCATTTCGGAATCGCCCATCGCCGAGGGTGTCGAGCAGCCGACGATTCTCTGGCTGCCGTCGATCGGGCCGAGCGGCCTCACGTTCTATACGGGCGATCGGCTGACCGCCTGGAAGGGCAATCTGTTCGTCGGCAGCTCGCGGCGCGGAGAAGTGCCGCGCACCGGCGGGCTCGAGCGTGTCGTGGTGAACGACAAGCTCGAAGAGCTGCGCCGGGAAACGTTACTCACGGAGCTGCATCAGCGCATCCGCGATGTGCGGCAGGGCCCGGATGGTCTGATCTACGTGGTGACCGACGAGGACGACGGCGCGCTGCTGCGGATCGAGCCCGCGACCTGACGCCGTACATCGAGCGCGCGACCTCAGCGATCGCTTGAACGGCGACCCGGTCCGCGGCGTCGCTCGATCCCTGAGTACCAGCGGCTGAACGAGAGCGCGTCGCGCCGATCCGTCCTGCGACGATCGTTGAAGCGCGCGAGCCGGCACTGGCATTGCAGCGGTCGCGTGCACTCGGGGAGCGGAATGCGCGGCGCTTCTTGGGCAAGGTATCGCTGCCCGCCTGCGGCGAGCGCGGCCGCGCAGGCATCCTCATCCGACACAACGGCAACGGCGTAAAACATCGCCTGCGTAGCCGACGCGGACGACTCCGCGTGCGCGTCGTGCGGCGCCTTCCGCAGGCGTCGAATCAAACGGGGAAGCTTCATCTTGGTCGGCGTGCCAGCAAGCACGGCGCCTGCGCTGTCACGCTCGAGCTCGCACGCCCTCATCGGGCCGCTCTCGAGGATTATTCGGCGAGTTGTCCGACGCCTACGGCGAGGCGGCTGAGCAGAGGGGGGATCATGCGGTCGTCATCTTCCAGCGCGCGGCAGGCCGAGCGTGCAAATTCTGCCGCCTCGGTGGGCCCGGGAATCATCACCGTGACTTCGATGCCCGCCTCCTGCATCTCGGCGCGCAGAGAATGGCCGAACGATCGCAGGAACGCGCGGCTCGCCGCCCACACCGCGGGGCACCGCTCGAGCATCGCCGAGGTTCCAGAGGACACGATGAGCACCTTGCCGCTTCCATCGACGACCACTCCGCCGATGAGTCGCTCGATCACGTGCACGACCGCGGTGACATTCCGATTGATCACGGCGAGCTCCGCATCGAGCCGAGCGTTCGGGTCATGGCAGCTGCAACGATCGGTATCGGCATTGGCGACGAGCACGGAAAGTGGCCGGCCGAGGCAGATGACCGCGCGGTACATCGCCTCGATGCCTTCATACGTGGAAACTTCCGCGCAGATGCAGACCGCCGTGAGTGCCGGATCGATCGCGCGCAGTCGCGCCGCAATTGCGGCGAGTCGCTCGGCGTCACTGCCGACGAGAATCAGATCGTAGCCGCGGCCCGCGAGCTGCCGAGCGAGCTCCGATCCCACATCGCCTGCCGCGCCGGTCACGAGTGCGAGGGGGCGCCCAGAACAAAAAGCCATGTGCTGCTTCCGCGGCCAACACCGCAGTGGTCGTAAGGTAAGCGGCGCTCGCAACTTTCGTGCCCGTGGTGCAAGCGCCACGCTACATGCGTCCCGCAGCGGTGGGGAACGCTATTTCTGCCGGTATCGCTCGAACCAAGCGATGATCGCGCTCGCCTTTGCGGCGGATTGCGAGGGGCGTGCGGCAAGGCCTCCGTGCGAGGCCCCGGGCACTTTCACGAGTGCCGTGGGAACGCCACGCAGCTGCAGAGCCTGGTAGTACTGCTCCGAGTCCGCGACCGGTGTGCGCAGATCATGATCGCCCACCACTACCAGCGTCGGCGTCTTCACCTGACCGACGAGTGACAGCGGCGAGCGCTTCCAGTACTCCTCGGGCGCTTCCCACGGCAGTTTCTCGAACCAGTATTTCGGCATGAACGTGTACGCGTCGGTGGTGAGCACCGTGCTCGTCCAGTTGATGACGGGCTTTTGCGCAGCCGCCGCGCGGAAGCGGTCCGTGCGGCCGACGATCCACGCGGTGAGGATGCCGCCGCCCGAGCCGCCCGTGACGAACAGATTCTTCGCGTCGACGATGCCGCGCGCGACCGCCGCATCGACGACGCTCATGAGATCGTCGTAGTCATTGCCCGGATACGCGTGATGAATCGTGTTGGCGAATGCCTCGCCGTAGGAGGTCGAGCCGCGCGGGTTCGAATACACGACGACGTAGCCCGCGGCCGCGTACAGCTGATAGTCGGTCGAGAAATACGGACCGTAGCTCGCGAACGGCCCGCCGTGGATCTCGAGGATCAGCGGATATTTCCGGTTCGCGTCGAAGTTCGGCGGCGTGACGAGCCATGCATCGATCGGCTTCTGGTCGTACGAGGACTTCACCTCGAGCGGCGCGACCTTGCCGAGCGTCTTGTCGCGCAACAGCTCGTCGTTGAGATTCGTGAGCCGCGTCGTCTTGCCGTTGCGCGCGATCGCGATGTCGGACGGCGAAGCGCCAGCGCCCAGCGTGAAGGCGACGACACCGGTGCGTGACACCGAAAACTCACCGCCCGAGTAGGGGCGATCGAGTCCCGCGCCACTCACGCTCGTCGCGACCGGCTCGATCTTGCCGCTCAGCATCAGGCGACCAATGCGCGTGATGCCTTTGTCGGCGTACTGCACATAGAGGCTGCGGTTGTCGGAGCCCCAAAGCGCGCTGTCGATCGTGCGGTCGAGCGTCGTGGTGAGCGAGTGTGAATTGCGACCATCCGGCTCCATGACGTAGAGCTCGACGTTCTGGTAGCCGAGCAGCTTGTCTTCGAACGTGAGATACGCGATCGAATTTCCATCAGGCGACACGATGGCGTTCGCGTCCGGGCCCTTGCGCGAGGTGAGCGCCGTCATGGCGCCCTCGGCCACCGAGACGCGGTAAATCTCCGTGTTCACCGGCTCGCGCTGCCAGCCGGGCATGCGATTGCCGGTGACATAGACGAAGCGGCCATCAGCGGACCACGACAACGGCCCGGTCTCGTTGAATTGCCCGAACGTGAGCTGGCGCGGCGCGCCGCCATCGGCGGACACGACGAAGAGGTGCGTGTAGCCGGGCTTGAACTGGCCGACGCCGTCGGCGCGGTAGAGCACATCGGTGACGACGTCGAGCCCGTCCGCCCACTTGGCGCCTTCGGGTTTCGGCGGTGCCGAGCCGAGCGTCACGGGGTCATCGCGCTGGAACATCGTGAACGCGATCGACTTGCCATCGCGCGACCACGCGAGCCCGTCGGGCGACTCGGTGAGGTCGGTGAGGCGAGCGGAGGTGCCGTTCTGCATCCAGCGCACGAAGAGCTGCGCGCGCCCCGCGTCCGAAGAGACGTATGCGAGGCGCTTGCCATCGGGCGACCAGCGGGGCGTCGATGCGTCGCGCTCGAGGGCCGATTGCACACCGCTCTCCACATCGATGAGCCAGATCGCGCGCACGACCTGGTCCGTCATCACGTCGTGCCCGAGTCGCACGTAGGCGATGGTGCGTCCATCCGGGCTGATCTGCGGGTCCGTCGCCCATTGCAGGCCGAAGAGGTCACGGCCTTCGAACAAGGGCGCCGGCGCTTCGGCGGGCTTCGCGAGCGCGGGAGCGGTGAAGAGAAGGGCAACGAGCGCGAGCGACAAAGTGCGCATTGAGCGGCATCCTGCGACGAAAAATTCGCGGCAGCTTCACCCGGCCACGCGGGCCACGCAAGTCACTTCGCCGTTTCGAGGCGTCCTTCCAGCGTTTGTATGCAGCCATTGAGCGCGGTGCGCAGCGTCTCTCGCTCGGCGTCCGACAGCGGGGTGAGCATCGACTGCTCGAGCGCCCGTACGGCGGCGTCGCAGGCGCGCAAGGTGTCGAGGCCGCGGGAGGTGAGGGTGAGCTGCACGATGCGCCCGTGCGAAGGATCTTGCCGGCGCGTGACAAGCTTTTGCGCCTCGAGCGTCTGCACGACCTCGTTCATGGCTTGCGGCGAGATGAATGCGCGGTTCGCGAGCTGCGCGTTCGACAGCTCGCCGCGCGCCTGCAGCACCGACAGCACGGTGTACTGCGCGAGAGACAGGCCGCTCGGGCCCAGCGCCTCGTTCATGCGTCGGCGCAACGCGCGGTCGAGCCGGCCCACGAGATAGCTCACGTGGGGCCGCTGCGCGCCTGCGGCGCCGGCGCGGCGCCCGCTGCGCGCGGGGCCCGGGCGTTCATCCGCGACCCGGACGGTTGAGGATTTGCCGCCTGCCATCTTCCCAACCTCGCTCGTATCAGGTAACCTGAGACTATAGTATCAGGCTGCCTGAGATTTTGGCAGCCCGCCGGGGGCGGCTCCGGCCAAGCGCGCAAACGTGAGGAGGCATCGCATGGCGGACTACAAGAATCGCTGGAAGACGGTCGCGGTCGAGGTGGAGGGCGGCATCGGCTGGGTGAGCCTCAACCGGCCGGACAAGCGCAACGCGATGAGCCCGACGCTCAACAGCGAAATGATCGAGGTGCTCGATGCCGTCGAGATCGATGAGGCGGCGCAGGTGCTGGTGCTCACCGGCGCCGGGGACGCGTGGTCGGCGGGCATGGACCTGAAGGAATACTTCCGCGAGATCGATTCGAAGCCTGAGATCTTCGAGCTGCGCGCTCGTCGCGACTCGTGCGAGTGGCAGTGGAAGATGCTCCGCATGTACAACAAGCCGACCATCGCCATGGTGAACGGCTGGTGCTTCGGCGGCGCGTTCTCCCCGCTCGTCGCGTGCGATCTCGCCATTGCCGCGGATGAAGCGACCTTCGGGCTGTCCGAGATCAACTGGGGCATTCCGCCGGGCAATCTGGTGAGCAAGGCGCTCGCGGACACGGTGGGGCATCGCGTCGCGCTTCACTACATCATGACGGGCGACACGTTCACCGGTCAGGAAGCGGCCGCGATGGGGCTCGTGAACCAGAGCGTGCCGCTGGCGCAGCTCAAGGCGGCCACCATTGAGCTTGCGCAGAAGCTGCAGGCGAAGAACCCGGTGGTGCTGCGTACCGCGAAGCACGGCTTCAAGCGGTGTCGCGAGTTCACCTGGGAGCAGAACGAGGACTACCTCTACGCGAAGGTCGATCAGTCGGCGAAGCGCGATCGTGAGGGCGGACGCGAGAAGGGGCTCAAGCAGTTTTTGGACGACAAGTCGATCAAGCCGGGGTTGCAGACTTATAAGCGCTGAACGCGCCAGCACTGAACGGACTAGCACTGAACGGACTAGCGCTGCGCGATTTGCGCATCAGTGGCGGCCGGCGGGCGCTGGACGAAGGGCTCCCCCCGGGGATCGCGCGTAAGACCGGTCCATCGGGCGCTCGGATCCGCGTAGTCCTACGCGGATACGTCCCCGGTGGGAGCCCTTCGTCCAGCACCCGCCGGCCTTTCAGCGCACCGCGTCGCGTGCGGGCTTAGGTCGGGTTGATGTGGAAGATGCG
>FTFB01005224.1_pt1 | contig 10819 bp, 7 predicted proteins | sample 1658331 | NCBI WGS metagenome assembly FTFB01 (sample SAMEA3914816, study PRJEB12502) | metagenome | biome: forest; material: soil | place: USA | collected 2011-09-16 | depth 0.3 m | reverse complement strand
GCGCCGCGCCCGGCACAGTGCGATGCTCGAAGTGCTTCGGCAAAACGACATCGACGCCTGGCGCAACCGTTTCGTAGCCGCACTGCAGGCTGCGGCAGGCGTGCCGGCAACCTGAGCGCGGACGATACGCGTGCGCCGCGACGGCAGACGGCGACCATCGCGACATATCCTGCACTCGTCACTATCTGACCCAACGCGTCAACCGCGCGCGACATAACGCTCGCGCCTGACCTTCGTTTCGGCTTCCCGATGTGTGTGGCATGGCTCTTGCTCCTTCTCCGCGTGAGCCCGCGTGGTTCGTCCGCGCGCGCGACGAGATGGACGCGAGCATGGAAGTGAAAGTGCTGAACGTGGCGCCGTCACCCGGTTCCTCCGGACCGGACTACGTGCGCGTGCACACGGAGCCCGAGCCGTTCGACGACACCGTGGTGCTCGCGACGATCGAGCGCGTGACCGATCGCGCCAAACCCGGCGAGGCGGTCACGCAGCGCATCAAGACCCTCGTGGCGCGCCGCCCGATGTCGGTGGACGCCGTTCTGACGCTCGCGATGAGTTATGCCGCGCGCAAGCACATCCCGATCGTCTACGCCGACGCGGACGCCGGCGCCGCCGCTTGAGCGCCTAATACCACGCCTGACGCGCGGTTGCGCCACTGGCCAGCCGTACCTCTCGAAATTGCGACTCACGTCGCCTTGCCGCCAAACGCCGCGCACTTTGCGATAATCGGTGCTTCATCGTTCGTGCGGAGCGGCGCAATGACGAAGGCCACGATCTATCACAACCCGAAGTGCAGCAAGAGCCGCGCAACACTCGAGCTGCTCGCGCGCCGTGGCGCCGACGCCGTCGTCGTCGAGTATCTGAAAACGCCGCCGACGGCCGGCGAGCTTGCTGTGCTCATAGCCAAGCTCGGCATCGAACCCGAGCAACTCGTACGCAAGGGCGAGGACGTCTACAAGCAGCACTACGCTGGGAAAAAGCTGTCCGCCGAGCAGTGGATAGCGGCGATGGTACAGCACCCGATTCTGATCGAGCGGCCGATCGTCGTCGTCGGCAATCGCGCGGTCCTCGGTAGACCGCCGGAGAATATCGAGACCCTGCTCTGACCTCCGCCGCCCGTCGGCGCACCAAAACTGCCCCAGTCGTGAACTGGGTCGCGAATGCAGGTGTGGAAGTGAGACGTGCTCAATGCAGGGATTGTTAGTGGCTGAATACGATTGATCGGTCAATTTCAGTCGTAGCCCGGCAGCTCCGGGGGGAGCTCGGGTCTCGTCTGTCTTAGGAACGGTCATGAGCGCTAGGAAGGGAGCAGTCGCGCGCAAACCGGAGCGCAGCGTAGCACCGCGGGGAGAGGCGCTGCGCCAGGCACAGGCCAGGCTGCAATGCGTCGTCGAGCTCGCGGCAGATTGCTATTGGGAACAGGACGAGGCGCTGCGTTTCACGCTGTGCCAGGTTCGCCAGCCGGCCGAAGTCGCGGGCTGCTTCGAGCAGCTCGGCGGCAAGACCATGGCCGATCTTTGCGCCGCGCCCGTCGGCGCCGACAATTGGAACGCACAGCGCGCGCGATTCGCGGAACGCCAGGCGTTTCGCGATTTGATCCTGTCTCTGGCCGACGGTCACGGGGCGACCCGCTTCGTGAGTTTCAGCGGCCAGCCGATCTTCGACGATGAGCTCGGCTTTCGCGGCTATCGCGGCATCGCACACGACGTCAGCGTCGCAATGCGCGCCGAACACCTTCAGCAGCTCGAGCACACTGTCGCTCGGATCCTGGCGGAGACCGACGGCGTGCCCCAGGCGCTCAAGGTCGTCGTGCACTCGATTTGCGACCTACAGGGATGGGCCGCGGGCGCCTTCTGGGGTTACGACGAGCAGCATGATCGGCTGCGGTGGTGCGGCGGCTGGGGCACGTCCGCAACCCGCTCGATCGTGCCGGGTGCAACCGGCGGCGGTCAATCGATCCTCGGCGCTTTGCGTGAAGTCCCGAGCTGGCTGCCCGGTCATGGCGAGCCGGTGTGGATCGCCGAGCTCGACACCGACCCGCGAACGATCGGCACGCCGATGTCGGCCGACGTGGATTGGCGTTCCGGATTGTTCGTTGCGGTTCGTTCGCGCGGCGCCGTGCTCGGTGTGCTCGAGTTCTATGCGCCGCGGATCCCGCCGCCCGATCAAGGCCTGGTCCGCGTGCTGCGAGTCGTTGCCGCAGAGATCGGCCACTTCTACCAGCGCGCCGTCGACATCGAGCAGCTGCGCGAAAGCGAGGACCGGTTCTCGTCGACGATGGAGCTCGCAGCCATCGGCATCGCCCACGTCGGCGAGCAAGGCCGGTTCATCTACGCGAACCCCCAGCTCTGCGAGATGCTGGGATATGGCGAAGCGGAGCTGCTTCAGCTCACGGTCACGCAGATCACGCACCCTGACGATGCCGGCATGACCGACGATCTGCGCGATCAGCTGCGGTCCGGCGCGATCAAGTCGTTCAAGCTCGAGAAGCGTTACCTGCGCAAGGACGGCAACCCGTTATGGGTGGGGCTCACGATCGCGGTCAAGCGCGATCGTCGCGGCCGGCCGGTGTACGACGTGTCCGTCGTCGAGGACATTTCCGCCCGCAAACGCGACGAAGAGAAGATCCAGTACCTCGCCACGCACGACGGGCTCACGGGCCTGCCGAACCGTGTCATGTTCACGGAGCTGCTCGCCCTGGCCACGGAAACCGCGCGCCGCTATAAGCGCGAGTTCGCCGTGTTGTTCGTGGACCTCGATCGATTCAAGGTCATCAACGACACGCTGGGCCACGAGGCCGGCGACGTATTGTTGCGTGAGATTGCGGCGCGTCTGAAGGACTGCGTGCGTGCCAGCGACGTCGTCGCGCGGCTCGGCGGCGACGAATTCGTCGTTCTGCTGCAGGAGGTCAGCAGCGAAACGCAGGTCGGTCAGATCGCACGCTCGATCCTGTCGACCGTCATGAAACCCGTGGTGATTCTGGGCCATGAATGTCGTGTGACGGCCAGCATCGGCGTCTGCATGAATCCGCAGGGCGGGGCCGACGAGCAGGCCATCATGAAGTACGCCGACATGGCGATGTACCTCGCCAAAGAAGAGGGCAAGAACAACTACCAGTTCTACACCGACGACATGAAGGCGCACTCGATCGAGCGGCTCACGCTCGAGACGAACCTGCGCCGCGCGCTCGAGAACAACGAGTTCTCTCTCCACTACCAGGCCAAGGTCGATTTCCGCACCGGCAGCATCACGGGAGTCGAGGCGCTGTTGCGCTGGAGCACGCCGGAGCTCGGTTCGGTCTCACCCGCGCAGTTCATTCCGCTTGCCGAGGAGACCGGCCTCATCGTACCGATCGGGATGTGGGTGCTGCGCGAAGCCTGCATGCAGAACATGGCGTGGCAGCGTGAAGGGCTGCCAGCGATTCGCATGTCGGTGAATCTGTCGATGCGACAGATGAACGACGACCACCTCATCGAAGAGATCGAGAAAGTGCTGCTCGATACCGGGATGCCGCCCCATCTCCTGGAGCTCGAGGTCACCGAGAGCACGATCATGCAGAACTCCGAGCGGGCAGTCATGGTCCTCACGGCGATCAAGTCGCTCGGCGTGCGGCTCGCGATCGACGACTTCGGCACGGGCTACTCGTCGCTGGCGCATCTGAAGCGGTTCCCGATCGACACGTTGAAGGTCGACCGCTCGTTCATTCGCGAAGTGCCGAGGGACGCGGAGGATCGCGCGATCACCGAAGCGATCATCGCGATGGGCAAGACACTGAGTCTCACGGTCGTCGCCGAAGGCGTCGAGACTCCCGAACAACAGGCGTTCCTGAGCGAGCGCTCCTGCGACGAGATGCAGGGCTACTACTTCAGCACGCCGGTGACGCCGGTCGAATTCGCGGCGCTGTATCGCGCGTATCGGCCGCAGCCGCTCGACTGACGCCCTGACCCGCGGAACCCACCCGCATCCCCAAGCAACACACCGCCGAAGCGCGGTGCGTTATTGACGGTTTGTCAAATTATCAATAGGCTTCCGACTAGTCGGCGCCGTCCCTACGGCCGTCGTTCACGCGACTAGACGCGATTGCCGCTCATATCTCGACTTGGGGGAACCGTGAGAACGTTGTCCAAAACGGGTGCTTTCGCGTCGCTCTTCATATGGTCGTTCGGCGCTGGCGCGGCAGGCGATCTCGACGCGAAGCTGCTGGAGGCAGCGCAGAAGACCAATCCGACAGGCGTCCGCGCGCTGCTCGCGGCGGGCGCCGACGCCAACGCGAGGGCTGCCGACGGCTCCACGCCGATGACGTATGCCGCCCACTTCGGGGACACGGGTAGCGTGCAAGCGCTGCTCGCTGCGAAAGCCGATCCGAATCTCACGAACCGCTACGGTGTAGGACCGATGCACGAGGCTGCGCTTCGCGCAGACGCCGGTCTGCTCCGAATACTTCTCGACGCGCGCGCCGATGTCGACCTCGCGCTGCCGCAAGGCGACACGCCCCTCATGCTGGCGTCTCGCACGAGCGGCGTGGACGCTGTCCGGCTGCTCATCGAGCACGGCGCGAACGTCAACGTCTCGGAGCGGTGGCAAGGCGAGACACCGCTCATGTACGCAGCTGCGTACGATCGCGGCACGGTGGCGGCCGCATTGATCGCGGCGGGCGCGGACGTCAACGCCCGAACTCCGGTCAGTGATCTGCCGGAGCGAAAGCCGGCCGTTCGCTACTTCGTCGAAATTCCTTTGGCCGGTTTGACGCCGGTGATGTTTGCGGCGCGAAGCGGCGCCGTCTCGGCGTTGCGTGCGCTGATCGGGGCCAAGGCCGACATCGACGCGAAGACCCCGGAGGGGTTCTCAGCCGTAGTGATTGCGCTCGACAATTTGCACTTCGACGCCGCCAAGGTGCTGGTAGAGGGCGGCGCAAGCGCTGACGGCGGCGGGCTCTTTGCCGTGGTGGAAGCGCGTAACCGGGTCAACTACGTCGGCGAGTTCCAGGTCCCGACGGGTGCGGACAGCTCTTTGGAGCTGCTGAAGTTGATGTTGGCGCGTGGCGCCGACCTCATGAGCCGCCTGCCGGAGCAGCTCCTCGATCGGGACGCGCGATTCACGCCCCCACCGCCCAAGATCACCGACGTGGCTCTGATTCGCGCCGCGCGGTCCTCCGATATCGACGCGATGCGCGTGCTGATAGAGGGCGGCGCCGATCCCGCGCTTCATGACGAGAAGCGCGGCGGCGTCACGCCCTTGATCGCCGTGATGATGGGACCGGAGCTTCCTTCGCTGATCGAAGCCGACCGTCGACCGACCGAGAACGAGGCCATCGCTGCGATCGACTTTCTCATGGATCACGGCGTCGAGCCGAGTATCGCCAACAACGCGGGCGCCACGGCTCTGCACACGGCCGCCCAGCGAAACTATCCCGGCGTCATCAGGCACATGGCGGAGCGAGGTGCCGACATCAACGTCGCGGATCGCGGAGGCTATACGCCGCTCGACTATGCGCTGGGCAACCTGCCTTCGAGACGGCCCAAAGCAGCGCCGTCGGCCGAGATCAGTGCCGCGGCCGCCACCCTTCGCGAGCTCGGCGCGCACGGGAAGGACGAGCAGAGGACGGCTGCTCGATGAGAAGAGCCGCGATGAGCAGAGGCTCGTTGCAACGTTGCGTCGCGTTGTCGCTCGCAACGGTCGCCGCAGCGTCGCTCATATCCTGTACGCGGTCGCCACAGGAAGTGGTCGCCGAGCACGGCGCAGTCGTCAGCAAGTACTGCACGGATTGCCACAGCGCCGCGGAACGAGAGGGCGGGCTCGTGCTCGAGAATCCGAATCTCGCGAATCCGCCCGCGCAGCGTGCGAAATGGGAAAAGGTGATTCACAAGCTGAAGGCGGGGCTCATGCCGCCGCCCCGGGAGTCGCGCCCGAGCGACCGGGCCGTCGCGAGCCTCGTGTCTTATCTCGAGACAACTCTCGACGCGAGCGCACCCACGCCGGCCGCCGCGCCGGTGCGCCGGCTGAACCGCACGGCCTACGGCAACGCGGTCCGCGACTTGCTCGGCTTCCCCGTGGACGTCGAAGCGCTGCTGCCCGCGGAGATCTCGAGCGAAGGGTTCGACAACGTCTCGGACACTTTGAAGACTTCGCCGCTCCTGCTCGAGCGCTATCTCACGGTCGGGCTGCGTGTCGCCGCGATGGCGGTCGGCGACACCAAGCTCTCGGCACGGGGAACGGAGTATCGGCCGCGGCTCGACCTCTCGCAGAACGACTGGATCGAAGGGTTGCCCTATGGAACCCGCGGCGGGCTCGTCGTCGATCATTACTTCCCGACGGATGCCGAGTATGAGATTCGCCCGGAGTTGTGGAGAGCGACCGGTAGCACGATCCGCGGAGTGGAAGGGTTCAAGACACCCTTCGAGCTTCAGGTCCTGATCGACGGTGCCGTCGTTCATTCCGCCGAGTTCGGCGGTGCCGACGACGACGCGCTCTCGAATCGGGACATCGGCAGTGCCGTGATGCAGGTGGGCGCGCGGCTTCCCGTGCGCGTAGCGGTAACCGCCGGCCTGCATCGCGTCGGCGTCACCTTCGTCATGAAGAGCTTCGCGCTCGAGCAGAAGCTTCTCGATCCGCGTAGAGCCGACTTGCCGATCGGCAACGATGCCTACGGCTGGCCGATCGTCACGCGCGTGCTCGTCGCGGGACCGTACCGGTCGACGGCGCCCGGCGATACGCCGGTGCGCATGGCCATCTTCACCTGCCGACCGGGCGCTTCCGTAAGCGATGGCGCTTGCGCCGAGCAGATTCTCGGCCGGCTTGCGCTGCGCGCGTACGGCCGGCCGTTGAACGATCAGGATCGGCAAACCTTGCGCGAGCTCTATGCAAGCGGCAGCTACAACGGCCGCGATTTCGAAGCCGGCATCGAAGTGGGGCTCGCGAGGATCTTGAGCGGTCCCGAGTTTCTGCTGTACCACGGCGTAACCGAGGACGCCGCGATCACCGGAGGCGACAGCCAGGACAACGGCGTCACGCTCGCCTCGCGGCTCGCCTTGTTTCTCTGGAACAGCATCCCGGACGATCAGCTGCGCGATGCCGCCATCGCCGGCCGGCTTCTGTCGCCGGAAGTGCTGGAAACCGAAGTGCGCAGAATGCTGGCCGACCCGCGCGCCGACACGCTCGTCACCGACTTCGCGGAGCAATGGTTGCAGCTTCGGCTCGTCAAGGCGAAGGCTCCCGATCAGCGCACGTTCCCGACCTTCGACGACAACCTTCGCCGCGACATGCTGCACGAGACCGAGCTTTTCTTGAGGTCCGTGTTGCTCGAGGGCGCGAGCGTGCTCGATTTGATTCGAGCCGACTACACGTTTTTGAACGAACGCCTTGCAGCGCACTACAGCATCGACGGCGTCTTCGGCGACGCCTTCCGCCGAGTTCCGCTGCGGGACCCCAATCGTCGGGGGCTGCTCGGGCAGGGCAGCATTCTGTTCCAGACCTCCGTGGCGAACCGCACGTCGCCGGTATTCCGCGGTAAGTGGATCATGACGAACTTCTTCAACTCGCCGCCCCCGCCGCCGCCGGCGAAGGTGCCGGCGCTCGAAGAAAGCATCGCGGGCAACACTCCGCATAGCGTGCGCGAGCGCCTCGAGCAGCATCGCAAGGACCCCGTCTGCGCCGGTTGCCACGCGATCATCGATCCGCCGGGGCTCGCTCTCGAGAATTTCGATGCGATTGGTCGATGGCGCGAGACGGACTCGGGCCAGGCGGTAGACGCCACTACGACGCTACCGGGGGGCACTGCCGTCTCGGGTCCGAGTGGTCTACGGGAAGCGCTCCTCCGTCGTCCCGAGATCTTCGTTTCGACTTTCACGGAGAAGCTCATGGTGTACGCGCTGGGGCGCCGCCTCGAGGCCGAGGACATGCCGACCGTGCGTCGCATCGTGCGCGAAGCTGCGAGCGACGACTACCGGTTCAGAGCCATCGTGCTCGGCATCGTGCGCAGCCCTCAGTTCCAGCAGAAGGCCCGCTTCACCACGAGCGCAACGCAGACCGTCGCGGACATTCGTCCGCCTTCTACCTCGACAGGAGCGTCGAAGTAATGTTCATCACGAAAAAACATCTCTCGCGCCGCACCGTGCTGCGCGGCGCGCTCGGCGCCGCGATCGGCTTGCCTCTGCTCGACGCGATGGTGCCGGCTGCCAGCGCCGCGCCGCCGGCTCAGCTTCGCTTCGGCGCGGTCTACGTGCCCAACGGAATTCGGCCGGAGATCTTCACACCCCCGTCGGCCGGCCGGCTCGAGCTGCCGCCGCTGCTCGAGCGGCTCGTCCCGTTGCGGGAGCACATCAACATCGTGACGGGGCTGCGGGCGCCCGATCCGTTCGGACACCATGTCATCGGGTCCCTCTGGTTGAGCGGTGGGTCCGCGAGACCCACGCAGGGCGCGGACGTGCGAGCTGCGGAGACTATCGATCAGCACATCGCCGACGCCATCGGACGCGGTACGTCGTTACGCTCGCTCGAGCTCGGGATCGAGGACATCAACAGCTCGTCGAACTCGTGCCAATTTGGTTGGAGCTGCCTGTACCTGAATACATTGTCCTGGCAAACGCCGACGGCGCCCCTGCCGAACGAGATGAACCCGCAGAGCGTATTCGAGCGAATGTTCGGCGACATCGGGTCGGCGGAGGAACGCGCTGCCCGCTTGCGGAGCAAGGCCAGTATTCTCGATTCGGTGATTGCGGCTGCAAGCCGCATGAACAGCCGGCTTGCTGCGCAGGACCGCTCCACCGTCGAAGAGTATTTGGAAAACATCCGCGAAGTCGAAAACCGAATCCAGTCGTCCGGCCATCGCAAAGATGCGGCGGGCGAAACTCCCGATGCGCCCGCCGGAATCCCGGCCTCCTATGAAGAGCACGTTCGCGTGATGTACGACCTCATCGCGCTCGCGTGGAGAGCCGACATCACTCGCGTGACCACCTTCATGAAAGGCGTCGAAGCGAGCAGTATCGGCTACCCCCAGATCGGCGTCCCCGAGTCACACCACATCGTCTCTCATCATGGGAACGTCCCCGACACCATACGCAAATACGCGAAGATCAATGCGTACCATCTTTCGCTATTCGGCGACTTCGTGGAAAAGTTGCGAGCCACTCCGGACGGCGACGGATCGCTGCTCGACCATTCGCTGGTCATGTATGGGTCCGGCATGGGCAACGGCGATCAACACGATCAGCGCAGGATCCCGATCGTGCTCGCGGGATCGGCGGCGGGTCGCCTGAAGGGCGGCCGACACATCGTCACTCCGGATCCGACGCCCCTGGCGAATCTCATCGCCGGGCTTGGACAGGTCGCGGGGCTCGATCTCGGCAAATTCGACAACAGCACCGGAGTCGTGGAGCTCTAATGGCGGTGCCCGCGAAACTGGCGGCTCGCCCTCCGCGACGCGCGGAAGAGCGACCGGCTCCGAAGCTCGGCGGCAAGCGCGAGCGCACGCGCAAGAAGATGCTCGACGCCGCGTTCGGACTGATCGGGAACGAGAAAGGCCTGACCGTGCGGATCGAAGAGGTCTGCGCCGCAGCCCATATCTCCCGGGGAACGTTTTACAATTACTTTACGAGCCTCGAACAGCTGTTCGAGGTGCTCGCGATCGAGCTCAGTCACGACTTGAACCGGGCTCTCGTTTCCACATGGGACGAGACTCAGAGCCACGCCGAGGGCTCCAACGCGGCCATTCAGCACTACCTCAACTACGCTCGACGCGATCCCGCGTGGGCGTGGGCGATGGTGCACTTGAGTGCGTTCGGGCCGACGTTTGGGGCTGAAGCGTGGGAGGCGTGCCACCGCTCGATCGCGAAGGGCATCGACGCGGGGGAGTTCGACGTGCCGAATGCGAGCGTCGGTCGCGATGTGATGACGGGCACGGTTCTGGCGACCGTGCGCACCACGCTGCGCTTTGGCAGCGACCCATCACAGCCAAGCATCGTCGCTTACCATCTGCTGCGTGCACTGGGAGTGCCCGACGCGCGCGCGCGGAAAATCGCCAATAGTCCCCTGCCGGACATCGTTGTTCCGAAGTAGCGACAGTTGCAGCGACGCCGTGTCGGTCGCTAGCATTCACTTCTTGCTCGAAAGGGAACAGGGTTGTGCGCCAAGGACAATGGCAGTGGAGACTCCTTTGCACGTGCGCGGCCATCGCGCTCGTGTGCGGTGTCGGGGGACAAGATGTCCCTCGCGAGACGTCGGATACGGAGCAGCCGCACGCGCCGGATCCGTCCGCCCTCCCACCCGCGGCTGAGCCCTCCGAGGCCCGCCCGGATGCGCTCGATCAGAGTCGGGACTCTGCGCTCGGCAACGACGATGTTCTCGAGATGACGAGGGCGGGCTTCGCCGAGACGACAATCCTCGCCGCGCTCGCCGCGAACGACACGAGCTTCGACGTTTCCGCGCGCGCCCTCGTTGCGCTGAAGGCCGCGGGCGTCTCGGAGACCGTGATCGAAGCGATGCTCACGAGGGTGACCGCGAGGCGGAAGGCGGCTTCGACGGCGAAGAAGGCGGCCACCGAGCCGATCGCGCCGTCACCGGCCGAGCTCGCACGACTCTCCACGATGATCACACAACTTGCGGCGAAGCAGGACGCTGCCGCCGCAGCGCAGCGGCCCGCCGAGCCGCCGAAGAGCGCAGATCCCGCGCCGCACGCGTGGGTGTTGAACGCCGACGATCGGACGCCGCTGCCGCCCACGATCGCCCAGGTTGCGTTCACGGATGACAAGAGCGCGCAACGGCTCAAGACGCTGCAGAGTCTCGCCGGCACGGCGCTCGTGTTCGTGAATCCGGCGGTCGGCGGCAT
>FTFB01009961.1_pt1 | contig 10838 bp, 8 predicted proteins | sample 1658331 | NCBI WGS metagenome assembly FTFB01 (sample SAMEA3914816, study PRJEB12502) | metagenome | biome: forest; material: soil | place: USA | collected 2011-09-16 | depth 0.3 m | reverse complement strand
GCAAAAGATCGTGGCCGAGATCGGTGCGCACAAAATCCAGAACTCCGTACCGACGCGCGATTATGAGCGCGAGCGCGAGGTGTTGAAAGCCGCGCACGATCGCGCCAACGAGCTCGGTCTTCCGCCCGAGCTGGCGGGCGAGATCATGGGAAGCTTGATTCGCGCCTCGTTGACTTACCAGGAGCGCACGCGGGTTGCGGCGCAAACCAGTGGTGCCGGCAAACGCGTCCTGATCATCGGCGGCGCAGGCAAGATGGGCTCGTGGTTCGGGCAGTTCCTGAGCTCTCAGGGATTCGCAGTCGAGATCGCGGACACGGGTCAGGCGGCGTCGCCGTTCGCGCGCGTGGCGGACTGGCGGGCCGGCACGCTCGATTACGACATCGTGATCGTCGCTACGCCGATGCAAGTTGCCGGCGATGTGCTCGTGGAGCTTGCGGCACGTCGGCCCCGCGGTCTCGTGATCGACATCGGCTCGCTGAAGAGTCCCCTGAAGCGCGGGCTGAAGCGGCTCGTTGAAGCGGGCTGCAAGGTCACCTCGATTCACCCGATGTTCGGGCCGGACGCGCACGTGTTATCGGGGCGCCACGTCGTGTTCTGCGACGTAGGCGTGCCGGAAGCAACGCACGCGGCGCGAGCGTTGTTCGCGCCGACGATGGCGGAGCAGCACGAAATGAGCATCGATGACCACGACCGGCTCATGGCGTACGTGCTTGGGTTGTCGCATGCGCTGAACCTAGCGTTCTTCACGGCGCTCGCGGAGAGCGGCGAGCTCGTGCCGCGGCTGCAGAAGATGTCGAGCACGACGTTCGACGCGCAGCTGCGAGTCGCGAGCCTGGTCGCCACGGACAACCCGCATCTGTATTTCGACATTCAGACACTCAACGACTACGGCGCCGCGTCGCTACAGGCATTACGATCCGCGACCGAGCGAATTCAGCGGCTGGTCGAAAACCGCGACAAGGCCGGGTTCGTCGAGCTCATGGCGGCCGGGCGCCGGTATCTCGAGAAACGCACTTAGCCCTCCCGGCGACGCCAACGCTGCCGTTCGTGGCCCCCCGGCTGGCGGCTCGCGATGCCCGACCGCTACCTGGGTCACAGGTTCGACGTGTGCGCTTTGGAACCCATGGCGGGGTATGAAAGAATCGATCGGCCATGGACTTCATCGATGAGCAAGGCTTCCGCGCCAACGTCGGCATCATTTTGACCGACGGCGGCGGCCGCGTGTTGATCGCCGGCAGGCGTGGTCGTGGTGGGTGGCAGTTTCCGCAGGGCGGTATCCATCCGGAGGAAAGCGCCGAAGCCGCGCTGTTCCGAGAGCTACACGAAGAAGTGGGGCTCGAGCAGAGCGACGTCGAGATCATCGGCTCGACCGAGGGGTGGCTTCGTTATCGCTTGCCCGACCGTTACATCCGCCGTGAGAAAACGCCGCTGTGCATCGGCCAGAAACAACGTTGGTTTCTGCTTCATATGACGTCCGCGGTCGAGCGGGTGCGCTTCGATCTCGGACCCGAGCCCGAATTCGATCGTTGTCGCTGGGTGGATTACTGGCGGCCGGTCAAAGAGGTCGTGTACTTCAAGCGTCCCGTGTACGTGCGCGCGCTGCGCGAGCTCGCCCCGCTCGCGTTCCCCGCCAACGGCCCGCCGCCGCCACCCACTTGGTGGCCGCGCCGTTGGCAGCGAGCGCTGAAGGATGAAACGGTTGAGTAAGCTACTGCGTCTCAACGACCGGCCGTTATGGATGTACGCGCTCGCGGCCGTCGTGGCCTTCGGTTCGTTGTACCTCGCGTTCGAGCTCGGGCGTTTTCGTTCGGGTTTCTCCGTCATCGATCACCGGCGCGAGATTGCCGCGCTGACCCAACACATCGACCAGGAGCGGGCCGCTGCCGAAGAGTTGCGTCGGCAGATCGCCATCGCGCAGACGTCGGGCGAGATCGATCGCGAGACGTACTCCCAGGTCGAATCGAATTTGAGCAACCTCCAGGCGAAGATCCAGTCGCAGGAAGAGGAGCTCGTCTTCTATCGCGGCATCGTGTCCCCGCAGGATGGTGTCGCCGGGCTGCGCATCCAGAGCCTCGAGGTCCTGCCGGCGGATGGCGAGCGCCGCTACACGCTGCGACTGGTGCTGGTCCAGGCCGTCGTGCACAGTCGGAAGCTCGCGGGGCAGATAAAGCTGCGGCTAGAGGGTATGCGGGACGGTCAAATGGCCACGCTCGAAGGTTCCCAGCTGGCCGGGGGCGATGGCCGGTATGATATGGCGTACGACTTCCGCTACTTTCAGGGGCTAGACACTGAGCTCGAGTTGCCCCTGGGATTCGAGGCTCAGCGCATCAATGTAGAGATTTGGCCGAACGAAGCGAAGGCCGAGAAGGTCTATCAGAGCTTCGATTGGTCCGTCACTTCGGCCGGTTGAGGTCGTCGAGGGTTCGAATGCTGGGCAAGAAATCCCGCAGTCAGGCACCGATCGGTACGCTCGTGGGCGTCGATACGCGCGTCCATGGCGACATCGAATTCTCGGGCGGTTTCCACGTCGACGGTTACGTCAAAGGCAATGTCAGAGCCACGAAAGACGAGCGCGCCGTCCTCAGCATTAGCGAGCGCGGCTGTGTGGAAGGCACCGTTGTGGTGCCGCACGTCGTGCTGAACGGCACGGTCAAAGGCGACGTGCGGGCTACCGAGCGCGTCGAGCTCGGGCCGAAGGCCAGAGTCATCGGTAACGTACAATACAAGCTGATCGAGATGTCGATAGGCGCCGAGGTCAACGGCAAGCTGATCCATGAGAGCGAGACGGGCGCTGCAGGCAAGAGCCCCGGCCGCACACAGATCGAGCCCGTTAGGCCGGCGAGCGCAACTGGAGAGTGAGTTATGAGCGAGCCACGTTTCGATGAATCGCCGCCGCTGAATTTTACGGATGCGGCAGCGCACAAGGTCGGCCAGCTGATCGCGCAGGAAGGTAATTCGTCTCTGAAGCTGCGCGTCTACGTGCAGGGTGGCGGTTGCTCGGGGTTCCAGTACGGGTTCACGTTCGATGAAGAGGTCCAGGAGGGTGACACGGAGATCGCGAACGGCGGCGTCACGCTGCTCGTCGATCCGATGAGCGTGCAGTACCTCATGGGCGCCGAGATTGACTACCGCGAGGACTTGTCCGGCGCGCAGTTCATCATCCGAAATCCGAACGCCACGACGACGTGCGGCTGCGGTTCCTCGTTCTCCGTGTAAGCTGATACGCTCGGGCCGTGGTGCTGCCCGACTCCAAATCCGCGCCCGTAGTCGATCCTGCGGAGGTTCTTGCCGCGGTCGATCTCGGCTCCAACAGCTTCCACATGGTGGTGGCCCGCACCCAGCAGGGGCATCCCTCGATCGTCGACCGGTTACGCGAAATGGTGCGGTTCGCGTCCGGGCTCGACGAGCACGGCTACCTCGACGACGCGAGTCAGGAGCGAGCGCTCACTACCTTGCGGCGCTTCGGCCAGCGGCTGCGCGACATGCACGCGCACCAGGTTCGTGTCGTCGGCACGAATACTTTGCGTCGCGCGCGCAACGCCGACGTCTTTCTCGCCAACGCGGAGCAAGCGTTGGGCCATCCCGTCGAGGTCATCTCCGGAATCGAAGAGGCGCGGCTGATCTACCTCGGCGTGTCACATCACATCGATTCGAAGGACGGCCGAAACCTCGTAGTCGATATAGGCGGTGGCAGCACGGAGTTGATCGTGGGCGAGGGCTACGAGCCGAAACGTCTCGAAAGCCTGTATATCGGCTGCGTGGGCCTGAGCAAGGAACATTTCGGGGACGGCAAGCTGAGCCAGAAGCGCTTTGACCGCGCGCGGCTCGCGGCGCGACTGGAGCTCACTCCGGTGGCTGCCGCGTTTCGCCGCTACGGTTGGACACGAGCGATTGGTTCCTCCGGAACCGTGCGCGCGGCACACGACGTTGCGCGCGAGCTCAAGCTGATCGATAGCGGCATCAGTCTCCCGGCGCTCGAGAAGATCATCGCCGAGCTGATCGCGGCGCGACGCATCGAAGACGCGAAGTTGCCCGGCCTCGGCGCCGATCGTGCGCCCGTGTTCGCCGGCGGCGTCGCGATTCTCGCGGAGGTCATGAGCACGCTCAAGATCGAGCACCTGCAGATCAGCGGCGGCGCGCTGCGCGAGGGTTTGCTGTACGACATGCTCGGGCGCCTGCAGGACGAAGACGCACGCGAGCGTTCGATTCTGGCCATGCAGCGGCGTTACCACGTGGACGTCGAGCAGGCCGCGCGCGTCGAAGCCACGGCCGCTGCGCTTCTCGGACAAATCGCGCGGAGCTGGCAACTCAGCGATGAACGGTATCGACAGCTGCTGGTGTGGGCTGGCCGCTTACACGAGGTCGGCCTCGACATTGCGCACGCACGCTACCACCACCACGGCGGCTACCTGCTTGCGAATTCCGATATGCCGGGATTCTCGCGCCTTGAGCAATTGTTGCTGGCGGCGCTCGTCACGCTGCACCGGCGCAAGCTAGACGATCCATTCGTCGACGAGCTGCCGGTCGAGTGGCGAGTGCCGGCGTTCAGGTTGATAGTATTGCTGCGGCTCGCTGTTCTGTTGAACCGCACCCGCAGCCCGTCGGATTTGCCGCCGATCGTACTGCACGCTGGCAAGGATTCGCTGGAGCTGCGGTTCCCATCCGGGTGGCTCGACGTGAATCCTCTGACTGCCGCCGACCTCGAGCAGGAGCGCGATTGGGCGCGAGCGCGCGGCTTCGAGCTACGCGTCGCGAACGGATCGACCTAGCTCGCTTCGGCCAGTTGCCGCAGCAGCTTCAGCTGCGCCGCCTCGGGCTGTGTGCCGGCCATGTGTGGCAAGCGTAGGTACTCGCCGTCGGGACGCAGCTCCCATGCCTGTGCGTTGTCGGCCAGATAGACATCGAGATCGGCCATCACACGCGTTTTGAGCCCTTCTTCGAGGATCGGGAACATGAGCTCGATGCGGCGGAAGAAGTTTCGATCCATCCAATCTGCGCTTGCGCAATAGAGTTCTTCGCTGCCGCTGTTGTGGAAGTAGTACACGCGACTGTGCTCCAGAAACCGGCCGACGATCGAACGCACGCGGATGTTGTCGGATACGCCCGGCACGCCGGGACGCAAGCAGCAAATACCGCGGACGATCAGATCCACATACACGCCGGCGCTCGATGCCTCGTATAGCGCGCGGATGATCTCCGGTTCCACGAGGGCGTTCAGTTTCGCGATGATGTGGCCGGTCCCGCCACTGCTCGCGCTGCGAGTCTCACGCCGAATCAGGCCCAACAACCGCTCGTGCAGGTTGAACGGCGACTGCGACAATAGGTGCAGCGGCGGCGTGCGCATGAGGCTCGTGAGCTGCATGAACACTTGGTGGACGTCTTCGCCGAGCCGCTCGTTTGCCGACAGCAGCCCGTAGTCGGTATAAGCGCGTGCCGTGCGCGGATGGTAGTTGCCCGTGCCGAGGTGGACGTAGCGGCGCAGGCGGCTACCTTCGCGGCGCACCACGAGCGCCATTTTGCAGTGAGTCTTGTAGCCGACCACGCCGTATACGACATGGGCACCCGCCTCCTGCAGCTTGCTCGCGAGCTCGATGTTGGCAGCCTCGTCGAACCGCGCGCGGAGCTCGATCAGCACCGTGACTTCCTTGCCGGCTCGAGCGGCCGACACCAGGCTCTCGGCCAGCATCGAGTCCGGCGTCGTGCGGTACAACGTCTGCTTGATGGCCAGTACGGCGGGGTCGTTGGCTGCGCGGTAGATGAAGTCGACGACCGGCGCGAACGATTCGTAGGGGTGATGTAGCAGGATGTCGTGCTTCGCGATCGCCTCGAAAATGTTGGTCTTGACGAGGGACTTCGGTACGCCCGGTGTGAACGGCGGATACTTCAACTCCGGCCGATCGACGAGATCGTATACGGCGAGCAGCCGATTCAAGTTCACGGGGCCGGGAACTCGATACAGGTCCGTGGGCGTCAGCTGAAACTGCTCGAGCAGGTACTCGGCGAGCTCCTCCGGGCAGTCGTGGGCAATCTCCAAACGCACGGCCGCACCGTAGCGGCTTTCGAGCAGCTCGCCTTCGAGCGCGGTCATGAGGTCGTCGACTTCTTCATCGTCGACGAACAGATCGCTGTTACGTGTCACGCGGAACTGATAGCAGCCGTTGATCTCCATTCCAGTGAACAGCCGATCGACGAACGCATGGATCACGGACGATAGGAACACGAAGTCGGCCGCGCCCGTTCCTTCGAGCGTCGTGGGTAACCGGATCAGTCGCGGCAGCTCGCGCGGCGCCTGCACGATGGCGCGATGACATGGACGGCCGAACGCGTCGCGGCCGTCGAGGCTCACGATGAAGTTCAGGCTCTTGTTCAGGATCCGCGGAAACGGCCGCGTCGGGTCGAGTGTCGTGGGGCTCAACACCGGCACGATCTCAGTGAAGAAGTATTGCTCGAGCCACGCCCGGTGATCGTTCGTCCAGTCGTCGCGACGCACGAACCGGATTCCGGCATCGCGCATCGCCGGGATTAGGTCGTCGTTCAGCACGCGGTACTGCTCGGTCACGAGCTTGACGGTCTGCTCGGTCACCGTGCGCAATGCTTCGGCGGAGCTCATGTTGTCGGGTCCGGCTGGGACTGCATTCGCGGCAAGCCGATGCTTGAGACCAGACACGCGGATCTCGAAGAACTCGTCGAGATTCGTCGACGAGATACACAAGAACTTCAGGCGCTCGAGCAGCGGAAGACGCGTGTCCTTCGCCTGCTGCAGAACGCGAAAGTTGAACGCGAGCTGAGATAGCTCGCGATTGATGTAGTAGTCGGGCAGTTTGAGATTCAGCGTGTCCACGTGGACGACGCCGAATGTTTCAGGAATGCTTCGGCGCCGGACTTAAGTATACGCCGCCGAGTACCGCGAGACGGCGGGCACCGGTCACAGTCGGCACGTTACCCGCTTCGCTACGGAGGCGGGCGCGCGCCAGCCACGCGAAGGCGGCGCCTTCGACCCAATCCGGTGCAATGCCGAACCCGGCCGTTGTGTCGACGCTGCGTCCGCTCAGCCGCCGGAGGCGCGCCATGAGGTCTGCATTGTGAGCGCCGCCGCCGCAGACGATCAGGCGTTTGCAGTCGTGCAGGGCGCGGTCGGCGCTCGTGACGATCGTCGTTGCCGTGAGCTCCGAGAGCGTCGCCTGCACGTCCGCTGGGGCGGTAGCGGAATGACGCGACAGGTGTCCGTCGAGCCAGTTCATGTTGAACAGCTCTCTGCCGGTGGACTTCGGCGCTGCTGCAGCGAAATAGGTTTCCTTGAGCATCGTCGCGAGTAACGTCGCATCGACATTGCCGCTCGCCGCCCACGTACCGTCGCGATCGTAGTCCGTGCCGCGATGGCGGCGTACCCACAGATCGAGCAGCGTGTTGCCCGGGCCCGTATCGAAGCCGGTCGCTGGGTGGTTTGGTAGCAGCGCGGTGATGTTGGCGATGCCGCCGATGTTCACGACCGCGCGCGCCTCGTTTGCGAGGCTGAAGCACCACGCATGGAATGCGGGCACGAGCGGCGCTCCTTGACCGCCAACCGCCATGTCGAGCCGGCGAAAGTCTGCGACCGTGCAGATCTCCGTGGTTGCGGCGACGACGTTCGGATCGCCGATCTGCATGCTGAACGGCTCGTCACCACTCGGCTCGTGGAAGATCGTTTGTCCGTGATGGCCAATCGCGTGCACGGCGTCGCGTGTGACGCCCGCTCGAGCTATGAGATCGAGCGCGCAGCCGGCGAAGAACGCGCCAACGGCGTGGTCGAGCGCGCCGAGCTCGCGTAGCTCTGTCTGCGGAACTTCCACGATGCGCCGTAAGCGCGCGAGCAGCCGCGGCGGGAACGGCGTGGTTGCGGCCTCGATGACGCGGCAACGGCGATCGCCAAAATCGACGAGGACGGCATCGACGCCGTCGATGCTCGTGCCCGATATCATTCCGAGGTACAAGTCGCTCATAGCCAGGGGGCATTCAGGCGATGTCCGCGCCGCGAGGAGCGAGCCACGCTCAATTGGCCGCCGTGGTCGCCGTGCTCTGCGGAAATACGTCGAGCTCGCGCCACAGCGGTTCCGTGGCGAAGCGGAACTCCGCCTCATGCTCGGGAGGCACCGGCTCGGCTGGAGGCAACGCGACGGTGCGCGGATTCCGATGCACGCCGTTGATCCGATACTCGTAGTGCAGGTGCGGGCCGGTTGCGAGACCGGTCATCCCGACGTAGCCGATGATGTCCCCCTGTTGCACGCGCGCTCCGACGCGCGCATTGGCGAAACGGGATAGGTGGCCGTAGAGCGTCGTGATGTTGCCGCCGTGCTGCAGGATCAGGACGTTGCCATACCCCCCCTGCACCCCGCGGAATAGCACTTTGCCGGTTCCGGCAGCGCGCACAGGCGTGCCAGTGGGTGCGGCGTAGTCAACGCCCTGGTGAGCGCGGATCGTGTTCAAGAGCGGATGACGGCGATTCGGGTTGAAGTTCGAGCTGATCCGCGTGAAGTTCAGCGGGGCACGTATGAACGCTTTGCGGAGGCTGCGGCCGTCCGGGGTGAAGTAATCGACGTGCCCGTCGCTATCGCGAAATCGTGCAGCGCGATAAGTTTTGCCTTGATTAATGAACTCCGCGGCCACGACGTCGCCGTCGCGCAGCTTGACCCCGTCGCGCCACAGCTCCTCGTAGATCACCGAGAATTGATCGCCTTCGCGGACGTCCTGAATGAAGTCGATGTCCCACTCGAAGATGCCGGCCAGGTCCATCACGAGTCGGTCGGCAATACCGGCGGTGGTGCCCGCCTCGAATAGTGAACTCTGGATCACGCCGTGTGCGCCCGTGGCTCGCATGTCGACCTGACGCTCGATCGTCCGTACCGCGAAGCCGCTGTCCGCGCGAGCGATCGAGAGCACCTTTACTTCGTCGATCTGGCGTTGCAACGACACGACCTGACCGTCGCGATGCGCGATCTCGAGCCGGTCGCCGGGCTTCAGCACCTTCAGAGCGCGGGTTGCGTCGGGTAGGGAGACGATGGCAGCCAGGTCCGACAAGCTGAGTCCGTTACGTCGAAACAGCACCTCCAGCGTATCGCCGGGCCGGACGAGCAGGTTCAGCATGGTGCTCGCGGGATCGATGAGGGGCTCCGCCGCAGGCAACGTCGGCTCAAGGGCCGGTAGCGTGTTCTCCACGGCGGTGTTGGCGACAATTAGCGGAAGCGCTTCCGTGGGCGCCTGCACCGCTGCTTCGGTGCGTGCGGCTGGCGCAGGCTCGTGCGGGGTGCCGAGCAACAAGAGCACGGCGCCGACAGGCGGCAACGACAAACCTAGGATGAATAGCGCCCAGCGGCGCCGACGACGGTCGGGTGAGCCGGCTCCGGTGTCTTTGTAGTCGTGGCGAACGCCACCCGTATAACGTGTCACCCAACACCCAGTGCAAAGGCGGCTGGTACTGTAACCGCTCGAGCCTTGAGGGTCAAAATTATTGCTTTAAACTCAGTGAGCTACGTTGCGGCGGACGTTACTGATGCACCGCGTGCGATGCGGTGTATCGGTCGCTCCGAGACGAAACCACTCCAGTGACGAGCGTCGACCGTAGTTGCGCGGTTGGTCTATTCTTCGCACCCTTCACTGCGCGGGCAAGCGATGGCAGCAACTAAGACACCTAGCGGGGCGGAGACTCTAGTCGAGCTCTGTCGTGGAGCCGAGGAAATCCTCCTCGAATCTGAGCTTGCCGCCCGTTTGGCGCTCGGCAGGCCGTTGCGCGTCAAAGCCGGGTTCGACCCGACGGCACCCGACCTGCACCTGGGCCATGTCGTACTGCTGAACAAGATGCGGCAGTTTCAGGACTTTGGCCACGACGTCATTTTCCTCATCGGCGATTTCACCGGCATGATCGGCGACCCGACGGGTAAGTCAGCGACTCGGCCACCGCTGACTCGCGACGAGATTGCGGCGAATGCCACCACTTACACCGAGCAGGTGTACAAGATCCTCGACCCCGAACGGACGCGCCTCGAGTTCAACTCGCGTTGGATGGGCAAGATGGACGCCGTGGGGCTGATCGAGCTCGCGGCGAAACACACGGTTGCGCGTATGCTCGAGCGGGACGACTTCCATAAGCGGCACAAGGCTGGGAAGCCGATCTCGATACACGAGTTTCTATATCCGTTGGTTCAGGGGTACGACTCCGTGGCGTTGCTGGCCGACGTGGAGCTCGGCGGCACCGACCAGAAGTTCAACCTGCTGGTGGGCCGGCAGCTGCAGCAAACGTACGGGCAGCCGCCCCAAATCGTGATGACGATGCCGCTCTTGCTGGGTCTGGATGGCGTGAACAAGATGTCGAAGTCACTCGGCAACTACGTGGGGATCGCCGAGCCGCCGCTGGAAATGTTCGGCAAGATCATGAGCATTTCGGACGAGCTGATGTGGCAGTATTTCGAGCTGCTGAGCGCCAGGTCGCTCGGCGACCTTCAGCAGCTGCGCGCCGATGCAGCCGGTGGGCGCAATCCCCGCGACATCAAATTCCTGTTGGCGACGGAACTCGTAACGAGGTTCCACAACGCAACCGCCGCGGAGCGTGCGCTCGCGGACTTCATTGCCCGGCATCGCGATCAGACCGTGCCCGAGGACCTGCCCTTACTCGAGGTGGTAGCGGTACACGGCAACATCGGCGTTGCACATCTACTGAAAGCGGTTGGGCTCGTCGCGAGCACCGCGGAGGCGGTTCGCCTGATACAGCAGGGCGGCGTGCGAATCGACGGCGAGCGTGTGGACGACCGTTCGCTAACGATCGCGGCGGGCATGGAGCACGTCTTTCAGGTCGGCAAGAGGCGGTT
>FTFB01010617.1_pt1 | contig 10846 bp, 8 predicted proteins | sample 1658331 | NCBI WGS metagenome assembly FTFB01 (sample SAMEA3914816, study PRJEB12502) | metagenome | biome: forest; material: soil | place: USA | collected 2011-09-16 | depth 0.3 m | reverse complement strand
GCCGTAGGCGGCGCCCGCGGTTCTCTGTGGCTCCTATTCGGCGCCGTCTCGGTGCTGTTGCTGATTGCGAGCACGAACATCGCCGCCCTGCTGCTGTCGCGCGCGACGCGGCGGCGCCGGGAGATGGCGGTGCGCCTCGTGCTCGGCTCGTCGCAATGGTCGGTCGCTGCACAGCTGCTGACCGAGGTCACGCTGCTCGCGCTCGCGGGCGCGCTGCTGGGTCTTGCAATCGTCGCGGTGGCGCCGCCGGGATTGCGTGCGCTCGCTCCGAACTTCCCACGGATCGACGAGATCGCGGTCGACGGCCGGATTCTCGTCTACACGCTCGGATCGGTCGCGGCCGTTACTGTGCTCTGTGGGTTGCTCCCGGCTTTCCGGGGCGCGCGCGAGTCCTTGCGCGGAACGATGGCCGATGCAGGACGCTCGAACGTCGCGACGCGTCATTCGCTGCAATGGTTGTTCGTCGGCGTACAGGTGGCGCTCTCCGTCACGCTGCTCGCGGGCGCGGGCCTCCTCGTGCGCAGCTTCCAGGAACTGTGGCGCGTCGAGCGCGGCTTCGAGCCCGCGCACGTCTTGAGCTTCAGAGTCACGGGCTCTTACGCGGAAGGCCGCGAGCGCATGATTCAGGACGTCGAAAGCCTGATCGCGGAGCTGCCGACGATTCGCGGTGTCGAAGCGGCCGCCACGTCGTCGCCCGTGCCAGGCGTGCTCAACGACGGCACGGGGTTCGACTTCGGCGCAGCCGAGTTCTCGCTCGTCGAGCCGACGGACGACGCTGACTTGCACATGGTCGCCGAAGGCCGCTCCGTGTCGCCGACGTATTTCGACACGATGCAGATCCCGCTACTCTCCGGCGATCAGTGCCGGCGCAATACGGGGCAACTGGAAGTCATGGTGAATCGGGCGTTCGCGACGCGTTACCTGGCCGGGGGCTCGGCCGTCGGGCTCCATCTGAAAACATTCACGCCGAGCACGATCGTGGGCGTCGTTGGCGACGCGCGCGAATACGGGCTCGCGCGCGAGCCCGTTCCTACCGTCTACTACTGCGAGACGGTAATCGCTTTTCAGCCGCTGGCCTTCTTGGTGCGGACCAGCGGCGATCCGAACGCAATGATCGAGGCGGTGCGCACGAAGCTCGCGGAGATTCAGCCGCAACGCTCCATGTTCGACGTCATGCCGCTCGAGCAGCGTATGGGCGACGAGTATGCGCAGAACCGCCTGCGTACGATCTTGCTCGCGATGTTCGCCGGCACGGCGCTCGCCCTTACGGTGCTCGGCGTGTACGGGACGTTGAGCTACGTCGTGGGCCTGCGGCGACGCGAGATCGGCTTACGCCTCGCGGTTGGAGCTGCGCAGCGCGACATCGTCACGTACTTCGTGCGGAAGGCGCTTGGCGTCGTCGGTGTCGCGCTCGTCGCTGGGCTCGCGCTGTCGCTGGCGCTCGGGCGCGTGCTCGCGGGCATGCTATTCGGCGTTTCCGCCGCCGACCCAGTGACGCTCGGCGCTGTCATCGTGCTCGTGGTCGGTGTCGCGCTGCTCGCCGCTTTCCTGCCCGCGCTGCGCGCGTCCCGCATCGACCCGATGCACGCGTTGCGGGAGGAGTGATGAACGCGGGCGAAGCCAGGCCGTTACGGTGTCCTAGGACTCGTTAGTCGCACCGCAGTGCCTCCATCGGTGCGACGCGAGACGCACGCCGCGCCGGGAAATAGCTGGCGACGACCAAGACGGCGCCAAGCACTGCGATCGCCGCCAGGACGACCAGCGGATCGAATCCAGAGATCCCATATAACTGGGTCTGTGCGAGTCGTCCGCCGATCAGCGCGACGGGAACGCCGACCAGAGTTCCGATCGACGCGATCGTAGCGACTTCCTTGAACACGAACGCGCGCAAGCGGCTCGGCGACGCGCCGAGCGCCAGCCTGAGCCCGAGCTCGCGCTTGCGCTCGGCGACGTTGAACGCCAAGACACCGTACATCCCGATTGCGGCGAGCGCGGTGGCGAGGCCCGCCAAGCCCGCCGACAACAGCGACATGAGCCGCTCGTTCGACGTCCTGTTCCGCACGATCTCGGCGACCGGCGTGATGCTCGCGGCCAACGTCGGGTTGATGCTCTGCATCGCACGCCGCAGGCTGTCCGCAAGCGTGCCCGGATCGAGGTCCGAGCGAACGTAGTGGGCGCGGGAGCTGAACGACGTGTCGCCTCGCGGCCGCGGCGCGTAGATCTGCGGCGCGATAGATCCTTTGACGGACGTGTGCAGCGCGTCCGCCACGACTCCGATGACCTCGACGGGGTCCTTCGGGGCGTAGCGGCCCGTCAAACGCAGCGTCTTGCCGATCGGGTTTTGGCCGAGCCCGAATTTGCGCACGAAGCTCTCGTTCAGGATCACGACGTTCGGGTTGGTGCGGGCGTCGTCGTCGGTGAAATCTCGGCCCGCGAGTAGAGGGATCGAGAACGTATCGAAGAACTTGGGGCTCACCATCGGATTCAAGTTCGCGGAACCGTTCGCGGTCTCTTGCTCCGAGCCAACCGTGACAACGTCCGTGCTGATCACGAGCTCCACGAGGATTGGAAAGGGCACGGACGCGACCGAGTGGACGCCGGGTAGGGCGGAGAACTCTTCTCGCATCCGGTCGTAGAGCGCTTCGAGCTCCGGCCCCTTCAAGCCGTTCAGCACGGGACTAATCGTGACGCCGACCACCGAGTCGACGGAGATCCCGCGATCGCCGCGCGCGAGGTTCGTGAGGCTCAGCGTGAAGAGCCCGGCCGCCACCAGCAACACAAGCGACAACGCGACTTGAACCGTGGCCAGAACCGTGCGGAAACGTGCGATGCCCCGTCCACCGGGGGACTGCCTCGACTGCTCCTTGATCGCGCTGGCGGGATTCGCTCGGCCCGTCGAAAGTGCGGGAAAGAGCCCGAACAGAAGCACCGCGGCGAGCGCCGTGCCGGCCGCGAAGACCGTGACGCCGGAACCGGCCGCGGACGAAAGCCCACCGGTGACGACCCTGGGGAACTGAGTGGCGACGATGCGCAAGATCGCGAGCGCGATCGGCACGCCGAGCAGCCCGCCCACGAGCGCCAGCAGCGCCGATTCGCTGAGCAGCTGCGCTACGAGCCGGCGTCGACTGGCCCCGAGAGCGGCTCGCATCGCCATCTCGCCCGCTCGCGATACGCCGCGCACCAGCAGCAGGTTTGCGACGTTGGCGCAAACGATCAACATCACGAGCGCCGTCACGCCGAGCGCGATCGTCAGCGGATTCGACGCCGTCAACGATGTGTACGCTGTGCCACGCGCACCGGGCTCGAGTGCGATGCGTCCATCGAGATACTGTGCCTTCTGTTGATCGGAGACCCCCTGCAACAGAGGTGCTTCCACGCTCGTCAGGATGCTCCGATAGAGGCTGCTGAGCTGCGCCTCCGCCTGTTGGCGCGTGACGCCGGGCAACAGTCGGCCGAAGAGGTAGAGCCAATAGGCCTGACGATTGCCGTCGTTGCGTGGCTGCTCCGGTTGCATGAGCCAACGTACGGTGAGCGGCACGTAGATTGTTGGATCGTAGCCGCGCACGACACCGTTGAAGCCCTCGGGCAACACGCCCACGATCGTGAACACTTGCGCGTTCGCGATCAGCGATTTGCCGACGGCGTTCGAGTCGGAGCCGAGCCGCTCGCGCCAGTATTGGTAGCTCACGACGGCGACGAGACCTTCGCCGACGCTGACGTCGTCCTGGGGGCCGATCAGACGTCCGAGCAGCGGTTTCACCTGGAGCACGTCGAAGTAGTTGCCCGAGACGAGGGCGCCGTTCTCGTAGCTCGCCGCCGACTGGTACGACGTGTTCGCGATGAAATCGTAATGGGCGGCGACGCCGGCGAAGGCCGTGAGCGAGCTCTGCTCAGCCTGAATGTCGCGAAACATCGGGTAGCTGAACAGAGCCTCCGTACCCTGGCGCGCAGCGAAGCCCTGCAGCGCGAAGCCGGGTCTGACACCCGGAGATTTGATACTGAGCAGCTCCTCTGGATTGTGGACGGGCAGTGGCTCGAGGATCACCTGATTCAACAGCGAATACATCGCCGAAGCTGCGCCGATGCCCAGCGCGAGCAGCACGATCACCGTTACCGAAAACGCGCGCCTTTGTACTAGCTGGCGCAGCGCGTGCTTGACGTAGGTCATCGCCGTCCCCGCGAATCGAACGTGACTGCAGTCCAAAGCACGGAGCGTGCCACGTGCAGAACGCGAGCCGAAACACACTGTCGCGAAGAGTCGGAGTCCCATAACCGGGCGTCGTGTCCCGATGCCGGGACGAGATTGACTCAGGTACTCGCGGGTCATATCTTCTTCCATCATCAGATGAGAGGAGATCTCGCGTGGTTGCCGATCGCCGCGATTCGAGGTTGATGCAAGGCACCGTCGATCTGCTGATCCTCAAGACGCTCACGCGCGGTGCACAGCACGGTTACGGCATGTCCGCGTGGATTCGCGAGCGAACGAATGGCCAGCTCGGGCTGGACGATGCGGCGCTCTATCAGGCGCTTCACCGTCTCGAGCGCCGCCGCCTCATCGAGAGCGAATGGGGGCTGTCGGAAAACAACCGTCGCGCCAAGTTCTACGAAATCACGCGTGCGGGCCGGCGCCAGCTCGCGGCGGATTCGTCCACGTGGCGCCGCTACGCGCGCGCGGTGTTTGCGGTGTTGGATCCGGCTTGAACGCATGCGGACCGTTCGCCAGCTGCGCCGTGCCTTCCGTTTCCCCTGGCGGAGCGCCGGCGACATCCGCCGCGACGTGGACGACGAGCTGGAGTTTCACCTCGCGATGCGCGCGAAGGATCTTGAGCGCTCCGGGTTATCGCCGGCCGCGGCGCAGCGCGAGGCTCTGAAGCAGTTCGGCGACCTCGAGCGAACACGGCGTGCGCTGTCGGCTTCAGGAGAGCGGGGTGAGCGTGCCAAGCGCGTGACGACAGCGCTTGAAAGCGCTTGGCGTGAGACGGTCCATGCGGCCCGGTCGTTGCGGCGCAAACCGGGGCTCACGATCTGTGCCGTAGCCGTGCTCGCTGTGAGTGTCGGTGCGACGGTCGCGGTCTTCAGCCTCGTCGACGCCCTCGTGCTGCGCGGTTTGCCGGTCCGCGATCCGAGTCGAGTCGTCGTCGTCGGCGAGCGGCCGCCGCCCGATGCTCAGTGGACGATGCAGACCGTTCGGCTCGCGGTGCTCGAAACCTGGGAGAAGAACGCGGGTTCGCTCGACGGCGTTGCGGGCTACGTCGACTCGCAATTCACCTGGCGGGGTCCAGACGGGCCCGAGCAGATTGCGGGCGGTGCGGTCGTGGGCGATCTGTTTCCGCTGCTTGGCGCTGCGATGACTGCGGGTGGTGCTTTCACAGACGCGGACGCCGCGGCGTTGCCGGTCGTCTTGAGCCACGGGTTCTGGCAGCAGCGCTTCGGAGCGCGCCGCGACGTCGTGGGTACGACGTTGGAGCTCGACGGTGTCTCCTACACGATCGCCGGCGTGTTGCCGCCCGATACGGGGTTACCGATGCTGCTCGCGCACCGCGTGGTCTGGATACCGCTTGCCGGTGCGCAGCGTGAGCCCGATGTGCGCGTGCACGTCGTCGCGCGGCTCGACGGTCACGCTAACCTCGCCGCCGCGACGCGCGAGCTCGGTCTCTTGCAGAGTGCGGTCGAAGACGATCAGGGCGTGGCCCGTAAAGCCGCAGGAGTAGTCGTCGAGTCCATGAGCGAGCGGCGCACGGCGCTTGCGGGCCCGACGCTCGCAGCGCTGCTCGGCGGCGCTATTGCGCTGCTCTTGATCGCGTGCACGAACGTGGGCTCGCTTTCCGTGCTGCAAATGCTGGAGCGCCGCCGTGAGCTCGCCGTGCGCGCGTCTCTGGGCGCGACCCGGTGGCATCTCGTGTGGCAAGTCGCGGCGCGGCAGGCCGTCCTCTGGTCCGCCGGCGGTGCGCTCGGAGTCGCTCTCGGTGCGCTGGTTCTGCGCGCGGTGCTTGCAGCACAGCCGTTCAGCTCGAACGAGATTCCATCCCTTGACGCGGTCGGCGTCGGCGGCCGCGTCGTGCTGTTTGCCTGCCTCACGACGCTGGTCACCGCGCTCCTGTTCGGCGTAATGCCGGCGGTGTGGGCGTCGAGTGTGCAGCCGGCGGATACGCTTCGTGAGGGCGGTCGCAGTGGGTCGCTGTCCCGCCGCTCGAGTAGGCGACGCCGCTATCTCGTCGTCGCGCAAGTCGCGCTGTCGACGGCGTTGGCCGCCACGGCGGTCTTGCTGGCGATGAGTGCGTTCAACCTCTCTTCGCAACGGCTCGGCTTCGATTCCAACAACCTCCTGACGTGGCAGCTGCAGCTGCCGGCGCGCGACTACGCCGACCAAGCCCGGCGATTGCAGTTCCAGCGCGCTTTGCTCGCGAGCGTGCGCACATTGCCCGGAGTCGAAGCGGCGACTACCACGTCTGCGCTGCCGCTCGATGCGATCGGCGTCGGTCCGATCGGGATCGAGGGTCGTGACGCCGGCGGCGAGCCCACGTGGGCGGGCATTCAGGCAGTCGATAGCGCGTATTTCGGCACGGTGCGCTCGCGGGTGTTGCAGGGCCGTGACTTCGACGAATCCGATGTTGCGGGCGGCGAGCCGGTAATCATCGTCAACGACACGTTCGCCAAGCGATATCTCGACGGACGCTCGGTACTCGGCGCGAGGGTGTCGCTCACGCCGGCCACGCCGCCCTCGCTGCGCGTTGTCGGCGTCGTCGAGGACGTGAAGCACGCGGGCTTGAGCTGGGACTATCTGCCCGAGATGTTCGTACCTTACGAGCAGATAGCCGAAGGGCCGGCCGCGGCGTTTCTCGGCGCTACGTTCGCCGTCGTGGTGCGCGTTCCCGAGGTTCTCGCGCCGAGCGAGCGCCTCCTACGCGAGCGCGTCGGCGCACTGGATCGCACGTTGCCGCTGATCGACATCGCGACGGGTTCGCAACTCGTTCAGCGTTCGGCGAAGAGCGCGCGGCTTCGCGCGTGGGTGATTGCGGACATCGCCGTGTTCGCGCTTCTGGTATCGGCTCTCGGGCTCTACGCTGTGCTTGCTCGAAGCGTCGAGCAGCGGCGCCGGGAGTTTGGCATCCGCATGGCGCTAGGGGCGACAGCCAAGACACTATTCGCACGCGTATGTGGTGCGGGCGTCGCGCTCGGCGCGGCGGGCGTCGCAATCGGTTTGCTCGGAGTGCTCGCCGGGGCGACGTCACTACGATCTTTGTTGTTCGGCGTCACGGCCGTCGAGCCGCGTGCACTCGCGGGGGCCGCGCTGCTGATGCTGGCTGTGGCGGCGGTTGCCTCGATCGGTCCGGCGTGGCGCACTACGCGGGTGAATCCCACCGTCGCAATTCGCGACGAGTGAGCCGCGCTCGACGCCGGTCAATGCAAGGAGGGTCATAAAGATGAATGCGTGGTTGTTGCGTGTGACGCTGCTGGCGACAGCGATGTGGATCGGGACAGCATGGTCTCAAGCTCTCGATGATGCCTTGCCGCGGCGTGCCGCCACCGGTATTACGCTCGAGATAAACTCGACGGGTGCAGTCGCCGTCAAGGCCGCGCCCGAGGGCTCGGCGGCCGCCGAAGCCGGCATGCGGGTCGGTGACGCCATCGCCGCGCTCGACGGGACGCCCGTGACCTCCGTCGTGCAGGTCCAGTCGATCATCGGCCACCACCGCCCGGGAGACGATCTCGCGATCGACGTCGTGCGCGGGGCGGAAACGAAACGACTGGTTGCGCGCCTGAAAACGTTCCCCTTGGAGCATCTCCCGAATACCGTGTTCGATTACGGGCACGTGACGCTGCCAGACGGCACTCGCCTGCGAACGATCGTTTCGCGGCCGACGACGTCTGCGAAGCCCGCGCCGGCCGTGTTGTTCTTGCAGGGCGGCGGCTGCAGCTCGATCGACGTGCCCGGAGTCCCGACGAACATGTGGCCTTACGCGCTCATTAGCGCACCCGCAGCGCGAGGGTTCGTGACGATGCGCGTAGACAAACCCGGCGCCGGCGAAAGCGAAGGGCCTCCGTGCCCGGAGAGTGGTTTTCGCGAGGAGCTCGCGGGGTACCGCGCGGCGCTGCGCGCGCTCGTGGCGAATCCGGCGGTCGATCCCCGCCGCATCGTCTTGTTCGGCGACTCCCTCGGCGGATTCATCGCGCCAATTCTCGCGCGGGAAACGCACGTGGCCAGCATCAGCGCTTACGGCACGATTGCGTTCACACCCACGGGTTACCCCGGCCGCAGCGAGCGATTCTTCCGCGAGATCGCAGACGTCGACATCCTCGCCGCGTGGGCGGCCGTCGACGTGCGGGTTCAGCTCTTGCACGGCGAATACGACGACGTCGCGACCGCGAGTGATCACGCGAAGATTGCCGCCGTCGTCAACGGGGCACACCCCGGTCTTGCGGAGCACCGGGAGTTCAGGGGGGTCGATCACTGCGGTACGCGGCACGAGACGCTCGAGGCGAGCCGCGGCAAGTGCGGCGGCGGCAAACAGACACCAGAGTTACTCGACGCGGTGCTCGAATTCATCGGCACGCCTTGACGGTCGTTCAACGGCCTTTCGTCCCGTGCATCCGCTCGACGTTCCGGCGGCGACTAAAGGGTAGGTCGGCCTTCCGCCGCGGTTGCAACGACAGGATGATCGACACATGCCGGAGATTTACTGGTACCTGTTCTGGATCGGCGTGGTTCTGGTGGTTACCGGACTTTTCGTTTCGGGCGGCATCATCGCGCACCGCCAGCGCATGGAGGTTTTGAGGGTCCTGCTCTCGTACGCCGAAAAGGGCGTGGAGCCTCCGCCAGCGCTCGCCGAACGGCTGGCCAAGGAAGTCTTTGTCGCGCCCGGTGGACCCAAAAACGAACGGCATAGCCGCGGCGCGCTCTTGCGCGGATTTCTCGGCGCGACGTTCACGGCTTGCGTCGCGTGGGGCGTCAACGAGTGGATCGTTGCACAGGGAGGGACGGGCTGGGCGCTTTACGCATCGTGGGCCGCATTCGCTTTCTTCGCCTGCAGCGCATTCGGCCTCTTGCTGGCCGCCGTGACGACGCGTGACCACTAGATGGAGGACGACGACGCAGCGCTGCTTCGCGGCGTCAGCGAGGGATCGGAGCAGGCCTTCAATCGCCTCGTCGACAGGCATCAGCAGGCCGTCCGGACCTTTCTCCGCAAGCTTGCTGGGCCCGACGCCGAGGACGTGGCGCAGGAAGTCTTCATCGCGGTCTGGCAGCGCGCGAAGACCTTCCGCGGCGACGCGACTGCGCGGTCATGGTTGTTCGCGATCGCCTGGCGCAAGGCGAAGGACAATCAGCGGCGCTGGTTTCGCCGGGCCCGACGCGACGCCGAGTGGGGCGACGTCACTACTTCCGAGGCACTACCCACGAGTGATGGAACCCGCTTCGCGCTTGCACAGGCGCTCGCGGCGCTGCCCTTGGATCAGCGCGCCGCCATCATGCTGTGCTTGGCCCACGGATTTACTCATGCTGAAGCTGCGGAAGTTCTGCGGCTCCCGCTGGGAACGGTGAAGTCGCACGTTGCGCGTGGCCGCGAAAAACTGCGTGCGCTGATCGGAGAATGACGATGGACCGCATGGACCGCGTGCTCGCCGACTTCCTCCGCCAGGATGAGCCTCGCCAGGTTGATCCAGCGTTTCGTCTCGCCGTCCTCGCGCGCAGAGCGCGCCAGGTCTTTCGCCGACAACTGATTTCCACGCTGCTTGCGGGCCTCGCGTTCAGCGCTGCGCTCGGCGTCGCCATGCAGGCGTCCGCAAATTTGATGGAGACCGGCAGTCTGTTGATCGTCGGTGCCGGGCTGGTCGTGTCCTGGCGATTCTACGCACCTGTGCTGGCCGACTGGATGCGTAGTGCGCTGAGCGTGTCCAAACAGGGCTGAAGAGTGGGGTGCTGCACATGGCCTACGACGACAGTGAGAAAACATTACAGGCGTGCGCGCGGCTGGCCGGCTTCCTGTTCCTCGCCGTCAACGCGCTCTTCATCGTCTCGCTCCTGGCGAGCGCGGCGGGGCCCGAGGAAATCCGCGGGGCCGCCGTTGCGTTTCAAGCAACCGCCAGCGCGGCGACGATCGTTCTTGCGTGGTCGTTCTATGAGCTGCTCAAGCCGGCAGGCCAAGGCCTGGCGCTGATGGCGCTTCTCTTCCGAGTGGCCGAGGCGGCGTTGTATGGCGTAACCGCGGTCCTCAGCCTTCTGTTGTTGAGCAGCGCTGGCGCGCCAACGCCGGGGCTGGACGAGGTTGCGATGGCACTTGTCGCGCGCGCGCGATTTGCGTCGGGGTACGTCGCCGAGATCTATTTCTGCGCCGGCTCGGCGATCTTTTTCTACCTGCTCATCAAAGGGCGCTTCATACCGCGCGCCATCTCGGCGTTCGGCATCGTGGCCACCATCGTCAGCTTCGCATCGGCTCTCGCCGAGATAGGCGCTCCGGCATTCGGGAGATATCTGGCGTTCTCCGGCCCGCTTCTACTCGCGGCCGAAACGGCGACCGGCGCATGGCTTCTCATCGTCGGCGCCAGATCGCGACACACGCAGCCGCCTGACCTTCGCGATGCTCCTAGGTACTCCGTATGAGCGGCGTTCCCACGCGGCGAGTACCTCACGTACTCGCATACGTCCACGCAGCATCGATGCGAGCGTAGAATCGGTCGCGGTCAGCGGCATGGTTAACGGAGCCTTCGATGAGACCATCCTCGCGAGCGTGGGTCGCCTCTGCGCTGCTAGCGTGCGGGCCGGCGTGCGCGCAATCCAACGACGTGACGATCACGCTGACGGGCCAGTCGATGATTCGATCGGACCTTCGCGCGACGGCGCCCGATG
>FTFB01010720.1_pt1 | contig 10852 bp, 10 predicted proteins | sample 1658331 | NCBI WGS metagenome assembly FTFB01 (sample SAMEA3914816, study PRJEB12502) | metagenome | biome: forest; material: soil | place: USA | collected 2011-09-16 | depth 0.3 m | reverse complement strand
CGTCCACGAGCGCCGCGCCCGGCGCGCGCGGCGAGGAAACAATCGCGACGATCTCCTCGATCCGACTCTCGATCAATCGGCCGAAATGGCGGGCGGCGAGCGCGCTCTCGAGGGCCGCAGCGAGCTCACTCTCACCCTTCATCAGAGCGGGTACGCGAACCGAGATCCCATACAACCATTACTCGCTACTTCGCTCGGTGGAAGACATCTTCGGTCTGCCGCATCTCGGCCAGGCGGCCGACCCATCGCTCGCGCCCTTCGGTCACGACATCTTCACAGAGTGAGCGATCAATCGAGACCGGCGAGACAGCTCGGGCCGCTCGCTCGGAGGACCAGTGTCTGGGTCTGTGCGGATGCGTCGGGCCGAGCGATTGCTAGCGCGCCAGCGACGCCCACGGCGACTGTACACATGCTGTGTCTTCTGCTCTCTCCGCATGTATCAGAAGGTGCACGAGCGCGGCGGTGGACTTCACCTGCATCTTCTGCATCACCCGACCCCGATGGACCTTGATGGTGTTCTCGGTCGTACCGAGAGTGCCCGCAATTTGCTTGTTGAGCAGACCCTGGGTGACCAGGTCGAGAACCTGGTGCTCGCGCGGTGTCAACGACTGAAGCAGTGCGTTGACACGACGTTGCGCTACCTGGGCGGCGCGCACCGTGGCATCTCTTACGAGCGCCTCACGAAGCGCCGCCACGAGCTCGGTGCGGCGTGCCGGCTTCGGCAGAAAACTCACCGCCCCGGCGCGCATTCCGATCACTGCGGCGATCATGTCGCCGCGGCCCGTCAGAAATACGATCGGGCGAAAGCAGCCGCTCGCAAGCAAAGCGCTTTGCACTTCGAGTCCGCTCATCTCGGGCATGATCAGATCGGTGACCAGGCAACCCGGTGCTTCAGGGTCGTGTTCAGCGAGAAACTTGCTTGCTGAGGTCCACGCGCGTGTCGTATAGCCTTCCCCAGCCAACAGACGCGTCAGAGCCAGCACACAGGATTCGTCATCGTCCAGGATGAAGACCGTTCGGCGTGTGTCCATGTGAAACTCCCCAACGGAGGGTCTGCTGCCCTCGTGCATCAACAACTTCGAAGTCGTTCTTTCGATGCAATTCGATTATGGGCCGAATTCGCGATGAGGCGCCAATACAGACGTGGGCGATCACACGGGACCATGGTCCAATAGACTGCGGCCATCAGTTCTTCGGGCACCCTCACAGAGGCGCCGCCCGGACTGCCTCGAACAGACCTTTCAGTATCACGGCGAGCGGGATCTCCGCGAGGACCACGGGGATCAGCGGCACCAGCACCGCCAACGCGAGCCCGATGAGCGCGCCTTTATCGACGGGGAACGGTCGCATTCGCTTGATGCGGTCATAGCTCGCCGCGAACGCCAGCGTGGTCACGTCCGCGACCGCGAGGTGTTCTCTTTCTCGATCCTCGCCGTGCAGAATCCATTTCCGGTGGAAATAGCTCGCATGATCCTGCGCGGGGACTCCGTAGTCGAGCAGGGCCTTCGAACGCAGCACAGTGAGCCTGGGTACGAAGAAGCACATCGGTCCCAGCTCCGCGATGAAGATCAGCGCGAGCAAGCCGATTGCTGGCAGGCGCAAGCTGGCCAGGGTCACATCGGAGTGGAAGATCTCATGACGCCAGGTAGCCCCAATCGAGGCGGAGAGTGCCAACGCGACGGGATTGAAGGCAGCGGCAGCGAGGCCGAGGAATCCCAGGCCGCCATGGCCATCGGCATGCGTCGCTACGAGTTTGAGCGGCATTCGCGACAGCGTGATCAGAAAAAAAGACCAGAGCAGCCATTTCCAGAAAGTAAACAGGATCAGGAACTGGTAGATCGCCATACTGACGAGCAAGTAGTACCAACCGGCCATGCTCAGATGCGACGTCCCGCCGCTCGTCGCAATCGCCCACGTCGCCCCCCGCGACACCCTGTGCTGTCCGAGAAGCACGATATCGGCAATCACCACGACCACGATCAGCAGCTCGGGAATCGTGGAATCGCGCAGCCGCCGCAGCGTGCCGATGGCAGCATCGATCCGGCGTTGGCCATCATCGTCCAGCAGGCCCGCCTTGCGCAGATGAATGGCGAGCAGACGGAACCGGCCCTCCATCAGAAACTGTCCGATCAGCAGCACCGGAATCGCGACCATGATCCGCGCATACACGCCGTAGTCCTGCAACAGTCCGCGCAGCTGCTCAGGATGAGATGCTGCCGTGATGATCACGAGTGGCAGCCAGCTGATCGCCAGCGTCCATGTCAGACGGCGCGAAAGGTGCCACTGAGTAGGCGTCGTCAACCGGCACAGCACCTGCCACCGATAGAACAGTCCGCCGCCGAACAACGAGAGCGCATCCGTCGCGTAAGAAGTGTCGACGCTGTCGGGCGGTGATGTGCGCATGGCGCGGAATCGGCGAACTAATAGTTGAGCGACTCTGCGCGCGGGAGCAGGTCCATTTCTCTTGCCAATTTCAGCGCGGCCAGCCCGATCGCCTGCGCGAACGTCGGATACGCGAGCTGGACTTGCGCGATCTGCAGTACCGTCATGCGAGCGGCCATACACATTGCCGCGACCTGGATGAGCTCGGCGGAGTATTCCCCGAGGACGTGGGCGCCGAGCAGCGTGCCGCTGCGACGGTCGGCGATCAGCTTGCAGAACCCATCCATACGGTTGTCCACCACCGCTCGAGTGAGTGCGCTGTAGACATGCCGTGCGACGACACAATCCTGTGTCGCGCGCGCCTGTGATTCGGTCAGGCCGACACTCGCGTACTCCGGATCGGTGAAGCTGCCGGATGGCACGACTGCGGCTTCGTAAGCGCAATCGAGCCCGAGTACCGCGTTCTCCGCGGCCACGATGATTCGATCGGCCGAAATCGTTCGGCCGCCGGCAATCGCAACGGTGTGGGTATCGATGAAGCGCGCAGGCCCGATCCCTTCCGCCACCTCGATATCTTCGGCCCGCAGCCCCTCGGCGACGCACTTCACATCGTGAATGTAGCGGACTGCCCAGCGCGCGCGGTCGAGCGCGACCCGCAGGTCCACTGTCGGCCGGTCGCCAGATAGTCCGAACTCGCTCCATCCGCCTGCATCTCGCACCATGCGCGCGACCCGAGCCAGCGTGCGCACCGGAACCGGACCCTCGTTGTAGCAAACACCTCCGACCTGATTGCGTTCCAGCAGCAGGACCTCTGCACGCAGGCGGCGCGCGCGGATCGATGCGCTGATGCCAGCAGGCCCTGCACCTATCACGACCACTCGCACGAGCGGATACCGTCCTGCCGTGTCGCCCGCCGGTATGCCGCGACCGCACGGCCAAGGAGATCGCGCGAGCGTGGCGTCGCCATGGGTTTCTCTGTCTGATGTCAGAGCGCGGAACGCGGCGAGAATCCGCTTCGTCGTCACGCTGCTCCATTGGCCCTAAGTCCAATCCGGCCAGCGCGCCTGATCTGCGGAAATGAAGGTGCGCCTGAGTGATCGAGCCGTTGGACCATGGGCCAATTGCTGGCGCGCGGCTCACGGTCAAATCTGTCGGACGAAGGCCGCGCGAGGAGAGTGTCATGCTCAGAAAGATACCCTTGTTCGAGAGCATCCCCTGGAGCATGGGCAGGGTGCTGGGGGTCGCTGCCGTCTCTATCGCTTCGGCGTGGGTTGCCGCCGCGGAGCCGCAGCCATTCCAATCGAGCAGGCTCAAGCACGCCTCGACCACGATCCAGGCCGTCAGCCAAAGCGATCGTCACGTCATTCTGCTGGCTGAGGACGGGCAACGCCTGATGGTCGAAGCCGGGCCGGCGGTCAAGAATCTCGCTCAGGTCCGGCCGGGCGATCATGTGGTCGTGTCGTACTACGAGGGCCTCGTCGCGGAGGTGAAGCCCAAGGGCGAGGGCGTGCAAGGAACGCAGGGAGCCGCCGCGAAGGCACACACGCCTGCCGGTGACGTGCCCGCCGGAGCAGTCGCCACCACGGTCGCGACGACAGTGCGGGTCGAGTCTGTCGACCCCTCCAATCACACGATCACTTTCAAGCCGCCCGATGGAATCAGCCGCACGCTCACCGTCCAGGAGCCCGATGCGCAGCGCTTCGTCGGCCAGCTGAAGGCGGGCGACGAAGTCCAGGTCAGGTACACCGAAGCGACCGCCGTCAGCATCCAGCCTGCGCGAGGCTGACGCGACGAGCGCGACCGTATGAGAGGAACTGGAGCGGATCATGAACAACGCTACGAAATCAATCGCGGCATCCCTGGCGGGCATCGCCGTCGTGGCCTCTGCGACGTATCTGTTCGATCCTGAGAACGGGCGGCAGCGTCGCTCGGAACTCAGTGACCGGTGCAGGAGTGCGGCGGCACGATTCAACGAACGCAGGCGCGTTGTCGGGGACGACCTGTCGCACCGATATCACGCTCTGTCCGCGCGCGCGCAGTCCTGGTTCGAACGGGATTCGACCAGTGACGCCGCGCTGGCGAAACGTGTTCGCACCGCTCTCTGGCGGGCCATGCCCAACGCGGCAAAGGTTGGCGTGGTCGCGCACCATGGCCAGGTCATCCTCCACGGTGACGTGCTGGCACACGAACATGAACGAGTCTTGCAAATCGCGCGAGCGGTCGACGGAGTCGCGAGTATCGTAGATCACATGCTCGATAGTGCGGAGAGCTCCACGTCACTGCAGCCCGCGGGCGCGCGACTGCAGCGACGCCTGGCGCTCTTGCGAGACGACCTCACGCAGGAGCACTGGTCACCTTCGACACGCGTACTCAGCGGTGTCGTCGGCGGTTCGCTGCTGAGGTGGGGCGCGCAGCATCGGGACGTGTACGGGGTCCTGGGTGCATTGGCAGGCGCGGCACTCGTCTTTCGTAGCGCGACGAACATGTCATGGCGACGAATGGTCCATATGCGCGAAGCGCACAGGATCGAAGGTCCCACGACGCTCGAAACCGCCAGCAACTCGGGCCTGTCGGGCGACGGGAACGCGCGAGCTACCGGTACGCACTAGAGTGCGTCGGTCGCTGCGGCATCAGCAGACCAGAACACCACCTTGCAGAGCTCGGCGCCGAAGAACAGCATCTGGCTGACAACGTTCATCCATAGCATGACCACGAGCACTGCGCCGAGCGCACCGTATGCGCTGAGGTTGTTACCGGCAAATCTACTGTAGAGCGCCAGAGTCTCCGCGCTGAGCAGCCAGGCCGCGCCGCACAGTAGCGAGGCGAGCCATACGTGTCGCCACCGAAGCTGGACGGGAGGCAGGTACTTGAAGAGGAGAGCGAAGGTGAGAGGCGCAATGAGCAGCGGCCCCGGCAGTGCGAGCCGCCAGCCGGTGAGCCAATGAATCGCGGCTAACGATACGAATGCGGCCAGCAGCAGCGCGCCGCCCGCGAGGACCATCACGAACGCGACCACCCGCTCCTGAAACGTGGCTTTCAGGACGAGCCGCACCGAACCCGAGACGAGCGGCGGTGCGTGTTTCCACACGGCGCGGAATGTCATCCGCAGGTGTTTGAACAGCACCGACGCAGCGAGCACGAGTCCGAGCAGACTTACGCTCGTCGCAACGAGCGAGCTGTCCTGAAGTCCCCGGAGCAGATGCTCGATCGTCGTCCGAAACGGCGCCCCGAAACTGCCCTCGACAGCAGTCAACACCACCTGTTCCGCCGCGGCGGCGGCCTTGGACAAGCGCAATAGCAGTCCGAGTCCTGCCAGCAGCAACAGTGTGAGCGGCACGAGAGAGACCAGCGCGTAGTAGACGATCGCGACGGCGAAGTAGCGCGCATAGTCACGCTCGTATTCGCTCCATGCGGTGCGCAGGAGCCCCGCCCACGCGTGGCGCGTCATGCTGCTCGGCTAGTCTCCGGATCGCGCTCAGGTCGTCGCCTCGAGCGCCTGTTGCAGGGTTGCTTCATCGTCTTTGTTGAGCGAGGTCTGGAAGATCCTGCCTTTGCCGGCGAAGCTCTTCAGGCCATCCAGCACCTTGTCGGCCGTCGCGCGTCGCACCAGGATGAAGAGCGCCGACGATCCCGGCTTGAACGACTGCGCCATGTCCTTCATCACCTGATCGTTCAGACCGATGTCCTGGAATCGCGCCAGCAGCGAGCCCGTGGCGGCGCCGAGCGCCGCGCCCAGCAGTGGGTTCAGGAAGATCAAGCCGAGGAGCATGCCCCAGAAGCCACCGCCAATGGCGCCCGCGCGCGTGAGGCTGGTCGCTTGATCGAGCTTGATCTTGCCTTTGTAGTCGCGCGTTACGACGACCGAATCTTCGAGGTCGATCAGATGCTCCTTCTGCATCTTGAGAAGCGCCACGCGCATCTCGAAGGCCGTCGTTTCATCATCGAACAACACACCTACCAGAGTGCTCATATCGAATTCCTCCACATGCGTGTTCATGTGCGGAGCCATTGTGGTACGCCGTGCGTTGCCGTCCATTGGGCCTTGGGCCAATCGCGCGCCGCGATCAGCAACGTCGTCCAGGCAGCGCGGCACGAATGCGTTCCGAGAAGTCGGCGGCACCATCGGCGGCATGTGCTGCAGCGTTGATCCGTGAGTGACGACGCAGCTGCGCGAATGGCAATGTGGTGTCCAGCCGACCCAGGTTGTAGAGATAACTGTCGAACAATCCGTTCAGGTAGTGCCGTATGTTGAATGCTCGCCCGTGTCCGATCGCTTTCGCATACCGCACGATGTTCACGGTGCAGCTGTTGCTCAGCAAATGATAGAACTCGGGACGCGAGGCGAGCGCGTTGAGGCGCCCCAGATAGACTCTGAAGAGCCGGCGCGCATCGTCAGGCGAAGTGAGAAGGCGATACAGGTAGACCTCCTCGCCCCGATAGTTCGTGCGCACGCGCACGAGGTCGCGCTCGTCGCCAACGATGTAGATCAGCTCGAACTGTTTGAACAGGGAGCCGATGGGCGCATAGCCTTCACCGATCTCTTGCCGCGCTTCGATGGAGATACTCAGCGGTGGCGCGTTGTCGAATACAAAGCTCAGGAATGTGTGCCCAATGGGTCCTGACATCCAGTAAGAAACGTAGAAGTCGATGCCGCTCAGATGCGCGAGCGACACCTCGCGTTCTTCGTACCGCACCGTGAAGTCCTCGCGGCTGCGGTACTCGAAATTGCGTACGCCGGTGATGCGCACACGATCGCCTGCGACGCTTGCGCGCGGTAGTACGCTGAACTCAGGCCGCCAGGCACGCGCGTGCGACGGTCGGATGGTGAGCCACCAGATCGAGATGGCGACGAACAATCCCAGGAACAGCAAGACCGAGCGCGCACTGTGCTCGTACCAAACCGCCCAAACGCCGAACACGGCGAATGCGCACGCGAGACCGGCTCGCACGGCGGCGCGCCGCAGGTTGGAGTAGTAGATCGCGAGCGCGGCCCAGCCAATGCAGACCACGCCAGCTCCATGGCGCAGGAGTGTGGCGAGCCAGTCGACGAGGTGCCGCAGTCCCGTAGTCAGTGCGCCGCGTGCGCCGAGCGCTTGAGCAGGAACTCGGACAACAGTGGAACGGGCCGTCCGGTCGCGCCCTTCGCGTCGCCACCGACCGAGGCCGTGCCGGCGATATCCAGGTGCGCCCAGCGGTAGGCCTTGGTGAAGCGCGCCAGAAAACATGCGCCAGTAACCGATCCCGCGGGGCGGCCGCCGAGATTGCTCATGTCCGCGAAGTTGCTCTTGAGCTGGTCCTGGTACTCCTCCCACAACGGCATGCGCCACGCGCGATCGCCCGCATCGGTCCCACAGGCGAACAGCTCTTCGGCGAGCGTGTCGTCATTGGCAAATAGACCGCTCGTCTGGCTGCCGAGCGCGATGACGCAGGCGCCGGTCAATGTCGCGATATCGATCACGCACGACGGTGCGAAACGTTCCGCGTAGGTGAGCGCGTCGCAGAGGACCAGACGTCCCTCGGCATCGGTGTTCAGAATCTCGATCGTCTGTCCGGACATGGACGTGACGACGTCTCCAGGCCGGGTGGCGTTGCCGCCTGGCATGTTCTCGACGGCGCCGACGATACCCACGAGATTCATCCTGAGCTTCAGATCCGCCGCGGTTCTCATGGCACCGAGCACGGCCGCGGCCCCGCACATGTCGTACTTCATCATGTCGAGATCGTCGCCGGGCTTGAGGGAGATTCCACCGGTGTCGAACGTGACGCCCTTGCCCACCAGCACCACGGGTTTCGCTGCGCTGTCGTCACCTTTGTAGTGCATCACGATGAACTTGCACGGCTGCTCGGAGGCACGCCCGACGGACAACGCGGAGCCCATGCCGAGCTTTGCCATGTCGGCGCGCTCGAGCACGTCGACGCCGAAGTGGAACTGCTCGCCGAGCCCTTTCGCAACGTCTGCGAGGAATGCCGGAGTGCAGATATTGCCCGGCAGATTGCCGAGATCCTTGGCGAGCGCCATGCCTTCGGCGATGGCCTGCCCGCGGCGCGCGGCCGCCTCGAGCTCCGGGGTCACCTGGCCGGGCACCAGCATTGCGACGGTGCGTGCGCCGAGATCTTGCTTGCGGTTCGTCTTCCCCTTGAGCGCATCGAACCGGTACGCACCGTCGGCAAGAATGCGAGTCGCCTGCTGGACGCGCCATGCGAGCGAGCGGCCTCGCAGATATAGCTCGGCCAAGGTCACCGCGGCGCTACGGGCTTTGCCGGCGGCCAGTGCACGAGCGGTGGCGGTGAGCGCTTCCCGGAAAGTCTTTTCGTCGAGCTGGTCGCGTGCGCCCAGCCTGATGAGCAGTACCCGTTGCGCAGCTGTGCCGGGGAGGTCGTACAGCATCAGCGAAGAGCCGGGCTTCGTTTCGAGATCGCCGCGCTTTGCAAGGGCCGCAAGCCGGCCCTTCGACGCCGCGTCGACCGCTTCCGCGGCAGGCGAGAGCGTGCCGTCAGCGAAAGCTCCCACGACGAGCACGTCGCATCGCTGCGCTACGGGCGGTGAGGCCTGGACCGTGAACTGCAGCGGTTCGCGCGTGCGCGCTTCGGTAACTGCAGCTTCGGATACCGGGGCGGTCGGCTTGGTGGAGTCGGCACACATCTCAGAATCTCCTTTGCGCACTCGCTAGAACCCCCACGGCAGGCCGAGGAGGTACCACGCCGCGAGCAGCAGCGTCCAGACGACGAGGATGATCACAACGTATGGCAGCATGAGCGCGATCACCGTGCCGACGCCTGCCTTGGGGTCGTACTTCATCGCGAACGAAACGATCAACGCGAAGTAGGCGTTCAGCGGTGAGATGGCGTTGACCGGGCTGTCCCCGACCCGATAGGCCGCCAGCACTGCGGCCGGATCCATATTGAGCCGCATCAGCAGCGGCACGAATACGGGCGCAAAGATCGCCCATTTGGGGATTGCGCCGGTCATGATGAGATCGAGTATCACCACGACGAATACGAATCCGATGAGCAGCGTCAGCGCGCTGAGCCCGGCGTGCTCGAGCGCATCGCCCAACTTCACCGCGGCGAGTGTCGCCATGTTGGTGTAAGTGAAGAACGCCAGGAATTGGCTGATCACGAACAGCAGAAAGATCAGGCCGGCGAGGCCCCGAATCGCCTTCTCCATCGCATTGACGACGTCGACGGTATTGCGGACGGTGCCGGCGCCGATCCCATAAGCCCAGCCTGCCGCGAGAAACAGAAGCGTGATGAAGACGATCAGCCCGTTCATGAATGGCGAGTCGCCGACGAGCGCTCCGGTTTCGGGATTGCGCAGCGGCGCGCCCGACGGCAGCGTCAGGAGCCCGAAGATCACCAGGACGCCGAGCAGTCCATACGTCGCGAATTTCAGTCCGCGCGATTCTTCCGCGGACATCGCGCCGCTCGGCTCAGGAGCAGCGCCCGTGCCACCTTCGTAGGGGCCGAGGCGCGGTTCCACGATCTTCTCGGTGATCAGCGAGACGACGAGGGTCAGCAGCACCACGGAAGCGGCGGAGAACCAGAAGTTTGCCGTGAGGTCGAGAGACTTGGAGGGATCGAGAATGTGGATGGCATCGTTGGTGATGCCGGTCAGGATGCCATCGAGTGGCTTGATCAGAATGTTCACACTGAAGACGGCCGCGACGCCCGCGAAGGACGCCGCAAGTCCGGCGAGCGGATGTCTGCCGAGGCTGAGAAACGCGGCGGCCGCCAGCGGGATCAGGACCAGGTAGCCGGCGTCCGCGGCGATGCTCGATATGATCCCGATGAACACCAGGATGTAAGTCATCGCCTTGCGGGGCGCGACCAGCACGAGCTTGTGAATCAGAGCGCGGATCAGACCGGCCTCTTCGGCCACGCCGACGCCCAGCATGGCGACGATGATGACGCCGACCGCATTGAAGGACATGAAGTTGTCGACGATGCCCGTGTACATGAAGCGCAGGCCGTCCGCCGTCAGCAGGCTCTGCGCGCGCACGGTCACCTCTTCGACGGCGTGCGTCTCGGGATTGATCGCCTCGAAGGTGACGGTTGCACCCATCAGATAGAACACGTGGGAGAGCACGATCACGAGTCCGATCAACATCACGAAGATCACGACCGGATGGGGGACCTTGTTGCCCACCCGCTCGACGACGTCGAGCATCTTCTCCAGGGTCGTCTTGGAATTGGCACTCGCGAGATCGCCGGCGGCGGCCGGGTCATGCACGGACCCGGGAGTTTCGACAGAGGCTGCGCGCCTTGCCATGGTCGTGTCTCAGGCCGCCTGCTCGAAGGCTTGGCGCAGCGTCGCTTCGTCGTCCGCGTCGAGCGACGTCTGGAATATCCTGGCGCGACCGGTGAACGTCTCGAGATCGGCAAGTACCTGGTCGACCTCGGCACGCAGAACGAGGATGAAGAGTGCGGAGGTGCCCGGTTTCAGAGCCTGCCCCACATTGCGCACCATCTG
>FTFB01008858.1_pt1 | contig 10855 bp, 11 predicted proteins | sample 1658331 | NCBI WGS metagenome assembly FTFB01 (sample SAMEA3914816, study PRJEB12502) | metagenome | biome: forest; material: soil | place: USA | collected 2011-09-16 | depth 0.3 m | reverse complement strand
TGCCGGTCCGACGTGAAGGCACCCGCCTCGATCAGGATCTTTCGACGCTCGCCGGCGGGCCGGTAGAAGCTGGCGAGCATCATGTGAATGTTTGCGGTGAGCGAGTTCATCGCCACGACTTCAGTCGCCTTCGCGCCCGTGAGGGCGCACAGGCCGGGCGTGAGGTTCTCGTGATACGGAATCCACGGCCGCCGCGCTTCTTCATGGCCGAAGACGCCGCAGCGCGCCCAGTCGTCCAGCTCTTCGTTGAGCACGTCGCGCGCGGCGAGCGGCATGGCGCCGAGCGAATGGCCGGCGAGATACAGGATCTCCCGGCCCTGCGCATCCCGCGGCAGGGCGAAGCGCGAGCGCATGCCGCGAAGCGGGTCCGTTTCGTCGGCGCTCTGCGCGAAATCGAGGGTGGAACCGAAGCTCATCATCGTGCGTTTCGCCAGTCTCGTGATGCTGCGCGGGCGGCGCTCACCCCGGGCGTGCCATCACCGTGCCGCAGTTTTTGCAGGTGCGATGCGCCGCGTTCTCGAAAAAGTGCTCGAAGATCGGCGGCAACTGTTTTTCGATGTCGCTGATGTGCGCAAATTCTTCGTAGAGCAGATGATCACATCTTTCGCAGTACCACTGAAATCCGTCCCGCTCGCCTGGGCGGCGCTCACGCTCGATGACGAGGCCCACGGTGTTGGCAAAACGCCGCGGCGAATGCGGCACGTTCGAGGGCAGCAGCAGGATCTCGCCTTCGCGGATCGGTACGTCCACCATTTTTCCGTCCTGCACGGTCTTCAGCAGCATCTCGCCTTCGAGCTGATAGAAGAACTCTTCGCCGGGGTCGACGTGGAAATCCTTACGCGAGTTGGGTCCGCCCACCACCATGATGATGAGCTCGCTGTCGCGGAACACCTGCTTGTTGCCGACCGGCGGCTTCAGCAGGTGACGGTTCTCGTCGATCCAGGCGCGGAAATTGAAGGCTCGGAGCGGGCTCATACGATGTGTCCAGGGCGCGATTCGCGTATGGTACGCACTAATCCGTCCGGAGGAGACTTCGACGATGCTGCATTCCGGTTATCGGCCAGTGCACAGGCCATCGCACCATAACGCGCGTTCATCCGCGCGTCTGCGCTCAGGTGTACCGGCGATCGCGCTCTGTCTGCTCGCACTGACGGCGTGCGCCTATATGCCCTGGAGCAAGAAGCCCCCCGCGGCCCCCGAGGTGGTGCACGAGCTCGTCGTGTCGGGCAAAGATGGCGCCCCCTCGCAGGGCTTCCCGCAGTACTGGAAACGCAACACGCTGGTGGTCGACCTGCAGTCCGCCTCGGGCAGCGGCTCCATAACATTGAAGCCGGGTGAGTCGGGCAAGTGGCCGATACGCGTGGCGTTCCGGGTGGTGCCGGGCTCGATCGGCCTGCTCGAAGTGCAGGCAGACCAGCGCATGCTGTTGCCCGTCACCCGCGAAGGCACCAAGCCTGTGGATCTGGAACTGGTGCCGGGCGTCTATACGGCGAAGACCCAGCAGATCACGGTGAGATGGGAACCGGCGCGCGCCCCGGCGTCCTGAAGCCCGAGGGCTTCGCAGGCCCTCATTCGCCGATTTCCTGATAGCCGCTGCAAGGCGTGCTCACCGGCTTTGCGTCCGGCGCGTCGATATCCAGTGCCGTCAGCGCGCCGCCCCACACGCAGCCGGTGTCCAGCCCGACAACGCCGTGTGCGCGCACCAGCCCGAGGGCCGACCAGTGCCCGAAGATCACCCGCACGTTGCGGCTCTCGCGGTTGTCCCACTCGAACCACGGCTTCCACGGCGCGCGAATGTCTTTCGCGCCGCCTTTCATCTTGAGATCGACGCGGCCATCGCGCGTGCAGATGCGCAGGCGCGTGAGCACATTGATCGCGAAGCGCAGGCGGTCGATGCCCTTGAGGGAATCGCTCCATTTGTCCGGCTGGTCGCCATACATCTCGTCGAAGAGCGCGCGCGGGTCTTTCTTCAGCGCGGCTTCCACTTCGCGGGCGAGCGCGACAGCCGTTTCGGCGCTCCACTGCGGCACGACGCCGGCATGCACCAGCAGGTCTTTGCGCGCCGCATCGAAATGCGCGAGCGGCCGTGCGAGCAGCCATTCCAGAAGCACATCTTTGTCTTTCGCGCCGAGCACCTCTTCGATGGTGTCGCCCGACTTCATCTTGCGCTTCGTCGCGAATGCCACCGCGAGCAGGTGCAGGTCGTGGTTGCCGAGAACGGTGATGGCGTTGTCGCCGAGCGAACGCACATAGCGCAGCGTCTCGAGGGAGTGGGGACCGCGGTTCACGAGGTCTCCCGTGAACCAGAGCTGGTCGCGATCGGACCGGAAGCCTAGCTGCGCGACGAGGGCGCGCAACTCGTCATGACAGCCCTGAATGTCGCCAATGGCCCACGTCGTCCCCATGCTGTCCCTACGTTGTCCTTGGGCGGCGGACCGTCACTGCACGATGCCCGGCATGGCGAGCCGGAACGGGGCGATCGGCGCATCGAAGCGCTCGCCGTTGTCCGCGACCATCTGGTAGCTGCCCTGCATCGCCCCGACGGGTGTCTCGATCATGGTGCCGCTGGAATACCGAAAGCCCTGGCCCGGTTTCAGGTGCGGCTGCTCGCCGACCACGCCGTCGCCCCGCACCTCCTGAACCTTGCCGTTGGCATCGGTAATGATCCAGTGCCGCGTGAGCAGCTTCGCGGGCAGGGTGCCTTCGTTGTGCAGGGTGATGGTGTAGGCAAAGACGAACTTCCGCTCGCGCGGGTCGGACTGCTCTTCGACGTAGTTGGTTTCCACGTCGACACGGATTTTATGCTTCGGGATTTCCACGACGGAGCGATTTAACCAAGGGAACGGTGTGTCCGACAACAGGCGCGGTGAATGAAAACCGCTGCGGACGTTACTTATGCGGCGGGCCCACCCGCACGGCCAGCACGTCGCACGGCGCGGCGTGCAGCACGGTGTCTTCCGTGAGATTTACCAATATTGAAAGCCCGTGGCGCTCGCGGCTGCCCAGCACGATGAGGTCTGCATGCCGCTCGCGGGCAATCCGCACGATCTCGGACTTCACGTTGCCCGCCTCGACGTGGCACACGGCATCCGGCAGCCCAAGCTCCACCGCCATGGCACGCAGGCGAGCTTCCGCGCGCTGGAGCAATTCATTTTCGATCTCCGCGGCCGGCATGATGGTCTCGCCCATAGGCTCGACGGGCACGAACTCCACCACGTGCAGCAACTCCACCTCTGCGCCGACGGCAACCGCCAGCGTGTGTGCGCGCCGGCCGACCATGCCGCTGTCTTCATTGAGATCGAGTACGAGCAGAACACGGCGATAGTTCGACATGTCGGCGCTCCGGGAGTGTGTGCGGAATCGAGCGTACGCTAGTCGAGCGTGCGCGCAAGCCTGTTGAAGCTGTCGGGCGAGAGGGTCTCGGGGCGGGAGCCGAGGTCAACGTCGCACGCCGCGATTTGTTCCGGCGTCACCACGTTCCTCAGCGCGTTGCGAATGGTCTTGCGCCGGTGCGAGAACGCCGCGGAAACCACGGCCCCGAAGTGCGGGCTCACGATGAAGGCAGGCTCGCGCCGCACGATCAGGCGCACGACCGCCGACCACACCCTGGGCGGCGGCTGGAATGCGCCCGGCCCCACCTCGAACAGCGATTCGGCCCGGACCCACGGCGCCAGCATCACCGTGAGGCGGCCGTAGTCGCCCGAGCCGGGGTGGGCGGCGATGCGCTCGACCACTTCGCGCTGGAGCATGACGTGCATGTCATCGATGACGGCCGTGTTCTGGAGCAGGTGAAAGAGCAGCGGTGTGGAGATGTTGTAAGGCAGGTTGCCGACGATGCGCAGGCGCCCGCCGCGATCGTTCGCAAGCTTTGCAAAGTCGAAGTCGAGCGCGTCGGCTTCGTGGACGGCAATGCGGGGGTTGCCCGCAAACTCGTCGCGCAGCCGCGGCACGAGGTCGCGGTCGATTTCGATGAGATCGAGACTTGCGCCGGGGCTCGTGCCTGCGCTGTCCGGCGCGCGGTGTTGCCCGTCGCGAGCGCCCGCAAGCTCCACCCAATCTTCGAGCAGCGCGTGCGTGAGCGCGCCGCGGCCGGGGCCGATCTCGACGATGTGCTCGCCGGGCCGCGGAGAAATGGCGCTGGCGATTCTTCCCAGCACGCCGGGGTCGTGCAGGAAGTGTTGCCCGAAGCGTTTGCGTGCGCGCATGGGATGAGGCCGCGGCGCGCGTCAGCGCCGCCGGGCCACGATTCCCAGCGCGAGACGGATGGCCGCGGCGAGGCTGCGGTGATCCGCGCGCCCCGTGCCGGCAATATCCAGCGCCGTGCCGTGATCGACCGACGTGCGCAGCACAGGCAGCCCCAGCGTGACGTTGACCGCGCGATCGAAGCCGGAATGCTTGATGACCGGCAAACCCTGGTCATGAAACATTGCGAGCACCGCGTCGCATTCAGCGAGGCGCGCGGGGACGAACGCAGTGTCGGCGGGCACCGGGCCCCAGGCATTCACGCCGCGCTCGCGCATGCGCGCAATCGCCGGTGAAATGACGTTGATCTCTTCCGTTCCGAGGTGCCCGCTTTCGCCGGCATGGGGATTGAGCCCGCACACCGCGATGCGTGGGGATTCAATGCCCCACCACTGCCGCAGGTCGTGATCGAGAATGCCAAGGACCTGGCACAGCGAGTCGATGGTAATGGCAGCGCTCACGTCCTTGAGCGGCAGGTGCGTCGTGGCAAGCGCTACGCGCAAGTCTTCGGTGGCCAGCATCATCACGGGCAGCGGCGCACGCGTGCGTTCCGCGAGATATTCGGTGTGACCGGTGAAGGGGATTCCCGCTTCATTGATCACGCTCTTCTGGACGGGCGCGGTCACGATGGCGTCGAACTCCCCCGACACCGCACCGTCGATGGCGCGATCGATGAGGTTCAACACGTAGCGCGCGTTTGCGCGATCGAGCCTGCCCGGCACGCTCGGCGCGCCGAGCGGAACGTGCAGAACGCTGAGGCGCCCGGGCGTGTGAGGCGCGCGGGCATCGGCAGTGTAGTCAGCGAGCGCAATGGGCAGCTTGAGCGCGGAAGCCCGTGCCGCGAGCAGCGAGCGATCGACAAGACAAACGAGCTCGCATTCGAGCGTTTCCCGCGCGATCGCAAGACAGAGATCCGGCCCGATTCCGGCCGGCTCTCCTGATGTCAACGCGACACGCGGGGTCACCAAGGCCGATCAGAGCTTGTATTCGACGTATGCGTCGTCGCGCAGCCGGCGCATCCACAGCTCCGTCTCTTCGTCGGCGTGACTCGCGCGAATGGCCTCGGCGGCACGACGGCGCTTGAGCTCATCGGTGTTGTCGAACTGGCGCCGACCGAGAACCTGAACGAGCTGCCACCCATACTGCGTGTGGACCGGCTGGCTGACCTCGCCTTCCTTGAGCCCGGCCATCACCTGCTCGAACTCCGGCGAATAGGTGCCCGGGGCGTTCCAGCCAAGATCGCCGCCGTCGGACGCCGTGGACCCGTCTTCGGAGGTCGTCTTTGCGAGACCCGCGAAATCCTCGCCCTTGTCGACGATGCGCTCGCGAAGCACCGAGAGCTTCTGGCGCACGGTGGCGTCATCCTGCAGCTCGTTGGGCTTCATCAGGATGTGTCGGGCATGCGTCTGCTCGACGACGGACGGCCCGGAGGCGCCCCGCGTCTCGTTCAGCCGCACGATGTGATAACCGGTAGGCGTGCGCAGCGGCGGGCTCACCTTGCCCGGCTGCAGCTTCGCGACAACCTCCGTCAGAAACGTGGGCAGCTCCGCGCCCTTGCGCCAGCCGAGCGCGCCACCTTCGAGGGCGGTCTGGCTGTTGGAATACGCGAGGGCGAGTTTGGCGAAATCTTCGCCGGCACTTGCGCGCTTGTAGACGTCTTTCGCGCGTGCATCCGCTTCTTCGAGCTGCTGTGGTGTCGCTGTCTGCGGCACTGAGATGAGGATGTGAGAAACGTTGTACTCGGCGGACTGCTCGGGGGCGTTCTTCTGCCTTTCCAGGTATTGGTCGACTTCGCGCGGCGTTACCGAGATGCGCTGGATGACCTCTTTTTGTCGCAGCAGCGTGAGCGTGAGCTCTTTGCGCATGGCCTCGCGATACGACGCGTAGTCGATGCCCTGCTGGGACAGGACTTCGGGCAGGCGCGAAAGCGGAATGTTGTTGCGCTGGGCGATGTCCTGCAGGGCGCTGTTCAGCGTTTCATCCGGGATCTTCATGTTGGCGCGCGAGGCACGCTGCATCTGGATTTCCTGCAGCACCAGCCTCTCGAGCACCTGCTGGCGCAACACGTTGTCTGGCGGAAGCTCCTGCTTGGCGGCCTGCAGGCGTTCGGTAATTGCGGCCACCTGGTCGTCGAGCTCGCTCTTCAGCACCACGCCCGAGTGTTCACTGCTGGAGACGGTGGCGGCGATGCGGTCGAGCAGCTCGCCGGTGGTGGTGAGCTCGCGAGTCTGGGAATGCGCCACGGAGGCTGCGCCCAGCGCCAGCAGAAGCGCCGGCACGAGCGCGTTGAAAAACCGCTTCATTAACTAGATTCCTATTTGAATCAACGCTTTATGTCCGGGCGTGAGTCTGGCCGCTCGTATCCGCGGATGGCGCCGGCGAGGAAAGCATCTGCCGCGGATCCGACACTGGCAAGCCCGGTGAGTTCCAGTTGCAGGTAAACGCCAGTGTCCTGCCCCCCGGTGCGGCTGCTGACGAACTTACGGCCCACGAGCCGCATGCGCCAGCAGCATGACTGGTATTCGACGCCGGCAAAGCGCTCGAGCGCCTTGTCGTCTTTCATGGAATAGACGTAGCGGGCGAAGGCGTTCCACTTCTGGCCGATGGGCCAAGCGCTCGAGACCTCGTACTGGTCGAGGCGATCACGCTGGAAGCGGTAACCCACGTTGATGACTTGCTGGCCCGCGGGCTTGAACTGGATGTTGGCTTGCGCCCGCTCGCTGCGCGACTCCGCAGGGTTCCACTGGATGCCGAAGTCCGCGTTCCAGTTCTTGTAGGCCGTGAGGGCGACCTGGCCGACGAAGTCCGACGTGTTGCTGTCGCGGACCGGCTCATCCGGCAGGCGCACCCGCGGCTGCGTGAAGTAGTAGGTCTGGCCCAGCGTCACCGCGAGGAATTGCGCGCCGTTCTTCGCGTCGAACAGCCGGCTCGTCACGCCGAGGCTCACCTGGTCTGCATCGCTCACGCGATCTGCGCCAACGTAGCGATTGGTGCGGAACAGCTCCACGAGGTTGAGGTCTGGCACGCCGGTGTCGAACAGCGGCAGGTCGTCCTGCGCGCGATACGGAACATTGAGGTACAGCAGGCGTGGCTCGAGAGTGAGACGGCGCTGTCCGCGCGAGCCGGAATCTCGTTCGAAGACCATGCCGGCGTCGAGGCTCGCGATGGGCAGGCTGCGCGAGGGGCTGGTGCGCTGGCCCGGCGCGGCGTTGTCCAGCGAGTAGCTCGTGAAACGATAGGCGATGCCCGGGCGGACGAACATGCTGGGGCTGCCGAAATCCAGCGACACGGCGGGCGTCGCATCCAGGCGCCAGCCGGTGACATTGGCGACGCTGGGGTCGCGGATGCTGCGATTGAAGTTCACGATCTCGGAATCGAAGCCATAGCGCAGGCGCTCTTCGGGGCCCCAGCCGAAATCCGCGCCGACCGCGATGCGCGGCAGGCGCGCGTAGGGTCGATCCACGTCGGCGAGGTCGCGGTCGATGGTCTGGAACTGCTGGAACTCGGCGCTCATGTTCCAGTGCTCATCGCGGTAACGAAAGCCGCCGAGACGCTGCACGAACGCCACGCTCGTGCCTTCGGGGCCTTGCGCGAAATCCTCGAAATAGCTCGAATCGCTCACCGTTTCCGCGTCCACGAGGAAGCGCACGTCGTACGGTAATTGCGTGACGTTCTCGAGCTTGAATCGATTGCGGTCGCCGTGCGTCACGTTGTCGTTCGGCAGATAGCTGAACTCCAGCGAGGATTTCGAATGCTCGGAAAGGAAGCGCGTGTCGCCCGCGAAATCGACCCCGCGCCGCGAGTAATACAGCGGCTCGAGCGTGAGATCCGCGTTTGGCGCGATGTTCCAGTACCACGGCACCGAGAACTGCATGCCACCGCGCGTGGAGTGCCCGATCGTCGGGAAGAGAAAGCCGCTCTTGCGCTCGGTGCCGAGCGGGAACGACATCCATGGCAGGTACATGATCGGCACGCCTTTGAAGTCCACGCGCGTGCCCTTGCCCGTGCCGATTCGCGTGCGGGTATCCAGAGACAGGCTGTCTGCGCGCAGCTGCCACGCCGAGTCGTCGCGCGGGCAGGTGGTGAACGTGACGTTGTCGAGATTGATGACGCCTTCGGGCGTCATCTGCATGGTTTCGGCGGCGCCGTGCGCGGCGCGCTGGCGCAGCTCGAACTGGGCATCGCGGAAGTTGGCGCCGCCCGTTTCCGAATAATTGCCGCCGCCGCCCGTGACGTGGGCGATGGGGTCTTCATACTCGACGCCGCCTTCGGCTTTGAGGGAATTGTCCTTCGCTTCGTACTGGACATCCTGCGCCTTGATCTCCCGGTTGCCCTGGCGCACGACGACGTCGCCTTTCAGGTGCAGCACGCCATTGGCCTTGGTGCTGGCGTCGACGGCGTCCCCTTCGATCTGGATGGGCGCGTCCTTCGGTGTGGGGGCTTCCGTGGCCGCGGCGGCGTTTCGCTGCGCGGCCAGCTGGTCGGGGCAGGCTTGCTCGGCGGCGTGCGCGATGAGTGGCAGGCCAAATGACAGGCCACATGACAGGCCGACTGACAGGCTGTTCAAGCCAAGCCACCTGCCCGTCAACCGTAATGTGCACGACCGCCGCATGAAGCCGCGCATTATAATGACCCGCCGCGAAGTCGCGGCCCTATTCACCCGATCTCCTGCCCGACCCGACATGCCGCCAACCGACGCGCGCCTCGCGCTGATTCACGACTGGGTCTCCGCGGGGCTGGGCCTCACGCCCGAACGCCTCGAGCCCGCTTCGAGCGATGCCAGTTTTCGCCGTTATTTCCGGGTATCCACGGGCGACGGCCGCACCTTCATCGTCATGGACGCGCCGCCGGGCAAGGAAGACGTGCGTCCTTACGTGAAGGTGACCCGCCTGCTGGAAGCCACCGGCGTGCACGTTCCTCACCTTCATGAGATGGACGCCGAGCGGGGCCTGCTGCTGCTGGAAGACCTCGGTTCCACTCAATACCTCACGCGCCTCAATGCGGGTGATGATCCCGACGTCCTGTATCGCGACGCCCTGGGCGCGCTCGCAGACATCCAGGTGAAGGGTCGAGACGCTGCCGCCGAGCTCGCGCCATACGATCGCGCGGCGCTCATACGCGAGATGTCGTTGCTGCCGGAGTGGTTCATCGCGAAGCACCTGGAGCTCGAGCTTTCTGCGGAAGAGCGGGCGGTCATCGCAGCCGCCTTCGAGTTTCTCGTCATCGAGGCGCTGGCGCAGCCGGTTGTGTTTGTCCATCGGGACTATCACTCGCGCAACCTCATGGTGACCCGCGAGAACAACCCCGGCGTCATCGATTTCCAGGACGCGCTGGCAGGGCCGGTGGGTTACGACCTCGTTTCGCTGCTGAAAGATTGCTATATCTCGTGGCCGCGCGAGCGAGTGGAGCGCTGGGTGAGCGGCTATCGCGCGCAGCTCTTGAAGCGCAGCGGGCCAGGCGGCAGCAGCGAGCGGGAGTTCCTGCGCTGGTTCGATCTCATCGGCGTGCAACGGCACATCAAAGTGCTCGGCATCTTTGCTCGCCTCTGGTATCGCGACGGTAAAGCGGGTTACCTCACAGATCTGCCGCTCACGCTCGAATACGTGCGCAGCACCTGTGCGCGATATCCAGAGCTCGCGGCGCTGTCGAAGATCGTCGAGCGCCATTTCGTGCCGGGACTGCCGCTCGCCAACCAGCGCGTGCTGCGCAAATGAAGGCCATGATCCTTGCGGCGGGCCGCGGCGAGCGCATGCGGCCGATTACGGATCGCATCCCGAAGCCGCTCATTCCTGTGGGCGGCAAGCCGCTCATCGTCTATCACCTCGAGTCCCTCGCGCGCGCCGGTGTGCGCGATGTGGTCATCAATCTCGCCTATCGCGGGGCGCAGATTCGCGAGGCGCTGGCAGATGGCAGCCGCTACGGCGTTCGCATCAGCTACAGCGATGAAGGGCCGGAGCCCATCGAAACCGGCGGCGGAATCTTCAAGGCATTGCCGCAGCTCGGCTGGGCGCCTTTCCTGGTGGTGAACGGCGATATCTGGACAGACTTCGACATGACCCGGCTGCCCGCTCTCGATCACGGTGCCCACGCCCGCCTCGTGATGGTGCCGAACCCGCCGCATGTGGCGAACGGGGACTTTGCGCTGGACGGTGACTACATAATCGACAGCGACAAAGACCGTTACACGTACTCCGGCGTGGGCGTGTTCTCACCGGAGTTCTTTTACGGGTGCCAGCCCGGCAAGTTTCCGCTGCGGCCGCTGCTCAACCGCGCCATCGCGGCGCGCCGCCTGAAGGGGCAGGTGTACCGCGGCGTGTGGCTGGACATCGGCACACCCGAGCGGCTCGCCGAGCTCGAAGCGAGCTTGCGCACCGGGAATGACACCTTGGCCTGAGCCCGGCCACGGCCCCTTGCAATCGCCGCGACCGGCCGCGATACACCGTACAATGCCGCCCATGCCAGAGCTCAAAGGTATTCCGGTCGTGCCGGAGCTTCCGCACGCCCGCAGTGGCGAGAAATACGTTACCCCCCAAGGGTTTACTGCCATCCGCGACGGCATCAAGTCGCGCGATGCGAACGCTGCCGCCGTTCTCGTGCGCAAGCCGCCCTGGCT